>Ga0209591_10006775_pt1 | contig 12677 bp, 9 predicted proteins | sample MAT01_FD_187207 | JGI IMG/M metagenome (GOLD analysis project Ga0209591, IMG submission 187207) | Freshwater microbial communities from Lake Fryxell liftoff mats and glacier meltwater in Antarctica - MAT-01 (SPAdes) (version 2) | ecosystem: Environmental > Aquatic > Freshwater > Ice > Liftoff...
CGACGCAGGTCAGAACAAATCCGGCCTCGATTTGGTCGTCATCTAAGAAAGATTGGTCAGATTGGTCAACTTCGCCCTTGGTGATTTTGCCGGCGCAGGTGGAGCAAGCTCCAGCGCGGCAAGAGTAAGGTAGGTCGAGTCCTGCTTCTTCGGCAGCATCAAGAATGTAAGTATCGTCATCAACCTCAATGGTCTGGTTGATTCCTTCGGCTTCGCTGATGAGGGTAACTTTGTAAGTTGCCATGCACTAAATCCTCTCAAAAATTCAACAATATTGATAAGTTTTCCTAATGCAAACTTCAATGCTCTATCAGCTTTGAGGTTAGCTCTTAGGTTTGTTCCCTCTATGATAGTAGGGGAAAGAAGTCAGCTTGCAACACTTATTTACAAAAAAATGAATGGGATTAGTTATAACTTTTTCTGATTTCATCTTGATTACTTATACCTATCTTGGGCTCAGCCGTGTAATGCTGTTCGCGCAAGACTTACGCAAAATAACCGGGTTTCGCGGAAAAATCCTGTTTTGAGCCGTACAGCCCAAAAACTGGGGTTTTGGTATGCGTTGTATCGATCGACTTTCAGCCCAACTTGCTTAAATTTGTCCCCGCAGCCTAAAATTTGGGCGATGGCATCCTAAACCCCATTACCGCCACTCTGTAACTATCTAAAACCTAAAATCCTATGACTCAAATTAATACTGGCATTGGTTTTGCAGTAAATTCTCCAATTCGCGTGGGGATTGTGGGTACTGGTTTTGCAGCTAAGTTGAGGGCCGAAACGCTGGTAGCTGACGTGCGATCGAACTTAGTCGCAGTCGCGGGCCACAACCCGGAGAAAACAGCAGCATTTTCTCAAACATTCGGGGCGGAAGCTGAGGTTTCTTGGCGCAAGCTGGTGGAAAGAGACGACTTAGATTTGGTAATTGTCTGCACGGTAAACCGCGATCACGGGGCGATTACCCTGGCGGCGCTGGAAAATGACAAGCACGTTGTGGTCGAATATCCTCTATCTTTAGATGTATCTGAGGCCGAAAGGGCGATCGAACTTGCCGCCCAAAAACAAAAACTCCTCCACATCGAACATATCGAACTTTTAGGCGGTTTGCACTCCTCAATCAAAGAATCCTTACCATTAATCGGTAAAGTTTTTTATGCCCGCTACGTTACTATTACTTCTGTGCGTAACGCGCCGCAGCGCTGGACTTTTCAGCATTCCCTATTTGGGTTTCCCTTAATTGGGGCAATTTCTCGACTCCACCGATTCACTGATTTGTTCGGCGAAGTCACAACCGTTAACTGTCAAACTCAATTTTGGGACACTAAGCCGGATTTCTACAAAGCTTGTTTGTGCAATGCACAGTTGCGCTTTGTCAATGGCGCTGTCGCTGAAGCTGTTTATGGCAAAGGAGAGACTTTTTGGCATTCAGAAAACATTTTTACCATCTACGGAGAAGCCGGAACCATGATTTTCACTCCCGAATCCGGTCAATTAATTCAGGGAGAAAATCGGCAGAATATCCCAGTAGGAACGCGGCGCGGTTTGTTTGCTAAGGATACGGATATGGTGTTAGACTGTTTATTAAACGGTACGCCTTTGTACGTCGAAAATACCAGTAGTTTGTACGCTTTGAAGGTGGCGGATGCTGCGAGGCGATCGAGCGAGACTAAGCAAAAAATGGCGATCGACAATTCATATAGCAGTTCGAGCGAAATATCAGTTGACCGTTGACAGTTGACTGTTGACTGTTGACCGTTGACAGTTGACCGTTGACAGTTGACTGTTGACAAAAGAAGGAAGAGGATTGGAGCAATGAATCGTCTGATTTTAATTGTTCCCTAAAACAATAGTTCGGACAGTTTTTTAACGGCCCTGTAAGCCGATGGCGAGGAAGCCCTGCCATTTTTAACGCATTTTTTGAAACTTAGCGCTGGACTTAAACCTTAAAAAAATAGTCTACCATATAGCCAGCAAGGGTTTCGGACACTCGACTATATCTATAACTGTCCGAAGTATTGTAAAAGGGAGACGCTTTAAACCAATTGTTTCTGGTCATCAAAAACCAGCTTAAAACTTGTGGTTAAAAACTTTTCCTCTCCATTAGTCATTAGCAATTGCCAGACATACCTCATCTATCTAAAAAGGCTATATTTTTGTAATAAAATGGCAGTAACTACTCATCAACTGATTCAGTGGAAACAACAAGGGCGTCGAATTGTGGCGCTGACGGGTTATGATTATGCGATCGCCCAACTCATCGACCAAGCAGGCACTGACATCATCCTCGTCGGCGATTCCCTCGCCATGACAGTCTTGGGCTACGAGACAACACTCCCCCTAACCCTCGATGAAATGCTGCACCACGCTAAAGCAGTGCGTCGCGCAGTCAAGCAAGCATTAGTTGTTGTCGATTTGCCGTTTTTGACTTACCAAGAAAGTCCCCAGCAAGCCATGCACTCGGCGGGAAGAGTTTTGAAAGAAACTGGCGCTCAAGCTGTAAAATTGGAAGGCGGATATCCAGCAATGGCGGCTACGGTTTCGCAGTTAACATCCGCTGGGATTCCGGTGATGGGACACGTTGGTTTAACTCCCCAGTCGGTACACCAACTTGGCTACAAAAAACAGGGCAAAACAGCGGAATCTGCCGATCGCATCCTAGCAGAGTCGATCGCACTTCAAGAAGCCGGCGCTTTTGCGATCGTCCTAGAACACATTCCCCCAGACTTAGCTGCTCAAATTACCCAAAAATTAACTATTCCCACCATTGGTATCGGCGCAGGGCCGCACTGCGACGGACAAGTTTTGGTTACTTCCGATTTGTTGGGACTTTCCGAAAAACAACCGCCTTTTGCCAAATCTTACGTCAATTTGCGAGCAACAATTACCCAAGCTGTCCAAGATTATTCCCTAGAAGTTAGAGAAAGCAAATTTCCCAAATCATCAACGATAAATCGAACCGACTCGCCAAGCAGCAAACCGAATGCTACTTAGCGGGTTGTTGACACGCATTCTACGGATCTCGTCCTAGCAGCATCTGTTTTGCCGATCGCGATCGTCGCCAATTACCGCTAAAATCAGAAAATCTCAATTTCATTTAAACCTTCCGTTGGTAGTCTGCTGACTAAAGTAGCTAGGAAACTCTCAAGTTTTGACCTTAGTTTGAGCGCTAGCCCACAGCCTCTTGACTCAAATGTCAAATGTCAAATCAAAACTCAAAACTCTAGATGCCAAAATGTGATTAAAATCACTGACAGCAGGCATCAACTAAGTGTAGAAAATGGTGGCGACCAACAACTAGCTTCAAAACGGGCAGCGAAGTGGCGGTTAAGCTAAAAGAATTGTAGTTCCGTTTAAAACAAATTGAATTCATCGCTCGAACTTGTTAAGGAGGCTAATTGATGGTATATGCAGAAAATTGGTCGCAGCCGTCTATCTTGGATCTAGCGCGATCGGGCAACTTTCAAGCCCTGAATTATTGGATTGACAGCTTGCTGCGACCCGAAGGGATTTATGCCCGCGTCGAACAGGCTCAGGCTGGATGTGTGCAAATTTTGGTAGAATTCCAGCGTGAATTTGTGCCAGACCATACATTACTGGGGAGCACTCTCCGCGAAGGCTTAGTTAAATTTATTTGTCACCAACTCTGGAGACTAAACTCGCCAGCAGTAGAAGGGGTGCGAATTCACGCGCGCTTGGCTGGGGAACCAGAGATTCTCTGGAAACAGTCAGTCCGAATTGTGACTCCCGCAAACCGCCGACAGCGACGTGACCGTTCCCTATTGGTCGTCGATTGGGTTAAATTTAAAACATATCGTTCTCTGCTGCTAGTGGGATCGGCACTGGCATCATTTATTTTAGGGTGTTGGGTGAGCTACCACGAGGCTGTAGCCCTGCGGCTAATATCCCCAGTCTCTGCTTACCAGCAAGCTGCGGTAATGTCGGGCTCACCTCCCAAACGTCCCGATGCGGTGCAAGCGGCCTTAGAATTAGTACCTGTAGTGCAACAAAAGCAGGTTGCTAATCCCTATGACCCCACCGTCACGCTGATGTTCGGAGGAAATGTGAATCTATCGGATGCGATCGCAGCATCTGCTGGTAACGATTATGATTGGGCTTTCGCCAATATGGACGAGTACCGGCAAGCAGATGTATCGATGGTTAATCTAGAAAACCCCCTGACTCGCTCTACCTTGGGCTCTGGCAAAAAACAATTAAATTTTAAAGCCGATCCAGAATCCGTGAAAGTATTAACAGCAGGAGGAGTGGATATTGTCAATCTGGCAAATAGCCACGCTATGGATTACGAGGAACCGGGGCTGGTGGAGACTATAAATACTCTAAATAATGCTGGTATAAGGCATCTGGGAGCCGGTAGAGATCTTAAAGAAGCGAGGCGTCCAGATATTATTGAGGTTAAGGGTCAGCGGATTGCGTACCTAGGTTATTACGATTCCGACTTTAACTCCGCCGACCAAGGAAAAGCGGGTATTAACGCCCGTCGGAACAATCGCGTGGCGGAGGATATTCGAGCTCTCAGGGGTCAGGTAGACTGGATTGTGGTTAATTACCACTGGGGAGTTGAATTGGCAGATTATCCGGGGGACTGGCAGATAGATTTGGCTCGGTTCACGATCGACCAAGGTGCAGATTTGGTAGTGGGACACCACCCCCATGTCCTGCAAGGTGCAGAAATTTACAAGGGCCGCCCGATTGTTTACTCACTGGGTAATTTTATATTCGGCGCGAACGCTCGCAGCGATTACGATACCGCAGTCCTGAAAGTATCGCTCAAAGACAGGAATATGAAGGTAGAATTTTTGCCTGTGGAGGTGAAAAAGTTTCAGCCGAAGGTGGTGAATGGAGCAGCGGGCGATCGCATCCTCAAACACGTCGAGCAAATTTCTAGTATTTTCGATCAACCGATGCGCTCTTCTGTAGTTCTCGATGCCCCAATCAACCCAGGATTGACACCAAAAATTCCAAATTCGACCTTACCAGGAGTAGCAAAAAGCGATACACAGCCCGCGCTTAATTCCCCACTTCCCCTGACTGGAGAAACCAATCTGCCAGCCCCAGGACAACCGAAACCTACTCTGATTTTGCCCGGTGTACCGGCTGCCCCCAAACAGCCGGACAACTCCTCATTTTTCCAGAACGGGACTGGCCCAGCAATTGAGTCAAGCCCGCCTCCGAGTCAAGATTTGCCGCCGCGCATCTACCGCAATAAACCTGAAAATCCCAGCCGGGAACCAGATCCGTTTAGCAAAGAACCATTCATCAAAGAACCATTTATTTCGCCCCCATCTCCCACTTCGGGAGGGGTACTCAGTCCCCAAAGCTATCTTCCCCCGACTCCGGATCTATCTTTCAAAGTCGCACTCAAACAGCAGCCGACAAACATGATAGTTCCGGGAAAAAGCAGCGATTGTTCGAAGCCGCGGATCGCCCTGCCTCCTATAGCTGCGAACGTGGGTTAGCCCGTGGGAGTCCGAGGGAGGATACAGCCTTTCTCAGAAAGATCAGGTACGCGAACGGGATATGGCTATGGGCATAGGGCTCCGTGGGCATAGGGCTCCGTGGGCATAGGGCTATGGGCATACCTCACCACGCTTGAGAACCGCTATACAGGGGGAGCAAAGGGGTGGTAATGGGCGAAAATCAACTACTAGCGACCAATTATTAACGACCGATTTACCAACAACCAATGATCGACGACCTACTACCAATGACAAATGTGTTTGCGATCGCGCTAAAGCAAAAGCAGTACAAAACCTATATCCTCTCCGACGAAACCGCTAACTCTACCCTAGAAGTTGTGCCGGAACGGGGCGGTATTGCCACTAGCTGGCTGGTTGAAGGCAAAGAAATGTTCTACTTGGACGCAGAACGGTTCGCCAATCCCGATCTAACTGTACGCGGCGGGATTCCCATCTTGTTTCCCATCTGCGGCAATCTCCCCGATAACACTTACACCCACAAGGGAGTGGAGTTTCATCTCACACAGCACGGCTTTGCTCGCGACTTGCCTTGGAAGGTGACGGAACAATTTACCCAGGGTTGCGCGGCTCTTACTCTGGTACTCAACAGCAGCGACAACACCCAGACTGTTTATCCCTTTGATTTCCAATTAGCTTTTACTTATCAAATTAAAGGCAATTCTTTGGAAATTGTGCAGGAATACACCAATCTTGGTGACGAGCCCATGCCCTTTGCTAGCGGCTTGCATCCTTACTTTTTAGCTCCCGACAAGACAAATCTGCGCTTTGAGATTCCAGGGATGCAGTACAGAGATCAGAATACCCACGAAAAGGGCTATTTCACAGGGGTTTTTGACCCGACTCTGGATGAAATTGATGTTTCCTTTGACGAACTGACGGGTCTTGCTGCTACTGTCATTGACGCGGCGCGGGGCTTGCGGCTCACCGTCAGTTACAACTCCAGCTATGGGAAGTTGGTTTTCTGGACAGTGAAGGGCAAGGATTTTTACTGTGTGGAACCTTGGACGGCTCCTCGAAATGCCATCAATACTGGCGAACACTTGATTTATTTGCAGCCGGGAGCGACTTGCCAGATGCTGGTTCGCATGACGGCAACTTTTTTTTGAAAAAGACTTGCTATTTAAATAGACGGGTGCTACTATTAGAACTTGTGTGCGGTAACAATGTTTTCGCGGGTCGCTAGCTCAGCGGTAGAGCATTCGGCTTTTAACCGATTGGTCTCGGGTTCAAATCCCGGGCGACCCATAAAAAAAACAATAGTTTTGAGTTCTGAGTTGAATGCTCAGAACTCAAAATTTTGTTTTTTGAACTTTTAAGTAAATCTGGAAACATAATGCGCGATCGGCTACAAATTGTCTTAGGATTATCGTAAGAATTGAACTTGTCCAAAATCCACTGCCCAGAAATCACAAATAATTAGGAGGAATATCTATGGCGCTTGTACCTATGCGACTGCTGCTCGACCATGCGGCTGAAAATGGTTACGGCCTACCGGCTTACAACGTCAACAACATGGAGCAAATCCAAGCGATCATGCGCGCTGCTGACGAAACCAACAGCCCCGTGATTTTGCAAGCTTCTCGCGGCGCTCGCTCCTACGCTGGAGAAAATTTCCTGCGCCACTTGATTTTGGCAGCAGTTGAAACCTATCCTCACATTCCCATTTGTATGCACCAAGACCACGGCAATGCCCCCGGCACTTGCTATTCTGCCATGCGCCAAGGTTTCACCAGCGTGATGATGGACGGTTCTTTGGAAGCAGATGCTAAGACTCCCGCCAGCTACGAGTACAACGTTGAAGTTACTCGCGAAGTTGTGAAAGTTGCTCACTCGATCGGCGTTAGCGTTGAAGGCGAACTGGGTTGCTTGGGTTCTCTGGAAACAGGAATGGGCGAAGCAGAAGATGGCCACGGCTTTGAAGGCGCGCTGTCTCACGATCAATTGCTGACAGATCCTGAAGAAGCTGTTAATTTCGTTGAGCAAACCGGCGTTGATGCTCTCGCAGTGGCAATTGGCACTTCCCACGGCGCTTACAAATTCACCCGCAAGCCGACTGGCGAAATTTTGGCAATCAGCCGCATCGAAGAAATTCACCGCCGCTTGCCAAATACTCACTTGGTAATGCACGGTTCATCTTCTGTGCCCCAAGAATTGCTGGAAATCATCAACAGCAACGGTGGCAAAATCCGCGAAACCTACGGCGTACCTGTGGAAGAAATCCAAAAGGGTATCAAGTGCGGCGTGCGTAAGATCAACATCGATACTGACAACCGTTTGGCGATTACCGCTGCGGTGCGCGAAGCTTTGTTTGCTAAGCCCGAGGAATTCGATCCGCGCCACTTCCTGAAGCCGTCGATCAAGTATATGCAGAAGGTTTGTAGCGATCGCTATAACTCTTTCGGTTGCGCCGGTAACGGTACAAAGATCAAGCAAGTGTCTTTGGACGATTTTGCAGCTAAGTATGCTAAGGGCGAATTGAGCTCTTCTACTAAGAAGACTGTAGCTGTTTAATAATTTTAGGTTGAGATTTTAGATTTGTCTGAAGTCTCAAGTTTGGATAGCCGGGTAGCTGTGAAGTTGCCCGGTTTTTGTGTGTGGAGAGTTCGATCGCCCTTTCATGAAAAATCAAGCTTTTGAAATAACTCGGCAACCGCCAGAGTGAACTCAGGGACGATATCTTCGCCATCGAGGGAGTCCGTAGACTTGAGCAGGCGATCGGGTGACTGAGCCGATCGATACACCAACACATACTGTTCTTTAGGATGAATTACCCAAACCAAACGCGCTCCATTGTCGAAATATTCCACAAGTTTGTTGTGAATTTCTTCCACTGTATTGCTAGGAGAGAGGATTTCTACAGCCAGATCCGGCGCACCTTCTAGGAAGCCATCGGGGAGATCATCTAGCCCTTGCAGGCGTTCTTTTGCCATGAAAGAAACATCGGGCGATCGCTTATTCCCTGATTTCATCTTAAAAGCAGTGCTGGAATCAAACATCGCGCCTAATTTTCGCGTTGATACGCAGTTAAACAAGGCAGCACTCAAAATAACGGCAACATAACCGTGTTTTGCACTCCTGTTTCCCATATCAATTAGTTCTCCATTTACAATTTCGTAGCGGTGTCCATCTCGGTTAAGTGCCATGAATTCGGCATCAGTCCAGATTTTTTGTTCCGGTGGGGTTTCAACTTGATTTTCTGTTAGGTTTTCCGTGGGGTTTTGAACTAGAGTAACCATAGCTTTCTCCTAAACTTATATTTCTCGTTAAACAGAGTGTCGAAAAATGGCGAAAGTTCACCAATATTTTTTATTCCGTCTGCTGCACCGCAGTATTGGACTGCTGACGCTGTGCAATCTCGATTAACATCCTCAATGCCTCATTTACTGCTGCATCATTCGGAAAAGCTTGGGCAATATCGTCTAAAAGCACTAAGTTTGTCCCTGCACGATCTCGTTCAACATACTTGCCTCTAACACCTCCTTTCATCTGAGCAAAGTCATACTCAGCCAGTAATTCGTCTTCCATTTCGTTCTCTTTATCCTTCTTCATAAAACCTCTGCTGCTAACCTCTAAGAGATGAGAAAGCTAGATAAATCGCCCTTAAAGACTAATTCGGCGGTAGACTTCAGCCATCGGAAGTTCTATATTTAAGCTGTGCAGGACGATCGCCCTTTCCACTCGATCGTACACTTGCCATTGCCAGCGATCGCTATTTGGGCGATCGCAATTATAATATTGCTCAATATACGGTTCAGTTTGACTCACCAGCAGATATTCACAAAAACTAGCAAGAGAGCGATATTTTCGGAACTTTTCACCTCGATCGTAGACTTCAGTAGACGGCGAAAGAACTTCGACAATCAGCAAAGGATTAAGAATTTCATCCGTGCGATCGCCATTGAATTCCGGTTCGCCGTTAATTACCAGAACATCGGGATAAGTTCCGTGATTGAAGCTAGGAATCCAAATTCGTAGATCACCATTATAGGTTTGAAAATTGGTGTCTCGGAGAGCCACGTTGAGAAAAGTCGTAGTGTCTACAGCAATACGGCTGTGAGCGGGGGAACCTCCAGGCATAGCGATGATCTCTCCGTTACAGTATTCGTGACGTTCTTCGGCCGTTTCCTCGATCGCCCGGTATTCATCTGGAGTGAAGCGAGTAGTCGCATCTGGAGCAAGGTTTGGCGGGTTGACTTGAGCAATGACCACGATCGCACCTCCTAAATAATTAGACCTGAAATAATTATGACCTACAGCTAGATAATTTTCCTAACCCAGAGGCATTTTTCTGGATTCCATTCAAATTATATTAAGAACTCTCCAGGGAGCATCTCATTTTGGTAAAAAGCATTTTTTTCTAGTGCTGTCCCCGCTCGCGAGTCTTAATATACCTCGCGAGCGGGGACAGCACTACAAATAAAAAACTGAGATACTCCCGCTCTCCATGCCTTTGTCTGCTGCTTCACAACCCCTAAATTCTAGCTTTTCTTTTACCTTTCACACTCAACTGCTTGGTAATCGATGTATAATAATGCAAAGCAAAAAGCAGATTAATCCCAAAAAATACCAAAGTTAAAACAAAGGTAAAAAAAGACGCAAACGACAGCCCGGAAATCATCGTAAACATCGCCAAAATGATTGAGCAAAACCCAAAACCAGCGGCAAAAGAACTTAAAAGCAGCAACTGCACCTTAGACATAGTTTAATTTAAAAATTATCAGTATAATGCACTCTTGGCAGCCATAAATGAGTGCCAAATGATACTTATTACTATATAGCGAAACTTCAGTTCCGCCAATAACAGAACGGCTACTTTCTTAAAAAGGTTTGAATTCTACGGAAAAATACAGCCCGCGCTCTTGCCAACTGTCGCCCGACTTAATGCCAATCACAGGAATTCCCCAGCCCAAGCGAGCATTCCACCTGTCGCCGTACTGCCACCGTAAGCCCAATCCCGCTGACAGCAAAGTATTCGCTTCCAGAGCCACCTTTCCCCCGCTATTCCAAACATTGCCAACATCTACAAACGGCGTTACCTGCAAAACTCCTTTTTTGTCGCCAGTGCGCCAAATCGGATACCGCAACTCGGCGGAAGCAAAAATTCCGCTATCCGCCAGCAAAGCATCCTGACGGTAGCCCCGCACTGTATCGCCGCCCACACCAAATTGCTCGATCGGCAAAAGCTCACCTCCAGCCAACTGTACATCCGATCGCACAACCAGCAACGTCTCAGGAGCCAACAACCGCACGTACTGCAATTGACCCCGCCACGTCAAAAATTGACCATCAGGCTCACTGCTGCTCACGTTAGCGCCAAATGCTGCCACTCCCAGACTGAAATGCGATCGCGCCACCAAGACATCCCTCTCTCCCCGCTGAGTAAAATCCTGAAACAACCTCAGCGCCGAAACCCTAGTTCTCCCGCGACTGTCAGCTCCCGGCGACAGCGGAAAATCCTCACCCAGCAAAGATGTATTGCTTTCTCGCCTGCCAGCACCGATACCAAGGGCGATTTCTGTTCTTGCAGTTTGCACGATCGGCTGACGGTAAGTCAACTGGTAAGTGCGGCTCGATGCCTCAATATCCAGCGCGTCAAAAGGCGACTCAACAATATTGCTTTTGCTGCCGCCCAGATGAAAACTTACCGTACCGTTGCGCGCATTCACCGGCAGCGTGTAACTCAAATCCACAGCATTGCTGCCCTGAGTATTTGTATAAGTTAAACTCGCACTATCTCCCAAACCCGACAAATTAGCCTCGCGGACTTCTACTCCGCGCCGCCAACTCCCCACACTCGGAGAGCGAGAATTGTCAGTAAAAATCGCAGCTTGGAAAGTTTTTGCTTCTTTGACTCGGACTAGCAGTAAATTAAAACCCGGACGAGAACCCGCTTGCAATTCTGCTGAGATATTTGCGACTTGGCCGCTAAGTTGCAGCAGTTGCAGAGCTTCCAGCAAGCGCTGTTCGTTCAGCGGGCCCCGCGCCGCCAAGACTAATCGGCTTCTCACGTAGTTAGAATTCAGCCGCCTAGTACCGACTACATTGATACTTTCTAGCTTGCCTTCTAGCACTAATATTCTCACAACTCCACCCACAAGCGTTTGTGGCGGAATCAGTGCTCCCGAAGTGATATAACCCTTGCTGATGTAGAGTTGGCTCACCGCAGAACGAGCTTCCAGCAGTTCGGCGAAAGTCAGCGGGCGGCCGACAAAGTTTTTGAGTACAGTGTCTAATTCTTGTTTGCTAAAGACGGTGCTGCCAACTACTTCAAATCGATCGACCTCGATCGTACCCGGAATGTTGGGCAATTCTTCAGTCTGTGTCGGCGCTGCTGGCTGCAAAAGCTTTTCTGCCGGAGGTAGAGGAGCTCTTGGCGCGGGTTCTGGGAGGGGAGACGGAGTTGGCAGCAGCGGGTTGGGAATGGGAATTTCTGGTCTGTTGTCTCCTCGGTTGGGCAACCGGGCGAGAGTTTCTGCTGCCTGACTTTGCGCTGCTTCGGCAAATTCTGGGATGTCGGTTTCTGGCTGTTTACTGTCTCTATCTAATTCTGAACCTGAGTATAAATCACGAAGCCGATCGCGATCGTCTGCGGTTTCTGGATTAAGTTTTAATTGAGACTGTATATTATCATTAACAATTGGCGATCGTCCTTCTGACTCGCCAGCAACCATCGACTCGCCAACACTTTGAGCTGCTAGCGATGCGGGGCAAATAGCTGTAATTGAACAACCAATTGATATTGCCCTGAAAAATTTGATTTGACAAAATCCTCTGGAATGTGGCAGGGGCATGATTGATAGGGAATCTTTTATATTTAGTTACACTTGCGATCCGACGCGGCTGACGCAATTGCCAAGAATGAAGTTACTTTATCACTTTTTTTAAAGAAATAAGTCGTTAACTCAACACAAATGTACTTGACAAAAAGCATTTTTTATGTATTGGTAAATAGTTTATGAAAAAAGCTCCGACTTCCCCAAGCTAGCGCTATAGGTAGACGGAGCATTTGATGAAACCTGCCATCTCAGAAATAGTTAAATTTTGATAGAGATGATTACATTTTATTGAGCTGCGATCGCAATTCTTCCAACTCAGCATCAATCACCGGACTCGCCTCCGAGGTACTAGGAGCAGCCGCAGTTTTACCCGCTGCCGGCAATTGACCTTGAGACACAGAACCTC
>Ga0209591_10006776_pt1 | contig 12676 bp, 8 predicted proteins | sample MAT01_FD_187207 | JGI IMG/M metagenome (GOLD analysis project Ga0209591, IMG submission 187207) | Freshwater microbial communities from Lake Fryxell liftoff mats and glacier meltwater in Antarctica - MAT-01 (SPAdes) (version 2) | ecosystem: Environmental > Aquatic > Freshwater > Ice > Liftoff...
TAGAGCAAATTTCGCAAGAGCAGCAGCGGGTGCAGCAGCAAGACCTGAGCGGACTCCAGCGGGCGCGAGATCTGGCACAGCAGCAGTTGGAAGCCAGTCGAGAAGCAGCCAATGCGATCGCCGCTGCGTCTGATGCCTGGGTGCAAGAGCAAGCTACCCTGCGCCGCCAGCTCGAAACCCTGCTGCACACCCTAGAACCCCAGCGCACCGAGCAAGCCCGCCTGCAAGAGCGAGTCAGTCAGCTCCAGGCCAAAATGCAGGAGCACACCGAGGCGTTGGCGGCGATCGCCCAATCTACCCACGACATCCAGGCCGAGCGCACAGCGGTCGAAGCGCGAGGGCAGACAGCGCTGCAAACGGTGCAAACCCTGGCTCAAACCCTGGCCGCCACCGAGCAAGATCTGCAAGTGCAGCAACAGACCCAAGCCCGCCTCAGCCAGGAGCAGCGCGACAAACAGCGCCAGCTCGATAAACTAGAAGCCCAAACCCAGGCGATGCAAGACGCTCAGGGCACCGGAGCCAGCCAGGTGATTCTGAATGCGGGGCTGCGGGGCGTCTGCGGTCTGGTGGCGCAGCTTGGTCGGGTTGATCCGCAGTATCAGCTGGCGCTAGAAATTGCCGCCGGCGGGCGTTTGGGCAACATTGTGGTAGACGATGACCGGGTGGCAGCAGCGGGGATCGATCTGCTGAAGCAGCGCCGCGCCGGACGCGCCACCTTCTTACCGCTGACTAAAATTAGATCTGCCGACCTGAAAGCCCTGCCCGCCTGGAATCGCCCCGAGGGGCTAATCGACTATGCCGTTAACCTAATTGACTGCGACGATCGCTTTCGAGCCGTGTTTGCCTATGTGTTTGGCAATACGGCGGTGTTTGCGGGATTAGAACAGGCGCGTCGTCACATGGGGCAATTTCGGATAGTGACGCTGGGCGGTGAGCTGCTGGAGACCAGCGGAGCCATGACCGGGGGCAGCGTCTCCCAGCGGCAGGGGACTCTGCGGTTTGGCACGGTGCAGGCTAGCGAGTCGGCGGAGGCGGAGACCTTGCGCGATCGCCTCCAAGAAATCGACACGATTTTGCAGCGGTGTGAAGGGGCGATCGCCACGGCCAGCAATGCCGTCAAAGCCCAGTCTCAGGAGCTAGTCAATGCCCGTCAGCAGCAGCGGGAAATTCAGATGCAAGCCGAGCAATTGCAAAGCCAGCTAGCCGCCCTCGTGACCCAAGAAGCGCAAATTCGCACGCAGCTGTCGCAAAACACCCAAGAACTAGCCACCGCCCAAACCCGGCTGCAAACCCTAGAGCGCGATTTGCCCCGTCAAGAAGCCGAGCTAGCCCAGCAGCGGCAGGCATTGGCCGACCTAGAAGCATCCCAAACCCACAGCGAATGGCAGCAGATTCAGGCTGCTATCCGCCAGCAAGAGGCTAATTTGGGCGATCGCCAGCTGGCACTGCGTACCGCCGAACAGCGGCTGCAAGAGCTAGAAATCCAGCGGCAGCGCAGTCAAGAAAAAATTACTCAACTGCGGCAGCGGCTCCAGGAGGGGCGAACCCAGCAGGCAACTCAGGGGCAGCAGCGAGCGACCCTCAGCACCCAGCAAGCCAGCCTCAATCAGCAAATTGCCCAGGTGCAGACCGCGCTGGCAGGGCTAGAGCAAACCCTGGCCGCCGAGAAGCAGGAACGCGATCGCACCGAACGACTATTGCGCGATCGCCAAACTGCCCACCAGCAGCTAGAGTGGCAGCGCCAAAAACTGCAAGAAACCCAGCAGACCCGCCGTCAAGAGCTTGCCACCCTCCAGGCTCAGCTAGAGCAGCAGCGCGCCGAACTGCCCGATCCCCTACCCGAGATCCCCGACGGCATGACCGACCTGGTCGCCTTGCAGCATGAATTGCGATCGCTCCAACGCCGGATCGAAAACATGGAACCCGTCAATATGCTGGCGCTAGAAGAATATGAGCGCACCCAAACCCGGCTCGAAGAACTGACCCAAAAACTCACCACCCTGGCCGACGAGCGCAGCGAACTTCTATTGCGGATCGAAAACTTCACCACCCTGCGTCAGCGCGCCTTCAAAGAAGCCTTTGATGCCGTCAACATCAACTTCCAAGGCATTTTTGCCGAACTCTCCGATGGTGACGGCTACCTCCAGCTCGACGATCCCAATGATCCGTTTGGCAGCGGACTCAACCTCGTCGCCCACCCCAAAGGCAAACCCGTGCGCCGACTGGCCTCCATGTCGGGGGGCGAGAAGTCGCTCACCGCCCTTAGCTTTATTTTTGCCCTCCAGCGCTATCGCCCGTCGCCGTTCTACGCCTTCGACGAAGTAGACATGTTCTTAGATGGAGCCAATGTGGAGCGATTGTCCAAAATGATCAAACATCAGGCGCAGCAAGCCCAGTTCATTGTGGTAAGCCTCCGCCGCCCCATGATTGAATCAGCCGAGCGCACCATCGGCGTCACTCAGGCGCGCGGTGCCCATACGCAGGTGCTGGGCATCGACCTCCAGCAGCCCCAACGTGCCCCTGTCTAGTTTCGCCAGGTTGTATGTGCGCGGTTGATCACAATGGCTGTTAGGTCGTCAACTGTTGGGTCATCATGAGGTCAACAGTTGATATGATGACATTGCCTTAGGTTGCAGCCATAGCCTGAAGGCACGAGCTAGAGAAAATTGGTTGGGTTATCCGTCTTCTATACCCCAAATTTCTCTCTTGACCGAAGCCATGCGCTCTTCGTTAAGATTGGCTAGTATTGATATCTGACGATATCTGATGTATTGATATTTCAATTGACTTATCAGAACCGACGCCTTTAAGTCGGTTGGCGATTAGGACGCGACATGACATCTGAACAATTCCGCCAACGCTCTGACCTTCTGGGAACGCAAATCATCACCCGCGACACTGGCAAACGCCTGGGTGTTGTCAGTCAACTTTGGGTCGATGTCGATCGACGGGAGGTGGTTGCCATCGGCATGCGGGAAAGCGTCCTCTCTGGGGTGCTTTCGGGGGTGCAGCAAGTCATGCTGCTCGACAACATCCGCCAGATTGGTGACGTGATCTTGGTCGATGACGATTCTGCCGTAGAAGATGACGTGAATGTCGATATTTACAGCAGCCTGATTAACAGCGAAGTGATTACCGAAACGGGCGAAATGCTAGGCAAGGTAAGAGGCTTCAAATTTAATGTGGACGATGGTCGCGTTGAAAGCTTGGTGATTGCGTCCTTAGGGTTGCCGTTCATTCCCGATCAGGTCATCAGCACCTACGAACTTTCGATCGAAGAAGTCGTCAGCAGCGGTCCCGATCGCCTGATTGTATTTGAAGCCGCCGAACAAAAAATGATTCAGCTCAGCGTTGGGTTGCTAGAGCGCATTGGCATTGGTAGACCGCCCTGGGAGCGCGATGATGCCGATGAATACATCATGCCTACGTCGGTTTCAAACCAGCTCGGGACGGGCGTTCGCAATACCGCGTCTCAGCCGCTCCGCAACTCTGCCCCTGCCCGTGAAACCTGGGATGATGACCGCTGGGAAGAATCCCGGCGTCCCATCCAGGAACCCCTGCGGCAGCGACAGCCAGAACCCGTTTACTACGAAGATGAAGCAGACGAGAACTGGAACGATACCCCCCCTCGGCGCGAACAGTATGCGGAAGCCTACGAAGAGGAGGATGCCTACGAACCGCAGCCAATTGATGACCTGGAAGATGTCTGGGAAGATGACGAGAGTCCCAAGCCCTATCGCGCCCCCCAGGTGAATATCCCTGATCGCAAAAAAGTTGTGGAGTATGACGAGGACGTGGACTACTAACGCCCTGTAGCCTGTCAGTTTGAATTTTCAGTTTGAATTTACTGAGCTTGAATGCGATCGCCTCTAGTCGATCGCATTCAATTTTTGAGCCTGAACCGAGCGGGATGAGTCGATATCTGATGAGGCGTAGCCCAAGATACAAACCTGGCGTAACAAGGTTGATTTACTATAGGGCAAGTGCTTGGGAGGGTTGCGTGGTTTCAACTGTGACGGAAGGGCGATCGCTGTCTGAACTAGCGACTGAGTTAGACCTTGACTTCTTCCTAGTTTCGTATACCGACCTGCTGGGGGGAACGCGAGCTAAGCTGGTACCAGCGGCGAAAATTGCCGTCGTAGAAGCGAATGGAGCCTGCTTTGCGCCCTTTGCGTCCAATCTGGGGCTAGGACCCGACGCTCCCGACATTGCCGCCATTCCTGACCCCGGCTCGCTGATCGTTTTGCCCTGGCAGCCAAACGTGGGCTGGTTAGCCAGCGATGTCTACATTGAGGGCAAGCCATTTTTGGCCGCACCTCGAATGATTTTTAAACGCGTGCTAGAGCAATGTGCCAATCTGGGCTACCAGTATAAAACCGGAGTAGAAGCCGAATTTTGCCTACTCAAAAAAACTAAACGGAGCTATAAAGTCGCCGATGCGCTCGATACTACCGATCGGCCTTGCTACGACCAGCTCAACTTAATGCGGCAGTTCGACTTGATCTCGACCTTGGTGGAGTACATGGAGCACCTAGGCTGGGAGCCGTATCAGTGCGACCACGAAGATGCCAATGGCCAGTTTGAAATCAATTGGACCTATGCCGATGCGCTGGTAACTGCCGATCGCCACGTCTTTTTTAAGTACATGGTCAAGAGCTTGGCCGAGCAGCAGGGGCTAACCGCTAGCTTTATGCCCAAGATATTTAGTAATTTGACGGGCAATGGGGCACACCTGCACATGAGCCTGTGGCAGGGCGACCAGAACGCCTTTGAGGATGAGGCAGACGGCATGGGCATATCGGCGATCGCCTACGAATTCTTGGCAGGCGTGCTCAGCCACGCGCGCGGCCTGTCTGCCCTCTGCAATCCCACTGTCACGTCCTACAAGCGCCTAGCGGCCAGCACCACCACCTCCGGCAGCACCTGGGCACCCCGCTACGTTTCCTACGGCGGCAACAACCGCACCCACATGATTCGCATCCCCGAAGGCGGGCGCTTCGAATGCCGCCTAATTGACGGTGCCGCCTGCCTCTACCTGGCACAAGCGGGTTTGCTAGCCGCCGGACTCGATGGCATGGAGCAGCACCTGCATCCCGGCAAGCCGCTAGACGGCAACCTGTTTGCGCGCGGCTCCGAGTTCCCCGATCTGCAAGTGCTGCCCGCCAACCTCCCCGAAGCCATGCAATGCCTCCAGCAAGACCCAGTGCTGATGGCTACCCTGGGTGATCAGGCTAGCAACACGTTGCTAGAGTTCAAGCAGCAGGAATGGAACAGCTACAGTGCCGCCATTACACCATGGGAGCTAGAGCAATACATTAACTGCTGAACCTGTTCGTAGAGACGCGATTAATCGCGTCTCTACACGAATGCTAACTCTGACTCGCCTTTTGAATCACATCTGCAATCGTTTGGGCGACTACAGGATTTTCCCAATAGCTGCCGTGGGCTTCACCGCCAAACAGCAATGGCAGAATTTGCTGCCTCACGGGGGTTAGCAGCCGCTCTTTCCAGGTGTTAGACGGAACCAACACATCCTGGATTTCTACTAACTGCTGACTGGGCGTATTATCTTTTTTGTAATTGGGGTCTAGCAGCAGAGGCATCACTCCCTCTAGCGGATAGGCAACAGGATCACCGGGATGGGCAAAGTTACGCCAGGGCAGGGGGCGTTTTCGAGGCACGGCAAGCGCTTCCAGCAATTCCTTTAATTTGGGCGTTACGTCGTGGCTACTAGCTCCGTCCTGATTAATTAAATTGAACAGAGCCAGCGGTGAACCCATCGTAGACACACTCGCCAGCTTGATCCCAGTTTGGGTATTTTCCCCTAACCCAAATAGTGTGCTGCGGATGCGCTCTACACTCTGGCGAATCCCTGGCTCTGATGCATCTAATTTAGGTTCTTCCCAGCGCGTTGCAAATAAGATGTCGAATAGGATCACGGTGCCCCAGCTATGCGTCACCAGGTGCAGGCGATCGCCCTGAGCCATATCTTTAAGCCCCAACAGCCCCTGGCTTTCTAGCTTCCTGACCGCTTTTGCGCCAACGTGACGGCTGAGATAGAGCGCGCCATCGCCAACAAATTCTAAAACTCCCTCTGAGCGAAATTTATTGAACCACAGCTTGTCCCATATGGGTGAATTGCGGAAGCCCTGAAGCAATTCTTGTTGGGCTTCTATGCCTACATCACCCCAAAATAAAATAATTGGCTTAAGGGTAAGCGTAGGGGCGTTGATAGATGTCTTGATCCGCTCAAATAGCTTAGTTGCAAAACCCTGGAACTCTTGCTGATTGCGAGTTTTGACGCCATGAATAAAGAGTACATAGTCGGTAGGCATATCTTTTACTCCGAGAACTGGTTTAGGCCGCTATGTTCAGATTCGCCCAATTCAGAGCCGATTCCTGAACGGTACGTTTAATCGTTAAACTTTGTCATGGAAGTGATGTAATTAAGCTGACAATATTTATGGTTATGCCCGCCTTGTCCCTCTTTGCGATCAGAAAATGAGAAATATGCAGTCTCTTAGTTCCACGCCAGCCTCACGATCAATGCAGCACATGTTCTGGCGATACCAGGGATATATGCTTCTGGTGGCGTTTTGCCTATTGCTCCCAGGCTGTGCAAAGCCCGATCCGCGTGAGACGTTTTTGGAGACCAAAAACTGTATTGAATGCGACTTGAAGGGCAAAGACTTGAGCCAGAAAGACCTCAGCACTGCCAAATTAAACCGAGCTGATCTCACCGAGGCTAACCTCAGCAACGCTAATCTCAGCTCAGCCCTGCTAGATACGGCCAACCTCAGCAACGCCAACCTCAGCAAGGCCAATTTGAGTGGGGCAGCGTTGGCGGGGGCAAATTTATCTGGGGCGAATTTAGAGGGCGCAAATTTAACTAAAGCGTTTTTGAGAAATGCGGATCTGAGCAACGCCAATTTGAGTGGGGCAAACCTGGCTGACAGCGATCTGAGCAATGCCAAGATGGACGGGGCAATCCTAACCGGAGCGACGCTTCAAGGCGCAATTTTACCCGATGGTTCAGTGCAGAAATAGGGTGTTTTACCAACGCGGATTGGCCTCAATCAACTATTTGCAGACAGCACAGCGATCGCCGAAAATTTGGTGCAGCCGTCGCAGTCGCTGCAAACCAGCTTGAACGGCAGCGGCGATCGCCCCCAAACCTGCTGGGACGTTTCACGCTGACCCGCACCTAATGACCACTCAATCGTTCCCACTCACTAGAAACTGGCTGGCACTGATCACTGAGACCGAAACCTGAATCGACTCACCGTTCGCAATTGGGGAGCGATTCTCTGCAAGATGGTAAAGGCGATCGCACTTCCACAAATAATTGCACTTCCACAAATAACGGAACAGCTATTCTTCTTCATAACGTAGCGGGCTAACGGCTCAAATCAGCGACGGTAAGTGGTTTTTGATACCTGCCGACATCTCTATTCTGTCCACACCAACGCAGTGTTGGGCAGATTGGAACTCGCAGTATTACGATTCACACGAATTAGTTGAAAAGCTGAGATAGCATCTAGCTTTGTTCTCACGCATGATACAGTGGTAGGATCTTCTTATGATTGAAGGTGGTGAGATCATTCATGGCTCACGATGTAACTGTAGAAATACTTCTGACTGGTGAAGGTATGTCACCAGGCAAAATTCGGTCTAAGGAGATTGCGGAAGTCATCGAATCTGTTGAGGATATGATAGCCTCCATGGTAATTCGTGACCATCCAGATCTAAAGAAAGAGACTATAATAATCGGCTTAAAGAGTATTCGACAAGGAAGTATTGGTTTAGAGTTTTCCCCAAATTTAGCAGAGCTAACTTTGCCCGCCACTCGTCGAATTACAAGATCAATAGCAGAAAATGATTTTGGTGTACTACCAAGTAGTGTTATTAACTCTCTAAGAAAACTGTCTGCTTTTACACGACGCCATCAATGTAATGCTGAGTTCTTTACACAGAATGGCAAATTAGAAGCATTAGCTGTTCTTACTCCTGAAACTCAGATACCTGATATTTATCCGTTGTCAGGGGAGACAAGCATTTATGGAGAAATAACTCGTGTTGGTGGGGCAGAACCAAAAATTCAGTTTAAGACTCTAGACAGCCAAATTATTTACTGTAGTACGAGTAAAGAAATAGCTAAAAAAGCGGGTGCCAAGCTTTACACTAAGGTAGAACTGCGTGGACGGGCAGAATGGAATTCTGAAACTTTTGAGATTGAAAATTTTCACGTAATCGACATTTCTGATTATGAGCAAACTTCGCCGTCAGAAGCTTTTGAAGAATTAGCTAACTTAATTGGAGATTCGTTTGACGACATAACAGATGTGGATCGTTTTGTCTCTGAAATACGCTACGGGCTATCGGAGGCGTAAATGAATTTAGTCTGTTTCGATACACATATAATTATTTGGGGTGTGAGGGGGAAAGCAACTCTCGGTCAAGAAGAAAATATAGAGAAAGCTAAATATTTAATCAGTAAGTGTGAAGAGGACGGAATCGAGATAATGGTGCCGTCAGTTGTTGTTGCAGAAGTTTTGTGTGCTTTAGAGCCAAGATTGCACAGTGCCGTAAGTGAATTAATGCATCGTCAGTTTATCGTTCCACCCTTTGACACAAAGGCTGCTCTTCACTTTGCAAAGATGTGGAGAAACAAAAAGCAACCTAAAGATGAGAGTGGAATATCACGAGCAGAAATGAAAGCCGATTACATGATTACTGCTACAGCAATAGCAAGAGGCGCAAAGTGTATATATAGCGAAGATGTAGGTCTTAAAAAGTTTGCCCAAGACTATATTGATGTTAGGCCGCTACCTAGTATTGAAATACAGATGTCTATAGAAGATGCGCTTTGAATAGCTCTCAAGCAGTGCGTGATTGTTCTTCAATTATGAAAGATTGAACTCTCACCGAAAAGCTGAGAATACTTTCCTACGAATAACGGAAAGCAGCCCAACGGCAAAACGCAGCGGCGGCAAGTAACCTCAAACTCAGCACCAGCGGCTTTCGTCCGTCCGCTGCCGTAGAGTGTTGGGCTGCTGGCTACTACAGATTCCCCATTATCCGTAAAGGCATCTCACATAACTTGTAGGCAATTTGAGTATTCAATTCAACAGCATATGCATTGCCGTCGATCAACTGCAACTGAAAGTGTGGTTGTGGGGGTAACTCCAGATCATGTTGACGTGCAATATTTCTGAAGTTAGATAGATTACTCCTAACGTGCTTCTCAAGATTTCTAACTGTTGCTGAATAGCAATTACAAGTCACGCGAACATCCATAGAGAAGCCAGAACGTGAATAACCTCCACCAATCGGAGAGTAAATTATTCCGTCAGAAACTTGAACAAAAGTTGATATACTATACTCGCGAAACTGAGCAATATCCTGATCACTTGGAGATACATTACTAAGCCTATATCCCTCTGGTATTTTGAACAGGCTGACGGATTCTTGCCAATTAGTATGGATAATTTCAACTAATCGCTGTTGAGACCAACTATCATGACCAAGAACATCAAGCATATAGAAATACTCATCAGTCACACGGGCGAAAAGAACTGAACCCGTACGCTTAATGAAACCAGTTTTCTCCAATAAATCCCCAAGATGAAAATGATATATTCCCCAATCATTTAGAAGAGCATCATGATAATCAAGAAGTTTTATATTCTTGCTTAAATTTGGTGTGAGATCCTGCCCACTTTCTACCTTTCGACGAATGAGTTTAATTCCCGTTTGGTGCTGTTTTGGACAACTAAACTCTTTAGAAACTAAGATTTTTCTTGGTTTTATATCAATTTGTCGCTTCAAGACATTGAAGTACTGAATGCATAATGCATCAGAATCGTATTGCCTGGAATCTATAGAATAGCCTCTTTCAACTAATTTCTGGCATAGAATTTCTATCCAGTCTTGTTGAAAGTTAATCGTTAGACTTAGCTCGGTAGATTTGACATCCATTATCGAAAAATTTAACTTACCCAAAGGAAGCTAGCAATTACTCAAAAGTTGATACTGAATTTTCTTATCAAGTATGGGAAAACAGTGTTAAACGTTCCTAGCCCAAGGTACTGTTTCACTAACAATTTTAAGCTTACTCAGCTTTGAACACCAATAGAAAAGCTACAAGTACTGTCACTACCAGAATATGAAGCAGCCCAACGTTTTGCTTGAGCGGCTGTAAACAATCTTCGATATGCGTCAGGATCTTTCGGCAGTCCGCTCTAAGCAAATTGTTAGATCGCTGTCGCTACTTTATCTTGGCGTTCTCTAGCTAGAGTTTTTCGATAGTCTGTAGCTTCAGCAACTTTAGTAAAAGTCACTTCAGACTTACAAATATTGAGTTCTTGATCTGTTTCCCGTACAACTCTAACTATCTCGTCTAATGAAACTCGAAAGAATTCTTTCCTCTCATTTTCTTTGTTCATTCTTCTGTTATTGAAACGCTTGTGTAAGCGAGATTCAAGCTCTGGAGCATTTTCGCAAAAAATCATAGCGTGAACATCAAAGGGGAAGGGAACAGAAGCATCACCTAGTTCCTTAACTCGATCCATTGGTTCAAGGCGGCGTGTCATACCAATTTTATAAACATCTTCGCCAAAAGAACCAATGTTTGAAATGATGTAGACGTGCCCAGATTTTGTCAATTGAGCTTGAGATATAGCTCTTTCCTTATTTGCTTCAGCTTCTGCAAGTCGCTTCTGTAACTCTTCAATTTGGCTAAAGAGTTTCTCTTGAGCCTTGCCTGTAGCTGATTCTACGTCCTTACGGGCTTTTTCTAAAGCCTCTTGATAACGACGCTCTTCCTTCTCAGCATCTTGTCTAGCTTTTTCAAGTTCGCGTAATGCCTTTTCCTCTTCGCGCATCTGTTCACGAATAATGCGCTGTTCTTCCTGCTCTTGATATTTTCTTTCTTGGTATTCGTGGGTTAACCAAAGTTCTTGAAGTTTAAGATCTAAGTAGCGTGAAGTTATCTCGCAGTGTGTAGTTTGGGATAACTTATTTAGATCCTCATAGGTTTTCCTGATGCGGTTTTCCATTGTCTGAACGTTGTTATATTTGACCTTCACCACAGAAGCATCGCATTCACCATTGAAAGCACGAAGAACCAACTTTAGGAAATTATCGGTCATTTTTTTACCCTCTTTCACGCTCCCAGCAACTGACCATTCTGTGTTGCAGACAGCAGCTTGCTTATCCTTAATCATCTGTTTTTGTTGGGAGCGAATTTTGTCTAAGCGTTGCTTGTACTCCTCAGCCTCTTGAAAATCATATTTGGACTCATAAAATCCAAAGGCTTCAACAATTTCTTGCTCTTCAAGTCCTTGAAGCTTTGCTCTGAGTACTAAAATCTTGGCAGATAGTTCCTGCTCCTCTGCTTGTACCTGCTTATCGAGTTGTTTGAGCCGATCTGTCAAAACAGTGATTTTCGTGTCTAGTTCTCTGGCGGTATCTTCCTTGGAGATGAGTCCTCCATATTTCCGATCGGCTTCTTTCAACCTCTGCTGAACTATTGCATAGTCATTCTTTCGCTGTTGCAATTGCTTGATTACCAAAGCAAGCGCAGTGGCTAATCCGATTGATAGGAGAAACAGTAGGTATGTCATGGAAGCCAGCCAAAATCATCTGTTATGAATTGCCCGAAATAGCACCCGCATGTGCTGAAAATCAAAATTTACTCAACTTTGCATCTGATTGTGCTGAAAGATACAAATTTACGTAGCCTCACCAGTGTCTCAGAGTACCACCCCAAGCAAGATGTAAAGCGATCTAACAACTTATTAGGCGGAAACTTTCCTCAGATCCACCCAATTTGGGTGGATCTGAGGAAAGTTTCTTCAGATCATCCTCGAATGGAGTGGATCGCAAGAAACTTTCTGCTATTCTAGCCGCTTTATAATGGGCGGGAGAAATTTTTCGTATTTCTTTATTTGTAGTTCACAGCTTGAGTTTGGACTAACTCTGTAAAGAAAGGCAGTCAATGAGAGCCACCGACTGCCGTAAGGTCAATGGAGTAACAAACCCATTGACCCTATGATTTTCAACCAACTTCGGGAATTTCGCCAAAGGCTGTATGAGACCTTAGGGAATGCCAGAGATACGATCTTTGATTTGATGGATGCGGTGCTGGTGAGTGGGTGCATCATGTCCTACGTGAGCCTGTCGCAAAGCCCAGTGTTTCGTCGGCAATGGCCGAGCATCTATGAAGGACTCCAGGATAGTCAACTGCCGCGAGCAACGGTACGAAAGCTGCTGGTGAACCAGATTGCCACCGAACAGCAACCGTTGCTGGCTGGAGATGCGACTCGGTGGAACCGGCCTGCGGCCAAGACCATAAAAGACCGTACCTCATCGGGCGGAAGCAATCAAGCCATTACGGTTGGACACAGTTACAGCACCTTAGCCTGGATTCCAGAGGAGGAGGGCAGTTGGGCATTACCGGTGTGCCATGAACGGATCACCAGTTTTGAGACGCCTGGAAGTCGAGCGGCATTCCAACTCAAACAAGTGACCCGCCAGATGAGTGTGCGACCGTTGGCCGTCTATGACCGAGGCTATGGCAATGCCAGCTTTGTCAATCAGACGGCAGACATTGAGGCAGACCTGCTGCTGCGCTTAGCATCCAACCGCTGTGTGTATGGGGCACCTGCGGCGTATG
>Ga0209591_10006777_pt1 | contig 12675 bp, 13 predicted proteins | sample MAT01_FD_187207 | JGI IMG/M metagenome (GOLD analysis project Ga0209591, IMG submission 187207) | Freshwater microbial communities from Lake Fryxell liftoff mats and glacier meltwater in Antarctica - MAT-01 (SPAdes) (version 2) | ecosystem: Environmental > Aquatic > Freshwater > Ice > Liftoff...
CATTATTTGAAGTTAATCTTAGATGCAATTTTTTGTACTCAGGGTGGAGACTTTCAAAACGAAATTATCTGGTGTTATTCAATTGGTGGCAAAAGTAAGCATAAGTTTGGAAAAAAGCATGATGTCATTTTATTTTATACCAAAAGCGATGGGGATATACACACTTTTAATGAACAAGCTGCTGCCATTCCTAGAAAACCTAATTCTCACATGAAATTAGGGATAGACTCAGCAGGAAAGCAGTATCAAGAAAAAATTGATAAAAAAACTCAAAAAGTTTATCGCTACTATGTAGATCAAGGTAAAATAGCTGAAGATTACTGGATTGATATTGAAACACTAAATCGAGAAGCTAGAGAACGTCTTGGTTATCCTACACAGAAACCGGAAGCTTTATTAGAACGCATTATTAGTGTCAGTAGCAATGAAGGGGATGTAGTTTTAGATGCCTATTGTGGATGCGGTACAACCGTTGCAGTATCGGAAAGATTGCATCGTCAATGGATAGGAATTGACATTACTTATCAAAGTATTAGTTTAATTCTCAAACGCCTTGAGGATGCCTTTGGTAAAGAAATACTCAACCAAATTCAATTAAATGGCATTCCTAAAGATATGGAATCAGCCATTGCACTTGCCAACAAAAAAGATGACCGTACTCGGAAAGAATTTGAAAAATGGGCAATTCTTACCTATACCAATAATCGGGCAACTATTAACGCCAAGAAAGGTGCAGATCGGGGAATAGATGGCATTGCTTACTTTCAAGGTGACAAAGATGAACCAGAAAAGATTATCGTGCAAGTTAAATCAGGGAATGTGAAACCAGGAGACATCCGCGATTTGCAAGGGACAATTACCCTCGAACAAGCAGTCCTCGGTATTTTTATCAGTTTGAAAGAGCCAACTAAGGACATGATTAAAACCGCTAAGTCAGCAGGAATATATCAAAGCAGATATATGAGTCAAAGTTCCGACAAAATACAAATTGTTACTATTAAGGAAATTTTAGAACAGAAAAAACGGCTAGATGTTCGCTTGAGTTTTGAAGTGGTAAAATCAGCAGAAAAACAAATGGAAGTTAAAGCGATGCAGTTAGAACTAGATATTTAGAAAAGAGTGATGGAGGGAAACAAGCCATTCCTATCTCCCAACAGCCACAGCAAACAGCCATAATTGATGTATAGTAACCGAGATTAACATTATGCTGTCAACTGGTGGGCGGCCGAAAATTATACCACAAGAAATAAATACAAAAAAATCCTTTTTTTGTGGAACGGGCATCTTGCCTGTTCCGAGGCGGGCTGATAGCCCATCCCTATCTTCACGGCAGTCACGAGTGGTGTATTCAGAATAACACTTGCGGAGGCTGAGAATAGGATCGGCGAGGAAAAAGTTGATGTCGGGAGAAATATTTGACAGATTTGTCCAAAAAACTCGATCGCCCTCATGGTGCTAGGTCTCATGGAGGGTATATTGAGCCATAAGCAAATGGACATCATACACTCAAGAAACACTCTCTCGCCAATACACGCCGGAGTTATTGTTCTCCAGTCAGCGCATCACTGTTAAGAGAAATATCATTCATTGTACTCCCATTCTGTGGTATCTGGGTGCGATCGCCCGATCGTCCTGCACGCGCGCGCGATCGCCCCAGGTACACACTGTACTCCCATTTAACACCGATTCCCAAAACCAATACCACTATAGGACTGATTCCCAACCGCGATCGCATTAGTTGCCGAGTTAATCTCAAAGATAAAATCTCAAACCTAAAATCGATCGACTCGCTCTACATTAGTAGCGCCTAAATAATGTATGATTGTCACCAAACCTTAAGCAACAAAAATTTCCGTGTTAGAAGCCTTCGTATTTGCCACAGTATTGTGCGGATTTTTTGGTATCATCCTAAAAAAGAACCTGGTGATGAAGATCGTCTCTATGGACGTGATGAGCACCGGTGTAATTGCCTATTATGTCGTAATCGCATCCCTAAATGGCTTGTTCACGCCAATTATGGGAGAAGTCAAAAATAGAGCTTTCGCCGATCCCGTCCCCCAGGGGATCATCTTAACTGCGATCGTCATCGGCTTTTCGATTCAAGCCCTGATGCTGGTGGGTGTGATGAAGCTAGCACGGGATAACCCCACATTGGAAACCAGCGAGATCGAGAAAAATAACACGCCGTAAACCCATCCATGAATATTATTACGATCGCTTGGCTGACCATACCATTTTTTATCGGATTCGTCATTTATCTACTCCCCAAGCTTGACAAATATCTCGCCTTAGCAGTCACCTTTGTTTCTGCCGGCTATGCGCTACAACTATTTCTCGAAAAGTCACCCCTCAAACTCAACTTACTAGATAATTTCGGCGTTCAAGTAGTCGCAGATCAGTTAGGCGCATACTTTATCTTGACAAATGCCATAGTAACTGCTGCCGTGATTTTCTACTGTTGGCACAGTGGTAAATCAGCCTTCTTTTACTCCCAGATGATTATTCTGCATGGTAGTATAAATGCTACCTTTATCTGTGTAGATTTTGTCAGTTTATATGTCGCCCTAGAAGTCAGCGGAATAGCAGCTTTTCTGTTAATTGCCTATCCTCGCACCGATCGCTCTTTATGGGTAGCCTTGCGCTATTTATTTGTGAGCAACACCGCCATGCTATTTTATCTAGTAGGCGCAGTGCTAGTCTATCAAAAACATAATTCCTTTTTGTTTGACGGCTTAAAAGGTGCGCCACCAGAAGCCTTAGCCCTGATTTTTCTCGGATTATTGCTCAAAGGAGGGATTTTTGTATCGGGATTCTGGCTGCCGCTAACTCACTCAGAATCAGAAACCCCAGTATCTGCTTTACTCTCAGGAATAGTCATCAAAGCTAGTATCTTACCTTTATTGCGCTGTGCTTTGGTTTCCGATGATATTGATACTATCGTCCGAATTTTTGGCGTAGCAACAGCTTTAATGGGAGTCTCCTATGCCATCTTTGAAAAAGACACAAAACGGATGTTAGCCTTCAGCACAATTGCCCAGTTAGGCTTTATTCTAGCATCACCCGCAGTCGGCGGTTTTTATGCGCTAGCTCACGGTTTAGTTAAATCAAGTCTCTTCTTACTCGCCGGTTCATTACCAAGTAGAAACTTCAAAGAACTGCAATCTAAGGCGATCGATCCTACTCTTTGGATTGCCCTAGTTATCGCCAGTCTCTCGATTTCCGGCTTTCCTTTGTTGGCAGGATTTGGGTCTAAAGTGTTGACATTAAAAAGTGTAGAACCTTGGCAGGTAATCCCTATGAGTATCGCCGCCGCAGGCACAGCCATAGCCTTCGCCAAATTCATCTTTATCCCGCGCGGAGAAAAACAGGAAGTCAAGCCGGGTTTGTGGCCCGCCGTCATCCTCTTAATTAGCGGGCTAATTATCGCAAATGTAGTATACTTAGATGCTTATAGCATTGAAAGCATCATCAAAGCACTTGGCACGATCGCGATCGGGTGGCTGATTTATGTTTTAATTATTAAACGGTTAGCGATCGCTGTGCCGCGTGTACCTGAGCAATTCGATCATCTGGTAGGTGTGATGACTCTAACTTTGATCGTACTCTTTTGGATGGCATTAGCGACAGGAACCCACACTTAAATCGAAATTGCGATCGCTAACAGTAAGGGTATGCAAGAAACCTTTGACAAAAGTAGAAAGTATCTGGTAATTATCTGCGTTTATCTCTGTTTATCTGCCTGACATCTGCGGTTGTTGCACATCAAAGATTTATGCAAGAAGTCTAAGAAGGAAAAAAAATGATTGGAAGTTTGATATTACGATTGACAATTTGGTTTTTGCTTACCGCCGATTTCACTGTACCAAATATCATCATTGGTATAGCGATCGCATTTCTCCTCCCCCGCGGCAATACACCCCCGGAAAGGATAAAGGATTGGCTAAGTATGCTCAAAAAAATCCTGATTGCGATTCCAGTAGCATACATTGAGGCTTTTGAAATTATCATTCGTCCCCATAACGGAGAAGACATGATTTTGGAACGGGCCAAAATGAAACGATCGCCGATCATGATATTTCTGGATGTATTTCTAATCACCTTTACACCCAAAACAATTGTGGTGAGACACAACCAAGAAGGCTGCTACGAAGTTCACCGGGTTTTCCCGATTAAAAAACCATGAATTTGCTCTTAATTGCGATGATTGCAGCGATGCTCATCCCCATGTACGAGGCATTGAAGGATGATGATATTTGGCAAAAAATGTTAGCATTGGGTAGTATTTCCAGCAAGGCAGGAATTATGACTTTGTTCATCTCTGTCTTGCGCGACGATTGGATGATTGGGGCGGTGGGGGCGATTATCCTGACTGTCGGAAATGCGGGATTAATGCTGTTAGCACACATAATAAAACGAATGGATGATTTATGATTGATGTGTTGAGTTATCTGTTTTTTGGTGTAGGAATATTCTTCTGGTTTTGGGGAACTTCTCACCTAGTCGGCAAGCGATCGGTATTATTTAAGTTACACAGTCTTTCGGTTGCGGATACCTTGGGTTCCATCCTAATAGTGATCGGGCTGCTGATCAAAATACCTAGTAGATGGCCGCTGCTAACTTTAGCAATTATTTCCTTAGCAATCTGGAATACAATGCTGGGATATGTGTTGGCGCATTGTTCCAGTGACGAGGCAGAAAATCAGAAGGAGTTTCCAACAGAGACATTATGAATGATGATAGCTATATCTATATCTTAACTGCGCTGTTGCCCTTGGCTGCTTGTATGGTAGTAGTTCAGGTGAATCCCTACCATGCCCTAGTCATTCGTGGCATATTAGGTGCGATCGCAGCATTGGTATATTCAGTGTTTGGGGCGGCGGATGTGGCCTTGACGGAAGCATTGATGGGTACAATGCTGGCAATAACGCTGTATGCGGTGGCGGTGCGATCGTCCTTGGTGATGCGTTTGGGCGTGTTGGAAGAGGAGAAAGTCGAGTCGGAGGGTGATGTTTTAAAGGTAGAGTTGACGGTAGAGAGTCCCCGCGATTTTAACTCATTGATGAAGGATTTTCGCAGAATTTTTAACAAGTATTATCTCCGTATTGAGGTAGTACCTTTCACAACTTCCCAGGCTTTACACCGCGCACTGATGGAGAAAGAAATTCATGCAAGTTGTGTGCCTGTGCTAGATAGTGATGCAGCAGGTGAGGCAGAAACAAAACATTATCAAACTGTGACTAGAATCCAACGGCTATATGACATCATGCAGCCTGAAATTTCATCCATAAATACCAGTCTAGATTATAAAATTGCTTCAGGTTCAGGGGAGGATTCTCAATGAAATGGGTTTACATTGCGGCGGGGATATTGCTTTACATCCAAATGCTGTTTTTTGCGAATCCAACTACAGGTTTATCTGGATTGGCAATAGTAGAATTGATTGTCAAAGATAGTGGAATTCCGAATGCAGTATCGGCGATTATTTTCCGAAATCGGCTCTATGACACGATTTTTGAAGTGGTGGTATTTACGATCGCCATTATGGGCGCTAATTTTCTCTTAGCCACAGAAAGACCATCCTGCACAATTTATCAGTTTACAGATCAACCTTCAATTGTTTTAGCCCGTTTAGGAGCAACTATTGCGGCTTTGGTGAGTATTGAATTGTCACTGCGGGGGCATTTGACTCCGGGGGGCGGTTTTGCGGCGGGTGTCGCGGGGGGAACTGCGATCGGTTTGGTGGCGATTACTTCGTCATCCGAGTGGATGCAGCGGATTTATGAGCGATCGCACGCGGCGACTTGGGAGAAGATTTCGGTATTAGTTTTTGTGGTGTTGTCGGCGATTACTTTGTCTGGCTACGAGTTGCCGCACGGAGAGTTTGGGGCATTAGTTAGCGGTGGTGTGGTGCCTTTGTTGAATATTTTGGTGGCGATAAAGGTTGCTTTGGGTTCGTGGGCTGTGGTGTTGATTTTTATTCGCTATCGCGGGTTGTTGTGATGGATTTTCGGGGATTTTGAGGGGAAACAGCTTTTGGAGTTGATGCAAGTGAAATCACTGCTTGCGATCGCCTCGAAGCCCGTTATCCAAATGCTCAAATCTAGATTTTCTCCCCATGTCCGTCGATTTGGGGGACGCACTCGGAAGACTACATGATTACTCGATGATTATACTCCCGATTCTGTTGTATCTGGGTGCGATCGGCCTTTACCCCAATCTCTCCACATCTTCAACCGACAGCGACAGCGCCTGAGCCACTTGCTCCACCGTTAAACCCATTGCCAGGGAGAACCACAGTACCGAGCATCTTTACATAAAAGAAACCTCAGAAAGCTTAGAGGAACTATCGATTACCTTTTTCCCAATTACCTTTTTTCCCATTACTAATTACCAATTACCCATTACCAGACATACCTCATCTTTTTGATCAAGGCTATAAGTCCGGTTTTCTTTTGATTAAAACTCAGAATATCTCCCGATTAACAATCGGGAGAATATCAAAACTACTCCACAATCCAAGGAGTCAAACAAGGAGTCCAATCACTCAATTCTTCAGCTTTAAACCAGAGACTAATTTCTTGGTTCGCAGTTTCCACAGCATCAGAACCGTGAATGATATTGCGACCGACATTCACAGCCAAATCGCCGCGAATTGTCCCAGGTTCTGAATTCAGAGGATTTGTGGCGCCAATCATTTTTCTCGCCGAGGCCACAACGCCGTCGCCTTCCCACACCATCGCCACCATCGGCCCGGAAGTGATGAAGTCTACCAGTCCCGCAAAAAACGGTCTTTCTTTGTGTACGCCGTAATGCTGTTCGGCTAGTTCGCGACTCGCCGTGATTAGCTTCATCCCAACTAGCGTGAAGCCTTTGGCTTCAAAACGACCGATAATTTCGCCGACGAGTCCGCGCTGTACGCCGTCTGGCTTAATCGCTAAAAAAGTCCGTTCCAAGATTAACTCCTATTATTTTCTTAACTGATCCAAAAGATAGAGTAACTCACAATGCACCTAAAGGCAATTATGAAAATTAGAAATTGTTATTTTACATAGAAGTGTCCGAAGAGAGGCAATATATAACTTACGCATAACCTTGATCTTGCAGCGCGTCAAACCATTTTTTGTGCAAGTCCTGAATATTGTAATTTACCAAATCTGATGCAAATCACAATTTCCTGTGACCGCAAACACGCTTAGCTATGATTTCAAATACAAATATGTATGATCGTAAACACACTTATTTAATCTCAACAACATAGATAATTAACGGAGGCATCAACATTATGTTGAGAGATTATCTTGAGAGCAGCTACTTAGGCAAAAAATCTCTGGAAACGATTATAGCATTCATTGCACAAAAAAACATGAGTTTGCAAATTTGCCGTTATTTGAATTCCTCGCCAATCAACAGATTCACCCGAATCAACGACTAATTTTTGCACCTGTACTCGATCCTTTGGCTATGGGCTTGAGCGACTTAAACAAGTACGTCCTCCGAGAATCTTCTAGCAATCACAAGGTTCAGGAACTGATTAACAAGTATACTTACAAAGAAAACTACTACTGGCTGGGATATCTGCAACATCTAGAAACATTGGGCTTGAACAAATTAATGAGTTACGGCGACTTCAGGATGCTTTGGGGTGAAGAAACTCAAAAAACTCGATCGCTGTGTTCAGTTCTCGAACGCTACGCTTGGAAAGCCTCTCCCATTCAGAAACTGGTGTTAGCCGAAGCCTTGGAAGGAAGCGCCACAGTTTTTTGTGAGGCGGCGCTAGAAGTGGTAATGGAATTACAGCAAATTACGAAAAAAGAATATATTTATTTGGGAGGAGGTTATGTGGGTTTGGAAAATCATCACATTTTAAATACACCGGAGATGCTGCAAGTTTTAGCAGAAATAGAACTTACTGATTCCCAACGCCAAGCAGCTTTAGAATTAGCACAAAATGTATTTGAACTGTTTACAGAAGCGATGAATGAGCTGTTCGGACACAGGGCGAATGGAATTCGCGCCTACACAAACAAAACCCGCCTCCGCGGGTTGAAGAGTCGGCGGTTAAAATTATGTTACCTTCTTCAGTCCGCGGAGGCGGACATCGTTTGTGTAGATGCGAATTCCATTCGCCGTCTTATCTTAATGATTAAACAATCACTAAATTATCTCGGTGTACGGCCGTTTCTACGCCTGCATAGCCTAAAATTTCAGCAATTTTATCGGATTTGCAGCCCTGGATTTGTCTCAATTCTAAGCTGCTATAATTCACAAGTCCTCTAGCAATTTGCTTGCCTGATCCGTCGCACAACTGCACGGAATCATCAGCTTGAAATTCTCCTTCTACTTGAGAAATTCCCGCAGCTAACAGCGATTTTCCGCCGTGGGAAATTGCGTTGACAGCACCCGCATCTAAATACAGTTTTCCGGCTGGAATTAGCACGTTAGCTATCCAATGTTTTCTAGCGTTTACAGGGCGCGGTTGTGGCTCGAATTGAGTGCCGATGGACTCTCCGTTAAGTATTTTCTCGATATTACCAGGAAAGCAGCCGTTAGTGATGACTGTCCGCACTCCCGATGCTGTGGCTATTCTCGCTGCTTCAATTTTTGTTACCATTCCGCCGGTTCCCCAACCGCTGCGGGAATCTCCTGTTTGCACGTCTAATTCTGTGAGTTGTGCCATACTTTCTACTAGGGCGATCGGCTGCGCGTCGGGATTGCTGCGCGGATCGGCGGAATACAGCCGATCGACATCCGTGAGCAAAAACAACCAATCTGCTTCTACCAAACTCCCTACTAGCGCCGAAAGCGTGTCGTTATCGCCAAATTTGAGTTCGTCTACCGCTACAGTATCGTTCTCATTGACGATCGGAATTACGCCCAACCTGAGCAGTTGTTGAAAGGTATTGTAAGCGTTAACATACCCGTTGCGCTGCACTAAATCGCCCCTGGTGAGCAATACTTGGGCGATCGGCTGTTGTAGAGTAGTGAACAAGTCATCATACACGCGCATCAGCCGCCCTTGCCCCACGGCGGCGACAGCCTGCTTCAGAGCGATATTTCGCGGGCGTTCCGTCAAGCCCAAGCGCGCGCAGCCCACCCCCACCGCACCCGAAGAAACCAAGACTACTCGATGTCCTTGCTGCCGCAAATCGGCTAAAATTTCGACTAATGCAGCAATAGTTGACAGAGCTAAGTTCCCAGTAGTCGATCGAGTCAGCGTCGAAGTTCCTATTTTAACGACAATAGTTTGAGTCATCAGTCATCAGTCGTTAGTCATCGGTCATTAGTTATATTATCTCCGATCGCACACCCGCCATCAAATTTGTTTGTAATGAAGAATGGAAGTCTTCATAGAGAGCATCTCAGTTTTGCAGTTGTAGTGCTGTCCCCCAAGAGCGATTGTTGCATAGCTCGCTCTTGGGGGACAGCAGGGTAAGAGCATCTAATTTAGTATAAATTCTACTTAAAAAATTACTTTAATCATGGTATTTCAAAGGTGACAATATAGCGGTTCTCAAGCGTTGTGAGGTATGCCCTATGCCCTATGCCCTATGCCCTATGCCCTATGCCCTATGCCCTATGCCCTATGCCCTATGCCCTATGCCGTTCGCGTACCTCATCTTTCTGAGAAAGGCTATATTTCGTACTTTAGTCCAAATCCCAAATCTCAAATAAAATGACGCCCGTTAAAGTTTCCGGGTAGTACAAAAGCACTTTACAGGAAACCCACGGGCGTCAAAATCAAACAAGCTTAAATCTTAGAACAGACCCAGCGTGAAAGATTTGTCGATCGGGAAAACAGCACCAATACCCAACCACAGAGTTATGGCAGTTCCCAACAGGAAGACTGTAGTAGCAACAGGGCGGCGGAACGGATTTTGGAACTTGTTGACATTCTCGATGAACGGAATCAAAATCAAGCCCAGAGGAACACCAGCCATGCAAGCAATACCCAACAATTTGTTAGGCAAAACGCGCAGGAGTTGGAACACAGGCCACAAATACCATTCGGGCAGAATTTCCAGCGGTGTAGCAAAAGGATTAGCAGGTTCGCCAATCATAGCCGGGTCTAGTACAGCCAAACCGACGCACAGAGAAATCGTTCCCATGATCACAATTGGGAAGACGTAGAGCAAGTCATTAGGCCAAGCTGGTTCGCCGTAGTAGTTGTGGCCCATGCCCTTAGCGAGCTTAGCGCGTAGCTCTGGATCGCTCAAATCTGGTTTTTTGAGAATAGACATAGTAACAGTGCTCTCCTTTTAGTTTTACTTGGGCTTGGCATTCGGCTGTATTCGTTAGTCGGAATCAGCGGCGCGATCGCAGGAAGTATTGGCCGTAAATAAATATCATGAGTGATGAATTCTGAATTTTCAACCCAAAATTCAACAAGGGGGCAAAAAATACCGCCCCTGCAACTCAAAACTTACAACGGGCCAGAGATACCTTGCTTGCGAATCATCAAGAAGTGAGCCAGCATGAAGACGATAATCAGCCAAGGCAACACAAAAGTGTGCAAGCTGTAGTAACGAGTCAAAGTACCTTGACCGACGCTGACACCGCCGCGCAGCAGTTCAACCAACAAAGAGCCGACAAACGGGATAGCTTCGGGTACACCGGAAACGATTTTAACTGCCCAGTAACCGATTTGATCCCAAGGCAAAGAGTAGCCGGTTACACCGAAAGAAACGGTGAGGACTGCCAAGATGACTCCTGTCACCCAGGTTAATTCGCGGGGCTTTTTGAAGCCGCCGGTCAAATAAACGCGGAAGGTGTGCAGAATCATCATCAGTACCATCATGCTGGCAGACCAGCGGTGGATGGAGCGGATCAGCCAGCCGAAGTTGACTTCAGTCATCAGATATTGCACTGAAGAAAAAGCTTCTGCTACCGTGGGACGGTAATAGAAAGTCATGGCGAAGCCGGTGGCAAACTGGATGAGAAAACAAACTAGAGTAATGCCGCCCAAGCAATAGAAGATGTTGACGTGGGGAGGTACATACTTTGTAGTGATGTCGTCTGCGAGCGCCTGAATTTCTAGGCGTTCATCAAACCACTGGTAGGTTTTTGATTCGGTGATTTGTTTAGAAAACATGGAGCCAGAATTCCTAAAAGAATATTGCTGTGGTTGAAGTTCAGGGCAGCAGCCACAAGGTTTTTTTGTCGCCCCGCGCCGAGCAGTTGGCTTTTACTAGCAAATGCCTGAGGCTATTTTTAAATTTGGAGCTGACGAAAGGAACTCTATTGTGCGATCGCCCGCGAACATTTGGAGACTAAGCTGTAGCTTGTCCCTACTCGCTGGCGTTGCCCGATCGAATTCCAGACTATGATAACAAATGTAACATAATTGCTGTAAAGATTTCACGGAGCGATGCTTTTGCCTTCGTCTCAAATAGCATTTTCTGCCACATCAACATCCGCCCCAAGCTGGTATACAGCCAAGAGCCGAGCTACAGACCCTAGTCCTGGGTTGCCAGCGCGTTGCTAGGTAAAATTTAATATTCATGATAAAACTTCACTAATTTTGCGATTAAATGTTACAATGGGCTAATTTTTTGTTCGTGGCTGGGCAATGACTAATCCTGAATGTCTGCAGGAGAGTTCAGTGCGCAAAAGCTGAAAAGCCTTACAAACTTAAGTTACAGGAAATTCCATACTTGCCTATCTTTTAGAGAAAAATCATGCACAGACGAGTTTTCCAAACTGCAATTGTACTGTTACTCCAAGTCGCCCTGGTTCTCGGCGCGTGGGCTGGGCCTGCGGCGGCGCTAACTCCAGAACAGCAGCTTTTGAGCGAAGCTTGGCGCATTGTCAATCGTTCCTACGTTGACGACAGCTTCAACTCGAAAAACTGGTGGTCGATTCGCGAAAAAGCCGTTAAGGCACCGCTGAACGACAGACAGCAGACTTACACGGCGATTCAGGGGATGCTGGCGAATCTTGACGACCCCTTCACTCGACTGCTGAAACCTGAACAGTACCGCAGTTTGCAGGTCAATACTTCGGGAGAATTGACGGGAGTTGGGCTGCAAATTGCGATCGACCCCCAGACAAATACCCTGACAGTGGTGGCTCCTTTGGCCGACTCACCGGCGGATCAAGCCGGCATCCAACCGCTCGATCGCATTTTGAAAATTGACGGCACTCCTACCTCAGAATTGAGCCTAGACGAGGCGGCAACTCGAATGCGCGGCCGCATCGGCACTCCTGTTACATTGACCTTGGGGCGCGAAGGAAGGGACGTTCCAGAGGAAATTGAACTGGTGCGCGATCGCATTGCTCTGAATCCGGTCTATGCCGAATTGCAGTCGGGGGCGGACAAGTTACCGCTGGGCTATATTCGCTTGAGCCAATTCAGTGCTAACGCTACTCAGGAAGTCGCCCACGCGATCGACCGTTTGGAAAAACAAGGCGCCGCCGCCTATATTCTCGACCTGCGGAATAACCCGGGCGGACTGTTGCAAGCAGGGATTGAAATTGCGCGCTTATGGATCGATTCTGGGACGATCGTCTACACAGTAAACAGACAAGGCATTCTCGGCAGTTTTGAAGCCTCTGGACAGGCATTGACGGCCGATCCGCTGATTGTTTTGGTAAACAAGGGAACAGCCAGTGCTAGCGAAATTTTGGCTGGTGCGCTGCAAGATAACGGCAGAGCTCAACTGGTGGGCGAAAAGACTT
>Ga0209591_10006779_pt1 | contig 12675 bp, 11 predicted proteins | sample MAT01_FD_187207 | JGI IMG/M metagenome (GOLD analysis project Ga0209591, IMG submission 187207) | Freshwater microbial communities from Lake Fryxell liftoff mats and glacier meltwater in Antarctica - MAT-01 (SPAdes) (version 2) | ecosystem: Environmental > Aquatic > Freshwater > Ice > Liftoff...
TTTACTCAGGCTTACATTATGACGGGTGGCGGACCGGCCAATTCGACGCTTTTTTATCTTTTATACTTGTACAAAAACGCCTTCAACTGGTTCGAGATGGGCTACGCATCGGCGTTAGCATGGGTGCTCTTCCTCGTTATTATTGTCTGCACCATTTTGCTACTCCGCACCTCCGCCCGTTGGGTCTACTACGAAGGTGATGCGCGCGCCCGTTGACGCAGAAGGAACACTTGTATGACAACCAAACAGTCGCGCCAAAGACAATTCGGGTGGGCCATCCGCCAGGTTATTCTCTACAGCCTGTTACTTGTACTCGGTCTCGCTTTTCTCTTACCCTTTTTGTGGACGCTCTCTTCTTCGTTAAAACCAGCCGGATCAGGCTTCAAGTTCCCGCCAGAATTTCTGCCCAAAGAATTCGTGTGGGGCAACTATCCCCAAGTCTTTGTCATGATCCCCTTTATGAGTTTTTTCCGCAATAGTCTCTTTGTCACCGGCATGTCGGTGCTGGGTGAACTTATTTCTGCTTCGTTGGTCGCCTATGCCTTTGCGCGTTTGCGCTTTCCTGGCCGCGACACGCTCTTTCTGCTCGTGCTGGCGACAATGATGATTCCGTACCCGGTGACGATGGTGCCAACCTTTATCCTCTTTAAATTATTGGGGTTGGTCAACACCTATTTCCCCTTAATCTTACCGCCCTGGTTGGGACCGGCTTTTTCGATCTTTCTCTTGCGCCAATTCTTTCTGACGATCAACACCGAGTTGGACGAAGCGGCCAAAGTGGATGGCGCCAGCGAATTTTTGATCTACCGGCGCATTATCATCCCGCTTTCAAAACCCGTATTAGCCACGGTTGCCATCTTTGGCTTTGTGGCTTACTGGAATGATTTTCTAAACCCGTTGATCTATTTGAGTGAAAGCAGCATGTATACGTTGGCGTTAGGCGTCAACTTCTTGCGTTCATTCCGCGGCGGTGGTGAACTGTCGATCCAAATGGCCGCCAGCGTGATGTTTGTTGCCCCTTGTATTTTGCTCTTTATTATTGCCCAACGCTATGTGGTGGAAGGCATTGTAACCACAGGTATCAAAGGTTAGCCGGAGAACTTATCCTAATGAAATTTAGTTGCCTGCCCGTCTCGCTCTATCCAGATTTAACCGCCGGTCGGCGCACCCTGCCCGATTGGTTCCAGTTTGCCGCGGCGTTGGGGCTGGACGGAGCAGATATTAGCGTAGTGCATTTGCAAAGCCACGAACCAGCCTATCTGCAAACGCTACGCCGCCAAGCCGAAGCGGCAGGCGTTCAAATTGCGATGCTGGTCACCTATGCCGATTTTACCCACCCCGACGCCGCCGAACGGCAGCGCCAGGTAGAGGAAATTCGCGCCTTTTGTGATGTAGCCGCACAATTGGGGGCAGCATTTATGCGGGTTACGGCAGGTCAGGCGCATCCAGGTGTGGAACGCGCCGAGGGCATCGCCTGGGCCGTTGATGGCTTAACTGCTTGCTTGGACAAAGCGGCGCAAACGGGTGTCACCTTATGTTATGAAAATCATACCAAGGGCTACGCGTGGACCTATAATGATTTTTCGCAACCGGCGGATCGCTTTCTGGAAATTGTGAAACGCACGGCAGGCACCTCGCTGCGTCTGCTCTACGACACAGCTAACACGCTGGGATCCGGCGACGATCCGATCGCCGTGCTGGAGCAAGTGCAGGATCGGATCGCGGTTGTCCATGTCAACGATATTCGGGAAGCAGGCCGCTTCGAGCCGGTGCTATTAGGCACAGGCGTAGCGCCGATCAAGGCGATCTTTAGCAAGCTGAGGCAAGCAGGTTTCGATGGTTGGATCAGTATCGAAGAGGCAAGTCGAACCGGCGAGGAAGGCTTTCGCCAAGCTATTCCCTATGCGAAGCAGCAATGGTTGGCGACCGCTGAGAGCGCCAATAGTAAGCCAGTAAACTAATAGTCCGGCAGGACAGTGAAACAGTAAGTACTGTCTCTCTGTCTTACTGCCCTAGGCATAAACTTGTTCCAGCGTAACTAACCCTTGGCGTAAGGCATAGAGCGTTGCTTGGGTACGATTGGCGAGATGAAGCTTATTGAGAATGTTGCTGACATGGGTGCTTACCGTTCGTTCGCGAATTAATAAGATCCGTGCGATCTCTTGATTAGCAAGCCCGCGTGCGACTAGGATCAACACTTCTTCTTCGCGGTCCGTCAAAGGCTCGGCAAAGCTAAGCGGTGAGGACGGCTTTTTCAACTCCTGAATCAAACGCCGTGCAATCGACGGATGCAACGAATACTCGCCATTATAGACATCGCGAATTGCCTGAAAAAGTTCGTTCATGCGCGCTTCTTTGAGCAAATAACCTGACGCGCCAACTTTAATCGCGGCAAAGACTCTGGAATCATCGTCAAACGTGGTCAGCACCAAAATACGTGCGTTGGGGTTTTCGCGCTTAATCTCTTCGATCGCCTCAATGCCAGTTTTACGTGGCATTTGCAGATCCAATAAAATTACATCTGGATTCAACAAACGCGCTTTTTCAATTGCTTCTTGGCCATCAGCAGCTTCACCGATTACTTCAAATTCTGCTTCCACTTGTAGCAGAGCACGAATACCAGACCGAACCAATTTATGGTCGTCGGCGAGTAGTACACGAATTACTTCCGTCACGAGAATTCTCCCAATGATAGTCAATCGCACTCGGCAATAGAATCCATGTCATATATTTTTCGCAAACTAACAGGAAACTTAATATATCGCATAGACGCCGAAAAAACGCCGATAAATACTCCGCTATATTGCCCATAACTTCTGCTTGACCTTCTCGTCATCATGCTTATCAAAGGTAACTGCCCTACTTAAGGTAACAACTGACGATAAGGAGCCAGACAATGGAATATAATAAGAATAAATCTATGCAATACGATCAGGCTGAAATGAGTGATTTTTCTAAATTTGAGATGTCAAAGCTTGAACATCAAGATGAGGAGAACTCCAGTGACAGCGCAGATCGCTATAAATTCAATTTGTCAATGGATGAACTGCGCCAATCATTGGATGATTACGAGAAAATTTTACGCTCCTAATCGCAAGGCAAACGTACAAGGGCATAGAAAAAGCCAGGCTTATGTAAGCCTGGCTTTTCCATTTATAGGAAGCGTAAGAATTAGGCATGCCTTTTCTCTTTACACAATAAGCCTTTTTCCATTATCTTTTTTTATCATCTGTAGTACAATTGGTAACAATATCTCATCCCCGTTAAGAAATTGTAAATCTTGTGAATCAATTGTGAATCGATCTTGTATTTGTCTTGCCACACTTAAGATAAGGGAAATTTTCATGTTTAACTTACAGGCTCCGTTATCGATTGACAACCGAAGTGAACGCAGTTCAAAGGCTGCGCATTGGGCGCTGATTGGGCTTGTCGTTGCGGTGCTATTGGCCGGTTGTACAAGCGGAACACGACCAACGGATACGGTTGCAACCGACAGTTCCACGGCATCCTCTGGGTCAGCCGTAGTGCGCATTGGCTGGAAAGGCGCACCAGACACACTGAATCCTGGCATGGCCTTTTTGACCGATGCCTACACTATCTTTAACCTGGTTTATGACACGATGTATGAATTGCAGCTTGACAATACGTTTACGTTGAGTCTGGCAGAAAGTGTAAGTACATCCGACGATGGCATCGTCTGGACCTACAAGATCCGGCCCGGGATCAAGTGGCATGACGGTGAGCCGTTGACTGCACGCGATGTGGCCTTTACATACAATTTCTACCACGATCATGTTGATTTCCCCTACTTGCCCACCTATACAGAACACTTCGCCAGCGTTGTAGCGCCGGATGATACGACAGTGGTCATCACACTGGACCAACCGATCCCGAACATGGAGGCGCAATTAGTTTTTCTCTATATCCTACCCGAACACATCTGGGCGGCACACACGGAAGGCAACGAACCTTTCGAGTATGCCAACCTGGAGATGGTCGGCAGTGGCCCTTTCCAGCTATTAGAGTACAAACAGAACGAATTTGTCCGCCTAGGGACCAACCGCACCTATTTTGACGCCCACGCGAAGGTTGATGAAGTAATCTTCCAAAGCTTTCAAAATGTCGATGTGCTGGTTCAGGCCCTACAAACGGGCCAGGTAGATATGATCACAGAGTTGCCGAAAACCGCTTTGCCCATCTTGGAGAATGCACCTCAGGTCGAGTTGGTTACCGGTCCACCGCTCGCGCCGGAGTTGTCCGATATCTTTTTCAACCAGATTGACCCAGCCAATTGCCCCGTTGATGCCGGCGGCAAATGTACGGGCCACCCGGCGCTACGCGATCGCACTGTACGCCAGGCGCTCGCCCACGCCACCGATAAGCAAAATATTATCGATTTGTTGCTGCTCGGTCTGGGTACACCAGGGCTAACGCTGATCCCGGATAGCCTGGGCATCTGGTATAACGCTACCCTGCAAGATTACGCATTTGATATTGCCAAAGCGAATCAAATGCTTGATGAGGCAGGTTACCAAGATAGCGACGGTGATGGGGTGCGCGAGATGCCAGATGGCTCGCGGCCATTGGTCTTTCGACTGTTCTGGGCAGATGATACCACCGATGCCCCGCGCATGGCCGAGTTATTGAGCGAGACATGGCGCCAGATTGGGATCCGTGTGGAGGCTCAAACCTTGGATCCCGATGCCTTGCTGGCCGTTTGCTGCCCGGTCTTCGATTTTGATATTATCATCTGGGGTTGGACGACCGATCCCGATCCTACGCTCTTGCTCAAAGTGATGACGAGCGATGCTATCCCCAATGGCAGCAGCGAAGCCGGTTACGCCAACCCGGCCTATGATTTGCTCTATGCGCAACAGGCAACTGAATTGGATCTAGAACGACGCAAGGCACTGGTCTGGGAGATGCAAGAAATGGTCTTGAATGACGTGGTTTACATTGTGCCTTACTATGTTCAAAACGCACAGGCCTATCGCACGGATCGCTTTACCGGCTGGATTACACAGCCGACAGTCGCTTTGGAAGATCCTGCTTCATTGCTCAACATCGAACCAATCCCGTGATCGTTAGCCATTAGCGAGTGTGGCAGAGGGTGGGTAGACAGGCAAACGAATTATCTCTACCTGTTTACTTATTTACCTGTTTACCTATTTTCTATTTATTACTGTAATAACCATCATTCGACCAAAGGAATCTCATGCACTTATCCACTGAACTACTGGTCTGGGGGATCGTGGCCCATTTAGTGGCGGACTGGATGTTCCAGAATGATTGGATGGCCGTCAACAAAGTTGATCTAAGCCATCCTGCAGCCTGGACCCACGCCGGCATTCATTCGCTTTTCCTCTGGCTAATCTTCCCTTGGTCGATTGCGCTTTTGATTGGCTTCACCCATTTTTTGATCGACAGCCGCAAGCCCGTAGCCTGGTGGATGCGCATCGTAAAACAGACACGCCATGGCCCGCACAAAACGATTGTCGAAATGGCGCTGGATCAAGTTTTCCATATCGCCGTGCTGGCATTGGTTGTGTTGTTTCTATAGTGATAAAAGAAGCAAAACTTACGCACCCGTCGCGCTTTGTATTTCAAAAAATCAATGCTTGGAAATTATCAGTTTGACAACCAGCGCGAGTATATTATAATACAACTATATGATAACAGATGGTTATTTCAGCCATTACCACAATCGCGGTAGTTAAGCGATTTAGCATAAACTACAGATCCATATCTACCTAGAAACCGCGTGCTTTTCCCCGCTATCGGCCTGAATTCGAGCCGTAATTGTCACCTACCTAACGTCTTATTGCATAGGACGCCGACAGAATTGATTGCAGAGAAAGTGAATAGAATATGCCCACCCAACTGACAGCCGCCCAATTAGAAGCGTATGATCGTGATGGCTATGTGGTCGTCGAGGACCTGCTGCCAGCCGCGGAGGTTAACGCCTTACGCGAACGCGTGCGCGAATATACGCATGGGGGTCGCCCCTGGCAGGGCATCAAAGTCCAAATCGAGCCGCGCATTGAACGCGGCGAGATGACTGTAGCACACCCGGGCGACGGCATCCGCAAGATCGATCTGCTGGTACAAAATGATGATCGCTTCCGCAACTTGGGGCTTCATCCCAACATTGTCAGCATCCTCGAACAGATTTTGGGGCCGGATATCAAAATGTTCCGCAACAGCCTGTTGCTCAAGCCGCCAGAAGTCGGTTCAGTCAAGGGGATGCACCAAGATTCACCCTACTGGCCGATTGCGCCGATGGATCTCTGTTCATGTTGGTTTGCGCTGGACGATGCCACGCCAGAAAATGGAACAATGGCGGTGATTCCTGGTGCGCACACGCGTGGTCCGCTGCCGCATGTGCACGTCACCGATGATTTCGTCGTTGATGAGCGCTACTACAACATGGCGGAAACCGTGGTAACACCCATCCGCGCTGGTGGCGGGCTCTTTTTTCATTCGTTGCTGCCTCATTATACGGCGCCCAACCGCTCGGATAAATGGCGGCGTGCGATTGCACTCTCTTACATGTCGGCGCAAGCCAAGTATACTGGCGAGGGCGAAAGTCCAGTCTATTTTCCAGTCCAAGGCCAGAGCTATCCCGGCTGCGTACGGTAAGACGTTGTAAAAGTATAACACCGCATGTTGTCACCATGTAAGGGTCTCGATTCCTCTAGGCATGAGACCCTTACATGGTGACAAATCGGGAATGTGACAAATAGCAAGGAGATGTAAACAATGGTCGATCAATTGCAGGCGACAAAAACGGAACTAACGCCTGCGCAGGTAGAGCAATATCAGCGCGACGGCTATGTAGTGGTGCAAAATCTGTTCGATGAAGCAGCCGTGTCGAAATGGAAAGCCATCCTCAAAGCACGCATGGCCGAGGAGGGCAAATTGGATGAACCGTCCGGCGTGCGCGTCTGGATGGCCGACAGCATGGATCCGTACACACGTGACAGTGTGCAAGATGCCAAAGTGGTAGCGATCCTTCAGCAGTTGCTTGGCCCCAATGTGGAATTCTTGAGCGTGAAAGCAGTTTTCAAAAACGCACAAACCACCTTTAACTCGCCCTGGCACCAGGATTGGTTTTATTGGCAGGGTAGCAACAAAATTTCAATCTGGATTGCGCTGGATGACGCCACCCCGGAGAATGGCTGTTTGCGCCTCGTGCCCGGCAGTCAGCACCAGGTTTTTAATATGGCCACGGTAGAAGATGTGCATGGCTTCAATCGCCGCGTTACCGACGAAGATTTGCAAGGCTGGCCGATCGAAACGCTGCCGGTGCGGCGCGGCGATGCCGTCTTCTTTCACGATCTGGCCTTGCACGGCTCTTGCCCCAATACCAGCGGTAAAGAACGCTGGTCGGCCATTGCCACCTATCGTGACGCCAGCCAGAAAGACGATTCGACCGTCTGGTCCACGGCCGTTGTTTTGAGCGGCCACAGTGTAAACATCTAATGGACAAACCATTTAAAAGTCGCACCGATCATGCTATCTGTACACGAGAGCAATTGTGCGACTTTTAAGGGTTTTATCTATACTCTTGTTTGTCTTTTTCGTGGGGCAACGCTACATCATCGGCGGCATCAGCCTGACCGGCCTAAAGGGTTAAAGCAGACCATGCAGACAATTTCATCGCATGTTAATGGCTACTACGACGTTGCCGACCAGATGGTGCATCAGTTACAACGCGAGGCGGAGACGGCGCTAACGCAACAACTCGGTCAAAAAGCCGCCTTGACTACGGTGGCCGAGTTTGAAGCGCACCGAACCCGGGTGCGCGAACATCTTCTGGCCGCGATTGGCGGGCTACCAGCGCGTGAAGGTGAACTCAACGCACAATGCACGGGCACGATTGAGGGCGACGGCTACACCATTGAGAAGTTGATCTATGAAAGCCTGCCAAACTTTTTTGTCACCGCGCTGCTCTATGTGCCACAAGGCTTGACCGCGCCCACACCCGCCGTGATCTTTGTCCACGGCCACTTTGATGCGGGCAAAGCTGCGCCCGAATATCAGGCCGTTTGTATTGATCTGGTGCGCAACGGCTTTGTCGTCTTGGCCGTGGATCCACCTGGCCAGGGTGAGCGCAAACAGTATTACGACCCTGCCACTGGCCAATTGCATATCCCACAATGTACGGATGAGCATACGCACAGCGGGCTGCAATTTGTGATTGGCGGTGCGAGCCTGGCCCGCCACTTTGTTTGGGATGTGATGCGCGGCATTGATTATCTGGAAACACGGCCCGACGTGGACGCGATGCGGATTGGCATTACCGGCAACTCGGGTGGCGGCACGCAGACGAGTTTGTTGATGCTGGCCGAGCCACGCCTGGCCGCGGCGATGCCTTGCACCTTTATCATGACCTTAGAATCGTATCTAAAAACCGGTCAAGCCCAAGACAGCGAACAGATTATTCGTGGCTGTTTTGTCGACGGGCCGGATCACGATGACTACCTGACGATGATGGCGCCGAAGCCGGTGCGCGTCGGCTCGGCCGCGTACGACTTTTTCCCCTTGGAAGGGGCGTTGGAAGCCGTGCAGCGGGCGAAAGCGATCTATCGGCTCTATGATGCCGAAGACAAGGTGGATATTGCCATCGCGCCGACCGGCCACACCTATGGCCCCCAACTGCGCGAGGCAGCCGTCAATTGGTTCCGCATGCATTTACAGGGTCGGCAACCAGATTTTCACACCGGCGAGATCGAGACGCGGCCCGCCGAGGTGCTTTGGTGTACGCCCAAAGGCCAGGTGCTCGACTATTTTCCGCGCAGCCGTACGGTCTTCGACTTGAGCGGCGCTTGGTTGGAAAAGCATGCCTGGCAACGCAAGCCAATTGAGAACGAAGCCGAGTTCGCGGCTCATGTGGCGCACATCCAGCAAGCCATCTCCGCCGTCTTGGGGATCGATCTTGCCCAGCGCCAAGCCACTATCTATCCACGTATTTTGCAGCAAGGGGTAGCCGATGGTTATCAATATGAGCAGATCTTCTTTTTCAGCCAACCCGATGTAGTCGTGACGGGTGTGATGATGCATCCGCACGCCGAGGCTGTGCAGACTGATCTTGTGCTGCTCGAAAATGGCACCAACGACATGGTCGATCAACAGGCGCGTCTGCAAGCCCTATTAGAGGACAATCACCGCGTGTTTGTTTTCGATGTGCGCGGCACGGGTGCGGTGCAGACGCGAGCAATCAATCACAATCCGCCGCCGCATGATACAGAGTACAAGCTGGGTTGTGATGCCATGATGTTGAAGCGTTCGACGCTCGGTCTGCGCGTCTTTGATGTGCTGCGCGCCTACGATTACTTGCGTAGCCGGCCGGATGTGGAACAAATCGGGGTTGTGGGGGTGGATAGCGGGGCGTTTTTTGCTTACTTTGCCGCAACTCTGGAGCCTGGGTTTGTCGACCTAACCTTTGAAAACCTCTTATACTCCTACCAAAATCTGGTCTTCACCAAATTTTACGACCGGGAACGCTACAATCTCAAGGTTATGGCCTGGGGCATCTTAAAGCACTTCGACCTGGTTGATCTACTGCCTTGTTTGGCACACCGGAATTGCACTTTTGTCGCCCTGCGCAATGCCAAAGGTGAGCCGCAGTCGAGCGATGCTTTTCTAAACATTGCGCTCGACCACGGCTATACGCCACGCGATTGGTGGCCGTACTTTCAATAGATCGGGAAACAGGATACGGGAAACGGGATGCAGTTGTATCCCGTTTCCCGTTTCCCGTATCCTGTTTCCCATATCCCGACCTACTCAAAAACCGGTACCGCCGCTTCTGGGCGATTCGTCTTGCGCAACGGCAATTCGGGCAGGGCTAAAGCGACCAACAAAAGCGCGGCGGCCAGAGGGCATAGAAATAGATCTTCGTGATACTATTGGCGAACGAAAGTTTGAGCGCGGCGGTCACATCATCACCAATCGCCTGCGCCTGTTGGGTCACCGCTTGCTGGGCCTGGTCCTCGATCAGCAAGGCTTGTTCGAGCGCCGCCGCACCGGTCGAATCTTGCGCAAGCAGTTCCTGCAACGCGGGCGCCGTGGTGGGGCTGGCGAGCAACGTCGCCCGTGCCTGCGCATCGCCGTCGCGCAGCGCGGCGGTGACGAGGGTGCGCTCTTCATCGAACGCCGTGTTCGCCGCCGCCACAAACTTACTACCCAAGTCGACTGGTTTGCCACCGCCTTCTTCCCGAGTTGAGATGCTGCTACGGAATTGCGACGGATCGAGCTGAGTGCGCACGGCGGGCGGCGCGTCGGCAATTATGGGGGCCAAGTTGGTGGCCATCTGCGCCGTTAGCGTCGTCGTCAGCACGACGCCAAAGATGGCACCGCCGAGGGCCTGCCCCAGTTGTTGGAAGAATTGACGGCTGGCGGTGGCCGCGCCAATTTGTGTAAAGGAGACCGCGTTCTGCATTGCCAGGTTCAACAGCGGCAGCGCCGGGCCCATCCCCAACCCAACCACAAACATGCGCCAGGTGACATCCCACATCGTCGAGTGGACGCCGAGTTGCGTCAACAAGAAAAAGCCGATTAGCATGGTGACAAAGCCGACCAACATGAGCGCCTTGTAGCGCCCGGTGCGCTGCACAACTTGAGAGATAATGTTGCTGCTCGCCACAAACGCCACCATCAGCGGTATTTGCGCAGTACCGGCCTGCGTGGCCGACATCCCCAAGACATTAACCATAAAGAGCGAGAGGAAGAGAATGGCGCCGAAGAAGGCTGCCCCATTCAAGACCGACGCGATCACGCCGACGGCAAAGGTCCGGTTGCGAAAGAGGGCAAATGAAATAATTGGCGAAGATGCACGCTTTTCAACGATCAAGAAGAGTGTGGTAGCAACGAAAGCTGTGGCAAACAAGCCCAGAATCAATGGCGAGCCCCAGGGATGAATGGTCTTATCCAACGTGAGGCCCAGCATAAACGGCACAACGCCGAGAATCAAAAGAATCGTCCCCAACCAATCGATGCGGGCCTTGAGGCCACTGGCAAGCTGCGGCATTTTGGTCCAAACGAAAGCCAATGCTATCAGACCAAGTGGCAGATTGACATAAAAGACCCAGTGCCAACTCAGTCGGTCGGTTAGAGAACCGCCCAAAAACGGGCCGATGACGCTGGAGAGGCCAAAGACGCTGCCCAAAAGCCCCATATAGCGCGGACGTTCGGAAGGGGCGAACAGGTCAGCCGGGATTGCGAAGGCGGTCGAGGTGAGGGCAGCCGCACCGATGCCCTGCAGAACGCGGTAAAAAATCAGTTGCATCATGTTGGCGGCGATACCACACAGCATGGAACCGATTAGAAAGACAACGATGCCCCACAACAGGATAATTTTACGCCCGTACAGATCCGAGAGCTTGCCATAAATCGGCACCATGGCCGTGCTCGCTAGCAGATAACCGGTCGAGACCCAACTGACGAGATCGATGCCATTGAAATCGCGCACGATCGCCGGCAGTGCCGTGGACACAATCGTCTGATCCAGCGCGGCGAGAAAAAGGCTGAGCAGTACGCCCGCCAAAATGACTATTTTTGTGTTATGCGGCAGAACGGCAGAATAGTCAATCCGCTCACTGTCGCTTAAGGTTGTAGCAGCCATATGCTCCTCAAAAATTTCCCTTATTGATAAAAAATAGGTAGACAGGGAAACAGGTAAATAGGTAAATAGACGCCTACCTGTCTACCTGTCTACCTGTCTACCTGTTTCCCTTTGTACTAATTAGCCCCGCGTTCTGCCTCTAGATGTTCGAGCACGGCAGACATGACCACCACCGTCGATTCCAGCAGCGAAGCCGGCAGATTTTTGAGCCGCTGCGCCATTTCTGCAATGCGCGCCTGCTTTACTTCTTGCACAAAGGCTTGCCCTTTCGTCGTCAGCGTTACTACCTTTAACCGCCGATCATGCGGATCCTCGGTGCGGGTTACATAGCCGCTGCAGACCAGCTGATCCACGATCGAGCTGGTGTTGCCGAGCGAGAGATTAAGATAATTGCTAATATCCGAGATTGACGCCGTACCTTGCCGATCCAGAAACATGAGGGCGACAACACGCGGCAGCGATAGGTCCTCGCGCTGCATTAAGCGCAGAATGTCGGTGGTGCTGTAGCGCAACAGTTCGGTCGCAAAACGGCCAAGCACGTCGCTCACTTGTTGGGATAACCCTGTTTCGGACAAGACTTGCTCTACCATACGCTAGTGGACGAATACCTTTATTCATTCTAATAATACGATCTAGTGAATACTTCTGTATTCAGAACTATTTTAACAATAGCAGGGTTTATGGAAATTGTCAAAGTATTGATGATATAGCTTGCATTTCAGTTTAGTGGAGCAGCGCACGGCCAGGGAGCAGCCATCTTAAAACGTGCTTGACTTTGCTCCCCCAATCAGAGTATGCTGATACAGCTTGTGGTCTGCGTGGTAACAGCCTTATCTAACAGCCAAGAGAACAGAGCACATCTACTTCAGCCTGCAATTTATCGATAAATCCTACCCAATCAGCTTCGTAGAAATGATTGATCCATGTCAAAATTGACCATAAAAACGTTACTTCGCAATCCATTGGTGCTGCCCGTCTTTGCGCCGACTTTGCTCATCTCCTTTGGCAGCGGCATGCTAACGCCCGTCTGGCCCCTGTATGCGGCCTCC
>Ga0209591_10006780_pt1 | contig 12673 bp, 10 predicted proteins | sample MAT01_FD_187207 | JGI IMG/M metagenome (GOLD analysis project Ga0209591, IMG submission 187207) | Freshwater microbial communities from Lake Fryxell liftoff mats and glacier meltwater in Antarctica - MAT-01 (SPAdes) (version 2) | ecosystem: Environmental > Aquatic > Freshwater > Ice > Liftoff...
CGCCCCATTCGAAGAAGGAGGCGTGGATGGGCTCGAAACCTGCGCGATAACACTCTACGAAACGGACGATCTCATGCTCCGGGATCAATTCGCCATTGATCCGAAAGCGTTCTCTGAAGTCCTTGAGATGTGGCGATGTATGAAGACCGACCTTGTAGCCTGCTTCCTGCAGCGCGCTGGCGATCAAATGGCTGGTGCTCCCTTTCCCGTTGGTGCCAGCCACGTGTACACAGCGCAGTCCTTTTTCAGGATGGCCGGTGAGGTCCATTAGCGCGAGGGTGTTGGTCAGGTCAGCCTTGTAGGCGGCTTTTCCGATCCGCTGGAACATGGGTAGCTGTGCGTAGAGGTACGCCAGCGTTTCCGCATAGGTCATGCTACCCTGGGAAAAAGCGCAGCTTGATGTAATGGGCTTGCTCTGGAGGTCCATCAGGCAAGGCCACGAACCGGCACGTTTTGGCCGCACGCAACGCCACGTTCTGTATGCCTACGTCGGAGGTGCCTGTATTGGCCACGGAAACACGCAACACCGAACCACTGCGGTCAACGATCACTTTCACCTCCACCCACGTGGCATTCTGTAGCTCCGGTCGTTCAGAAAGATCAGGGCCACGGGCCAAACCACGGCCACCGCCGCGCAGTTCCCAGCCATCACCGCGCATCATGCCGATCCCTCCTGCCTTGCCATCGGGTATGCCAGGATCACCAGGCTTTTCGGACGGGCCATCCGTAGCTGGGCTACCTGGTTTGTTCCAGGTGTTCAAAGCGTCGCTCAATCGGTTATCGACTTTCGGCTCCTTCGGCTTTATCGGTTTCGGGTTCGGGGTAGGCTTTGGTTTTGGCTTGGGGTCCTTGGGCTTCACCACCTCTATTTCACTGGCCTCGTCGGTGGCCACTTCTTCGGGGTTCTCTTGCGGTGTTATAGGAGCGGCGCTTTGCTGAGCACCGGGATCGGGGGTCGGGTTGTTCCCGCCACCATCATCCGTAGTGCCATAATCAGCCATGGCTACTTCTACCATTTCTTCCGGTAGCGGTGGATCGAAGTGTTTCAATCCGATGAACAGGAACAGGATCCCTAAGAGCACATGCACCAGCACGGTGGTGATCACCCCCGTAGTGCGGTCACGTCGTTGGGCCTGTTGCATGGCGGCGGTCATGGTGCCGCCGGTGTTGGTTGTTGGCCAGGTGGGGTTGGTGCCGAGGCCAGCACGATCCTCCATTTATTACGCTTGGCGATATCCAGAACGGTGACCATTTGGCCGGTCGGAACATCCTGTGCGACTTGTAGGATGATCGCGTCGTTCTCCCCGTGCTGGCTCATCTCCGCCTTCAAGGCCGATTCAATGCTTTCAGGCGGAATGGTGCTGCCGTTGAGTTTCACCACATCGCCACTTTCCAATCGCAGCGCCACTTTCGGCGGCTCTTTGCTGGTTGTCGCCTTGGTCTTCGGAAGGTCAACGGGCAAGGCGTATGGGCTTACCATGGTGCTTACGATCACAAAGAAGATCAGCAGCAGAAAGACCAGATCGGTCATGCTGCTCATGCTGAACCCCGCATCTACTTTATGGGTGCTTCGGATCGGCATGGATCACTTGGGTCGCGTGGCAAGGATCACCTTCCACTTGTTGCGTTTGGCTATGTCCAGTACACCTACGGTAACACCCGCTGGCACCCGCTGGTCCACGTGTACAACGATCATGGGGGACTTCCCGATCGCGGCTACTTTGTCTTGCAGTACACCTTCCAGGTCCAACGGATCAACGGGCTTATCGTTCACGCTAAAAGCGCCGTCCGCATCGATCCGCACTCCGACCTGTGGCTTTTCCTTGGTCTTGTTGGCACTAATGGGAAGGTCCACCGGCATGGTGGTGGGGCTCACCATGGTGGAGATGATCACGAAGAAGATCAAGAGCAGGAAGACCAGGTCGGTCATACTGCTCAGGCTGAAGCCAGCATCGATCTTGTTGCTACCGCGTAAGGCCACGTTTTGGTTCGGTTTACTTGGCAGGTGCCTCCAACACTTCCATGAATTCGATGGTGCGCGACTCCATCTTCTGCACCACCTTGTTCACGCGTGCCGCCAGCAGGTTGTATCCGATATAGGCAGGGATACCGATGATCAAACCAGCTACGGTGGTGATCATGGCCTGCATCATACCGCCGCTTAGCTGGCTCAATTCCACACCAGCGCCGCTCACCTCCATCGTATGGAAGGTGATCACCATACCTACAACCGTTCCCAAGAACCCCAACATGGGTGCTGCGCCAGACACGGTAGCGATGATGGGCAGGCCGCTTTCCAATTGGTACACTTCCAACCTGCCTTGGTTCTCGATACTCACTTCAATGTCCTTCAAGGGTTTACCGATCCTGTTGATGCCCTTTTCCAACATGCGGGCCACGGGGGTATTGGTGCTTTGGCACAGGTTCTTGGCGCTGTCGATCTTGCCTTCATGGATATAGTCCCGGATCTTGGCCATGAAATCCTTTTCGTCGCGCAAGGCCCGGTTGATGGCCATCATGCGTTCGATGATGATGTACACAGCGATCAGCGACATGAGGCCCAAGGGGCCCATGATGTACCAGCCGCCCATCTTGATCAGTTCCCAGATGGACAGCGTGGTCTCTTGTGGAACGACTGGTATGGCCGTGGTCTGTTCGAGCACCTGGCGCGCGGCCTCGGTGGCATCCTGGATCTGGGCGAAGAGTTCGAGGGACATGTTTGCGGGTTGTTGATCAAACGCGGCAAGGCCGCTCGGAATTGTCAGGCTAGGCGTTCCAAGGCGATCTCGAACGCGGTGTTGGTGAGTTGGAGCTTGGACGGATTACGTGCATGCGCTGCTTCCAGCGCTTTGCCGATCACGGTGCTCACATCTTCGAAGATGGCCTTTTCCTCAAGGCTGTTTCCGGGTTGCATGCAATAGGCAAATACGCGCGCCATGCCGCAGTTGGCAATGAAATCAGGGATCACGCTGACCAGTTCGTCGGCGTGTTCCGCAATCGGGCCATAGAAGATCTGTGGATCGGCGAACGGGACATTCGCTCCGCTACTGATCACTTCCAGCCCGGCCGCCGCCATGCGGTCCACTTGTTCTTGTGTGACCAGGCGGCTGGCTGCACAGGGGAGAAATACATGAGCGCCGATATCCCAGATCTGTTGGTCCACCTCGTCGAATGGGCGCAGGTCGGAGGAACGCAACTGGTTCGCCTCTTTCCGTTCGAAGAGCTCCGTTACTGTGTCTTGGCCCAAGCCAGCAGGTGCTAGGATGCCGCCTGCCCGGTCGATGATGCCTACGATGAGCGCTCCTTGGCGGGCCAAGTAGTAACCAGCGGCTGCTGCTACGTTACCCCAGCCCTGGATGATCACTTTCTTCCCAGCTACGTTGCCGCCTTTCACCCGGTAAAAGTGCCGCACGCTCTCTGCCACACCCCACCCAGTGATCATATCCGCCACCGCATATTTGCCAGCAACGGGAACATAGTTGCTATCGTTCAGCAGTTTACTTACCCCTGTGCGTAGCTGTGAGATGGCTGTGTTCTTTACCCCCTCCTCCTGTCCAATGTGGCCGTTCACCACACCTTCTTGTGGATGACGCAAGCCATAGCGTTCGGTGATGGGGATCACTTCATGCAGTTCGTCCACATTCAAGTCGCCCCCTGTTCCGTAGTAGTTCTTTAGCAAGGGCATCACTGCCTTATACCACCGGTCAAGGACCTGGGCTTTGCGTGGGTCGGCCGGATCGAAGTCGATGCCGCTCTTCGCACCTCCAATGGCTGGGCCACAGACACTGAACTTCACTTCCATGGTCTTGGCCAAGCTTTCCACCTCGCGCCGATCCAATCCCTTGCGCATGCGTGTGCCGCCGCCCGCTGCCCCACCGCGCAAGCTGTTGATCACCACCCAACCTTTTGCGCCTGTGGGGGCATCGTTCCATTCAAACACGATCTCAGGGGCTCGCTCCTCAAAGCGGCGCAGGGCTTCACGCATTCGGGTTCCTCTTCTGCGGGCGAAAGTAACCCAGTGGCTATTGCGCCGTGGGCCAACCAGAAGGAAGGTTATCCCCTTAGGCTGTTAATTGGGCGAATACACCGCCCCACCCACACTATCCCGGCTCGCACCAGTAACACTACCCAAGGCCGTTGTTCCATTTCGCCAGCGACGCACCCCTAGCAAGGCGAAGATCAGGGCCTCTTTGAAGTCCACGGTCAGCGCATTCGGAATCTTGATGAGCTTGTCGCTCAATGCTTGAATACGCTCGATCAGGAAACCATTGTGCGCACCGCCACCAGTGGTAAGTACGGTTCCAGGTGCCTGCCGAAGGGAGGTTGCGATCATGGTAGCGATATGTTCCACCGCAGTGCAGGAACGGTTTGCCAGGGGTATGGCCCGATCGGAAATAAGTGGCTTGATCTCTTCTTCGAACCACTCCCGCCCAAGGGTACGAGGTGGTGTTTCGGAGTGGAATGGCAGGCTATTCAGACGGTCAAGGAGGTCCACATCCACCTTTCCGGATCGGGCCAGGTCACCGTTCGTGTCATAGGGTAAGCCGGTCTCTTCCGCTAAAAAATTCAAGGCTTGGTTGCCGATGCACACATCGTACCCGATCACGCGATCAGCTCCATGCAGTGCGATGTTGCAGATGCCCCCGATATTCAAGAATGCTCTGTGATCAGGGAAGAGTAGTTTTTCGCCCAGCGGCACCAGGGGTGCTCCCTGGCCACCCAAGGCTACGTCCATTGTCCGGAAGTCGCACACGGTAGTGGTGCTTGTGGCAGCGGCTATCCGGGCCCCACAACCGATCTGGGTCGTGAGACCTTCCTTGGGCTTATGGAAGATGGTATGGCCGTGCGACCCGATCAGATCCACGCGGTTTCCATCAAGGAGGTCGCGGCATGCTTTACCGATCAGGCTGCCGAGGTCACGGTGTATGCGGGCCAATTCCACGGCCGAGCCCAACATAACGTTCGCCAGGCGTGCCTTGAATTCCGGGCTGTAAGGAACTGTTCGGGCTTCTCGAATGTTGAAGCTCCAATGCCCTTTGGAGGTCCGGAACGTACACCAAGCGAGATCAAGCCCGTCCAGCGAACTGCCGGACATGACCCCGATCGCCTCGTAGTGTTCTTCGTTCCCCACTTCCATTGGGCGAAGGTATCGGCTACTTTTGCCCCGTAAGACAGAACCTCGTTATGCAAGACACCACAACCCTGGCCGGACTCAACTTCGACCTTTCGGAAGAACAGCTCGCCGCACGTGACGCTGCGCGCGATTTCGCACAAAACGTTTTAAAACCTGGCGTTATCGATCGCGACCGCGAGCAGCGTTTTCCTGCCGACGAGATCAGGCAATTGGGCGAGCTCGGCTTCATGGGTATGATGGTGGATCCCAAATACGGCGGTGGCGGTATGGATACCATCAGCTATGTTCTCGTTATGGAAGAGTTGAGCAAGGTGGATGCCAGTGCCAGCGTCGTGGTGAGCGTGAACAACTCGCTGGTTTGCTGGGGACTTGAGAATTTCGCCAACGAAGAACAGAAAATGAAGTACTTGGTGCCCCTCGCAAAAGGGGAGAAGATCGGTGCCTTCTGTTTGAGCGAGCCAGAAGCCGGCAGCGATGCTACAAGCCAGCGCACCACGGCTATCGACATGGGCGATCATTACCTGTTGAACGGAACGAAGAATTGGATCACCAACGGGAGTACGGCAAGCACCTACTTGGTGATGGCCCAAACGGATGTGGCGAAAGGGCACAAGGGGATCAACTGCCTTATCTTGGAGAAAGGCATGCCCGGTTTCATTATAGGAGCGAAAGAGGATAAGCTCGGCATCCGCGGCAGCGATACACATACGCTCATGTTCCAAGACGTGAAAGTGCCTAAGGCCAACCGCATTGGTGAAGATGGCTTCGGGTTCACTTTCGCGATGAAGACCTTGAGCGGTGGCCGCATTGGTATCGCCTCCCAAGCGCTCGGTATCGCCAGCGGTGCCTATGAGCTAGCGCTTGCCTACAGCAAGGAACGCAAGGCGTTCGGCAAGGCGATCAGCGAGCACCAGGCCATCGCCTTCAAACTGGCGGACATGGCCACGGAGATCGAAGCAGCGCGCCTGTTGTGTTTGAAAGCCGCTTGGCTTAAGGACCAACACCTCAACTACGACCAGGCCAGTGCCATGGCGAAAGTCTTCAGTAGTGAAGTAGCCATGCGTACCACGGTGGAGGCTGTGCAGGTGCATGGTGGTTACGGGTACGTGAAAGAATACCACGTGGAACGCCTGATGCGCGATGCCAAGATCACACAGATCTATGAAGGCACGAGCGAGGTGCAGCGTATCGTGATCAGCCGGAATGTGCTGAAGGGTTGAGCCATTCAACCGCTGCACACGACAGTTCATGATGCGAACGTGGTCGAACCTCAAGGTCGACCTAAAGCGCTGGAACCACCGCTTCTAGCTGGATGCCGCGTGATCCCTTCACCAAGATCAGTTTGCCGTGGATCGGCTCCGCCGCAATGCGCGCGGCCAATTCGCTTGCTGATGCCACCGCCAGGGCCGTCACTTTCGCGAACTCCTTGCCCACGTAAAAAGGCTCCAAGCCCAAGCGCTCCACAAGCGCCACGATGGCCCGATGTTCTTTTTCACTGTCCGCGCCGAGTTCCAGCATGTCGCCGATGATCACCAGCTTGGGCCTATCGCTGCGCATAGCAGCGAAGTTCTCCAGTGCTGCGGAGAGGCTTGTGGGGTTGGCATTGTAGGCATCGAGCACGAGCTGGTTGCGGCCCGTATCGGTGAACTGGGATCGATTGTTGCTGGGCGTGTAGTGTGCCAGCGCTTCTGCAATCCGTTCATCCGGTACACCGAAGAACCGGCCCATGGCCACCGCGGCCAACACATTGGGCAGATTGTATACGCCGATGAGCTTGGTCAAAACGCGGTATGCAAGTCCATCTGCACCGGTGAATGCGAGTTCAAGGAATGGTCCCACTCCTGTTGGTGTGCCCGAAACATCCGCCGCAGATGATCTGCCGTATGTGATCCGCTGTGAACCTGCGCTCTTGCGCATCAACAGGTCGTCGTCGTGGTTCACGAAGAGGGTGCCCCCATGTTCAGCGAGAAAGGCGTATAGCTCGTGCTTGGCGGTGATAACACCCTCGTAGCTGCCGAAACCTTCCAGATGTGCCTTGCCGATGTTGGTGATGAGTCCGTGGGTGGGTTCTGCGATGGTGACAAGTTCCTGGATGTCGCCCACTTTGTTCGCGCCCATTTCGATGATAGCGATGCGGTGTTCACTGTTCAAGCGTAGAAGGGTCAGCGGTACGCCGATATGGTTGTTGAGGTTGCCGCTCGTTGCCAGCGTGCTGCGGTCCGATGCGAGCACCGCATGAACGAGTTCCTTGGTCGTCGTCTTGCCGTTCGTGCCAGTGATACCTATGACCGGTATGTCGAAGTTGCGCCGGTGATGCCTGGCCAGGTCTTGCAGCGCCCTAAGTCCATCGGGTACAACTAGGAAGCGATCGTCCACGGCTGCATGCGGATCGTCCACCACAGCGAACCGGCTACCCTTGGACAAGGCCTCAGAGGCGAATGCGTTCGCATTGAAGTGGGGTCCCTTCAATGCCACGAACAGACTTCCGGGTGCAATAGCCCGCGTGTCGGTACAAACGCCGGAGCAAGCCAGGAAGGTGCTGTAAAGGTCTTCTATGGTGGTCATCAACGAACGAACCCCCCGAAGGTCGGAGGGCTCGAAGATAGGATCGTTGTAGCTCGACGCTATTTGTCCAATTTCATCCGGCGCTTGTCATCGCCGAGACCTTTGGGACTGCCCACACGGGTCATAGCGCAACGGAAACCGATGGTGGAGGTGCTTTGGCGCTCGTCCAAGTGGCGGCGTGTTCCTGGGTTTACCCAATAAATGCGGTCTGCCCAACTGGCTCCTTTGTAAACGCGGCTACGGTCATTCACCAAGGTCGTCTTACCCCAATCATACATGGGATTCCCTTCAAAATCAGGTACCGTATAGTAGATGCTGCTCTCCACATCGCCATCACGGAAATCGATATTGTCACTTGCGCGATAGTTCCTGCGATCGATATTCTCTTCGACGGTCACATTGCGCACGCGTACGTCGCCAGGCTGATCGGATTGGTAATCGCTGATCCCGCTCAACAGTTTCGGGCATATCTCCAGATCCTTACCCTTGATGTTGTCGATCATGTCCTGCACACGTTGCATGGCAGCATCCTGCTTGCGGGTGTTGTTGAATTCGATGGCTTGATCAATGGCGCTTATCAGTTCGTCAATAAGTGCGGCTTCCTCGTCGGTCGCTCTGCCTTGCATGGTGGTTTGGAACTCGGTGAGGTAGTATTTGATGCCGTCCACATCATACACCACGACATCGTGCTTGTCCTGTACAGCTCCATCGCTGTTCAGCACTTTGGTCTTGAAAACATTCCCGCGGAAAGGCCGGAAGTCGTCCTTGTCCTCTGGGCTGAGAGGGCGATATACATCCATGACCCACTCGCTCACGTTGCCGGCCATGTTGTACAGGCCGTAATCGTTGGGCCAGTAGCTGAAGACCGGTGCAGTAACATCGGCATTGTCGTTCAAGCTTCCTGCAACACCCATGTAGTCGCCACGGCCGCGCATGAAATTGCCGCGGAAGTCACCATAGAATGCACCGCCTTTCTTGCGGCTATCGTAGCGCACCCAGTGGCCATTCCAAGGGTAGATGCGGCGCTCAACTACGCGCTCATCCACGGTATTTCCAAGAAGGCCGTAAGCTGCGAATTCCCATTCGGCCTCTGTGGGCAACCGATAACGTGGCAGCAGGATGCCGTCTTCCATACGGACGTTACGGGTATCCCTGTTGGGATTGAAGTCCGTTACACCGTCCACCTTCTTACCGCTCTCGTATTGTCCGGCCAAATACGAATCGGTGGCAAAGTGGTCCTCGTTGATCTGGTTCGGGTAGTGCTCGAACAAGCCTTCCCGGATCAGGATCACCTCGTTCACGCGGTCGGTGCGCCATGCGCAATAGTCATTGGCCTGTAGCCAGTTTATGCCAACCACAGGATATTCGCGATAGGCCGGATGACGCAGGTAGTACTCCACGTAGGGTTCGTTGAAGGCCAGCTTACTGCGCCACACCAAGGTGTCGGGCAATGCTTTCTTATAGATCTCAGGGTAGTCGGCAACGAACACCCGTTCCAACCAGTAGAGGTATTCCAACCAATAGAAATTGGTCACTTCCACCTCATCCATGTAGAAGGAGGATACCGTTACCGTCCTGGGGATATTGTCCCATTCGTGGCGCAGATCGTCCGTGGTTCGGCCCATGGTGAATTGCCCACCTTCTATCAAGACCAGGCCGGGGCCGTTCTCCTGATCACCGAATTCTGTCTTCTCGAAACCTCCATTCTTGGAATCGTTGTAACTCCAGCCGGTGGCGCCGCTCTTCTCGAATTGGCAGCCGCCGAATAGGATGGCGCCGAAGGCGAGGATGGCTATGTTCCTTACAAGGCTCATGGTCTTGAGGGTTTGTTCCTTTTTCAGAAAGTGGGGCAGGCGACTACGCGGAACCTCCGCTTTTTGGCTTTGCAGGTGAATTGGAATTGCATGCTGATCTCGTGCGAGCCAGCAGTGGAGGTTGTAAGCCTTGAGGTGGTCACGTCATAACTATAGCCGAACTTGAATTTTTCCGTTTGGAAACCGATCAATGCAATGAACGCATCGCGCGTCCGGTACCATACCCCGGCTGTGATCGGGCCGTGATCCACGTATAAGCCCAAGTTCAATTGACGGAACGCTGCTTGCTGCTGATATAGTACGTTGGGGGAGATGCGCGTGCGGGCGTCGCCATATTTCCCCTTCATGCCGATGGGAATGGCCGCGCCGGCATGGCCGGTGAGTTTCATGGGAAGTTTGCTTTCGCCAACGATCAACGATTCGTTCGGTTGCGTGATGTGATGCGCTGCGAACCCTACAAAAAAGACGTCACTGTAACCGAGCACCCCAGCACTGAAATCGGCGTTACCCACCTGCCCGCCACGGGGTACATCATTCGTGTTGTATATAAATCCGCGGCGTGGGTCGATCTGGTCCCCAAAAGTGAGTTTGCTCCAGTCCAGCGACTTTTGGAAATAGGTCGCTTGGAATCCCACTTTGACAGAGAATTTTCGCGAAATAGCCTGCTGGTAACTGTAGATACCGCTCACCGCGGTGGTGTTGAGGGTGCCTTTTCCGGCTTGATCATGGGTTACCAAAAGACCTAAGCCACCATTCAAACCGTCCACATGCTGATCGTAGCTGGCACTTGTGGTAACGAAGGTGCCGGTCAGTGCTGGCCACTGGTTACGGTAGTTCATCACCACCCGTGGGCACCGTGCAGTGCCAGCGAACGCTGGGTTCAGGTACAATGGGTTGGCATAGAATTGCGTGAATTGTGGGTCTTGGGCCGTTGCTGACAACGCCGCCACCACACTCAGTGCTAACCCAACGGCCGCACGCCTAACGGTCCATTCCTTCATGCTCTTGATCGATCGGGGCTCAGGTGCCAGCGCCAAGTATACGAAGCTGTTCGTGTTACGGTTGCTCCCCCATGACAATATTGCTGAACCAATATCGTTTGAGGGGTGTTCCGAGAACGCAAGGGTCGAAGGTAGTATTTTCGTCCTTTACTGTTGAAAACCTGTTCATCATTGTTCATGAAGAGCCTATCGTCTTTTTCCCTTTTGCTCGCTCTGGGCCTGATCTCCGAGGCGAATGCACAAACTGATCTCCAGCGTACGCTGAAGTGGGGGGATCGGGTTATAAAGGTCACAGAGAGGGTGCCGGAGCAGAAAGGTCAGATCCCTAACGCACCCAAAACCGAGGGCATGGCATCTGGTCAGGCGATCGTTCTGGAGAACGCTGTGTTGGATATGGATCGCGGTGGGCTACCCATTTGGCACGAAACTATGCCACTACCAGCGGGTACCACCCAACTTACCGTCTCTTTGAAGGATGCGCACTATGAAGTGGTGCCTGCGGCGCTTTTGGCCAATTATCCCGCCTTGAATGATATTGGTGCAGAGCCGGTGGTCGCATATCAGGTGTCTTGGGAACGAAAAGCACCTTTTGGGTTGATCACCGTAGAGCCCTTCCGCAAGGACCCATCCACCGGGCAGATCGAACGGTTGGTGGATATGCGATTGGACGTTACCACTTCCCCTGGCGGTAGTGCGGCAGGCAGACCAAAGAGCTATCCACCTGTTTCCAAACTGGCATCAGGAGAATGGTTCCGTTTCAACGTTGCTGCCGATGGCGTCTACGAATTGACCTATGAATTCCTGCAGGACCTCGGTGTCGATGTCAACAGCTTGGCCTCCGATCGCATCAATGTTTACGGGAATCATTTTGGCCTTTTGCCGTTCACTAATAGTATAGAACGCCCTACCGACCTGCTTGCGAATGCGATCGAAGTGGTGGATGGCGGCGATGGTGTTTTCGGCCCCAGCGATCGCGTGTTGTTCTATGCGTCTGGAGCACAGCGGTGGTCGCAGGTGGGCAATGGTTTCCGGCATACCAAGAACGTGTACACGGATTCGGCCAGCTATTTCGTCGGGGTGGATGTTGAGCCTCCGGTGCGCATTAGCTCCGCGTCGCTTTCCACAGCTCCCCCCACGTCAACGGTCACCCGGTTCAACGACCGGCAGTTCATCGAGCGTGATCTCGTCAACCTATTGAAATCAGGCCGCACGTGGTATGGCGAAGTGTTCGATCAAACCACCTCGTACACCTTTAGTTTCAATGCTCCCTTTTTGGCGCCTGGCGATTCGGCCACGATACTGGTTTCCGGTGCAGCCCGCACAGTCGGCGGTAGCAATGTTTCGAGCACGTTCACGGTCACTTCTGGTTCAGCCCTCACGAACACATTTCCCGTTCTGGGGGTGTCCGATAGCTACACAGGAATAATTGGACGAGCATTCGCGCGGACCTTTGGTTTTGTACCGAGTACGAATCCCGTTACGGTCACGGTCACCTACAACAAGTTCAACCCGGTCAGTTCCATTGCTTGGCTGGATTTCTTGGAACTCAACTGCAGAAGGGAGTTGCGCATGAGCGGCTCGCAAATGGCTTTCAGGGACCTTAAGAGCGTTGGACCAGGGGCTGTATCGGAGTTCATTTTAGAACAAGCCAACGCCGTGTCACGGATCTGGGAGATCACCGATCCAACCCAAACTCAACGGGTCGATTTCCAGAATGATGGGACTGTCAAGCGCTTTGTTGTTCACACCGATAGCCTGCGCCAGTTCATCGCTTTTCGGGAGACCGACCTGCTTCTTCCGGACCCCATTGGTCGTGTAGCCAACCAGAATTTACATGGCACAGAGGTCCCGACCGATCTTGTGATCGTGTGCCCGCCCCAATTCCAAGGCGCTGCAGCACGGCTAGCCGAACGACGCCAAAGTGAAGGGTTGAGCGCAGTGATCGTAAGCCCCCAACAGGTCTACAACGAATTCTCCAGCGGTGCCCGTGATGCTACAGCTATAAAGCGCTACATGCGCCTGCTATATGACAAGGCAGGTTCTGACCCCCTACTTCTACCGCGATACCTTTTGCTCTTTGGTGACGGTTCGTACAACAACCTATCCCTTGCAGATGGGAATCAGAACTTCATTCCGTCCTATCAAACGGAAAACTCCCT
>Ga0209591_10006791_pt1 | contig 12666 bp, 7 predicted proteins | sample MAT01_FD_187207 | JGI IMG/M metagenome (GOLD analysis project Ga0209591, IMG submission 187207) | Freshwater microbial communities from Lake Fryxell liftoff mats and glacier meltwater in Antarctica - MAT-01 (SPAdes) (version 2) | ecosystem: Environmental > Aquatic > Freshwater > Ice > Liftoff...
TCCCTTTTCCCTTTTCCCTTTTCCCTTTTCCCTTTTCCCTTTTCCCTTTTCCCTTTTCCCTTTTCCCTTTTCCCTTTTCCCTTAAGGGGAGGGGCATACCTATCTACGATAGGAGTAGATAGATGGCTGCCCATCGTAGATAGGGATCTACTCCTATCGTAGATAGGTATGGGGGCATACCTATCTATCTACGATAGATTTCCTTCTTGACAGGGTGCTTTGCACCTTGTCCCCTATCGTAGATAGGCAAGAAGTCGATCTGAATCTTGACAAACCCTCTGGGGCATACCTATCTACGATAGGTGTAGAAAGATGGCCGCCCATCTATAGACTCCTACGGGAGATAGGCCATCTTTCTCCGATCTCTGATCTCTGATCTCTGATCTCTGATCTCTGATCTCTGATCTCTGATCTCTGATCTCTGATCTCTGATCTCTGATGGGGGTTTGTTCAAGATTCAAAAAAGATTCTCTTTTTTTTAAAAAATTAACAAAATATATATATATATAGACTTGCATATTACAAATATATGTGGTATAATATTAATACCAGGCATCAATGATGAAGCTTGATTATCTTTTAATATTTTTAAAATATTTTAAAAAAGAATAAATACTTAACATTAACTTTAACTTTAACTTTAACTTTTACTTTAACTTGTAGTAAAGTTAATATAAATATTTATACGGAGAGAATCAAAAAAATTTAATTTAATACTATGACTGCAATTTTAGAACGTCGTGAAAATACTAGCCTTTGGGCTCGTTTTTGTGAGTGGGTAACTTCAACTGAGAACCGTATCTACATCGGTTGGTTCGGTGTTATTATGATCCCAACTCTTTTAACTGCAACTTCAGTTTTCATCATCGCATTTATCGCTGCTCCTCCAGTTGATATCGATGGTATCCGTGAACCAGTTTCTGGTTCATTACTTTACGGTAACAACATCATCACTGGTGCTGTAATCCCTCTTTCTAACGCTATTGGTCTACATTTCTACCCTATCTGGGAAGCGGCTAGCTTAGACGAATGGTTATACAACGGTGGTCCTTACGAAATGATCGTATTACACTTCTTATTAGGTGTATGTTGTTACATGGGTCGTGAATGGGAATTATCTTTCCGTTTAGGTATGAGACCGTGGATTGCTGTAGCTTACTCAGCTCCAGTTGCGGCTGCTACTGCAGTTTTCTTAATTTACCCTATCGGACAAGGTTCTTTCTCTGACGGTATGCCTCTTGGTATTTCAGGAACTTTCAACTTTATGATCGTATTCCAAGCTGAACATAACATTCTTATGCACCCATTCCACATGTTAGGTGTTGCTGGTGTTTTTGGTGGTTCATTATTCTCAGCTATGCACGGTTCATTAGTTACTTCATCTTTAATTCGTGAAACAACTGAAAACGAATCAGCTAACGCTGGTTACCGTTTCGGTCAAGAAGAAGAAACTTACAATATTGTTGCCGCTCATGGTTACTTTGGTCGTTTAATCTTCCAATACGCGTCTTTCAACAACTCTCGTTCATTACACTTCTTCTTAGCTATTTGGCCAGTTGTAGGTAAACATTTGCCCTATTAATAGGTAACTATTAATTAGAATTCGTCTAAAAGGAGAATATCTTGCCAATATAATTTTATCACTTTTTACAGTCTTACAGTAAGGGACAGGGTGTAAAATTAAACTCAAGGCAATTCCTTACTAAGTTATAAAAAAATTACTAAAATAAACATTAAAATAAAACAAAGCTATTGTAAAATAGAAAACAAATTAAAAAAATGATAGAATTAATATGGAGAATAATTTTGTTACAAATAAATTTTTTTTATGCTGGAAAAGAGAAAAAAAAGGGACTGGATATTGTTATCAGAAGCCTATTCAAAACAATGGGGTCATACTATTTATAGAGTAACTGGCAAAAAAATCACTAGGAGATCTTACGTGTTGTGGTCTTGCCAAACTCACCCTAACGGAGGTACCCATACTTTTGTTATGGAGGACACAAAGTTAAAGGAGTTTTTAAAAGATGGAATATTAACTTCTTCTGAAATAAATGATTTGCTAGAAACATACCCAGGTGAACAGTTTTACGCCTCTCGTATGGATAATTATTTAAAAGAGGAAAAACCTAGAACAGAGTGTTGTCGTGAAAAACTACACAATGGTCGAAGTCTGTCTGGTTATGCTATTTTTGAAAATTTACTAGCTAGTCGTGGTTTGCACTATAAAACAATATATACTTTACTAATTAAATCAGCTGATTATGTAGGAAAACACGCTAAAGTCATGATTAAATGTGAGTCACACAACACAATTTTTGCATATTCTATGCAAAATTTAAACTATATGACTTCTTGCCCATGCCCTCAATGCAGAACAGACCCTAACCATAAAAATGGTGCTGTTGATATTGTAAAAAAACGGAATGTTGGTCGAGCTGGTCAAGTTGTTAGACATGCCAGCAAAGTAAAGAACAATAATACATGTCTTGTATCCAATTCCTCATTTGATTTGCATCATCATCACTTGGATGGTCAGGATTATTATACAGAAACTCAGCTTTTATGGGAATATAATGGGATTTGTTTATGTGGCACTGTTCATCGTGATTATCATTATAACTTTTTGAAAAATTTTTCAAAAATTGCAAAAGAATATATAACTGATGCTTCTGCAGAAGCAGAAGCAGAAACAGATATTTTCATTTTAAATGATAATACTAAAATGGATATTACTAATCCAGATTTTCAACTTGCTGGTGCTGAAGTTTCATGTTATACGTTTTTAGAATATCTAAGATTTTTAATTTTTGATATTCAAAAAAAAAACTCAACTTACGTGAATACCTTAAATGAAAAAATGGCATTAGAGTATACTTCTATGACTCAAGTCAATCCACTTCCTGCTTCACTGAGTGGAAATTTAGGTAAAATTACTTTAGAACAGCTAGAAATAACAGCAATTAAACAGTTTTGTTCTGAATACAAAGGTGAAAATTGGGGTTTATATAGAAGAAAAGACATTCCTTATGCCAATGATCAACGTTTATGGGCTAAAGTAGAGGCCTTGTATGCTAATATTACATAAAAAGACCCAAAATATTGTTTATTTAACTAAAATCTAGCAAAAAATTGGTTTAATTTGTTTATGAAATTTGTTTGATTTGTTTATAAGTAATTGAATTATAAAAAGTCTAACGACTATCCCATAGGGGAGTAGGTGCAAGCGCACCGAAACGGCGAATATCCTATTTTCCGCTTACTATCTATCGTAGATAGATGCAGCTAAAGTTTTGGACTTTAAAATAGGATAAAGATATAGTCTGATCTTTACAGAGATGTAAAGCAGGCACTTTTGCAAACTGATTTTGAATGAACATATCACCAAAATAACAAAAGTGTCGGGAGATAACTAGCGCTTATCTCTGAACATAAATGATCTGGTTCACTGCTTTAGGTATTTCAACAATGGCGTTTAACCTTAACGGGTTCAACTTCAACCAATCAGTTGTTGATTCTCAAGGTCGTGTATTAAACACTTGGGCTGATATCATCAACCGTGCTAACTTAGGTATGGAAGTTATGCACGAACGTAACGCTCACAACTTCCCTTTAGACTTAGCTTCTGTTGAAGCTCCTTCAATCAACTAATTGGAAATTATTATTAAATAATATAAAAGAGAATTTCTCTTTTATATTACATAACTCACTATTTTTTTTATTTTTAATTAAACATTGATAAACAGAACAGGTTGCTCTTCCTATTTTAATATGGACAAACCCCCCCTGAAAGGGAAAGGGGTTTTTTGTTCAAGATTAAAATAAAAACTATCTATGATAACCCTGTCTCTGCTCTATCTTAGATAAGTAAAAAGGAAATCGTAAATAGATAGGAATTTACGATGGGGGTGGAGGGGGAACAACGCTATAGCATATGGAAGAGAAGCTATCCTATAGAAGATAGATGGGGCGAGAAAGGGGAGGCTGAGCAGAGGCCATCAAGAAATATCGGACATCTAGAGGGGCTTCAATTTGGATATAATTAAAAAAAAACATATACTAAAGATTTTTTTAAAAAAAAGGGAAAAAATATTGTAAAAAATGAAAACGGAGAGAGAGGGATTCGAACCCTCGGTACAATAATTTATGTACAACGGATTAGCAATCAGCCGCTTTAGACCACTCAGCCATCTCTCCTTTTATAAAAAATTTAATTACTTCTATTATATAAAAGTAATTATCTATAATCAATCTAAAAAATAAAAATTTTTTTGATTCTTTATGTACTTGTTTTTGTTTTCTAACCAATAATATTTCTTCTTCTCCCCTCCCTTTGCGCTTTCTCTTCCCCTCCCCTTTTCCCTTTCTCTTTCCAGTTTTACTATACTTTTATAGAAAAAAGGCTTTACTTCTTCACCCCACTCCTCCTATCTTTAATTCTTAGATTCTCTGTAGAGGATTCTATAGTAGATAGATTCACTGTAGGGGATTCTTTGATTTTTTGATTCTATTTGAATTTTGAACAAACCCCTCCCTTTCCCTTAAGGGGAGGGAAAGGGAGGGGTTTGTTCAAAATTCAAATAGGAAAAGCACCCTGTCTACTGTATTCTATCGTAGATAGGCAGATAGCTCTATTGTAGATAGGTAAGAAGGAAATTGTAGATATTTGATAATTTGATTCTATCGTAGATTGAAGATAGGAGGGGTTGGGTTGGAAAGGGGAAGAGGTTTTTCCTTAAGGAGGGAAAAAAAACTTCTTAGCTAAACAGAAACCTTTTTATATATGGGTTTCTTCTTCTTCTTCCTTCGTCTTTATTTCTTTGTAGCATAAGAAGTGGGGGGCTTTTTCTTATATTTTATATAGGAAGAAAAGAATATAACTAGGAAATACAGAACTGTAAAGATAAAAAAGGGAAGGAAGCTCCAACCTTTGCTTTTGCCTTAGAACCTTACTAGGCTTTTAGGCAAAAGCAAAGGTTGGAGCTTCCTTCCATTGTGTAACAACTCTTTTATCTTTTATTATGTCTTATAGAAGAATATATCAACCTCTTTCCTACTGAAGATAAATAGTATTTATTTTTGCCTTTTTTTTTTACAAGAGTTTTGCAAATAAAGGGCATACCTATATAAGATAAGAGTAGAAATATGTTTTACCTACCTACAATTTCCTTCTTACCTATCTTCGATAGCTATCTACGATAGAGCTATCTGCCTATCTACAATAGGTTACAGTAGACAGGATGCTCTCTTCTGTACAGAATCGTAGAATTGCCTATGGGGGAATCGTAGAATCGTAGAATCGTAGAATCATAGAATCGTAGAATCACCGTAGGGGAATCGTAGAATCAGAGATAAGACTTCTCCCCCTTTTCCCCATTTCCCACTTTTTTATATCTTCTATAAAGCTATCATAGATAGGTATGGGGGTTTGTTCAAGATTCAAATAAAAGTGGGAGAGAAAGATATGAATCTTATCGAAGGGCCCCCTTTTCCCATTTCCTCTTTCCCCTTTAGGGAGGAAGGGAGGGAAGAGAGGGAGGGAGTATTGTAGAAAGACAGCTACTTATCTACGATTCAAATAGATAGGTAAGTTATCTATCTACGAGGGGGGTGTTAAGAAAGGCAAAGCAAAAGTGAAAATGTATAGGGAGCAACCCTTTCTTAAGTAGGAAGCCCAACTAAAAAATTAGAAATTGGTTAAAAGTTATGAAAGCTGGCCTGACATTACAGTAATACTTTTTTCTAAATTTTTATTACGACGTAATGGTCGTGTAACTAATTCTAAAATATCTTTTGCATTTGTAAATCCATGAATTTGAGCAAATGTAAATTCAACAGACCATTTAGTTGTAATACCACGAGCTTCTAATGGATTAGCATGAGCCATTCCTGTAATTACTAAATCAGGTTGTAATTCTTTAATACGTTGAATTTGATAATAATTATCTGGTTTTTCAACAATACGTGGGCAATTTACATTCATTTCATAACAAGTTTTTTCTAATAAAGCTAATTCAGCTGCTTGGAATCGTTTGTCCATATAAGGAATACCAATTTCATAAACAATCATTCCACATCTAATTAAAAAACGTGCAAGTGAAATTTCTAATAAATTATCTCCCATAAAAAAAACAGATTTTCCTTTTAGAATATTTAAATATTCTGTTGATTCTCTCAAAGTTTTCCAAACTTGTTGTTCACGTTCATCTAAACCAGATGGTTTAATACCAAAAACACTACAAATTTTTTCAATCCAAGCACGAGTACCATCAGGACCAATTGGAAAAGGAGCTGAAATTAATTTACATTTACGACGACGCATTAAAGTTGTTGCTGTACGGCTTAAAAATGGATTAATTCCACAAACATATACATCTTCACCTAATGCAGGTAAATCTGCATAACGTGTTGCTGGTAACCAACCAGAAACTTCAATACCTTGTCTTTTTAATTCTAATTCTAATTGGTTTGCAATTGTGCTTGGTAATGACCCAAATAATACTAATTTATTTTTAACTAACAACTCACTTCCCGTAGGAACCGTAGGAAGCAATGTATTTTCATCACTTCGATCCGTAGGAACCTTACCACTTACCACTGCTTTCGCAGAGTGAAGGAGTGGATCAATAACAGGTGAAGAAGTGAAATTAGAACTAGGACAATGAGCAACCATAGCAGCTAAAACAGTATCCTCCCCCTGTGTAAAAGCATAATCCAAACCGTTGGCACGTGCTACTACAATTGGAATACCAATTTCAGCTTCTAAAATAGGTGCCATGCCTTCTAAATCCATTTTAATAATTTCAGTAGTACAAGTTCCAATCCAAACAATAACACTAGGATTACGGTCTTGTTTAATTTGTATACATAATCTTTTTAATTCTTTATAATCATTTAATTGAGCAGAGATATCACTTTCCTCTAATTCTGCCATTGCATAACGAGGTTCTGCAAAAATCATTACACCTAATGCATTTTGTAAGAAATAACCACATGTTTTTGTTCCAATAACTAAAAAAAAACTATCCTCAATTTTTTGGTATAACCATGATACACAACTAATTGGACAAAAAGTATGATAATTACCTGTTTCACATTCAAAAACTAATTCTCCATTTTCTTTACTCGATTTTTCTTGCACAACTCTCTTGCCCTGATTATCCATTTCTTGAAAATTGCTTATGCCAGGAGAAGAAGGAGTTTCTAATATATTAGGCATTGCTAAAGTTGAAATTGCTAATGCTCCTTCTTTGTTCTTAGAAAGGGGAGAAGTGGCTTGTGACTTTGTAGCATTTGTTGTAATTAGTATTTGTTTAGTATTTGATTTTCTATTTGTTGTTGTACTACAACAGGCTTTTCCAAAGTTAACTGTTAATTTTGCTGTATAAAATAAAGAGGCCTCTACTTTATTATTTTTATTAGGCACAAAAAACGATTTTACAGATACATCTCTTCCCTTTCCGTACAGAGCAACGCTATCCCCTCCTTTCACTCCATTCCACAAAGTGGGAAGTGGTAAGCTATAAAGAGGTCCATTTTGCTGGAAACGGGGGAAAGGAGAGCAAGCTAATGAATATTGAAAAGAATTTTTTAACATTTTGTAATAAAATTTAGACGTTTGTTCTTCTTCCTTTTCCCTTCAATCCCAAAGAGAAGAAGAGCAAAGCAAAAAAGTAAATCGCCAAAAAAACATAAAATTTAGAGAGAACCACAAATAGAAAGACGTCGTAGTCTTTGATAGATACAATAGTAACAGTCTTAGTTACTTTTTAATTAAATTTAATTATGTAGTTATAAAACTGTATAATTTTGTACTTATTAATCTATAGTTACATAATTATGTTGTTTTTTACATAATTATGGAATTCTTTATTATAAGTATATCGTTATTTACTTTATTATGTAATTACTCTTGCTCTTTTTATATATAAGAAAAAGTTGCTTATTCCCTAACCCCTTCTTCCTATATTCTGAAGGAGGCAAGTTTTCTTTGTTTATCCCTTTGCTTTTTCCCTTTAAGAAGAAAGAAGAATTTAAATACGTTCCTTCAATTTTGTCCTAGGGATCAATTTACCTCCTAAAAGAACAGATTGCCCTCTGCAAAATATATGCTGTTTATCTCTGTCAGGGCACCAGAGCTCACTAACAGAGAGGGACAAGCCAGAGGTCTGATACCAGCTCCCGGTAGGTAGTGGCCATCCTCCTGCCTTGTTTCAACCCGTAGAAGACCGCTCCTTTCTTAGATAGGACAGCTTTTCATTCTTGCTACACTAAAAAAGCGACTTATCATCCCTTTTCGTATTGCCCCATATGGAGCGAAGAAAGTAACGTAGATAGGGAATCCTATAGCATTGCTCCTATCGTAGATAGTATCGTAGATAAAAATACGTACAGAGAAGCTATAAAAGAATAGCGCACCTTTCTACGATAGGAAAGCCATTTCTTATATATTTGATAGTACAGCTCCTATCTTCTATAGTACAACTCCTATCTTTGATAGGACAGCGCCGTTCTTTTCTTAAAGCCCCATCATAGATAGATGGCCTACCTATATACAATTTCCTTCTTACCTATTTTCGATAGGGCTATCTACTTATCTGCTATAGGGTACAGTAAAAATTATCTACGATAACCTTGCTATCTATGATAGATAGGGATTGACTTCTATCGTAGATAGGTATGGGGGCCTCGTAGATAGATAGCTGGCCATCGTAGATAGGATGGGATTGACTTTTATTTGAATCTTGAACAAACCCCTCCTCTGTTATCTACAATGGGGAGGGTTTGTTAAGATTCAGATCTCCTTTTTCCCTATCTTCGATTCTATCGTAGATAGATCTTCGATAGGGGACAAGGTGCTTTTCTGTATCGTAGATAGGAACCCTGTCTACTGTACCCTAGCGCAGATAGGCAGATAGCTCTATTGTAGATAGGTAAGAAGGAAATTGATCTACTATAGATAGGTATGGGGTTTGTTCAAGATACAAATAGGAAGCAAAGCGGTGGGGTGTCCATTGAGCCCCTGCGCTCTATCAATTTTCTTGTAATATTGAAGCAAAAGTGGGAAAAGTAAGAGGAGGCTCTACACATTGTAGGATACTATGCCATACTATCTACGACAGGAGCAAAGCCATAAAGCGATCCCACCCCTCCTATCTTAGATCGGAAAGCTTTGCTCCTGTCGTAGATAGTATGGCATAACCTTCTATAGCAGATAAGTTTACGTACTGTCCCCTCTCGAAGATAGACAAAGCTATCCGAGCATAGCAAGGAGGAGTTTAAACCTCCTCCTGCTTTTTCCAATTTTTTCTCCGTTTTTTTCTTTGCTCCGTATGGAGCAATACGATAGGGAGGAGCGAGGCTATCTTATCGAAGATAGAAGGGGCTTCCTACAGTAGGGGGAACGTATAAAAGAAGCAGGAACATATAAAGATGCAATACGAATAAAATAGTGGGAATTCTATTGAAGAAAGTCCTTTGGAGGGAAGAGATAAAGCTATAAAGAGGAGGGCCCCCATCCTTTTTTACCTTTTCCCTTCAAGAGGATTTAGAGGAACCTCCCTCCCCTCGATGTTCCCTGCCTTATTAGTGCAAAGCGCACACCTTCTTTTTGCTTTTTGCTTTTTGCTTTTTGCTTTTTGCTTTTTGCTTTTTGCTTTTTGCTTTTTGCTTTTTGCTTTTTGCTTTTTGCTTTTTGCTTTTTGTAGGAAGGTAAGAAGCGTTTTACACTTTGCCTCCTACTGAAGCAAATACAAAAAGAAAAAAGAAACAGTCCTCTGAAGAAAAGGTGCAGCAGATCTTAATTTTGCTGGAGGTGCAAAGTTTTATTTGTTTCCCCTTTCCTTTCTCTCTTAAGGGAGTCCCTTCCCTCAGAAGGAACGCTTTATTGCAAAGTATAAAGTAAAGGGTGGCGCTTTCCCTCTGTATTGAATAAAAGAACAGAACAGGAAGGGAGCAAAGAAGGAAGAGGCCTCCTACAGGGGACTTCACTCCGTGAAGTGGTGGTTACATAATTCTTTCTGTAAAAAATTTGGAAGCACATTTTTGTGAGAGGGGGCAAAATAAATTTTTATTAAAAAACTTTAGTTTTTTGTAAATTTAAAAATAGTGAACCTAAATTTTGAAAACCTAGTGATAAAGCCTCACGTGGATGTAAACTCCCGTTTGTCCAAATTTCTATAACAATATTATGAAGAGAATTTTGTTTCTTTAATGGATGTAAATAACTAGATAATTCTTGTATTTCAGATTTTGTGAATGTTCCCTCTAAATGGGGAAGACTTTTCCTGTTTAGAGAAAGTTCTGTTTGTAAGTGCTCTGGGTCTGTTTCTTTGGTGATACTATCCAGTAAAAAAGGAAAATTCTTTTTTAAATAATGACTACTTTCAATTAAAGAAGAAATATTATTCATGAAATTCAAATTATTATTAAAATCATTTGTTATGTGATTATCAAAATCTTCAATTACGTAAGAAACTTTTGTAACAGGATTAAAAATACAATCCAAATTTAATGGTTTACTTTCCTGCATGCTCTTGCCTTTAAACATTAAAGTCTGTCTGCGTGTTGCAAAACTCATGGTTCTATAGCCTTCGTTTTGCGTTGAAGTCCCTAAAGAGGACTTTCCTTCTTTTGCAAAACTATAAAGCGATTCCCCTTGATGGTTACCTTCTGTTTGTTGCGTTTCAAAGGAACCCTTAAAGGGGAAAAGTGAAGGTACAGAAGCTTGATGGCTGTTATAAAGTGATCCTTCCGCTTTATCACGTTGCGAAAGGACTGAAGGAGAAACCATTGAGGGGGCTTTAAGTCCTTTATACCCTCTAGGAGAAGACGAATCCCTGCGCAGTAAAGAGAAGGCAGTTGTTTGGCCCAACCCTTTTAAACCAGAGGACCTGTTTTTTGAATAAAAAGGTTCTAAAAGGGAATTCTTAAGAACTCCACTACTTTTAAGTTCGTTTAAAAGATTTGTACGTTTAGTTATGAATGTATTATCTATAAGAGATGCACTACTTTTTTGAATAAGGTATCCTTTACCCTCCATAATAATAAAGGTCATACTTAAAAACCCATCTTCTGCTAACGTTGCAATATATTGATCTGGATCTACACATTGAATTAAGGGAGGAAGTTTTAAATCCCTTGCACGTATAACACCAGGACCTTTTACTTTTAAATAACCTACAACTGGTTTTTTGGGGCCTTTTTTAAAAGAGTTTAAAAGACTGGTCCCTTGATAGTCAGGGCGTTGGGCACTTTGGACTACTAAGTCATGAGCTAAGCTAGGGCTGACAGTGGCCACACCAGGCCATTGAGCAAAAGAGAAAACAATTTCTTTTAAATTTAAAAGTAAATCTAAAACAGATTCCCTCATTCCTGGTAAAGTACTATATTCATGAGAAACATTTTCTATTGTAACAGATATTATACCTAGACCAGGACATTCTGATAATAATGTACGTCTTAAAGCGTTTGCTACAGTTAAACTTTGTGCAGCATCAAATACACCTAAATTAAAGCATCCATAAAAACTTCGATTATTTTCAATTCGAGATTCTTTACATGAAATAAAAACATTATTCATAGTTACATGTTTACACTCCTTCCCTTTCCCCTTTAGGGAAAAAAGGAACGTAAAAGTTGTTTCTAAATTTTAGAATCGTAAAAATAAAATTTTTTTATTTTTTTGAGTAGCTTGATCCTCTTAAAGCAAAGCAGTCACATATCCTTCAATTTGACTCCTTATTATTTTTATGTGTTCCCCCTACCAAAGATAGATAGAGGTCTCTTTTCTATCTGTAGAAGATCACTTTTTCTTTATTTTTTTAACCCTTAGGAGACCACACTCCTCCTATAGAACAATCTAAGATAGGAGGTGTTGTGGCTGTAAGAAAGGAACATATGAAGATGTGATATTATCTACAATAGGAGAAACTGTCTATTGAAGATCAAAGATAGGAGGGGCTTCCTATTTGAATCTTTAACAAACCCCCCATATTTATCTATCATAGATAGATTTCCTTCTTACCTATCTCCGATTCTATCGTAGATAGATAGAGCTATCTATCGTAGATAGATTTCCTTCTTACCAATCTACGATAGAGCTATCTACGATCTACGATCTACGATCTACGATCTACGATCTACGATCTACGATCTACGATCTACGATCTACGATAGACAGGGTGCTCTTCCGTATCGTAGATAGGAACCTTGTCCCTTATCGAAGAATCAAAGAATTGAAGAATCGAAGATAGGCAAGAAGGAGATCTGAATCTGAACAAACCCTTCCCCTTCCCCTTCCCCTTTCCCTTAAGAAGAAGGGGAAGGGGAAGGGGAAGGGGAAGGGTTTGTTCAAGATTCAAATAGACAGGGTGCTTTTCCTTTGTACGTAATCTATCGTAAATAGTTCTTACTGTACTCTATCACAGATAGGTAAATAGCTTTATTGAAGATAGGTAAGAAGGAAATCGTCTATAGGTAGGGGAGGAGGGAAGTCTTTCTTATAGCAGAGCAGAGATAAGGGACAGTAAAGTGATAAAATAAGTCTGTAAAGAGTCCTTCTCTCCTTATCGTTGTTGCTTCTTAGGAGGCAAAAATGTACTACCTACCGAAAGTAAGAAGAAGGGGGGAAGGGTTTTCTTCAAAAATTTGATTACGGAACAAAAG
>Ga0209591_10006798_pt1 | contig 12659 bp, 7 predicted proteins | sample MAT01_FD_187207 | JGI IMG/M metagenome (GOLD analysis project Ga0209591, IMG submission 187207) | Freshwater microbial communities from Lake Fryxell liftoff mats and glacier meltwater in Antarctica - MAT-01 (SPAdes) (version 2) | ecosystem: Environmental > Aquatic > Freshwater > Ice > Liftoff...
ATCACATCTATCGAGAGATTTAGAAAGGCGTACAAGGTGAATATGAAAATATTAGTTACAGGTGGAGCTGGATATATAGGCTCCCATACAGTTCGTCAACTTGGAGAAGCTGGGTATGAGGTCGTCGTTTACGACAATCTTTCGACCAGTTCTTCTGCTTCTGTTTTATACGGAGAACTGGTGGTTGGCGACTTAAAAGATATTGATCGCTTGCAGCAAACTTTTGAGCAACATCGCTTTGATGCAGTTCTACATTTTGCCGCCAGCATTTCTGTGCCAGAATCGATCGCCAATCCTTTACAGTACTATACCAACAACACGCAAAACACGCTTAACTTGCTGCGTTGCTGTTCTATATTTGGTGTGAAGAAGTTCGTGTTTTCTAGTACGGCGGCAGTTTATGGGGAACCCCAAGATAACCCCGTTCAAGAATCTTCGACGACACAGCCCATTAATCCTTACGGCTGCTCAAAATTAATGAGCGAGCGAATGATTCAGGATTACAGTCTGGCTTCTGGTATGAGCCATGTTATTCTGCGTTACTTTAACGTTGCAGGTGCCGATCCTCAAGGACGAATCGGACAAATCAATCGGCAGGCGGAACATTTAATTAAAATTGCCTGTGATGCTGCCCTGGGAAGACGACCCGCCGCAAAAATTTTTGGAACCGATTTTCCGACAGCGGATGGTACGGGCATCCGAGATTTTATTCATGTTGAAGATTTAGCGACTGCTCACATCGACGCGCTGCGGTACTTAAAAGCAGGTGGAGAGAGCCAGATCTTTAACTGTGGTTATGGACAAGGCTACAGTGTCCGCCAAGTTTTGAATCGAATGAAGACAATTTCGGGAGTTGATTTTCCAGTTGTTGAAGTCGATCGCCGAGCGGGTGATCCAGCTTCTGTCATTGCTTGTGGCGATCGCATCCGGCAAGTACTGGGGTGGCAACCCAAGTACAACGACTTAGATATCATCCTGAGCACCGCTTTGGCATGGGAAAAGCGCTTGATCGCTCTAACTGCTTTAACAGATACATTGGATAGCCAAGACTATCGATTGGGCACGCTGCTACTCCGGTACAGGAACCTTATTTCTAAGACTGATCTGGAAAATGCCTTGACAGAACAAGCGAGCAGCGCTGAAAAATTGGGTGAGATTCTGCTGCAAAAGTCATTAATTTCTCTAGAAACGCTTCAGGACGTTCTAGTTGAGCAGCGTTGGCGACAGCACGCCAATGTACCCCAGGCATCTTAGCCAAAGCTAATCTATTACCGCTAAAAATAGGTACACCCAAATAGCAACCTGGAAAGAACTTGACTATCTCCTATCGCTCTCTCACTACAGCAACATTACACAGCAACCATGGTTACTCTTAAATCGACTGACAAAAAATTCAATTTCTTCTACAACCTCGTTCTCGATTCCACCTTACAAAGGCTGGGACTATTTTTGGAAGATCCTGAGTTTCGAGCCAAAATGAACACTGCCTTTGGCGATCGGTGGAATAGTAAAGTTGCTATTTCATTAATTCAGGATTTGATAGAAGGCAAGGCACTGCCGAATATTCAAATCACGTCTGCCGCAACCCTCAACGGTGCCATGGGTGCCTATGCTGCTGCCAGCCAAACTCTCTACTTATCCCAAGATTTTCTCACTGCGCAAGCCGCCAATCCAGAAGCGATCGAGCGAGTTTTATTAGAAGAATTGGGGCATTATATCGATGCTCAAATTAATCCGGTGGATACCCCTGGAGATGAAGGAGCTATTTTTGCTGCACTTGTATTGGGTCAATCTTTTTCGCCAACACAGCTAGCATCTCTAAAGGTAGAAAATGATAGGGGCACTATTACGATCGATGGAGTGACCAAAGCCGTTGAATTTGCTGCTACCTATGGCACTACGAATGTAGACGGGGCATTGGGTGTCAATGAATGGGCATCAGATACACTCCTTGCGACAGCCAGCAGTTTTAACATCTATGGGAAGTTTGACGCGAATACGTACATTTTTGCCGTCAACTCAGCCTCTACTCAAATTGGTGCGGGTACAACTTTTTTTCTCAATACCGATCAAAATGCTGCAACAGGCGTAAACTATGGGGCTGAGTATTTTGTTAATTTTGTGGTCACTGATTTAGTAACCAACGTTCCTCAGCCCTATCTTTACGATGGGAACGGTAACTATATTGGATCTTTAGATTATTCCTACAGCAGCGATCGCCTCACCGTTGAATTTGCTATTCCAACCCTGAGTATCGGTTCTCCCTCAGCCATCAATTTCATAGGAGATATTAACGATACTGCCTTCTTCCCCTCTAACTATGCTTCTGGGTTCCAATACACCCTCTCATCGGTGGCACCACCACCACCTCAACTCGTGTTTGGCAGCGTTACTCTGGATGGTAATTTGAATGACTGGACAACGGGCGATCGCCTTGACTATTTACCAGGTACTGCCCAAGTGGGCTATGAGAGCTATGGTAAGTACACAGGAGATGCCTTTGTATTCTCCATCAAAGCACCCTCAGGCACTACCATTGGTCAAAACACAACCATCTGGTTAGATAGCGATCGCAGCGCCAGCACAGGCTATCAACTCTTTCAACCTTCTGGCACGTTCACGGGTTTCGGTGGGGCAGAGTTTCAAATTAATATCGATCCTGACGGTAAAGCATACCTGTATAAAGCCGCAGGAACAAGCAGTTTGCAACGGGTTAGTAATACTCCCTTGTCTTCTGTCTTTGACAGTACCAAGCAAACGTGGGAAGTTGCTGTTCCTAGCGCTTTATTAGGCAGTGTGCCCCAAGCAATTAACGTGTATAAAGATGTTAATAACACCACATTTTTACCAGGTGATTTCACCCTCAATAACTACACTGTTTTTGCCAATAAAACTTTACCAACTCGCAGTGATACTAGTAAAAAAATCGGTATTGTCTATTCTGATACCAGCGCTAGCAAGTATTTCAATAAAACGGCTTACTCACAGCTGTTCATGTCGGTTCAAGATGAAGCAATGATGGCAGGAATCCCCTACGACCTGCTGACTGAAAGCGACTTGAAAGATCTAAATAAGCTGGTTAACTACGATACACTGGTGTTTCCATCTTTCCAAAATGTTAAAAAGATAGACTTACAAGCAATTCAAGACAACTTGACCGATGCAGTTTACAAGTACGGCATCAGCCTCGTTACCGCTGGTAATTTCATGACCAATGATGAAACCGGGGCAGCACTATCAGATGCATATAGTCGAATGAAAACGCTGCTCAACTTACAACCCACAGCTTTTGGCTCTGGCGCTGTTTCTCTTAAAGTAAACAATGTTGCTCAGCCCGTGCTACAAGGATACGCAGCAGACGAAACAGTCCGCGACTACAATAACGTGGGATGGAATGCGTACACCAGCTTGGATTCTAGTAAACCAGTAACAACCTTGGTTAATCAAATTGTGAACAATGGCTCAACGACTTATAGTGCCGTTGTAACCACCCAAACGGGTGGGCGAAACGTCCATTTTGCGACTGAAGGCTATTTGGGAGACACTAATCTTCTCTGGCAGGCGCTGCAATGGACAACTTATAACAATCAACCGACCGTCAAGTTAGGCATAACCCGCAATACCAGTCTCTTTCTTTCGCGGAATGATATGGATATTTCGCAGGAAGCTTCTGCGGTCAAGCCTACGAATGGAACACCTGGCATTTACGATCGCCTACTGCCTATTCTAGATCAGTGGAAGAACGCCTATAACTTTGTCGGTTCCTACTACATCAACATTGGGAACAATGTCTCTGGTGGAGAATATACCGATTGGAGCGTCTCCAAACCCTACTACGATCGCCTTCTGGCAGCAGGCAATGAAATTGGAACTCACTCCTACACCCATTTTTATGAGTCTCAAGGCTATACCCCTCCTGAGAATACTAACGTTGCTACTAATGCCCAACTTGAGTTCGAGTTTAATCAATCGAAGCAAATCATTGCTCAACAGTTGGGTATTCCCGTTACAGGTGCAGCTCTTCCTGGTGCCCCTGAAACTCTAGAAACTGCTCAGAAAATTATTCAGTACTTTGATTATATTTCTGGGGGATACTCTGGGGTTGGAGCTGGCTATCCTAATGCATTTGGCTACTTGACACCGGGGCAAACCTCTGTTTACCTTGCTCCTAATCTCTACTTTGATTTCACCCTGCTTGAGTTTGGTATTCCAGTTTATGATGCTGCAACTGGAACATATATTCCTCAAAAGCTCACCGCTGAGCAGGCAACCGCAGAGTGGATCAAGCAGTTTAATGGCTTAACAAGTCATGCAAACAAGCCAATTGTGATGTTACCCTGGCATGACTATGGCCCAACTAACTGGGACAATAAGGGCTACACCACTGACATGTTCACTGGGGTGATTCAAACGGCATATACCAGTGGTACAGAATTTACAACCCTGAATGATGCTAGTCAGCGAATTAAAGCTTTTGAGCAATCCAAACTGACTATTAGCAGCAGTAACAACACTATTACGGCAACCGTTACACCCGCTGCTGGAACCAGCTTAGGTAAGTTTGGCCTAGACCTGAGTACGAGTACGATTAAGAGCGTCAACAACTGGTATGCCTACGACACTGACACAGTTTTCATGCCAAGCACTGGTGGCACCTTTATAATTAACGTCGGTGGTGCTCCTGATGATGTGACTCACATTACTACCTTACCGATGCGATCGGAGCTAATTTCCTTAACTGGCAATGGAGAAGATTTGAACTTCTCATTCGTTGGAGAGGGTCAAGTTATCCTGGATTTAAAGAATCCCACTGGTATGAAGTTATCGGTTCTAGGCTCCGACAGCTATAGTTTGCTTGGAGAAATTCTTACCCTCAACTTTAATTCCCTTAATCCTCTGGTTCCAAGACAGATCAGTGTTGACTTAAGCCCTGGTGATAACCTTCTCATTGGTACAGCGGGCAATGATAGTCTTATCGCAACCGCCAGACTCGATCGCATCTCTGGTAATGCGGGTAATGATACGGTCACTAGCACCGTCGCTAACGCTGAGCAAAATGATCTCTTCGATGGCGGCACTGGCATTGATACCCTGATTTTTTCTGGTGGTACGTCAACCACCGCCCTAACCCTAAACGTTGCCACAGCCACCAATCAACTCACTGGTATTGCAGGTCTAACAGTGCAAAACTTCGAGACCTTTAACTTCAGTAGTTTTCTGGGCAGTCTCAATGCGACTGGTGGCGCAGGCAATGACACCATCACTTCTGGGGCAGGTAATGACATCCTCAATGGTGGAGCAGGTAACGACATCCTTAATGGCGGCGCGGGCAACGATACGCTCGACAGTGGAGCAGGTAACGATACTCTTGCAGGCGGTGTTGGCAACGACATCTATGTAGTTGACTCTATCAGCGACAGCATAACGGAGTTGGCTAACCAGGGAACCGATACCGTCCAATCCAGCATTACCCGGACGTTAGGGGCGAACCTGGAAAACCTTACCCTCACAGGAACATCTACCATTAACGGCACTGGAAATTCCCTTAAAAACACCATTACAGGTAACACTGGTGCCAACATTCTTAATGGTGGTAATGGTACTAATCTCCTTGATGGTGGCGCAGGCAATGACACCCTCATAGGAGGCAGCGGCATCGATACCCTCATGGGTGGCGCAGGCAATGACACCTTGACTGGCAATGGTGGAGCAGACATCCTAGTTGGTGGCGCGGGTAACGATACTCTCAACTTGGGATTGCTTAATGGCACTGGCGATCGCGTTGTTTACGACCTTGGTGGCGGCAGTGACACAGTGAATCAATTTGTTCGAGGTAGCGGCAGAGATTTTCTTCAATTCAACGGTATTAGCTCTATTGACGTAGTTACCTCTGGTCTCAACACGTTATTCCGCGTTGGGGATGGTGTTGCAGGTAACAGTGGTTTTGGGAGTGGAACACTGTTAGTAACGCTCAACTTGGTCAGAGGATTTACTGCGGCAAACATTGGTAGCAATATCCTAGCTGGCACATTGCCCACAACCTTCAAATTCAGCTAATTAAGGTTAATCAAAACAGGCAATACCGAAGCTGGTGTTGCTAAATGAGAGGATAAACCACTTAATCTCCTCTTCCGCCCTCACTCAAAAACCCTCTCCTAAAAGCAGGGCTGATTTATTTGCTGGAGAAAAACCTTGTAACCTGCATTCTTATGTTTGACATCGGACGAATGCCTATCCATGCTGAACAAAAGGATAAGGAACAGAGGCATTTTTCTTTTTTCAATAAATCAGCCCTGCTCTCCTAAAAGGGGTTTAGGGAGAGGTCTCCTAACAGCATTGTCCTGGCTGAAAAATCACTCAAGTCTGAGTCTACAGTCCTGAATTATTTGTTCATGTTTAACTTTTCCCATCTTCATTATGCAAACATCAAAATTTTCACTTCTAACATCTTCGCGTCATGGCGATACCCTGTTTGTGCCAGACGCTCATCCTTTCAAGAGGCATTTGACTCGGTTGGCTGAACCTCTATTTGGCACAGATGGGATTCGCGGAAAGGTTGGAACTCGTTTAACGGCGTCCTTGGCGCTCGAAATTGGCTATTGGACAGGTCAAGTGCTCCAAATGCAGGTTTCTCCAGCCAGGTTGGTGATTATTGGGCAAGATTCTAGAAATTCTAGCGATATGCTGGCAGCAGCACTATCAGCCGGATTAACCTCAGCCGGACTAGAGGTCTGGTCTTTAGGGCTATGCTCAACTCCGGCAGTAGCACACCTTACCAGTATCTCAGGAGCCGTGGGAGGAGTCATGATCTCGGCTAGCCATAACCCACCTGAAGACAATGGCATTAAATTTTTTGGAGCGGATGGGACGAAGTTATCTCAGGCGCTACAAGCTCAAATTGAATCAGGTTTGCGGGGAGATGTGCACCCCTTTGAGATTAGCGGCACCCCTCATTGGGGACGGCAATACAACCGCCCAGAACTCTTAGAGCAATACGCGATTGCCTTACAAACTTCTCTACCCAGTCAGCTTGACCTTTCAGGAATGCGAATTGTCTTGGATCTGGCTTGGGGGTCTGCCGTTTATCTGGCTCCCCAAGCCTTTGAAGCGCTCGGTGCAACCGTAATTTGTCTACATGATCAGCCAGATGGCGATCGCATTAATGTTCATTGTGGTTCTACGCATCTTGCCCCCTTACAAGCGGCAGTTCAGCAGCACGGTGCAGACCTAGGGTTTGCCTTTGATGGCGACGCAGATCGACTGATGGCGATCGACTCCCAAGGACGGGTGGTTGATGGTGATCATATTCTCTATCTCTGGGGTCAACAGTTGCGTCAGGCTGGACAGTTACCCCAAGACACCCTCGTATCTACGGTGATGTCAAACCTGGGTTTTGAGCGAGCCTGGCAGCAATTGGGTGGACAATTGATTCGCACTGCGGTGGGCGATCAGAACGTTCATGCCGAAATGATGCGTCTAGGAGCTATGTTGGGTGGCGAGCAATCGGGGCATATTCTTTGTCCCCATTACAGCGTATCGGGTGATGGCTTGCTGACAGCCTTACACGTCGCTGCATTAGTCAAACAATCGGGGCAATCGTTGGCTCAACTGCGCGATCATAGTTTTCAGTCCTACCCTCAACTGTTGAAGAATGTGAGCGTTATAGACCGCGATCGACGGTTGAACTGGAAGGAGAATGAGAGCCTGCATCAAGCTATCTACCAAGCTGAACAAGCCCTAGGTGATCAAGGGCGAGTTTTAGTGCGGGCTTCTGGCACTGAACCGATCCTTCGCATCATGGTAGAAGCTGCCGATGCAAAGCTGACAGAACACTGGGCGGAGAGCCTAACGCAAACATTTAGTCAACTTTTGTTGAATTAGCGGCTGTATGAATTGTTCAATCTTTGGTTGTGAGGTCAACATAGTGGTACAAACTAAGATAATCCAACTGAAGAGCAACCGAGTTTTTCATCAGGTGGAAGTTATCCTAAGAGCGATCGAGCAAGGCTGGAAATCGTTCTTTCAAGATGGGTTGAATTGGCAGCTACTGAGGAGTGAATTAGGCTGGCAGTATTCTATCAGCGCAGTAGGTTGTCTGCTTGTAGGATTAGGGATCGCAACCTGGATACAGCCACGGATTGTCTATTATTTAATACATCTGTTTTTTAATACCTTTAAGACAGTTGCTGAAGTTTTACCGCACCACCTGTTAGGGCTTTTATTTTTAACGGTGGGCACAGCTTTTATTTTGTTGGGAAATCCTCGTCCAACTCTAAATACCAACACGCTACATCCTAGAAGTACTACCCCATCAGTTAACTGCCGCCTCAATCAGCGTCAATTAAATCAGGGAGCCAAGATAGTGGCGATCGGTGGTGGCACCGGACTCTCGGCATTGCTGCAAGGCTTGAAATCCTATAGTTCTAATATTACAGCAGTGGTAACAGTGGCAGATGACGGCGGTTCATCAGGCAGATTACGGCGGGAATGTGGCACATTACCTATGGGAGATATTCGCAATTGCATGACAGCATTAGCTGATGAGAAACAAGCTATTACTGAACTGTTTCGGTTTCGGTTTCAGCAAGGTGAAGGATTAGCAGGACATAGCTTTGGCAATCTGTTTCTAGCCGCAATGAACACAATGACGGGCGATTTAGAGCAAGCTATCACAGCTTGTTCTAAAATACTCAATATTCAGGGACAGGTCTTACCTGCAACCCTAAGTGATATTCATTTATGGGCAGAACTATCAGATGGTCGCCGGATTGAGGGAGAATCCAGCATTACGGAAGCAAAAGGGCAAATTTGTCAGATTGGTTGTATGCCCTCCAATCCGCCTGCGCTACCTGCTGTTCTTGAAGCAATTAAAGCCGCAGACTATATTATTTTAGGTCCTGGTAGCCTTTACACCAGTGTTATCGCTAATCTATTGGTTCCTGAAATTCGGGAGGCAATTGCCAGTGCTATAGTTCCCCGCATTTACATTTGTAATATTATGACTCAAGCAGGTGAAACCGATGGCTATCGAGTTTCAGATCATATGCGAGCTTTAGATCGTGTCTGTGGTAAACGGTTGTTTGATAGTGTCTTGGTGCATCAGGGTGATATTTCATCGCGATCGCTGGCAGTCTATGCTGAAGAAGGTTCCTATCCTGTTGTGTTCGATCGCGAGGCTGTAAGCCAATTAAATTGTCAGGTAATACTAGACAATATTGCAGAGATTGATCCTTGTAACAACGTTGTTCGTCACCATTCCCATCGATTAGCGAGATCTCTGGAGCGATGGCTCAGTAGCTAATCTTAAACTATAAAGTAATCTTGAGAAAAATGAAACCAGCTTACTTCCATAATTATCCCCAGCCCATCCGGAGCTGGGTTTATCAACTTCAAGGAGCGAAAGGAACCCCTTTAAGCTTAAGACCGATTATGCGATCGACTGCTGACCTAGCGGTAATTGATTATTCTCGAAACGGAGCCGAGAGGGGTGAATTCACCCGTTCAGAAATCACGGATGTCCGCAAAGCTGGAAAAATTGTTTTAGGATATATGCCGATTGGTGCAGCCGATGCAGGAAGATTTTATGATCAAAATCTAACCGATCAGTCGCCCTTTAGCACTCCTCAAGCCCGATCGTTGATTGGAGAGGAAAATCCAGATTTTCCAGGTACATTTTATCTACGGTATTGGCAAAAAAACTGGCAAAAAACAATTTTTGGTAACTGGTCTCTACCCAAATGGATTAAAAAAACACACAGCCCTAATAATTACCTGAAGCGCATTCTTGCAGCGGGCTTTGATGGCGTTTATCTTGACGACATTGATGCCTACCAACAATTCAACTCAGACGGTGATAACTCTCGACCCGTTGCAGCGCTAGAGATGCTATTGTTTGTTCGAGATCTATCTGCTTGGGCGAAATTTAAAAAACCTGGGTTTTTGGTCGTTCCTCAAAATGGGGAAAACCTTTTTAATGATGCCCTAGACAATCTGGATACCAACGGTAACAGTCGTCTAGAACAAGGAGATCAATTTATTGGGATAGGTAAAGGTCGTCCATTTCTTGATTTGAATCGAAATAAAAAACTCGATCGAGGAGAGCGTTCGTTAGCATCTCTTGACATAAATAGGGACGGCTCAATATCTTATCCTGAGATTAAAGCCGCTTACTTTGGCTCAATTGATGGTCTTGGGTCAGAGGATTTTTTCTTCAAAGGAGAAGCAGAGCAAGACAATCCATATGTTGATAGAATTGCATCTCCGGATAGTCGAATTGATGATTTTAAATTTACAGCAAATAACTATCTAAACTACGCACAACGCAATTTGCCCATCCTTAATGTGGAATATCTCAGCAACAGCAATGTCGAGGGGATTAACCAATATCGTCATATCTTTTCCGACACTTTCCAATTTGCCAATCTGACCATCATTACAGATCACAATTCTCCATCTTTTACTGGAAACAAGCTTCGCGACCTTTCACTGATCTCGCTACAATCACCCTCTAGAGATCTGTCAGATTTCGGAAATCCAATCAGCTTGCCCTAAGCTCGACTTTATCCCGGATTTCTGGGCTTAAAGGAAAGCGAATACCCTTCCCATGTATTTGTCTACAAGGTGCTGGAACCGCTGATTGAGAAGAAAAATCGGAAGGTGCGAAATCTAGGGCAAGGTAAACTGATCATCAAGACCACGGAAGGCGAGCTGCTTGTCGAGCGGAGCAACCAGGTTTGGCAAATCGACCACACGAAGCTAGATATCTTGCTGGTCGATAGCCAGGGAGACTCTATCGGGTGCATTTTCATCACAGCCATTATCGATAGCTACTCCGGCTATGTTGTCGGGTTCCATCTGGGCTTTGAAGCAGCAGGTTCCCATAAGGTGGCTTTAGCCCTGCGTCATGCGTTTTTACCAAAGCACTATGGAGCTGAGTACAAACTCCAAAAAGACTGGGCGATTTCCGGCATCCCAGAGTTCATCGTCACCGATCGCCGCTTCCTAAAACGCCGTTGCAGTACTAGACAGCATTTTGGAATGTGGTCATCCCAGATCAGTCTTCCGGGTGAGTGCAAAATCTGTTGCTATTGTAGGCGATCGCTCTCTACTCACTTTTAGCGGTGCGATCGCCTCTCACCTAAACTCGAAACAGGGTTTGAGGAACGCGATCGCCCTTTCGTTCTCGGCGTTTGCGGGTTGAAGTAGCAACGATCGCACTCAAAACGCGATAGTTCTGATTTCAAGGGGCAAGATTGCAGCTCTGAGTTGGAATAGTCTAAGAAAACCTTAGAACATTGCAGTTCAGAACTCAAGTTTTCTAATCTGAAACCGGAACGATCGCTTTTGAAACTGCAAGCTTCGGGTTTAGAACAGTAGCGATCGCTTTTGAAACGAGGTTGCCTTAGTTTGAGCCAAGGAAAGTCGATGGCTGAAGGAGAATGATCGCCCTGAAAGCAAGAATCGTCTCCTGTTCGATGACGATCGCACTGTTTTTGGGGTGGGCGATCGCTGCGAATATTGTTTGAGCCAGAAGGTTTCACGGGGGATGCCGATCGATCATCCGTAAAACCTGCCGCAAATTCACCACACCATCCCGATTTAATTGCAAGCGATCGATCGTAGCTCGTCCTACAGGGGTCAACCCAATCATCTGAGCGTAATCTTCACTCCAGACAAAGTGATCTGCCCACTGCTGCCGACGCGGATGATAGAGCGGCACCAACTTCCCAGTCACTGGATCGTATGCCTCCGTGTGGGTGTATTTCCGGTTGTTGCATCCCTGGCACGAAAGCGCCAAATTCTCTACCGCGTCAGTTCCGCCCCGTGAGCGGGGTGTAATATGCTCGATTGAAAAGGGGTCAGGGCAGTATTGGGCTTGACTTCGGCAATATTCACAACAGTCTCCGGCTTGACGAGCGATCGCCTCCTTCTGCTTTGCCGATAAACGCGGCTTAGACATAAGCAGGGGGGTTAATCCCCAAGGATTGCATCACCTCAGCCAGAGACTGCCCTCGCAACTCTGCTAATTTGATGAGTGCCTGAATTCGATGGGCATTGGCTTGTTCAATCTGATCGGAGAGGGCAATTAATCCAACCTGTTCATCGGGTGTTAAGGTTTCCGCCCGACGTTTGGTAATCCAGGCATGATACTGTTCCCATTGCTGAGTAGATAGCCCCAGATTGATTTGCTGCAACAGCTCAGTCTCTGATTCGGAGAGATGGGGCACTGCTTGCGAAGTGGTAGGACGCAACCGTTCTGCCAGTGCATTGAGGATGTAGCGGTTTGGCTCAAGCCCTTGCCTTGCCGCTTCTTCTCGCAACTGTTGTTCAAGTTCTGGGGTAATTTCAAGCGTAATGGTTGCCATGCAGATACTTTTGGGGATGGGGCGATCGCTCAACTCTGACTCAATTTTAGAGGGAAATCTGCCGTCGGTTCCTATACTCAGATCTTACGATCGACCTGAATAAAACCATGCCCTGCTGTAATAGATTTGCTGGGGCGATCGCCTCTCACCTAAACTCGAAACAGGGTTTGAGGAACTCAATCGCCCTTTCGTTCTCGGCGTTTGCGGGTTGAAATAGCAACGATCGCACTCGAAACGCGATAGTTCTGATTTCAAGGGGCAAGATTGCAGCTCTGAGTTGGAATAGTCTAAGAA
>Ga0209591_10006800_pt1 | contig 12654 bp, 12 predicted proteins | sample MAT01_FD_187207 | JGI IMG/M metagenome (GOLD analysis project Ga0209591, IMG submission 187207) | Freshwater microbial communities from Lake Fryxell liftoff mats and glacier meltwater in Antarctica - MAT-01 (SPAdes) (version 2) | ecosystem: Environmental > Aquatic > Freshwater > Ice > Liftoff...
GCGCTTTTTATGCGCGCAAGTTATGATTAGATTCGACTATTCGAGATCTCGGCGTGCACTCTCGATCAAATTTTCAAGCTCGCGCAACATACCCGCCCCATTGGCCCCTCGCCGGATCGCGTCTAAATTCAACAGTCCCCACTGCATTGTCAGTACACCACGCGCATCATTCAAATGTTTATCCGAATTTGTCTCACGGTAGGCCATTAGCTTGGCGAGAACAATATCTTCCGCCGTGATAAAAAAAGCAGTATGGCCGGCTGCATCATAGATCTGCCGTTGCCGACGTTGAAAGGCTAGACGGGTAAAGATATCTTTAGGCAAAGGGACAACATCAATTTTTGCGCCCGTAAATGATTGAATGACATTAAAGGGATAGCATCGGAGTAAGGCGTGACACTCTGCATGGGTTAAAACCCAGCAGCTTCTCGTGCGACAACCGCACGAGCTACGGATTGACCAACGGGATCAATCTGGCCTGTGTCCAGGCGTCTACGCATAACCCGTATGTTGTACGGGATACGATGCTTTACAACAGACGGTGCTGGAATGTTTCCAGGTGTACCCGTCTTGAAGACCGAAAGAATGTTTATCTGCCCGACAACATCTCGATGCGACTGAAACTTACAGACCGGGCACTTGAAGTTGCGCCCTCTGGGTTTGTGTCGATGTTGACATTGCGGACAAGTTTTACTGGTGTAATGTTCGTCTACCATCACCAGTTTGATTCCTTCAGCTTCGGCTTTGTACTCAACTAACTTTTGGATTTGACCATGATTCCAACCACTGATTTTTTGGTTAGACTGTTTGCCCAAATTCACTTCGTCGCCAATGTCCCGAATGTCGCCCATTGCGATGGTGTTTGCCTTGCGTTCAACGGCCACATCGACAATCGCACGGCTGATTTTGTGCTCCATATCGCGGACAACGGCGCGATGGTGAGCCTTCATTCGAGACTTGGCACGCACCAGTTTGCTATAACGCCGACTGCCCTTCTTCTTGCGACTGATAGTGGCGGCGAGACTAGCCAATCGTTTGGCGTGGCCTTGTGCCTGATGGCGACGTGCTCGACAGGCAATGATGGTGGATTCTACTTCGTCGCCAACAACAGCAGGATGAATCTCACCCAAGTCTACACTAACAGTGTTGGTCCCGCTGGCTTCCTTCGCTTCGTAGCCATTCTCGGCCACCACATGCCAGACATACTTACGTGCTTTCTTGTCGAACACCAAACGCACTTCCAAGAAACGCAACATCGACCACAGCGATTCGGGCAACTTAACCAGGATTTTCGCATTGCCAGCGCCGGTAGAAAGTTCAAGCCGACTACCCTTGAACTTAACGCCTGTATTCTTCCAGGTGGTAGTACGAAACTTCTTACTACGCCACGGGAAGTTGGCCTCTGGAAAGCCCGCTTTGCGCAAAGCCCTGGTTGTCTTGCACGCCTTGAAGAAACCTTGTTGGGCTGCATCAATCGTGTGAGCGTGCATCTCAATATCTTTATTCGCCAGTCGCAGATCGCTCAACTTGGTGAGCGACTTTTCCGACAACCACAAGCCTTTCTGCTTGAGCAAGCGCCAGTGGCGAGATACGATCCCGCTGTAAATCCGTCCACTGTTCAAGTTGATGCTGTCGGCGTGAATACGTTTGAGATCGCAAGGGATAACATATGTTCTGATCACTTCACGTCTCGCTTATCGGCAAACTCACGAACGGCCATTTCCATAATTGCGGTCTGGGATACGCCCAGCTTCGTTGCCAGTTCCTTGAGTAAGCGTTCCGCCTCTGGCGTTAGGCGGATACTGGTCGGATTCTTTTTTCTCATAGCGCCATTGTATCACATTTGGCGCTACAACGCAACTATGAATAATAACAATTCGCTTACGATATTAAAGCCTTCACTGGCTAAAGCCTATTAGAAACCCGCCTATCGTTCGACTGAGCTCACGCCGAAGTCTACACGGGCTAAAGCAGGGTAGCTTGCGGCGGGTTCAAGTTTAGTCACGGATGCCCTCTTCGCTAGCATAGTAATCTGGTGATGCAAATGAAGCAATAAATGGCTTAACATGTCGAGATTGCATGTCCGCCACAATGTCTACATCAATGGTTAAGCGCGGTTCCCCATAGAAAATTGCCGCAAACCCACCTACGACCATGTATGGGATATCATTATTTTCCAGAACTTCGATCACATAGATAAAGAAATCCCGTAGTTCACGATCTCTGACTTGATTCATTATTCGCTCTGCCTAGTTTGGGGTTACCTTGCATCCTTCGAATGATTCGCCAAGCTAATTCTTCTGAAGATAACTGTGGATTCCTTTGTTGTTCGGTAAAGCGAACCATGTCAAGCACAAACTGATATGCCTGAAACGCAATATCAAGGCGCTGAACTGGCGTCATTTGCCGCCAGATCTTAACTTGCATAGGATCCAACTTGCCTAAGCGGTGGCGCAATTCCTCGACTGGATCAACGGCCAGCTGTTGACTGGTCTCAATCTGAGTTATTTCACATTCCATCTTCTCTATATAGTTCTGAGCTTGCACAATTGCCTCCAATACGCTGGGTTTTGCCCAGTATAACACGTCACCGACGAAAAATAGTAACGAGTAAAACCAAGCTGGAATTTCGCTTGACAACCCCTGTCAAGCGTGATACCGTATGCCGGATAGCTCGTGTGGATATTGCATCCTCATTGCCTTACCTATCACCTCTGCTTACCAAAACTTAACACGTTGGACGGAGTACAACAGCATGCAAGCGTACCTAAAGCGTTTTTCGGTGACCGGTAAAAAGGCACTGGTCACCGGTGGTTCCAAAGGCATTGGCGCGGCGATTGCCGTTGTGTTAGCCCAGGCTGGTGCAGATGTAGTGATTGTCGGACGTGATCAAGCTGGGTTGGCAGAAGTGGCGCAGCAAGTGGAAGCCGTCGGACGGCGCTGCGTAGCGCTCGAAGCGGACCTGGCGACCGTGGATCAACCGCGGCGGGCGGCGGAAGCCGCGCTCCAAGCTTGGGGCGGCATCGACATTCTGGTCAACAACGCCGGCATCGCCCGCATCGACGCGCTGGATACGCTCTCGGTTGAGGCGTGGGATGAAACGCAGGCCGTTAATCTGCGTGCACCCTTTATCTTTGCCCAAACCCTCATCCCGCACATGATCAAACAACGCAGTGGCAAGATTATCAACGTCTCGTCACAAGCCGGTGTGATTGCGTTGGATGGCCATGCCGCCTACTGTGCGTCCAAGGGTGGTCTCAATATGCTCACCAAGGTGATGGCCGCCGAATGGAGCCAGTACAACATCCAGTGTAACGCAGTTGCGCCTACCGTGATCCTGACCCCAATGGGCATCCAGATCTGGGGCGATCCGACCAAGAGCGAACCAATGTTGGCCAAGATACCGCTGCGCCGTTTTGGTCAGCCCGTCGAAGTAGCCGACCTTGTCCTCTTTTTAGCCGCCCCCGCGTCAGACTTGATCACCGGTGAAGTGATCTCCATCGACGGCGGATATACGGCGTTATAAAGCCCGTAATTGGTAAGTAGTGATTGTGCTGATCGTGGGTTACACTTACCAATTACTACTTACCAATTACCAATCCCTATGCCAACCAAACTCGTCATCAGCATCGATAGCAGCACCACCGCCACCAAGGCGATCGCCTGGGATAAAACTGGGCGCGCCGTGGCGGAAGGGCGGGCGGCTTACCCCATGCTCCACCCTCAGCCCACCTGGCATGAGCAGGATGCCAACCAGTGGTGGGAGGCGGCTTGTGTTGCCATTCGCCAGTGCAGTGCGCAGATCGATGTGCGCCAGGTGGAAGCGCTGGGCATCACCCATCAGCGCGAAAGTTTTGTCCCGGTTGATCAGGCAGGTCGCCCGCTGCGCAATGCCATTCTTTGGTCGGATGAACGCTCTCGTACCCAGGTGCAAACGCTAACGACACGCTTTGGTGATGATGCTCTGCACCAACTTACCGGCAAGCCGCCCGCCATGACACCCTCATTACCGAAAATTGCCTGGTTGCTTGAACATGAACCAGAGGTCATTACCGGCGCCTACAAGCTGCTTGATGTGCATGCCTTTCTGGTCTATCACCTCACGGGCGCCTTGCGCACCAGCACCGCCTGTGCCGATCCAATGGGGCTGCTCGATATGACGAATCAATGTTGGGCTGGCGATTTGATTGGCGAACTCGGCTTGCGGCTCGATCAATTCGTTGACTGTGTAGCACCAGGAGCGGTGATTGGTGCGATCCACGCGCTGGCTGCGGCGGCGACCGGGTTGCCCGTTGGGCTACCGGTCATTGCCGGCGCGGGGGATGGTCAATGTGCTGGGTTAGGCGCAAATGTCACCAGCGCTGGCCGAGCCTATTTAAATTTAGGCACGGCTGTTGCCAGCGGTGCCTTCACGCCACAGTATATGGCGGATCGCGCTTTTCGCACGCTGAACGCACCGCTACCGGGGGCGTATTTTTTAGAAACGCTGCTGCGCGGCGGTGTCTTTACGATCGGCTGGTTTGTCGAAAAATTTGCCGCCGATTTGCGCCATGCCAGTTCGGGCAAAAGTGCCGAAACATTGTTGAGTGAAGCCGCCGCCCAAGTGCCACCCGGCGCGCTCGGCTTGATGCTGGTGCCCTACTGGAACAATGTCATGAATCCATATTGGGATCCGACCGCATCTGGCATTACGATTGGCTGGACCGGGGCGCACGGTCGCGAGCACTTTTATCGCGCCCTGCTAGAAGGCATCGCCTACGAGCAGCGCTTGGTGGGCGACGGCATGATGAGTGCCTTGGGGCAGCGGTTTAGCGAATATGTAGTGATGGGTGGTGGCAGCCGCAGCGATCTTTGGTTGCAAATTATCGCCGATGTCACCGGTGTACCCGTTGTGCGCTCGACTACGAGCGAAGCAACTTGCCTCGGCGCGGCGATCCTGGCCGCCGCAGCCGTGGGTTGGTACAGCGATATCCAGGCTGCTGCCGATGCTATGACGAGTACGGCGGAGCGCTTCACACCAGACCCGACCACACAGGCGATCTACGAACCGCTTTATCAAGAAGTCTATAAGCCGCTCTTCCCGACCTTGCAGGCGTTGAGCAACCGCTTGACGGTGTTGACACATGGGTAGGGAAGTAGGTGCGGTTTTTAACCGCATATTGGTGGTCTACCCCAGATCGTACGGTTAAAAACCGCACCTACATTTTGCCAGAGACAAAAAAGGAAATACGATGGCCCGAATTGTTATTCTCGGCGCGGGTGTAATGGGCACCGCGTTTAGTGTGCCGCTGGCGGATAATGGCCACACTGTACATCTGGTGGGCACGCATTTGGATGGCGATATTATTGAAGAAATTCATGATACACGCACCCATCCTCGCCTGCATGTGCGCGTGCCGGATCGCGTCCAGCCTTTCACCTACGATCGGCTAGGTGAGGCGATGGTGGGCGCCGAGCTGGTCGTAATGGGCGTCAATTCGTTAGGCGTCGATTGGGCGGCCGAACGGTTGGGGCCGGTGTTGCCACCTGGTCTGCCTGTGCTCTTTCTCACCAAAGGGTTGGCCGGCGATCAGCAGCAACTTCAGATTTTGCCGCACGTGTTGCGCGCGGGGTTGCCCAAGCATCTGCGCGACACTGTCCAACTGGCCGCGGTGGGCGGACCTTCAATTGCGGGCGAACTAGCAGCGCGGCGTCATACCTGTGTCGTTGTCAGCGGCGCCGATCGCGCCCGGTTGGATAAACTAGCTAATTTGTTACGTACAGATTATTATCACGTCTGGACCCATACGGACCTGATCGGGGTCGAAGTTTGTGTTGCGCTCAAGAATATCTACGCGTTGGCCGTCGGCTTGGTGATCGGACTGCGGGAAAAGGAGGGCACAACAGCGAACGCGTCCGCGATGCATAACACAGCCGCCGCGATCTTTGCCCAAGGCTTATACGAGACCGCTTATTTGGTCGAGCAGATGGGCGGGCGCCCGCAAAGCGTTTTCACCCTGCCCGGCGCGGGTGATCTTTATGTCACTTGTCAAGGGGGGCGCAACAGTCGCATGGGACGCTGGCTCGGGCTGGGGCTCGCTTATTCGGTTGCCAAAGCCCAGCATATGTCGGAAGATACAATTGAGGGGGCCGAGTTGGCGCTGGCGATTGGGTCCACGGTGCAAACGATGGTGGCCGCCGGCCGATTGGATGGTGCACGCCTGCCCCTTTTGCGCACCATGATCGAGATTGTCTGCCACGATGCGTCGGTGGCCATGCCGTGGGATGCGTTTTTTGCGGACGCGTAAAAGCTTAACGCAAAGAGGCAAAGGCGCAAAGGCGCAAAGTTTTTATAGCTTTGAATGAAATTGGAGAAAATCATGTTAGATAAAAATGTTAAGCTTGTCGTGGGGGCGGATCATTTCGGGCTGCCGTTGAAAGACATTATCCGTGATCATTTGCGCGAACGGGGCTACCAGGTCGACGATATGGGCGTGACGAATCAAGACCCGGTCGACTACCCAGATGTTGGGGCGAGCCTGGCCGCGACCGTGCGCGCTGGCGACTATGCGCGCGGCATCCTCGTCTGCGGAACAGGCGCGGGGATGGCGATTGTGGCCAATAAGGTGCCGGGCATACGCGCCGTTTGTGTCAATGACCCGTATACGGCAGAACGTGCCGTCGCCAGCAACAACGCCCAGATCATCACCTTTGGTAGCCTGGTTACCGCGCCAGCCGTGGCGCTAAAGTACGTTGATATCTGGTTGGAAAGTGAATTTCAAGGCGGACGCTCGGCGCCGAAAGTGGCGAAGATCGACCAATTAGACGAAAAATATCGCGCAAAGTGATTAACGACGTTACACGGACGCTTTAAAAACCGGTACACAGAGAGCATAGAGAAGACACAGAGAACACAGAGTACTAAAACCTAATTTTTGCATCTGCGAAAGTTTATCTGTTTTTTCTCTGTGGACTCTGTGCAACCTCTGTGCTCTCTGTGTACCTGTTTTTGTAGCCTTTCATTTTAATTTCCTAAAAGCTTGCCACCCCTTTGTCTAAACAAAGCCGCTACACCCAAATTTTACGCAGCCGCTGCTGTGACCAATTTACGCGCGTTTACGCCAATCCCAATCAGTGGTAATATACGAGAATAACTAACCAATCAACCAAGTATTCACTCATTTATTCAAAAATATTCAAAAAACCTATGACACAATCTACTTTAGCCAACGAATTCGACTACAGCAGCGTGGACCGCGAACAGTGGCTCCATATGTACGAGCAAATGTGCAAGATTCGCGCCTTTGAAGAGAATGCCAACGAACTCTACCTCAGCCGCAAAATGCCAGGGCTAACCCATCTCTACATTGGCCAGGAGGCGGTAGCGGTGGGCGTCTGTGAGGCGCTGCGCAAGGACGATTACATTACCAGCACGCACCGTGGTCACGGTCACTGTGTGGCGAAGGGGGCGTCGTTGGACCGCATGTTCGCTGAACTGCTGGGCAAAGAAGCTGGCTATTGCCGCGGCAAAGGCGGCTCGATGCACATTGCCGACCAAGATACGGGCAACCTGGGCGCCAACGCGATCGTCGGCGGCAGCGCGGGGATTGCTACCGGCGCCGGCATGTCGATTAAGATGCGCGGCACAGATCAAGTTTCGATCTGCTTCTTTGGCGATGGCGCGCTGGGCCAGGGTCTACTCTACGAAACGATGAACATGGCGCAACTTTGGCAATATCCGGTGATCTACGTCTGCGAAAACAATCAGTACAACGAATATACCCACAACCGCGAAACGGCTGCCGGTAGCCTGAAGGCGCGTGCCGAAGCCTTTGGCATTCACAGCCAAGAAGTGGATGGCCAAGATGTGCGTGCGGTCTACGCCACCATGCAACGCTTGGTGGCGCGCGCGCGCGGGGGCGAAGGGCCAGCCTTTTTGCTCTGTCAAACTTATCGCTTTCTAGGCCACCATGTGGGCGATGTCAACCGCGAATATTACCGCTCGAAAGAAGAAGAGACGTATTGGAAAAGTGAACGCGACCCGCTGAAGAATCTCGTCGCCTGGATGACGGCGGCCGGCTTGGCGGAAACGTCGCTCTTTGCCCAAATTGAACAGGATGTGCAGGCCGCAGTGACGGCGGCGGTCGACTTCGCGCTCAACGCGCCCTATCCCCAACTCGAAGAGGTAACCCAACATGTCTACGCCTGAAGCCCCACCCAATGTCCGCATCATCACCTTTGCCGAAGCGATCCGTGAGGCGATTGCCGAGGAGATGCGGCGCGACAAACTTGTCTTTGTGATTGGCGAAGATGTGGCCGAAGCTGGCACGGTCTTTAAAGTGCTGGTCGGCCTGGTGGAAGAATTTGGTCCGCAGCGGGTGATTGACTCGCCCATCTCCGAAGCGGGTATCACGGGGTTGGGCGTTGGCGCAGCGATCACCGGGATGCGCCCGATCGTGGATATTATGTTTGGTGATTTTATCACCCTGACAATGGACCAGATGGTCAACCAGGCGGCCAAGACCCATTACATGTCGGGCGGCAAGCTCAAGGTGCCGATGGTGTTGCGCACAACGTTGGGCGCGTCGCGCCGTTCGGCGGCACAACATTCGCAATCGCTGCACGCCTGGTTCAGCCACATCCCCGGCCTGAAGGTGGTCATTCCTTCCACCCCGTACGACGCCAAAGGGTTGATGAAAACGGCGATCCGCGACGATAATCCGGTTGCCATTTTTGAAGACAAGATGCTCTACCAGACCAAAGGCCCCGTGCCCGAGGGCGAATATACCATTCCCTTTGGCGTCGCCGATATCAAACGCAGCGGCAGCGACATCACCCTGGTTGCCACCAGCAGCATGGTGCAGGTCGCACTGGAGGCGGCTGAGGTGCTGGCCGGGCTTGGCATCAGCGCCGAGGTGGTTGATCCACGCACGATGGTGCCACTCGACCGCCAAGCCCTGGTTGACTCTGCGAAGAAGACCAGCCGTGCAATTGTGATCGATGAGGGCTATCAGGGCTATGGCGTCACCGCCGAGCTTGCTTCGGTGATTGCCGATGGCGCCTTCTACTATTTGGATGCTCCGGTCAAGCGCATGGGCGCGATGGACGTGCCCGTCCCTTTTTCACCGGTCCTGGAAGATCTGACCGTGCCGACCGCGCAAGGTGTGGTCGAGATGGCGAAAGCATTGTGTAACAAAAACTAAAGAATATTTAATAAGTAACAAGTAATAAGTAATGATTAATTTGGTTGTGGAAACAACGCAGCCTGCCTTCATTAACAATTACTTATTACCGATTACTTATTAGTTGTTAAGGAGTGTTCTATGGCAAAAGAAGTGATCATGCCGGCACTGGGCATGGCGCAAGAGACCGGTACACTGCTAGCGTGGCTAAAACAAGCGGGTGACACGGTGGTCAAAGGTGAACCGTTGATGACGGTGGCGACCGACAAGACTGATGTCGAGATCGAGGCGAATGCGTCGGGAATTTTGACGAATGTGACCGCCAAGGTCGGCGACGAAGTGCCGGTAGGCCAGGCGATCGCGCTGATTCAGTCGCCGGAAGAAGTGGCGGCGAGTAAGAATGCTGCGCCTGCACCCATCGTTCAGCCGGCCAGCCCACCACCACCGGTAGCACCAACCACACCATCGGTAAGCAGTACGGCTGTAGCGGCCACGCCGGTCGCGATGCGGCTAGCCGCGGAACACAAGGTTGATCTGAGCCTCGTTAAAGTTGGCAGCAGCGGCAAAATTCAAAAAGAAGATGTGCTTGCCTATCTCGATGCGCAGGCGCCCAAGGCCCAGCCCATAGCATCGGGCCGCGTCTTGGCTTCGCCCAAGGCCAGACGCCTGGCGCAGGAACAGAACGTGGATCTGGCCACCGTCAACGGCACTGGTCCCGAAGGCGCGGTCTTGGCGGCCGATGTGTTAGCGGCGCAGCCACGCATCCAAGTTGATATCACGTCTACGCTGTCCCAACCCACCGAAGTAACGCCGGTGTTGGCGCCCGAACCCACGGCTGCGCAAGATAGTGTGGGTGAAGTTATACCCATGAGCCGGCCTTGGCGGATTATGGCCCAGCGCTTGCAGCAAAGCTGGACCACCGTGCCGCATTTCTACCTGGAACGTGAAGCAAATGCCACTGAATTGGTGCGCTGGCGCGAGCGTGTGCAAATTCGCGCAAAGGCCAAGATTACCTATACCGATCTGTTGGTCAAACTGGTGGCGGCTACCTTGCGCAAACACCCCCGCCTCAACGCCAGTTGGATCAACGAGCAGATTGTCCTAAATCAGGCGATCAACATAGGGCTGGCCGTGGCGGTAGACGAGGGTTTATTGGTGCCCGTCGTCCACAATGCCGATCGTCTAGGGCTAAGCGAGATCGCCACCCGTCGCAACGAAGTTGTGACGCAAGCACAGGCCGGCAAGCTGAAACCAGATGACTTGAGCCAGGGTACGTTTACGATCAGCAACCTGGGCATGTACGGCATCGACGCCTTCAACGCGATTGTTAACCCACCGCAGGCCGCGATCCTGGCCGTCGGCCGCATTGCCGACCGCGTCGTGCCCATCAACGGTCAGCCCGGTGTGCAGCCAATGACGACGTTGACGCTTTCTTGTGATCATCGCGTGGTGGATGGTGCACGAGCCGCGCAGTTTATGCAGGCTTTGGTCGGCTATATCGAAGATCCCCTTAGCGTGATGGATTAAGCTGCGGCCGATATTCACTCCGCCCTGCTGATTCTAGAACGTTTACGCACGGTCAAAAGGAGTATAACATGAAGGTTCGTTATCGGATTGTGGAAGAAGTGAGCTACCCACCCCTAAAGGGTGTGGGCTTCGTAGAGCAACAGACAAGCTGTTGCGCCCGAACTTGTTCCGGGGCTGAGCGTCTTACTGCACCACTCATATATCCCACGGCGTTAATTTCCCTGGCTCCCAGGGTATTTGAAGGCTTATCTTCGACCTTTGCTACGTCGAATATTTTACGCTCAGAACGGTTTCTCTGAGCAACCAGCAATATTCAGTTTAAAAGGTGCTTGTTACACTTTGCAGAACAACGATCTTGGTTATCGAACATTGTTCTACAGGTGTAATTATCACGGTTTACCGGAAATGTACAACATCACAGATGCAGCGAAGTACGGCAATGATCGAGCTAAAGCTCGCACTCCGCTACTGTGGAGTGGACAACTTTAAGCCCTTATATCCCAAAACTGAAGCATTGGGTTTTACGGGCTTTTCCCATAACGCCAGATAATAACTGGGACGCAGTTGGTGTAATTGTACACTGGGAGTCAGATCCCCCCCACATGCAGTTGCGTGGCCTCATCTCGCATACGGTGAGCCGACCGATCTGGCACGCAATCGGGAAAAGAGTGGATGAATATCAACTCACGTTAGAAACCTATCATCGGGCATTAGAAGAATACGAACGTTACTATCGAATTTTGCCTGAAATCTATGCCCTGGAAGCGCCAACCGCGGCTGACCTGCGCCGAATTCTGCGCGAGAAATATGTATTTACACCAGAACTAGCTATGGATCAGGCTATACTCGCCTGAGGATAAGGAAGATCCGTATGACAACACCAACCATCGAGCGACTCCGCAACACGAGCGACCGCGCGGCGAGCACCAACGGCGCTGGCCAATCGGAGCTGGGCGAATATGGCTATCTGATCGATGGCCAACATCACCATTCCAGCGATGCGATCGAAGTGCGTAGCCCATATGACGACGCCCTGGTCGCCGTCGTCCATCGCGCTGGACCCGACGCGATCGAGCAGGCAATTGCGACGGCCGTAACGGCCTTTGCCACCACACGCCGGATGCCTTCTTGGCAACGGAGCGAAGTGTTAGAGAAGGTTAGCGCCGGTATCATGGCGCGCAAAGAAGAGTTGGCGCGCACAATTGCGCTGGAAGCCGGCAAACCAATCAAGACCGCGCGCGCCGAAGTCGAACGCGCCAGTTTTACCTTCAAAGTCGCGGCCGAAGAAGCGAAACGCATCTATGGCGAAATCGTGCCGCTGGATTGGCTGCCGGGCAACGAAGGACGCACCGCTCAGATCCGCCGTCTGCCGCGCGGGCCAGTGGTCGGCATTTCGCCGTTCAACTTTCCGCTTAACCTGGTGGCACATAAAGTGGCGCCGGCCCTGGCCGCCGGTTGCCCGATCATCTTGCGTCCAGCCTCGCAGACCCCGATCAGCTCGTTTAAGCTGGCGGAACTGGTGCTGGAAGCTGGCTGGCCGGCGGGCGGGATTGCCGTTGTGCCGTGCAAGACCAAGGACGCCGATCCGCTGATCGAAGACAACCGCATCAAATTGCTCACGTTCACGGGCAGCCCGGCCGTCGGCTGGGAATTGAAGCGGCGCGCGGGGCAAAAATTTGTCACACTCGAACTGGGTGGCAATGCCGGCAACATTGTCCATAATGACGCCGACATTGCCTACGCCGCCGGCCGCGTGGCCTGGGGTGGGTTTGCCTATGCGGGGCAGTCGTGCATCTCGGTACAGCGTGTCTATATCCATGCCGATACGTACGAAAACTTTGTCGACGAATTGATCCCCAAGGTGCAGGCGCTCAAAATTGGCAATCCACTGGACGAGGCTACCGATATTGGCCCGCTGATCGACAAGGGTGCGGCCGACCGCTTGGGCGCGTGGTTGGAAGAAGCA
>Ga0209591_10006804_pt1 | contig 12650 bp, 18 predicted proteins | sample MAT01_FD_187207 | JGI IMG/M metagenome (GOLD analysis project Ga0209591, IMG submission 187207) | Freshwater microbial communities from Lake Fryxell liftoff mats and glacier meltwater in Antarctica - MAT-01 (SPAdes) (version 2) | ecosystem: Environmental > Aquatic > Freshwater > Ice > Liftoff...
GACCGTGTCGGCGTCAATGCGATAAATCACGCGATACTGCTCACCCAGCCTGGATGATCGGTGTCCGGTCCAGACGCCTCGGAGCGCCTCATCATGGAATCCCTTGACCGCCCTCAGCCCGACGGGGCCCGAGATAGTGACGATATCCTTCCACTTCTCATAACGCTTAAGCACTTCCAGCGGCAGTCTTCTGAGGAGGCCTGCGGCCCGTCGATGCTCAAGTACTTGCCACATATCTTAAATGATATGCACTGTTAGAGTATGAGACCAAACTCCAAATATGTGCCATTGACCACATCTCCTGCACTGCGGTACAGATCGATTGCCCGGCCTTGCGCGGCGGGGTGAACGGCGATGGTGAGGTCACTGAGTACTTGGGAGAAGGCGCGAGGCTCGGGACCGTAGGCGTGGATCTCGCCAAGCAGCGTTCCTTCTTCAGAGTCCCTCGCGACGAGTATCACGCCAGCGGCCAGCGACCGGGCCAGAGCCACAGCGGTGGGCGATTCCAGCCTCGTGGTCTGCACTGTGCTCAAGTCGCCAACTCCAGGTTCCCCGGACCGTATAATCTCCTCATGCACAGACTGGCGCCTCTGCTTTTTCTCCTCCTCCCCGCCTGCGGCCTCAAGGGTCCACTCTACGAGCAACCCCCGGCGGCGGCTCCGGCAGCCACCACCGCACCCGCGACCGACGATACCGCCAATACCGACAAGGGCGAGCGCAAGACGATCCCCGCCACCCCCGATCCGGCGCAGTCACTGTGAAATGCCAATGAAAGCCTGCCGCTGACATGGCCACGCCCCGCCGGCTCGTCCTCATCGACGGCTACTCCTATATGTACCGCGCGTTCCACGCGCTCCCGCCACTGACCACCTCGAAGGGCCAGCCAACCGGCGCGATCTTCGGGTTCCTCAACATGCTTCGGCAGATCCAGCGGACGCGACAGCCGGATCTTATCGCGGTGGTCATGGACGCCCCGGGCCCCACGTTCCGGGATGCGCTGTACGCGGAATACAAGGCCACCCGGGTCGCGATGCCGGATGACCTGCAGTCCCAGATCGAGCCTCTGCTGGAGATGGTGCGGGCACTCGGCTTGCCGATGCTGCGGGAACCGGGCGTCGAAGCCGACGATGTCATCGGCACACTGGCACTGCAGGCGGCAGCAGCGGGGTTTGACACGCTGATCGCCACGAGCGACAAGGACATGGCCCAGCTGGTCAATGAGCGCATCCATCTCTTCGATGGCATCAGCAACCGGGAGCTGGATGCCGACGGCGTACTGGCAAAGTTCGGCGTGCCCCCCGAACGGATCATCGACTACCTCACACTGGTCGGCGACACGTCCGACAACATTCCCGGCGTGCCCAGTGTGGGCCCGAAGACGGCGGCGAAGTGGCTGACGGAGTACGGCAGCCTGGACGAGATCGTGGCCAGGGCCGACGAGATCAAGGGCAAAGTGGGCGAGAAGCTGCGGGATAGCCTCAAGCAGATCCCGCTGTCGAAACAGCTCGCCACGATCCACGTCAACGTGCCCCTGAAACTGAAGCCCGGGGATCTGGTGCCAGCGCCGCCCGACGTCGCAGCGCTCAAGCGACTGGCAGAGCTGCTGGAAATCCGCAGCCTGCTGAAGGTAGCGGAAGAAACTGCGGGAGTAGCGGCGGAAGTACCGGCCGCAGCGGAAGACGAGGTTCCAGCCCCACCCACCCGGCTTGCTGACCCCGTCACCCGCCACTACGAGACGATCTTCACCGCCGAGCAGTTCGCTGCCTGGCTGATCCTGATCGAGAACGCCGAACTCGTGGCCTTTGATACCGAGACCACCAGCCTCAACTACATGGAGGCGGAAATCGTTGGGCTCTCTTTTGGCCTGGCAGAAGGCAGGGCGGCCTACCTGCCGGTGGCGCATCGCTACGTGGGCGCGCCGGAACAACTGGACCGGGCCGCGGTGCTGGCGCGTCTCAAGCCCTGGCTCGAGAGTTCGGAGTCGCAGAAGGCGGGACACCACCTGAAGTACGACGCCCACGTCCTGGCTAACTACGGTATTCGCCTGGCGGGCATGCGCTACGACTCGATGCTGGAATCCTACGTGCTCGACAGCACCGCCACCCGGCACGACATGGACTCTGTGGCGCGAAAGTACCTCGGGCTCGACACCATTCATTTCGAGGACGTGGCCGGCAAGGGGGCCAAGCAGATCACTTTCGACCAGGTGTCGGTAGAGAAAGCGGCCGAGTACGCCGCTGAGGATGCAGACATCACCCTGCGACTGCACCATGCGCTGTGGCCGAAGCTCGAAGCCCTGCCAGGGCTCACGCAGCTCTACGACACCATCGAACAGCCGCTGGTCCCGGTGCTCATCCGCATGGAGGAAACCGGGGTGCTGGTGGACACGCGGTTGCTGCGGGCCATGTCCGGCGAATTCGCCGCAAAGATGGCCGCGCTGGAGAAGGAGGTGCATGTGGCGGCTGGGCATCCCTTCAATATCAGTTCGCCAAAGCAGCTTCAGGAAGTCCTCTTCAACGAACTCAAGCTGCCGGTAACCCAGTACACGCCCACCAAACAGCCATCGACCAACGAAGATGCACTGGCGGAGCTGGCGGATCAGCACCGGCTACCCCAGCTGATTCTCGACTACCGCTCCCTGAGCAAGCTCAAGTCCACCTACACGGACAAGCTGCCGGAGCAGGTCTGCGCGCGCACCGGGCGGATCCACACGTCCTATCACCAGGCCGTGGCGGCCACTGGCCGGCTCTCATCCTCAGACCCGAACCTGCAGAACATTCCGATCCGCACGGCGGAAGGCCGGCGGATCCGCCAGGCCTTTATCCCGAAGCCGGGTTGCACCCTGCTCGCCGCGGACTACTCCCAGATCGAACTGAGAATCATGGCCCACCTGTCGGAAGATGCGGGCCTGCTGAAGGCCTTTGCCGAGGACCGGGACGTGCACCAGGCGACGGCCGCCGAGGTCTTCGGCGTCCCGCTGGCGGAGGTGACCACGGATCAACGCCGCTCCGCGAAGGCCATCAATTTTGGTCTGATCTATGGCATGTCCGCGTTCGGTCTGGCGCGCCAGCTGGGCATCGCGCGGGAGGAAGCCCAGAAATACGTAGAGCTGTACTTCGCCCGCTATCCCGGCGTGAAGGCCTACATGGATCGGACCCGGGTCCAGGCCCGGGAGCAGGGCTACGTGGAGACGGTCTTCGGGCGCCGACTCTACCTGCCGGATATTCAGGCCCGACAGCAGTCCAGGCGGCAGTACGCGGAGCGCAGCGCCATCAATGCGCCCATGCAGGGCACTGCAGCGGACATCATCAAGAAGGCCATGATCACCGTGGATGCCTGGCTCCGGCAGAGCGACACCGGCGCCGAGATCATCATGCAGGTCCACGACGAACTGGTACTGGAGGTCCCCACCCACGCGCTGGCCGCTGTTCAGCAGAACGTCACCCGGCTGATGGCGAACGCGGTGGATCTGCGGGTGCCACTGAAAGTGGACGCCGGGCACGGCGCCAACTGGGACGAGGCGCATTAACAGTAGGAGCGCCTTCAGGCGCGATCGCTATTGATCGCGCCTAAAGGCGCTCCTACGGGCGCTCCTACGGAGGCGGAAGGCTCGCGAGCATCGCCGCGAGCGCGGTCCGGGCCTGATCCAAGCCCACCTTCGACGTCGCCGAGAACAGCTGCACGCTAACCCGCAGATCCTCCAGTTCTCGCTGCGCTGCACTAAGCGCGGCTGCCGCTGCCTGCCGCGACAGCTTGTCCGCTTTGGTAAGCAGCACATGAAGCTGGCAGTCCAGCGCCCGCCCCCAGTCCAGCATCTGCAGGTCGAATTCGAGCAGGCCACGGCGGCTGTCCACCACCACCATCAGGCCGGCGAGGGATTCCCGGCCAGCGAAATAGTCGCCCAGCAGCTCCCGCCAGCCTTCGCGCATTTCCTTTGAAACCCGGGCGTAGCCGTAGCCCGGCAAGTCCACCAGCCGCTGGCCCTCGGCCAGGGCAAAGAAGTTGATGAGCTGGGTGCGGCCGGGGGTCTTGCTGGTTCGCGCGAAATCCCGGCGGTTCAGGATGGTGTTGATGGCGCTGGACTTGCCGGCGTTGGAACGCCCCGCGAACGCGACCTCGGCACCCCCGTCCGGCAGGAACTGGGTCGCGCTGGCCGCACTGATGACAAAGCGCGCCTCGGGATACAGGGACATCTGGGTGGCTCGGCTGGGACGCTGGTGTACAATTCCGCGCGGTCGGAGTCTAGCACGGGGCTCCCGGCACATTTCCCTTACAGAACAAGCGTTATGGATGCTCTGAAACCTTCGACAAACCGCCCATTTTCTGCGTTCCTGCCGCTCCTCATGTCTGGCGTGCTGCTGTCCGGTTCCGCGCTGGCTGCCGGTTCGGCAGAGTCCGGCAAGGCGAAGTCGGTGACCTGCTCCGCCTGTCACGGGATGGACGGCAACAGCCTCAATCCCGAGTGGCCATCCATCGCCGGCCAGCACGAGAGCTACCTGATCAAGTCTCTGAACTCCTTCAAGAGCGGCGCCCGGCAGAACGTCCTGATGAGTGGCATGGCCATGCCGCTCTCGGACGAGGACATCCAGGACCTCGCCGCGTACTTCTCTGCGCAGCAACCGGCACCCAGCGTGGCCGACCCGGCCCTGGCAACGGCCGGCGAGCGTTTGTACCGCGGCGGCAACCAGGACACCGGTGTACCGGCCTGCCTTGCTTGCCACGGCCCCACGGGTCGGGGCAATCCGGCGGCCGGTTGGCCCAGCATCGCCGGTCAGCACGCCAACTACGCCGCCGCCCAGCTCAAGGCTTATCGGGCCAAGGAGCGCTCGACCGACGGCGACACGCAGATGATGCGTAACGTCTCAGCCCAGCTCACCGATGACGATATCAAATCCGTGACGTCCTACATTCAGGGCCTGCGCTGACGCGCGGCGTGGTCATTTAGAGGAACTATTTATGCCCCGGCTTCGATTCCTGCTGCTTGCGACGGTTTTGACTGTTCTCGCCGCGTGCGGCAAGGCGCCGGCACCCGCTTCGACCGGCGCCACCGCCGAGACGGCCCCGATTGCTGCTCCCGCCCCGGCCGCAGATGCCGCTGCGGAAACCGCGCCGGTGGTCGCTGCCGTCGAGGAATCGGCCGGGACTGATGCGGCCGTCAAGGTCGCGCCAGCGTCGGCGGACACCTCTGCCCAAGGCAAGGAAATCGTCCTCGCGGATAACTCCTCGCCGGCAGCCAAGACAGACTGGCAGTATGAGGAGGGCAAGCATTTCAGTGCCCTCACCACGGCTCAGGGGACCAGCAGTTCCCCTGGGAAGATCGAGGTTGCCGAGGTGTTCTGGTACGGCTGCTCCCACTGCTACAACCTGGAGCCCCTGATCAGTGAATGGGTGAAGAAGCTGCCTCCGGATGTGAGCTTCGTGCGCATCCCGGTCATTTGGAACCCCACCAATGAGATTCACGCCCGGATCTATTACACGGCCGAAGCCCTGGGCAAGCTCGACCAGATCACCCCGGCGATGTTCCGGGCCATCCACGTCGAGAGCCGTCCGATGACGGAAGAAAAGGACATCCTGCAGTTCTTCGAGCAGGCAGGAGTGTCGACTGCTGACTTCAACAAGACCTTCCGGTCCTTTTCTGTCGACAGCCAGCTGAAGCGGGCCAAGGACCTGACCGTGAAGTACCGCGTGCAGGGGGTCCCACTGCTGGTGGTCGATGGCAAGTACACCACCAACGGCCCCGAGATCCGGAACCAGCAGGACCTGCTTGCGGTTACGGAGGAACTGATCCAGCGGGAGCGTCAGCAGGCTGGACCTCGCAGTTGATCCAGCCGGAGTCCCCTTCGGCGTAGTGCTCCTTCTTCCAGATCGGGACCCGCGACTTCACTTCGTCAATGATGTAGCGGCAAGCGGCAAAGGCCGCATCCCGATGGGCGGCGGTCACTCCCACCCACACCGCCAGGTCGCCGATGTCGAGCACGCCAAGCCGGTGGACGCAGTGCGCCCTGGCAATCGGAAAACGAGCCCGGGCTTCGACAACGACCCGGTTGCCCTCTTTGATCCCCAGGGCCTCATAGCCCTCGTATTCCAGGCGGACCACGCCGCGGCCCTCGTTGTGATTGCGCACCCAGCCTTCGAAGCTGGCGTAGCCACCGGCCACGGGATCCGCGACCAGCGCGCGATAACGTTCCGGAGCGAGGGGTTCGCGGCTGAAGCCGAAGTGACTCACCCGCCCGCCACGGGGGGTATGAAGACGACGAAATCCCCGTCCTGCAGTGGCGATGTCCAGTCCCGGAACTCGTCGTTCACCGCCACCTTGACCCGGCCAACCTCGGGGAAGGCGTAGCGCTGGTCCAGTTCGGCATAGAGCTGGCCTACCGTGGTGGCAGTGGTGGTCAGGTGCTCCCGCGCGTGGCCCACGTGCTCCCGGAGCACGGCGAAGTATTCAACCTGGATAGCGACCATGACTCATTGTGCCGGAGCCGCTTCGAGCCGCGCCAGATCTTCCGGCGTGTCGACGTCCAGCGCCGCGTGGGGCATGTCGACGGTGGCGCGTTCCGTGTGCCACTCCAGGAGGCTCCGGGCCCCCTGATCACCCCGGAGCGCTGCCAGTTGGGGCCAGAAGGCGCGGGGAATAATGACGGGTGGTCCCAGCCTCTCGTTGAATCCGGCCGCTGCGATCAGCTCCGGCTCGACTTGCCAGGCTGCGATCAATGCGTCGAGATCCTCCGCCGTGACAGCGGGCTGGTCGCAAAGAAGAATGAGCACCGCGTCGGCCTCCGGCGGGAGAGCCGCCACGCCGCTCACGAGCGAAGTGGACAGGCCGCGACCCCAGTCCGGGTTTTCAACCAGAGTAGCTGCTTCGCCAGCCAGGGCTGCACGGACTCCAGCCGCGGAAGGCCCGACGACGACATGCACGCCAGCGGGACAGCGGGGCGCGAGCAGCCGGACCCCGCGCCAGACCAGGGGCTTGCCCCGGTAAGGGGCCAGTACCTTCGGTGAGCCGAAGCGCGAAGCCCCTCCAGCCGCCAGTAGCAGTCCTGCCAGTGTCATGCCATGCCTCCAGATTTCAGCCAGTCGTAGGGATCCCAGGCGACGGGCGCCGAGGTCAGCGCTGCTTCAAGCTCAAGAAGAAATGAGTCGAGATCTATTGTGGACGCTGTGCCGTCTGGACGATACAGGCGGGGCGCGGTACCCGTTGGATCCTCGGCAACCCAGCCCGGGCCACCCTCCAGTTCGTTCAGCCGCGTAGCCAGTCCCTCCAGACGCACGCGCAAAGCCACGCGGCGCGTCGCCAGCTGCACCCAGCTCTCGTACCGGTACTCAAACTCGTAGTGGTTGCCCTGCACCCGCAGGATCCGGGAACACCGGGTCGCGCTGTTGATGGCGAAGGGGTGAACCGCAGCGGACTCGTCCACAAGGTAGCGCCGGACGGTCCGCCGCCGAAGGTACGAGGGAATCCGGACGACAGCCAAGTCCAGCGCGGGTGACTCCACCAGTGTGACAACGCCATCAGCCAGGAGGGCGCGACTGGCTGTCAGGTGCTCATCCTGCAGCGCCCAGAGATCACCGTAGCGGGGCCAGCCGGTGCGGAGATCCCGCAGCAGCGGCGGCAGGGATTCCAGCAGCGCGGTGTAGAGCGCAGACACCCTGTCAGGCTCCGCAAAGACCTCTGCAGGCAGTGGGGAAACCTCAGGATCCGTGAGCGCCTCGACGGCGAAACACAGCCGAGCTCCTTCCGGGTTGGTGACCACACCGAAGTCCCCGGCAAAAGACGCAGCAATCAGCAGTTCGCGGTCGTCCAGTGCACGTTCGGGCTCAGTAACGGCATACATGCTAAACAAGCCGTCTTCATCAAAGTGATTGCTGGTCGCCCAGGCCACGTCCTGGTGCAGATGCGGGGTATCCAAGTAGGCGAAGACGGTGGCCGTGGAGGTGTCGCGCCGCACTTCGGGTGGTGACTGGTTGTTCGGCCAGTGGGAGAGGCTGAGCACCGTCGATGGCAATGGCGGACCGTCGACCACGATATTACGCAGCGTGCGGGCAGCCGCATAGGGCGTGAACTTCGCCGGCGGCGGCGTCAGAAGCGGCGTGCGATCAGGCACCCGAGCCACGCCACGACACTGAGCAGGATCACGCCCATCAGCAGGTACTGTGGGGCGGCGATGTATTCCGCGCCGGGGGCCACTTCTGCGGGCACCACGGCCCGGAACAGGTACCAGATCGCGCCCAGTGCCGCGGGAATCAGGGTGGGCCACAGTGCGATACCCTGCCCCTTGCCGGCGCGATTTGCCCCCCGCAACAGCAAGGCGGAGACCAGGCCGCTGATCAGCATGGGCACCAGATTCAGGCCGAAGACCGTCACCAGGGTAGGCGTGTTGCTGCCGAAGACGATGAGGGCCGCCACGGAGGCCGCGACAGGGAGCAGCAGCATGCCCAGGAGATTCATCTTGCCGTAGCTCGTCATGACCTTAATCCTCCGGGAACGCCGTCCAAGTGAATACTGAAGCCCTCAGCCTACCACCCGGAACTCGGCCTCGTCAGCCGGCCAGCCGCCCTCGAAGCAATAGGCTTCGAGCACCGCCAGTTTTCCGCCCCGCAGCTGGAGCAGAAACTCGGCGCGCTCGTTCAGTTGCGGGTGCGCAGCGAACAGGGGGCCCAGCGGGGGCACTGAGGACTCGTCCACGGGGAACAGGGTGTCTGGCACCGCAATGCGCGTCATAAAGCCGACGCCGCTGTGGGTCCGGGAGACGACAGAGGCACTGGTCAGCTGGGCTCGCAGGGTGTCGCGACCGGCGGTCCCGCCGAGGCGCTCGAGGATGGCCGACAGCACGGTGCGCTCGAGGGGAGACAGGGGGCCGGGCCCCTCGGTGGCGCCGGGACGCTGGGTAACGGGCTCGTGCATGAAGCGCTCAGTCTAGCTGATCGACCGACGCGCCCCGGCGCACCGGCGGGGCAAACCACCAGACGAGCAGGACGGCGGCGCCAAACAGGGAATAGATCAGCGTAAACACCCGGGTGTCGGCCTGGTAATAGAGCAGCCGATACAGCCAGTCCTGGATGAAGGAAGTCCCGTAGCCCGCCTCGCCGGCCCGGACCCGGAACGCCGTCTCAAGGGTCGTGAGGGGGCATTCGATGCCGAACCAGGCCTGCAGGACGACCACGCCGATGGCCGCCAGATGCCCATAACGAAAGCCGGGCCGTCGGACCCAGGCCCAGCCGCGGAACAGTCCCAGGAGAATCAGCACGAAGCCGACGACGACAAAGCCGACGAACAGCCCATGCACCACGAGAACCAGGTCTGCCAGCACGGACATGCGGGTTGCCTAGGCGTCGGGCCGTCGACAGAAGCCCTGGGGTGGCACATCGAGGGCACTGTTGAACTTGCTCGACGGGTTCTGGAAAGCCACGCGGCCAGCGAGCTCGATGACCGCGTCATCCGCGAAGTGGCGCCGGAGTTCGGCCATCAGTTCGTCGGCCGGTCGGGGCTGAATGCGCACGCTCAGGACCCCGGCTTCAGACCGGCACGGCTGAGATTAATCCAGGCCATGGGACTCCTTTGCAGGTCAGTCCGGACTGCAGCGTCAGCGCAACAAGCCGCGCTTTTCACTAACGATCACGGGCTAAAGCTTATGTCTAATTTACGCCACGCGGCGATTTTCCAGGTCTATAGTCGGGCTTACTGATAACACAACCAGTCAACCAGAAGAAAAACAACAATGACTGCCCCAAAAGAACCCGGGGATGCGGGCCGCGCTCTCGACTCGGAAGTCGATTTTGCCGGCTATGACCCCTACATCGTGGCACTGACCGGCGGCGGTCCCGCGAGTGTACCCAGCATTTCCCGCAGCGCTGCGGAGTACTCCAGAGAGAGCCGCAAAGCGCTGCTGATGGACTGGCTGCGCAAACAAGGCGGCTAGCAGCGAGGCTATCGGGAGATAGCTGACTGAGTTTCCGAGACATTTCCGGACACCTGGTTAGGTGTGCTGATGCAACCGGAAGTGTCCAAGTGGCCCGCTCGAACGACTTGCTATGCGGCAATCTGCTCGTAGCTGAATTTTGGAGCATCGGCGCGTGTCGACGCATGCTCAACGGTGATCACTTGGCACCATCGACGAATCCAGCCATCCGCCTGAAAAGTCTTGTGGATTGGCGCGTCAATCGCCCGTTGGACCCAGGCATCTTGAATCATGGCCCGGTCCGGGCGTTACGTTCGCGCTAAGCGGGCGAAGACGGCAGGCCCGGGGGCCCGGGCTGGCGAAAGTGTACCGCGTACCGGTAGACCGGGCCTGGTGGTCTGCCGTTGGCGCCCCGCTTGAGTGAGTGGTTAGGCCGCAGTTGGCACATGCTGACGCGCGTTACTAACCTGCTTGGCAGCGACCACCTCGACTTCTACGAACCAAGCCGGATCAACCAACTGCGAGACGAATACGGCTGTTGACGCTGGTCGATGAATACCAAGGTGCTTGATCCTTGCGGCTCGAACGGCCTCTCCATCGTGGCCAAAAACCATGAAGGTGGTTAGTTTGATGATGTCCGAAGCTCCGAGCCCATGACTACGCAATAGCGTGATGATATTGGCAAAGACCTGATCGGCTTGTTCGGCGATTGTTGGCGGCGTAGAGCCGTCGGGACGCACGCCAAGTTGCCCTGAGAGGTACACAAGCTCAGTGCCCGCCGGCACCGAAACTGTATGGCTGTAGAGGCCAAGTGGCGCATGCACGTCCGCGGGATTCGAGAACGAGAGGGACATCGGAGCTCCATAGTGTTAGAAGGACGTCAGTACTGCCACGTTGCTGGTTTGTGCGGTCCAACGTCCAAGTTCAGCGGCGCCGCTTCTTGGCGTCCGCTGGAGCGCTTTATTCGGCGCCCTTGATTTCGTCATCCAAGAGCTTTATCTGATCAATAATGCTGACCAGCTTTTGACCATTCTGTGTCAGAGAATACTCTGTCCTGGGTGGCGCTTCTGCGTAAACATGCTTGACTAGCAAACCATAAGTGGTCAGTTTGCGTAGCCGCTCAGATAGAACCTTGGTTGAAATTCCTTGTACGTGACGCTCCAATGCACCAGGACGCGAAACGCCTTCGGCGACGGATCGCAGAACCGAGACAGACCACTTGCAACCAACCACATCTTCGAGTTGCGAATAGGCTGACTTCGCTGATGGTGACATATTGTTATTTCCTCTATTTTCCATAAGTTACACCAAAAGGTTACCGGGGCACCGATAAGTGCCTTCTTTGCGGGGCCTGGCGTTGTTCCTACTATGTACGTGTGCCAGTGGCACTAACGAACCTAGGAGAACAGTTATGAAAACCAAAGCCATTTTCTATCACGCGGGCTGCCCCGTATGTGTTGCCGCCGAACAGAACGTAGCCAACGCACTTGACCCTCTGAAATACGACGTTGAGATCGTCCATCTCGGCAACGACAAATCGCGCTTGAAAGCAGCGGAGTCTGCCGGTGTCAAGTCCGTGCCCGCCCTCGTGATGGATGGAGCAGCATTCCATATCAATTTCGGTGCTGGCATCGAGGCATTGAAATAACCGATTCCTCACGCTCGTAGCATCAAGGGTGTTTGCCTCACGGCACATGCCCTTTTTTGTTGCCTAACGATTGAGCTCACCGGCGCCAGCGGCTGGCGCGCGGGGTACGCTTGCAAGCCGCGTGACAGGCGCGTCGGGCGACCGGTGGAGCGATTGGTTAGAGGGAGAGGGGCGTGCGTTGACGCCAGTAGCCCGGCCTACGCCGAAAGTGTGCGATTGCAATGACTTCGACAATACCCTGCAGTTGAATGTAAACCACGTTGAATGGAAACGTGTGCATGGGAAATCGACGATACCTGCCGTACAGGCGTGGCCACTGTAATGGGCCTTCGGCAATGCCGGCCATTGCGGCGTCAAGCTCAGCAAAGAAGGCGTCCGCTGCCCGTGGATTTCGGTCGGCATACCAGGCCCAGGCACTGTTCGCTTCCTCCTCAGCTTTGGGATGGAGGCGGACCGGGATTCTAGCCACGCGCGGCGCGCGCGAGACGTTCCCGAACCACTTCCCAGGGAATGCTTTTTACGGCGCCAGACTCGAGTTCCTTGGCTCTCTGCTCAATCTCGACGCGCCACGCCTGCTCAACGCCTTCCTCGACCTCCGAGTCGAGACTGTCGATAAGTGCTCCGATCAGGTCAGCGCGATCCCGTTCGGCCAAGGATAGGGCACCCCGGAATATTTCGTCTCGTGAAGAAGCCATGATCCAACAATACTCCGCCGGACAGGATTGGGAAACCGTACCTTCTAACGTTGGCGCTCCGCTTGAGCGAGGGGTTAGGCAGCTGTGCCTCGCGCGAAACCATGAACGTTTAGAGCCAGCGCTGTACTGCTTCAGCTGTATCAGTCGGCTTGGTGTTGAAGCACAGCTTGGCTTGAGGGGCGTGCGCGTGTACGACGTTTATCAACTTCTCAAACAATAGGAAGTTTCCTGCGATCGTCCGTACGCCTGCCCCGATGAGGATGCAATCGAACGGCTTCTGCTCCAGCTGGTTCCTAACAACTTCTTCAGCTGTTGCGCCAAAATCGGTCAGGCACATTTGTACGTCGTAGCCGCGGTCAGTCAAGCTGTCTTCAGAGGCCTTGAGGCCAGCCAATACCTTCGCCGCGTCCA
>Ga0209591_10006805_pt1 | contig 12649 bp, 13 predicted proteins | sample MAT01_FD_187207 | JGI IMG/M metagenome (GOLD analysis project Ga0209591, IMG submission 187207) | Freshwater microbial communities from Lake Fryxell liftoff mats and glacier meltwater in Antarctica - MAT-01 (SPAdes) (version 2) | ecosystem: Environmental > Aquatic > Freshwater > Ice > Liftoff...
GACAACAAAACTACAATAGATGCTGTTTCAGAAAAGCTAAAATCAGGACTCCGTGCCGCTACTGCGGTTTAACTGAATGCGGCGTACCATGCTGATGATGATGCCAATAGCAGTGATAAGAATACCGCCCCAGAGCAGGTTGATGAAAGGAAATTTATAGGCTTTCAGCGTAATGTAGTCCATTACAGCGTTGGATTCTTTTACTCCCAGCACAATACTATTGTCGGGATTTACTTTCTGTAATTGAAATACTAAGTTTTCTGCCAAAACAGTATCGGGCAAACCCAGTTCACCGCCCTTAGCAAAAGCTAATTTTGGAGCGATGGAATAGGTAGTGCCATTTTTGGAATAAACTTTCAACCGGGCTTCATGCAGACTTCCGTCTTTACCAAAAAGTTCTTCGGGCAAACTGTCTGTTGCTTTTTTTACTTCCTGCAAAATGATAAAACCGCTGGAATAGAAAAGTGAATCACCCGGTTTCATACTGTTAGGTTTGTAAGAAGCCGTGTCCTGCCGTTTGTCAGGATTGGATATGGAAGTGATATAGGTAAATACATCATGGTTCCAGTAATGCCTTGAATCAGGATTACTCATCAATCCTTCGTTGCCTTTGTAGTTTACAAAAGAATTAGGGGTGAGTACGAACTCTTCTTTCCCATCTTTTCTTTTAAAACGTACTTTATAAAACGAAAGCTGTTTTTTAGGATGTGACGAGTCTCCTTCATAAGTTATTGAATACTTGCCCATGTCAACCGTCAATCCTTTTACCAGCGTAAGATTTTCTCTTGGATTTTCGTTTTTATCTAACGGGGCAGGAATGCCATTTATATTGTTTGACAGCACTTCTTTTTTCGAAGATGAAATCAGAATGCCCAATAACACTAAGCCAAAACCAAAATGTGAAATAGAACCACCGGAAAGTTTCAGCTTTCCTTTTAATCCTAACCAAATGTATGCTGCATTGGCAACGATGCCATACACACTACAAGCTACGGCTATCCAGATAGCAGCCATAAAGCCGTAAGTTTCTTTTTTATAATTCACATCTCCCAGGCTAAGTATCAATGTGGCGATAATGGCCGCAATGATTGTTGGCACCATTATTTTTTTGAGAAAATATTTAGTGTTGGTCTCTTTGTATTTCAGGTATTGGGTTACGGCAGTTAATACAGCAATGATGATGGCTACAAAAACATGTATCTGGTTATAAGTGAACTCTGCTTTTTCCGGCGGAGCCATTTTAGTGCCGAATATTTTATTGTAAACAGGGATAGACGTAATGGCAATAATTACCAGGGCTGATAAAAAGAAAACCAATGACCCGATAAACATCCAGAATTCTCTTGATGAACTGTTTTCTTCTTTTTGAATAGATGGTATTTCCCGGTAACGGCTGAAGAATAAGACAAATGCCGGGATTAATGCCAATGCCATTACTACCAAAATATGAATAAAAAGGTTGCTGCCTTCGCCGGTGAAAGCATGAACGGATGTTTCTCCCAGAATTCCTGTACGGGTAAGAAAGCTAGAATAAAGGATAAAACCAAAGACAAGTATAAAAAACAAATGTGTTGCCCGTAATGAATGGCCGGTATGTTTATAGATAAGTGTTGTGTGGATTCCTGATACTAAAATTAACCAGGGCACCAGGGAGGCATTTTCTACCGGATCCCATGCCCAGTAACCACCAAAGGTGAGTGACTCATAAGCCCACATGGCACCCATCATTATACCAACACCGAGAACAGCCGCAGAAAATAAAGCCCAGGGCAATCCCGGTTTTGTCCATTCGCCAAATTTCTTTTTCCATAGCCCGGCAATAGCAAATGCAAAAGGAACAATGGTAGAAGCAAAACCCATAAACAAAACAGGAGGATGAATAACCATCCAGTAATTCTGCAACAATGGGTTCAGGTCGTTGCCATCTTTAATAGATAACATAAAATCCTGCCGCAAGCCTTGTGTAATATCACCATTAATATGCAATGCCGGGGCATTGTCTAAAACACCAGAATCTCTTAGTAAAATAAAAGGGTTGGAACCCATCTTCCAGCCAAAAATGTAAATACCTGCAATCATGGTGGCAAGGCAAAACTGTGCAAAGCTTATCACCGTCATAACTGGGGCTTCCCATTTTTTACTTGTTCTTATCAGTATGACACCGAGTACACAATGCCAGACACTCCATAGTAAAAAACTTCCTTCCTGGCCTTCCCAGAAACAGGCCAGCATATATTTGAATTCTAATGAACGGCTGCTATGTTGCCAGGCATATTTATATTCAAACAGATGCCCATGAATGATATAGAATAAAATACCAAAGATGGCAACAACAGAAACTATTTCGGTGAGAAAAGCATAACGGGCCAATTTTTTCCAATGGGCTGCATCTGAATCATTTTTGGATTGCGCCGATTTGAAATAGGAGAAGGTGGCAATCAACGATGCAACTAATGAGAGTACAATAAAAAAGTGTCCTAACTGACCGGGTAAAAGATGCTCGCCGATGTAGTCCATTCCGGTTTATTATTTGTTAGCTGCTGAATTGGATGATGCCGGGCCTGCCTGCCGGTCAGGCAGGTTGGTAGCAGAAGTAGTTTCAACTTTTTTTTCTGTTTGCTGCCCCGCTGAACTATTCTCCCTGGGCTTCATTTCCTCTTTGTATTTAGAAGGACATTTTGTTTGCACATCTTTACACTCAAAGTGGTCGTTTTCATATTTACCTTTTAGCACAAGCCTTTCACTGATCATCAGGTTGGGTATTTCACCATTACGATACACCACTTTCATGGTTTGGTTGGTACTATCCATTGCCACCGCATGAAAACTCAGGTAATTGGCATCCTTTGTTGCATCGTATTCTACCGGCTTAGTTTTGTCCAGCTTAACAGCCACATGCACAAATTTTCCCGGTTTGGCTTTCGCTTCTGCAATTGTTTCGTAAGTGGAGCCGGTATTCAGTAAGCTAATCAGCAGTGCAATAGTGCCTGCAATGAATACAAGCAGTATGATATGTATCTTTTTCATGTGTTTATCAATATTTATTTTGGTCACATGGAATTCGCCATTAAACCCGGTTCTTATTAGCAGCCTTTGCCTTAGCTCATTTCATGTTCCTCTGTTTGCGGAGGCAAAGTTAGGCCAAAATGCCTAACAGAATCAGGTCTTGTTGAACAGGGTTTCAAATTAGTTGCAAATCGTTGACGTTCTTTTGAGAGGTGGCTTTGCCCTTATCTTTGTTATTAATCCGCCTAAGCTTTGGCGTAGGAGGAGTCATCTAAAAGACACTTTTTATATGTTATTCCAATTGAATGAAGAACAATTGATGATTCAGAAAGCGGCCAGAGATTTTGCCCGCAACGAATGCCTGCCAGGTGTTATTGAAAGAGACGAAAAACAGGAATTTCCCCGTGAACAAATAATGAAGTTGGCCGAATTGGGCTTTATGGGTATGATGGTGGATCCAAAATATGGTGGTGCCGGAATGGATACAATTAGTTATGTGCTGGCAATGGAGGAAATAAGTAAGATAGATGCCAGTGTGAGTGTAGTAATGAGTGTAAATAACAGTTTGGTGTGCTATGGTTTGCAGCAATATGGCAATGAGGAGCAAAAACAAAAATATCTTACCCCATTAGCCCATGGACAAAAAGACGGTGAATTATATATTGGTGCATTTATGCTAAGTGAACCCGAAGCAGGGAGCGATGCAACATCTCAAAGAACCACAGCAGAAGACAAAGGAGATTATTATTTATTGAATGGAACAAAAAACTGGATTACTAATGGGGGTACTGCCTCTGTATATCTTGTAATTGCACAAACGGACCCGGTAAAAGGTTCTAAGGGAATTAACTGTTTAATTGTAGAAAAAAACTGGCCGGGTGTAGTAGTCGCTGCAAAAGAAAATAAATTAGGTATCCGTGGAAGCGATACACATACCGTAATGTTTAATGATGTGAAAGTGCCTAAAGAAAACCGTATTGGTGAAGATGGATTTGGGTTTAAGTTCGCCATGAAAACATTGGCAGGTGGAAGAATCGGTATTGCTTCGCAGGCATTAGGTATCGCCAGTGGTGCTTATGAACTGGCGAGAGAATATTCCAAAACAAGAAAAGCCTTCGGTACAGAGATAATGAATCACCAGATCATTGCTTTCAAACTGGCAGATATGGCAACAAAAATTGAAGCAGCAAGACTGCTTTGCCTGAAGGCAGCCTGGGAAAAAGATAATAAGATTGATTATACATTAAGCTCTTCTATGGCCAAGGTATTTTCTTCTGAAACAGCCATGTGGACCACCGTGGAGGCCGTGCAGATACATGGCGGTTATGGTTTTGTAAAAGAATATCATGTAGAAAGATTGATGAGAGATGCCAAGATTACCCAGATATATGAAGGCACCAGCGAAGTGCAGCGGATTGTAATCAGCCGTTCAATATTGAAATAAAAATAGTTCAATAAAAGCTGAAGCCATCGTTGTAAGCAGCGATGGCTTTTTCTTTATGTACTTTGTGAAATACCTTTGTGAACTTAGTGGTAGAAAATTATGAGTGTCAATAAAGAAACATATCAGCAAATAAAGGCAGAACTTGATTCTAAACATGTAACCCTTGTTGCTGTTTCCAAAACCAAACCGGTTGAGGATATTCTTGAATTATACAACCTGGGTCAACGGGATTTCGGCGAAAATTATGTTCAGGAACTCGTAGATAAGGCTGCCCAACTCCCAAAAGATATCTACTGGCACTTTATCGGTCACCTGCAAACCAATAAAGTAAAGTTAATAGCTCCTTTTGTGCAACTGATTCATGGAGTGGACAGTCTAAAACTCCTGAAAGAGATTAATAAGGAAGGAGAGAAGAATAACCGGGTGATTGATTGTTTACTACAGGTTCATATTGCACAGGAAGAAACGAAGTTTGGCCTGGATGAGGAAGAGCTTAATTTGATTATTACTCAATTGGATAATTTGAAAATGGCAAACATCAGGGTTTGTGGTTTGATGGGAATGGCAAGTTTTACTGAAAATATGAATCAGGTCAGGGAAGAGTTTAAAAAACTTAAGGCAATTTTCAATCACCACGCCGAACTCATAACTCGTAACTCAAAACCCGAAACTCTCTCCATAGGTATGAGCAGCGATTACACAATAGCCGTAGAAGAGGGGAGTACTATCGTAAGAATTGGAAGTTTGCTGTTTGGTAAAAGACATGGAAAACAGTAAGAATATTTTAACTGGGAATAGTTAGTAAATTATTCGTATTTTTTGCTTTAATATACCTCAATGCGAAGCTTTATCTTATCCTTATTTATGGTGTTCACCGTGTCTGCCTATGCGCAGGAGGAAAGGGATACTGTATTAAAGCGTTGCCCTATTTTTATTTTAGATACAGCTACCAACAACAATTTTTTTATTGAAGCAAGACCCGCCACCCTTAAAGTGTATCGTGTAAAAGGTGATTTGACGGTGGTAGTGGAGCAAAGAGAACAGATGTTTACACTATTCTTCGGGATAAAAAAACTAAAAAGCACAAAATATAAGATTTCAACAACTCCTAATGGAAAAAGTGAGATAGGAGCCAAATACTCTTTCCATGCCGGTGACCAGGTTTCTTATGTCAATGTTTCGAGTGGCTTTGTAGAAGTGTTATTTGATAAGGAAAAAGAAGTATGGCTGATTAAAGTAAATGGTTTAATCGCCAATTATGTAGAAAGAACAATAAGTTACTACAAAGTAAAGGGTGACCTTGCTATCAAATAGCTGTAATTTCATATCCCTGTAGGGTAATCTGCCACATTTAGCCCTAATATTATATCCCGGTTCGTTTTTAGCATTCCATCTTTCGTTACTGTTTTTAATACTCCACTACCACCAACAGGTTTTGTTCTTGTCCTTTCTTCTTCCGGTAATAATGGATCATCATCAAAAACAAACTCATCTATCCAGTAAGCACTTTTACCGGGTTCCTTAATTGTGGGATGAATATGTTTGGTATTATTACTGTTAGGATAGGAAGCCGGTACCAACGTATAAAATTTGTAAAAACCGTTGATATCTGTTTTCACCCAGCCACGGATATAGCCGTGTTGCTTTGCCCAACCTTCCCGATAGCTATCGGAATCATTCCCCTTTTTGGAATACAAACCTTTTTGATCGGTGTGATAAATGTAAAGCACCACATCTTTTGCCGCTGTTTTTCCATCTTGGTGGTAAATAGTACCGCTGATTTCAATTTTAGGCCCCGGCTCATTAAAATCAGGCAGGGTGTCCACTTCGTTTAACAGGTCAAAGGAAACCGGGCTTTCATATACAGCCTCACAGCCTTCGCATCTTCCACCCACTTTTATTTCATTGGCTGAGGGCTTGTTATTTACCTGTGATGGCGAATTGTTCTGGGAACAACTGCAAAAAGAAATAACAAGGGCTATTGAGAAAAAATATGGAGATTTCATGGCAGAATCTTTTACCAAAGATGCGGTTGCATTCAGGTGGTGCTGAAATAGTTTACACATGGGGTGAATGTAGCTTGACGAAAGGCAAACCAGCAAGTCATCAGGGAAAGACAGCCAATGGTGTAATGTCTTTTGCCAATGGTTATTTGTACTTTTATTTTGAATTATGCAAAACAGCGGACTGCTAAAATATAAGTTACATCATGTATTCTTCTGGATGCTGGTGTTCGGAGTATGGTACTTTCTGCGGATGGATGATTATTCAACGCAACGGAAAGCTTTTATAGTAACTTTTATAAAAGTGACAGAGCTGGCGTTGATGATTTATATTACCAACTATGTATTAATTCCCCGGTTGCTTTACAAAAAATACTACGTATGGTTTGCTATTATTTTTATTGCCATGATATTTTGCAGCAGTATAATCAAAATGAATATACTCGGCAGGGTGATTAATAGTCCGGCACTTATCAATTGGTCGGCAAATCTGAAAAAAAGTTTGTATGATAATATTATCCCGCATTTTTTTCTTGTTATTGCCGGTGCTGCAGTAAAGCTAATGCTTGATTATGGTAAACTACAGCAAAGGATGATAGAGACGGCCAAAGAAAAAGCAGAAGCCGAACTAAATTTTTTAAAATCGCAGATCAATCCTCACTTTGTTTTCAATTCATTGAATTCGGTTTATTTTCTGATACATAAAGACAACCAGGAAGCAAGAGGGGCTTTGCATAAATTCTCTGAAATGCTCCGTTACCAGTTGTATGAGGTAAAGGATGATAAGATACCCATTGAAAAGGAAATACATTACCTGAAGGATTATATGGACTTGCAGCAGTTGAGAAAGGATAAAAAATATACTGTTCAGTTTAACTGTACACCTGATGTTAAAGGGTTTTCTATTGAGCCGTTATTGCTGGTGCCATTTGTAGAAAATGCTTTCAAACATATTTCTCATTTTAATGATAAACCAAATTTTGTAAAAGTGGATATGTTCCTGGTGAAAAACAGTTTCATTTTTTCTGTTACTAATTCAAGGGAAGAGCAGCGAGCAACAGAACAGCATGGCGGCATCGGCCTGAATAATGTAAAAAGACGGTTGGAACTTTTATATCCTGGAAAACAGGAACTAAAAATTGATAAGGCAGAAGAAACATTTTCAATACAATTAAACCTCCAGTTATCATGAATATTAACTGCATTATTATTGATGATGAGCCGCTGGCAAGAAAAGGCCTGAAGGAGTATATTGCCGATGTGGATTTTTTGAATCTTGTTGGTGAATTTGATAATCCGTTGAAAGCTGCCGGAATGATAAGCAGGGGCGAAGTACAATTATTTTTTCTCGATATTCAGATGCCGAAAATAACCGGGCTTGAATTTTTTAAAACATTGCAGAACCCGCCACCTGTAATCTTTACGACTGCTTATCCGCAATATGCACTGGAAGGGTTTGAAGTAAATGCTCTTGACTATCTCGTAAAACCTGTTTCTTTTGACCGTTTTTTTAAAGCCGTACTAAAAGCAAAAGAGTATTATGAAGTAAGGGACACAAATAGTAAAGAAGCAGACGCTACAGAATATTTTTTTATTAAAGCCGATAATAAACTGGTCAAAATATTATTTGATGAAGTGTTGTATGTAGAAGCGCTACAGAATTATGTAACCATTCATACAACGGCAAAGAAGTATATGACCTACCTTACTTTTAAATCAGTAGAAGATTATTTGCCGGCTGATAAGTTTCTCAAAGTACACAAGTCATATATCGTGGCTGCTTCAAAGATTGATACGATTGAAGGAAATGATATTCGTATCGGCCAACAGCATATCCCTATCAGCCGCAATCAAAAAGATGAGGTGATGGACAAATTGCTAAAAGGTAAATTTTTGAAACGTTGATTTGGTGTTGTAGAATGTTAATTTCATCGCTTTTTTTATTCCTGTCATTTAAACGACAAGAGGAATATAATTTGGCCAATAATTTTACTTTTTAGAAAACCCCGTAAACAGATATTTCGTTTATACAACTATAAAACTTTTTTTATGCGAACCCAGTATTTTATCTTATTAACAGCTATAACATTGTTAACAGCAAGTTGTGGTACGGCACAAACAACAAAAAAGGATAAATATCCAAACCCGCCAGTGGCCTATAGTAAAACTGTGTACCCGATAAAGCTGACCGAAGCAGAATGGAAAGCCCGGCTCACCGAATTTCAATATTATGTATTAAGGGAAGAAGGAACCGAAAAAGCTGGTACTGGGAAATACGATCATTTCTACGAAAAAGGAACCTATTATTCTGCGGCTTCACTACAGCCATTATTTAGTTCGGAAACAAAATTTAATTCAGGAACAGGTTGGCCAAGTTTTTATGCCCCGATTACATCCGATGCCGTAAAACTATTAAAAGATCAAAGTTTTGGGTCTGTTCGCTGGGCCGTAGTGGATAGCAAAAGCGGTTCACACCTGGGCCATGTGTTTGATGATGGTCCAGACCCAACCGGGAAAAGATATTGTATGAATTCTGTAGCATTGCTATTTGTGCCTGAAGGTGGTAAAGCTCCAACAAGTTCAAAGCCGCAGTAAACCCAGTTCGCTTTTAGCTTCCCCGTTGCGAACCTGTATTGGCTTGTTTGCTTACAAATCCTCCCGATGCTTTACCGGATTTCTGTATAAACTTAGATCCGCCCGTAGCATTACCTACACTGTTTTTTTTAGCGTCTTTCTTTTTGCCTTTCTTATTGTTTTGATTGAGCAATGACATAGGAACTATTTATTTTTTATAAAGATAATGCTTATTCGCCAGTAGAGAAATACGCAAGCCGATACAAACTATTAATATTAGCATGGCAATAAGAGCTTTTGAATTTACGAAAGCCCCGGTTGGTGCCAGACTCAATGAGACGATAACTAAATTTGTTACCAGCCAGGCAAAAATTCCGTATAACAAACCCGCAAAAACCTTGTTTTCCTCTAACCAGCTAATTTTAGGGTAGAGCCAGAAATAGAAAATGGTAAGGCCAAAAGCAATCATAAAATGAAAAAGCAAACCCCACGCAGCCATTGTTGCCCTACCAGTAAATGCTTTCTTCCCAAAAACACCGCTGGCAACATAGCGGAGAATATTGCCCGTTCCTTTCCCGGTATTAATATAGTATTGAGTGCAGGCTGCTCCAATATCAAGTAAGCCTGCTACAAGCCCCGTTAGTTAAAATCTTAGATGGTATTATACCGATTGCATTGGACTAAATAACGGTATAATCGGTATAAAATAGCTGTAACAGGTTTTTTAAATGGGTTTGATGTTGATTACATATTGGTTGGTTGCCGGCAAAAGATAGATAATATGGCTGTTGTAGGTAACCTTAAAGTAACATCCTGCACATATTTCAGCACCCATAACTTTACCCAGCCGCCCCTACCCAATTTTTAGCACATGGCGAGGCACACAACACCCTGACACAAGCCCAACCTTGCCAAGAGCTAAAAATGCCAACGCACAACCCACCCAACCCGACTGACATAATTCTCATCAGCAACAGCAAAGTATTTCACTAGCAGTTCAATTATCAACTAAATGACATCAGGTATTTTTAAAAGGACTGTAGTTTTGTAACAAGAAATCCTATATTTGCAACTATATTGCAATTAAATTGAGGTTAAACAAAAAATATAAAACCATTATAGCTGCATTGATGCTGGTATTGTATGCCTTTATTGCAATACCTGTTTCTTATTGGCATCATCATAATTCTGCAAATTCTTCTTCTTCAATAAAACAACATCAGCAGACAATTGAAAAAACATCTGTAAATAGTGCAGATGCGAATTGTAAAATATGTTCACACCATTATTCAGTTGCTAATAACGATGCAATTACTGTTTATGTTTCTCCTGAAAGTTTCTTTACTTCCTACAACACTTTTTTCTACATAAACAATATAACCAACCCAGGTTATAGTCAGTCCAACAAAGGCCCCCCTGCTTTAGCATAAATATTTGCTGTTCGTTTTATACCTAAGAGGTATATCATTTCATTTTCCATTCTTCACTACAAAACATACTGTATGCCTGTATTGCAAGCATTGCAGCTTGGTAAGCAGTACAATAGTACTGCTGCTTTAAGCAATCTCAATTTATCAATTGATAAAGGCGAAATATTCTGCCTGCTCGGCCAAAACGGTGCTGGTAAAACCACTACCATTAATTTATTCCTCGGTTTTACCAATGCCACATCTGGCGAAGCCAAAATAAATAATGTAACCGTGCAACCAAATGATGTGGCCACCAAAAGGTTTGTGGCCTACATACCAGAAGTGGTACAACTCTATGGCAATTTAGATGGCTTAGAAAATTTAGATTTCTTCAGCCGGTTAGCTGGTTTTAAATACAGCAAAGAAAAGCTTACGGGCTTCTTGTCCAAAGCTGGTTTGCAAATTGAAGCGCATCAAAAAAGATTATCAACCTACAGTAAAGGTATGCGGCAGAAAGTAGGTATTGCAATCGCCTTAGCAAAAAATGCCGATGTGATTTTAATGGATGAACCCACCAGCGGCCTCGACCCAAAAGCCACCGCCGAGTTTACTAAAATATGCAAAGAATTGGCCGCCGATGGTAAAACCATCTTTATGGCTACGCATGATATTTTTAATGCTGTAAATGTGGGGACAAGGATTGGCATTATGCGGCAGGGGGAATTGGTACACACCGTTAACACAACTGATATTACGGCTAATGAATTACAGAAACTGTATTTAGAAACGATTTAAGATTATGCAAACAATCATCAAACTCACCCTTACCAATGCATGGCGTAGCCGCCACTTGCAAATATTTGCCGGCATATTGCTGCTTGCATTTATAATAAGTGCCATAAACAGTGTTTTGGTATTAAAAGCCAAAGAACAACAGTTTGAAACAGCAAGGCAGGAAGTGCGGCAGGCCTGGCTAAACCAGGGACCGCAAAACCCACACAATGCTGGTCATTATGGACACTATGTTTTTAAACCCGTTTATGCTGTGCAGGCCTTGGACAATGGCATAGACCAATTTGCTGGTTCGGTGTTACGCTTAGAAGCCCATGCACAAAATGACCCAAAATTTAGCCCCGCAGAAAGCCGTACAGAAAGCAGCCGCTTTGGCGAAATTAGTTTTAGTTGGTTGCTACAAGTGTTAATGCCATTATTTATTATACTGCTTTGTTTTAATGCGGTAAGTGCAGATAGTGAACAGGAAAACTTAAAACTAATGGCAGCACAGGGCATCAGCAATAAACAATATTTGGCTGGAAAAATTGCATCGAATTTTTTGGTAATTGCTTTATTGGCTTTAGCTGGGCTCATTATTCAATGTGTGGTCATAAAATCAATAGCCAATGCCAGTAGCACAACGCAGGATGTATGGCATAGCATGGCATGGTTTGGTGTTTATTTGTTTTACTTTTTTATTATAACCACTTTATCGGTAGTAGGTAGTGCATGGGCTGCCAGCAGTAAAAATGCATTGCTGTTACAAGTAGCCGCATGGGTGTTATTGTTGATAATTATGCCGAAACTTACTGCAAACCTGGGCTCCCAAATATACCCTATGGAGCAGCGTACTGCTTTTGGTAAAGCGTTGCGAAGCGATCGTGAAAAGGGAATAGACGGCCATAATCCGAGGGATGAAAGAGGCAAGCAATTTGAAGATTCGTTGCTGAAAAAATACGGAGTGGATTCATTAAATAAATTACCTGTAAACGCAGACGGCTTGCTAATGCAGGCTGATGAAGAGTATGCCAATTTGGTATATGACAAACATTTTGCCCGGATACGTAATTTGATACAACAACAAAACAGCATCAGTAAATATGCTTCAGTAGTTAATCCATTTCTGGCAGTAAGAAATTTATCCATGGGTTTATCGCAAAGCGATTACCAGCACCAGTTACAATTTGTGGCTGATGCAGAGAAATACCGGCGCTATTTAATTAATAACCTCAATACAAAAATGGCCTATGGTGGCAGTAAAACCGGCGATTGGAATTGGTCAGTAGATGCTACCTATTGGGAAACCGTAAAAGATTTTGATTACAGCCGGCCATCATTTAGCTGGAGCGTACAAAATTATGCCTTTGAGGCAATGATGCTGCTATTGTGGGCAATTGTTGCCGCTTTTCTATTTGTATTTACTGCCCATAAAATGAAAA
>Ga0209591_10006807_pt1 | contig 12648 bp, 10 predicted proteins | sample MAT01_FD_187207 | JGI IMG/M metagenome (GOLD analysis project Ga0209591, IMG submission 187207) | Freshwater microbial communities from Lake Fryxell liftoff mats and glacier meltwater in Antarctica - MAT-01 (SPAdes) (version 2) | ecosystem: Environmental > Aquatic > Freshwater > Ice > Liftoff...
GAGTCCACTGGCGAGTTGCATCGCACTGGTGCAAAGTAATAATGCCATTCGGTGCTCCTTGATAGGAAGTACGCACTGCCAACATAGATTTTAATCCGATGCGGCGGCACATCGGCACGGAAGATTCAAGCAACGGATCGGCAAACACATCGGGAGATGCCAGGGCTATATCTTCAGCGAGTAGTTTTTCTGTGTAGGGGTTGTAAGTGACAGAAAGTTCTAAATCTAAAGCCGATTCGTGACCAGGTTCTAAGTATTCTGCGACGCAAGGAAGGTGGGGATAAGGTTGGGAAAGATAGGTGTGAATTGTACAGCGATTTACGCCGAATACGCGGCCGATTTGGGTGGCGGTAGTCTGAAAAATTTCTTGAGTGTCTAAAGTCGATCGCACTTTTTGAGTAATTTGTTTGAGCAGCAAAACGCGCTGATACTGCCGCTGCAAAGTTTTATCTCGCTCTTCCCGAGCAATTTCAGTGCCGATGTAATTGCCCATCAACTTTAAAATTTCTAAATTCAGCGGTTTTAAAGGAGGTTTAGCGGTGCGGGAAGTAAAGCTCAAAGTGCCAAAAACTCGCCCTTGCACTATTACCCGCGTGCCGACAAAAGCCTCCAACCTGCGCACGGCGTAAGCGGGGTGGTGCTTCCACTGAGTAGTGCCGGCTGATTCGATCGAAATAGGTTCGATCGATCGCAAAACCTCTCGCTCAAAAGTTCTGCTCAAAGCAAAACCATCTCCTTTAGCAAATCCGAAGGGAAAATCTTCCGGTACATAAGCCGCGATCACTTCGTAGCGATCGCCCAAAACCCTGCCCAACAGCCCGATATCCATTCCAAACTGACTGCAACCCATTGCCAGAAACCGGGCTGTTCGCTCGTCAAAAGAGCCTGACGAGCCCACCATTACCTCGTAGAGCGATCGAATTGCCCGCTCGCTTTCCCGCAGTTGCTCAACCCCTTCGACGCGGTTGCAGACATCGTGCAAAGTCCCTAAAATTCCCGCTATTTCACCTTGGGAATTCAGCCGGACTTGGGCAAATATTTCAACGGAAATAAAGCCCGAATTACTGTGAATTCCCAATTCGTTTTTGCCCGAGTTCGACTTGTACTTAAATCGCAGTTCTCGCCGCTCAAATTCCGACTTCCCCGACAGCAAAGCCTCCAATAAATTTGCACACTGCGGGCGCTGATCTGGCTGCACCCAATCTAAACAATTAGTTTGCAAACTTTCGGCAACCGAAAAACCCGTAATTTCAGTCCAAGCGCGGTTGAGAAATGTCCAAACCCCCGCCGCATCCATCTGAAAAATTACTGTTGCTTTCAAAGAATCAAATACTTGAAATTGCTCCACGCCATCGCAGTTTTTGATATCTAACTGCTTGTTTCGAGAAATGTCTGTATGAGTTCCGACTACCCGCAGCGGTTTGCCCGTAGCGCCGCGCAAAACTTGACCTCGGTTCAGCACCCAGACAGTGCTGCCGTCTTGGCAGTACATCCGATATTCTGCTGCAAAATCTGCTGTCTTTTGTGCGAAGTGATCTTCTAAAGCTGCTTTTACTCCGTCAATGTCGTCTCGGTGGATGCGACTCCACCATTCCGATCGGCGATTCGAGATTTCCCCTTCTTTATAGCCGAGCATTTCTTGCCATCGCGCCGAATAAAAAAACTCATCTGTTTCGAGATTCCAATCCCAAATTCCCTGATTGTTGACGGTAGCGGGGAGACTTAGGGGCTCCACGAAACTATTTTGAGAAATTTCAGCAGCGACGTGGGAATTTACTGCCGGAAGCTGTATTTCTGCCGAGAGTTTTTTGTATTGCGCGTTGCTAGATTCTAGCTGGCGCTGCAAAGCGATCAAGCCAGAATGCAGAGATTTTGAATCCAGCGCTTGTAAAAGAATAGTTTTAGGATTGACAATCCCGATCGGGTGATTGCTTTCGTTAATGACTAATAAAGGCAACTGGCAGTAGTATTTTTGCAGCAGGGCGAGGGCTGATTCTAGGCTAGAGTGCGATCGGATCAGCGGCGGCGAACTGCTGCAAATCGCTCCCGCTTTAATTTTGTTCGAGTCTTTTCCCAGCGCCTGCAACTGCACGATATCCCGCGAACTTACCACCCCAACCAGTTTGTGGAGATTGGGATTTGTAAATTTGGAATTATGAGCAGCACCAGTCGAGTTTTGTTCGGGAGTGTCAGTAATTAATACATAGCTAACATTGTGTCTGAACATCAGTTGCGCCAAATAGCGAACCGAAGCAGTAGACGGAGCGTGAATAATTCGCGATGCTGCGATTTGAGGAATTTGATAAAGTTTAATTAAATGAGCTGGCAGCTCTAATTTCGGATGCAAACTTGGCAGCGGCGGAGGGAACGCGAAGGCTGCCGTTGGTGGCGCAGCACTGCTGTTAGCTTTTTGTGCCGATTCCCCAATTTCCTGCAACAGTTGCACCAAGCTTTGAGAGCTAATCAAACCAACAAATTCTTCAGCGTCGCTGACGATTGGCAAATGGCCGATCTGATTTTTTTCCAGCAGATTTGCTAAGGCAAAAAAGTCGGGAATTTCCGATTCTCGGGCTACAGTTACGGTTCTGATCATGATTTGCTCGATCGCAAATCCCCTCAAAGCAGCGCCGATCGAATTTAGCTGTACGACATCTCGCGCGGTAAAAATCCCCAGCACCGTCTGCCCACGGGGATAGGAAGCTTTGGAGCCGTTGAGACTCAGCCCGTTGGCATCGGGCGGTACCGCGTGCGGTACGCCGTTGTAGAAACCCAAATGTTCCCGCGATTTTGGGGAATTCCCGTTCATCGGATATCCGAGTTGAGAATGCCCGCGCGGTTCTACCACGAGGACGTAACTGGCTCCTGTGCTGCTCATCAGCTCGATCGCCTCTTCTACGGGCGTCCCAGGGGTGACGGTGAGGGGATTGCGGTTAATGACCTGACTGAGGGAGGGAATAAACATCAGGGGGCATAAAAGTGATATTTGTTAGAAAAGCTTGCTGAGGGGCCAGCGGGTTGATTGAGAGGTTTTGCTCGCGAGGTTTCCAAGCCCGCTCAAAGTTTCTGTACGAGTCCAATCACCCAAAGGGCGGACTTTGGGATTGCCGGCAATTCCTTGCCTAGCCTAACTGCTGCGGATTTACGAGCAAGAATTTCTGCGATCGTCTAGACTGCACCAGACTTTCTCGTCTTCAACAAAACTCTCGCTCGGATTCTGTTGGAGGCAAGATACCTACACGCTACCAATTTACCAGCGACAGGAGGAGAATCACAACATCACGATTTAGGTATTTCAACCGTCTAATTAATGGTTCGAGGGTTCGAGGGTTCCAGGGTGCCAGGGCAAAACAGGCAGAAAATAAATAATTCCGATCATAACTAATTGTATCTTATCCCAATTCTGACCCCGCCCAAAAACGGGTACAAGCCCCGGACTTCAGTCGCGCTGATCCCGAAATTTTAGACCAAAGTTCAAGCTACCAGATTCATCTGTGAAGTAAATCTCAAATCGAAAAATGGAAAATCTCAAATCTTAAATCGACTGATCCAGATGATTTGAGGTTCAATTCGGGCGATCGAACTTGATGAGAATAGCGCTATTCCCCGCCACCGCAAAAGTCGCATTACCGCCCTTCAGCGTTAAGCTACCAACAACCTCATCCATTGCCTTCAGACTGAACTCCCGCACCGTGCCATTACCACCTTTGATCAGAGCAGAAATATCGGCATTAACAGTATAAGATTTTGCTTGGTCGTTCACAGCCAGCAAATAAACATTGTTGCTAGCATCGCGAGTGGCAACTGCCATTAAATTAGCACTGTTAGTGACAGGAAAAAAGGTAGCTTTCGGGCCCTGCAAAGCCCGAATTCCCATCCGCAAAGCATAGTAGCCCGCGCGTCGCTTGCCGCCTGGGCCCAGCAAACCTTCTGCCAGTCCCGGCTTTCCCCAGTCATACAAAGAAAATATGTGACTGCCGTAAATATAATTATCCCCCGGTTGGGAACCTCGAATCAAATTTTTAATCAAACTTAAAGCTAAAGAAAAATCGTTATAGCTAATCTTGTAACTTCCCCATTCTCCCACCCAAAGCTGGGAGTTAGCGCGGACAGTACCGTTCATCCAGCCGCGCACTTTGCGGGTGTAGTTAGAAATATCTGCATCGTAGTTGTGGAAGTTGACAGTATCGAAATAATTGGGAATTTCTCGCAAAGCATAAACCGGCCAGTTGCTGCCGCCTACGGTTTTCGGGCCGTGGATGCGGTATGTGCGCGCAGGCAAATAAGTTTTGTAAACAAAGTCGATCGCATCTTTTGCCACCTTAACCAACTCAAAATAATCCGCCCTAGTCCCGCCCCAACCCTGTTCGCGGTTGTCCGGTTCGTTGTGAATTTCCCAATCATCAACGCCGTAATCATTGCGTACATTCAACCAATAAACAGTAGCAAAAACGTGTTCCCACCACTCGTTCCAATCTTCTTTGGTGCGCGGCGGATTCAGTTGCAGCGCCCAGGACGGATTCCAGCTATTGTCCACATTGCGAATGCTGACAACCGGGCGAATATTTGCTTGTTTGAGAGTATTGAAAATAGTCCTGGCATTGCCTTGCCAAACTGTGCCCGGTTCTCCAGACCACCAATAATCGCTACCCTGGGGCGGATCGGTCATCATCTGATCCCAATGCGCCCAATTAATTATATTGGGATTTGCCTTAATTTGGGAGATTTCCGGCCAGCCATATTTACCGTCATCGTCTTCGGGTTCCCAGCGGGACATCCCGCCGTAAATGCGGTAGGTATTAATTCCCAAATCTTGCAAATCTTTGAGGTCAAAGTTGATGTTGCCCTCGACTGCACCGATGTAGCGAGTGCTGACACCCGCAGCAGTCCCGGAGAATTTGATTGCGACGACGTTTTGAGCAAAAATGGCGATCGGGCTGCACAACTCAAGGATCAGGGCGATTAAAAAGCCGATCGTCAAATTCCGAATAGTTATCTTTGAGAACACGAGACTAATGACTAATGATTAAATCACCCTTACAAATATAGCAGGTAATCATGAGTCATTAGTCATGAGTCATGAGTCATTAGTCATTAGTCATTAGTCATTAGTCATTAGTCATTAGTCATTAGTGCTGTCCCCGCTCGCTTTGGATCCAACGTCCAACGTCATTAGTTCTCAGTTTTTAGTGTTCTTAGTCAACAGTCCTCAGTCAGCAGTCAAATACATTGAGAAATTTTGCGTAATTCCTGTAACTAAAACTTCTCCACAACGTACTTGCCCAAATTCCTGCCCGCAGTCAACCCATCTCGGTTGTCCGACAGCCAATGAGCACCCCCATAAACGCGACTCATCCAGGCTTCCGCCACAGCTTCAGTCAAACTTTTAAAAGTCCGAGTCGGCAGCTTTGGCGGCGCAAACGGCCAAACCGCCGGCATCAACCAATTCGGTCAAGTAGTCGGCTACTCCCAAAATATGTCTGCTCAAGACCGCGCTTTTGTCTGGAACAACGGTAAACTCCAAGACTTGAACAATCTGACACTCACGAATCCCATCTTTGGCGGCCAGCAAGTGAATTTGACTCGCGCTAGTGGCATCAATAACTTCGGCGATATTTCTGCTTACGGAACTTACACATACAAAGATGCCAAGGGTGCGACTTTAACGGGAACTCGGGCTTATCTGTTGAAGGCATTACCGACAACTTAAATTACTTGAAATTAACGCAGATATTTTTTAGATATCTGCGTTAATCAGCGTTAATCTGCGGTTCAAAAATCCCTCTTACTGCAACATCAAAGCAACTTCCTTCGCAAAATAAGTCAAAATCAAATCAGCACCAGCCCGTTTAATACTCGTCAAAGTCTCCAAAATAATTCGCTTTTCATCAATCCAGCCTAACTGTGCCGCCGCTTTGATCATTGCGTATTCGCCGCTGACATTATAAGCAGCCACGGGCAAATTAGTTGCTGCGCGCACTTGGCAGATAATATCGAGATAAGCCAAAGCTGGTTTTACCATGACAATATCTGCACCTTCAGCGATGTCTAAAGCAACTTCTTTCAGTGCTTCCCTAGCATTAGCTGCATCCATTTGATAAGTCTTTTTGTCCCCAAATTTGGGGGCAGAATCGAGGGCATCGCGGAACGGGCCGTAATAGGCTGAGGCATATTTTGCTGAGTAAGCAAGGATTCCTGTATCGATGTATCCCGCTGCATCTAAGGCTTGGCGAATTGCACCGATTCTGCCGTCCATCATGTCGGAAGGTGCTATCATATCTGCACCGGCGGCGGCTTGAGAAACTGCCATTTTTACTAAAACTTCAACTGTTGGATCGTTGAGAATTTTACCGCTTTCGTCAACTAAACCGTCGTGTCCATGTGAAGTAAAAGGATCGAGGGCTACGTCGGTAATTACTACTATTTCGGGAATGTTTTGTTTGATGGCTTTGACTGTTTGCTGGATTAATCCTTCTGGGTTGTAGCTTTCGGTTCCGGTGTCGTCTTTTTTGGTTTCTGAGATTACTGGAAAAAGGGCGATCGCACATATCCCCAAATTCCAACATTCGGCGATTTCTGTTAGCAATAAATCCAGGGAAAAGCGATAACAACCCGGCATGGAAGCAATCTCAACTTTTTGCCCTTCCCCTTCCATCACAAACATCGGATAGATCAGATCGTCAACGGTAAGTTGATTTTCCCGTACCATCCGGCGCAAACCCGGTGTGCGTCGCAGGCGGCGCGGGCGGATTGGAGTTGCTGGCAAAGTCGAGGTTTTGCTTTCAGAGGCAATATTTTCTGAGGACATGAGCGGTGGTATTTTTACGATAATGATCATGATTATTGCACGGCACTGACTCACAGGTAAAAATCAAACTAACGGGAAGTTAAGACAATGTATTGAGGGCGCGATCGATCGATCAATCCCTCTTCTTCCAGTCTCGCCATCAGCCGCGTTACTGTAATCCGCGTAATCCCAAGAGATTCAGAAATCTCTTGGTGAGTCAATCTCAAATCAATTAACAGCCCTTGTGCGACTTCGCGACCAAATTTTTTACCCAACAAAACCAATAGTTGCAGCAATCTATCGCGCAGTGATTCGCTGCGAAGTATGCAGAAAAATTCCTGAGTTTGCTGGATGTGCGCGAAAATTTCCTCTAAGGATCGATCGCACAAATTGGCAGGAATGTAGCTAATTTCTACATGAGTTTTGCACTCAACTTGATAAGGTTGGACACCTGACAGCGGCTGACCGAGCAAGTCTCCAACTCCCCAATATCCCAGCGTGATTGCTGTCCCCTGGTCACTCCAAGTGACGGCTCGGACAGCTCCCCGTTCAATTCGCAGCAAGCCTTTAGACGGCACGGGGACTAACTGACGGTGGGTGAAAGTCTGGTGTTTGAAACTAGCGTACAAGCCTGGAGTGTAGGTGGAAAGAGTCATGGGATTCACCGCTACTTTGAATACAATATGCAGTCTAGAGTAATTGATAAATTATGTCAACTAGCTGGAACTCCCGCCGTAAAAATCAAAGAAACCGGGTTTCTTGACAAAAACTTACGCTGAAAGCGTCATCCCCTGACCAGAAACCCGGTTTCTCACGCTTGCGAGTGCGTCCAGGATTAGGAATTTTTGCCGACAGGGAAAGGCTAAGCCCCAAACCCTTTGCGCCTGCTGTAGGAGACGTTTCTGAACTTGACGATATCTGTGTCGGGATCGTAAAGAGTATAGGTTGCCCGATCGGGAAAACGACCGACATTCCCCACTCCAACCACCCGCCGCGGGGTTGCAGAGACCGTTGACGGCGGCTCTTGAGAGTCAAGAGTTTGCACCGAGTTATTGATAATACTCTTCTGTAATTGATACTCAAAAGCCAAGCCCGATCGCCCGCAAAACAAAGTATTAGCATCAGCGCGCACAACGCGATCGAGCATCACAGGCGGCGGAGTTTCCGGGGTAAGTTCGTCAGACGCGCCAACTGTACTCCCGTGAATCAACAAACAGTCAAACTCGTGAAAGCCGAAAGTCAAAGATCGCAACCACTCTACACTTTTGCGGCTAACAGAGTCCCAGAGCAGCTTAATCGTATCTGCACTGTATTTTTGTCGGAATTCTGCAACATCTGGGCTAGCACCCACCCCGTGCAGGTTAAAACACTGTTCTTCCCACCACCCGATGCAGATTTGGGGTTCGATTTCTCCTCGTTTGGGCGATCGAACTCGTTGAATTAATTTTTCGCATTCCGGTGTCGGGCCGACTAAATCGCCCAAAATATACAATTCGTCAACGCGAATTTTTAGGCGTTTTATGTCAGCGAGTACAGCTTCGTAAGCCGCTAAATTTCCTTCGATTCCACTTAATATTGCCCAGTTTTTCATTGGTTTTGTTGATTCTTAGGACGATCGGAGTTTTTGTCTGGTTAGTTTGGATGTTTTTTTAGAGGATAATTTGAACGAACCGCGAAGACGCAAAGGACACGAAGCAAGAGAAAAGAAGAGAAGAGTTCACAATATACTGAGAACTGACCTCAATCTTTGGCGATTGCTTCGTTCCTCGCAATGACTACTGACTACTGACTACTGACTACTGACTACTGACTACCGTTCACAAACATGAGTCGGATCATCGGCTTTTTCGGCATATTCTAAACCCCTAGCCAAACGCCACGCAAAAATCGGAGGCAAACCCTTTTCAAGAATTGCAGCACAAGTTGCTTGATAGTCATATTCCACTTCTCGCAAAGTCACCTTTTCCGCATCATTATCGTAAATAACGTAAGTAGCATTCGGTCTACCGTGGCGCGGTTCTCCCACGGAACCGACATTCACAATCCGCTTTAAAGGAGCAGTAAAATTTAAAGATTTCTCTCCTTCAATGCTCGGCCCCTTCACCTGAACCTGCATCATTCCAGCGTCTAAAGTGCGGACATAAGGGACGTGAGTGTGACCGCAAAACAGCACGTCAGCACCCGTATAAAATACCCGCTCTAAAGCAGTAAAGGCATCCATTGTCGGCAATAAATATTCGTGGTTGCTGTGAGGGCTACCGTGCACGAAACACATATTGTCTTCCCGCATACTGTGCGGCAACTTAGCTAAATATTCCCGCGTTTCTGAGGGTATTTGGGCGTTAGTCCATTCGTGGGCTAATTTGCCTCTTTTTTCTGCTAAAACTGAGGGATAGCTGCATTCACAGGAGTTCAAACCTTCGACAATATCTTCGTCCCAACAGCCGACGCAGGTGGGAATGTCGAGGGAGCGAATCATTTCTACTACTGCGTGGGGATTTGGGCCGTAGCCGACTAAATCTCCGAGGCAAAAGATTTTGTCGGCTTTTTGTTGGTCAATGTCTGACAATACTGCGTTTAAGGCTTCGTAGTTGCCGTGAATGCAAGACATAACTGCTATTTTCATGATGTTTCTTCTTCTCCTAATAATAGTGATTCTTTGACTTGTTGCTGGTAATTCAACATGACTTCTTCGGACAGACAGCAATCTTCTAGGGTTTGTCCTAATGCTGTTTCGTCGAGATTTTCGCCGACTATTTCTATGCCGCTAAATCTTTGGGGACGGCCTTCGAGCCAGCGGGGCAGTTGCAATTCTTCGTGGGCGGTTTCTTGAAATTCTGCGGCGAAATCGAAGTAGAACGATCGCCCATCGGCTATGTCAAAAATACCTTTGGCTCGGTGGATTTTGCCGTAGGCTCCTTGGGTCATTTCTTCATACCAAAACAGATCGAGGCTGGCTGGATCGAGGACTTGTCCGCTGGTGGGGCTGCGCCAAATTGATAGTTTTTCCGGTTCGCCGCTGACAGGTATTCCCTCGACAATTATATCGCCCCATTGATGCCATTCGGTGTCTTTGATTTCTGGCGGTACTACGCTGATTCGACGGCTGGGGAAGCTTTGGAGCAGGTTTTCTAGTGTTGTCAGTTGCAGGTGAAATCCGAGTTCGATGTAGGCTGAAACGCCGTTTTCCAGGTGTTTCGCGAGTAGGGACTCTTCGCCGTCTGTCAGGGTGATGATTTGGCTAAATTCGGCTGCGATGCAGGTTTGGTCGATCGGCACATTGCCACTTCCGGGGCAGAAATACAGCACGGGTGCTGTCTGGGCTGCTAGCTGCTGTCGAATCCAGGTAGTTTTGCCGCTTCCGGGCGGCCCCGCTACGGCGGTGATTGTAGGTTGACTCATAAATATAATGATAATCGTTATCAGGCTTAGTAAGTCCTTATACAGTTAAATTTAATTTTGCGATCTGGCACAATGCCCGCGCAGTAAAGCTTGTACAATTTTAGATTGGGGATTTTAGATTTGGGATTTTATTCAGTCATCTGAACACAAAAGTATGTGATGAGTATCACATACTTTTGTGTGTTATATCACGTTAATACAATTCAACAATCTGTTACATTTATTTACATAAAGCAACAAAGAAAAACAAATGAACTCATCTAAACTTGTGATTGACGACCAAGGCTTGCTGAACAACTTCGCAGTCGAGCCTAAGATGTATGTAGACGCTAGCGTCAGCACCGGATTTACCAAATATGCCGAAAAAGTTAACGGACGTTTTGCGATGATTGGCTTTGTTTCCCTGCTGGCGATCGAGGTTTTGACAGGACAAGGCTTTCTTACCTTGTTGAAAAATGCTTTAGGCTAGGGCGATCGGTTACATAGATTTAAGATAATCTCCGTTGAATAGCTTATAATAAAAAATGTTTGTAGTCAGGACTTGAGTCTTAATTACAAACCATTTTTTTTGTTTAAAATATGTTTGCTATCGCCGCTTGTAGCGAATCAAACTGCATATTTGCTCAAACAGCTTTGCTTACCAAAAAATCTCTGATGTAGCGATTCACTAACTGCGGCTGTTCCTGCTGTACCCAGTGGCTGCAATTGGGAATGTACTGAATCTGAAAATCTCGCACGTAATCTGCTGTCCCGTAAGTTAACTCTTTGCCGAGGGCGCTATCATTTTCGCCCCAAATCATCAGCGTCGGAACTTGGAGGACATCCCAATTCGGGCGATCGAGAAATCCGCGAGCAATATTGCGATAATAATTGATAGTAGCAGTCAGAGCACCCGGTTTGGCAGCCGCATCTTTGTAAGCTTGGATATCTGAGGGGGTAAAGGTGCTTTTGTCAACTGCCATGCCTTGCAAAGCAGCATAAATTGCCCGATAGTCGCTCAATTTAATTAACAATTCCGGCAAAACTGGCAACTGAAACAAAAAAATGTACCAACTTTTCAGCAATTGTTGGGGAGTCCGCAGCCCTTCAGCAAACTTTGCCGGATGCGGCAGATTCATCACTATTAATTTATCCACCATTTCGGGATAAGCATAGGCAAAACTCCAGGCGATCGCGCCTCCCCAGTCGTGGCCAACTAAGACGCAGCTTTCGTATCCCAAACCCTGAATAATTCCCTTGACATCTTGCACAAATTCTGCCATAATGTAAGCAGATTTATCCTTGGGTTTTTCGCTGTCGTTGTAACCCCTGAGATCCACAGCGACAACTTGATAATCTGATGCAAATTCCGGGATTTGATTGCGCCAAGAATACCAAAATTCAGGAAATCCGTGCAGCATCAGCATCAGCGGCCCAGAGCCTTGAGTGACACAGTGCAGTTTGATGCCGTTTGTAGCGATAAATTCGTGTTTCCAAGCAGCTTCTACTACAGACATATTTGATGTTTCCCCTAGCTGTAAAGTTATCCTAGCAGTTGCTACCTTTAATAGAGGTAAACTTTAGACAGATACTTAAGGAGTTAATATCATGTCTGGCGATCCCCTACAAAACATTGTCAACCGCTTGACAGATCGTCTAAAGCGTGATGTATTAATCGAAAAATCCCTATACGACATTCAAGAAGTTGTGCAGAGCGATCGCGCGGTGCTGTATTATTTTTACAGACAGTGGCAAGGTCGAGTGACTTGCGAGACGTTAAGTGCGATCGAACTATCAATTTTAGGTTCAACCGGGGCTGACGAGTGTTTTAACGGCGAATACGCTGCCTTGTACGAAGGCGGCCGAGTCAGAGCAATTGCAGATATTGAAACAGAACCAATTCACCAATGCCACCGACTGTTTCTGCGTAGCATGAAGGTTCGCGCTAATTTAGTCGTGCCAATTTTAACGGAAAAAGGACTGTGGGGGCTGTTAATTGCTCATCAGTGCAGCGGGCCCCGCACTTGGTTGCGATCGGACATTGAATTCATGCAGAAACAAGCGCAAAATATGGCAATGTCTCCCACTATTCAAGAGAGTTAATACAGTAACAAAAATAAGACGGCGGTTGAAACCGCGCCTACAAAAACGAAGTCCGCCTCCGCGGACTGAAGAAGATAATGTAACTTTAACCGCCCGATATTCAACCCGCGGAGGCGGGTTTTGTTTGTATAGGAGTGATTTCAATCTTACGTCCTAATTAGCTACAGCACTCCCCAAAGGATGCAGCAGCAACACCTCTTTCAAATACTTCCCAGTATAAGACCTCGGATTTGCCGCCACATCCTCCGGCGTTCCCGCCACAATAATCTCGCCACCCTTATCTCCCCCTTCCGGGCCCAAATCGATCGCCCAATCGCAGCACCGAATCACATCCAAATTGTGTTCGATGACCAAAATTGAATTACCCTTATCCACCAACC
>Ga0209591_10006808_pt1 | contig 12648 bp, 6 predicted proteins | sample MAT01_FD_187207 | JGI IMG/M metagenome (GOLD analysis project Ga0209591, IMG submission 187207) | Freshwater microbial communities from Lake Fryxell liftoff mats and glacier meltwater in Antarctica - MAT-01 (SPAdes) (version 2) | ecosystem: Environmental > Aquatic > Freshwater > Ice > Liftoff...
GCCCAGCAGGTCTTGACGGCTCAGGTGCAGACAGTTGGTGGCGGCCTAGGCAGTCCAGAGGCGGTGACACGGGGGCAACGCGCAGGTTTTGCGAACAAGGAGGCAGGGATGGCAGGTGGCTTTGGACAATCTCAACCGCAACGCCGCAGTGGGAAGACTGCCTTGAAAGAGATCCGGCAACTGGGTGTTGTCTCTCAACGGCCAGCTGTGGACGCAGCTGTGGATTTGGCAATGCAAGCGGAAGTTGAAGCCTTCTTTGCTCAATATCAGCAAGAGCATCCAGAAGAACTGGCGCTGGCGTGGTCTGCTGGCGTTTACAACCCTCTGGCGCAGGTGGATTTGTTGGCAGTCGGTGCGCGCTTCCTGCAAGCAGAGGAGGAAGACTGGCTCGGTTTGTCACGGCTGGTGGGCTTGCTCCTGGTAGAGGACGATCTGGATGCGATTTACTTTACTGCGCCACCCCCAGAGTTTGCGCTGGCACAGGCGGATTGGTATGTGCGTCCGGACTTGACCACGTTTCTAGAAGAGCCGCTGCTGTTGCGTGAGGCGGTGCAGCAGTATCCCCTGACTGAAGCCAGCATTCGAGGGGCGATCGACCAGCGTGCGCTGCAAATGGGTTGGTCGCTGGAGCAGCGCAGCCGCTTTGTCCTGGAGTTGTTTGAGCGACCGGAAGCGGCTCTGACTCAAGCGGACTGGGAGTTGTTGTTGTTTGAGCTGCAAAGTCGGCTTCAAGATGCAGACTCATGTGAGTGATGCTGCTTGGCTGAATCTGGGGTTAAACGAGTAGCCGTACAGGAACTTACGCTAAGGCTGAAATGCCTACTAAACAGGTGTTTCAAAAACTAGTGCTCAGGCTCATTGAGACATGCTAGTTAGTTTCTAAGTTCTTTGGCGCAGAGATTTTGAACGGCATAATAGGGGTTTCAGCCTCCTGTGTCCTAGCAGGTTCCACTGGTACACCCTTTAACGCTACTTTCTGCTCGCCTACTCATTTAACCCCCTAACTACCCCGGCCGCAGAAGGGCAACTTTGAGGCCCCTTTTTGTCTTGATAGCGGCTCAACCCCGATTAGCTTTGCCATTCCTAGAGGAGAGTTATTCTGTAATTTCAACAAGTTGACCTCTTGATGGGTTAAAACCGAACGAAGAAGGGGGACTCTAGCGAAGGTGACTCAAAGTTTTGCAATCCCCCCTAGCACACTCAAAAATATCGACCTTTGACGCATGAAAACCGTTCGTGATGCCTGTCATCTCCAAGTCAACGCCCTTTCTATTAAGCTAAGCGATCAGATTGAGCAACTTGATGAACTGATTGCTGCCGAAGGAAATGGATTTAAATTCTTCGAGAAGACGTATATCACTCAAGGTATGCAGGACTTGCTCAGCGAAGGGATCACCCGATTAGCTGGAGCCTCATCTCAAGCTGTCTTTCACCTCAAACAAGCGATGGGTGGGGGGAAGACTCACCTGCTAGTTGGGTTTGGACTTCTGGCTAAGGATCTAGAGCTACGGCAAAAGTATTGTGCTGGAATGCCTTACGCATTCGATTTTGAGTGTGCTGATATCGCTGCTTTCAATGGGCGAAACAGCCCAGACCATTTCTTCTGGGGTGAGATTGCGAATCAACTCGGTAAGGGCGATCAGTTTCGGTCTTTTTGGACGGGTGGACCGAAGGCTCCGGATGAGCGGGATTGGCTCAAGCTGTTTGAAGGCGATCGCCCTATTCTCATCTTGTTGGATGAAATGCCGCCCTACTTTCATTACCTGGATACTCAAAGGGTGGGGAACGGCACGGTTGCAGACATCGCTACTCGTGCCTTTGCCAATCTATTGACGGCCGCAGGGAAGAAGAAAAATATCTGTGTCGTGGTGTCTGACTTGGCAGCGGCCTATGACACCGGCGCGAATTTAATCAACCGTGCCCTAGCTGATGCCCGCGCTGAACTGGGACGGCAAGAACGGAGCATCACGCCTGTGGACCTCGCTGCCAACGAGATTTATGACATTCTGCGGAAGCGCCTGTTCACAGCACTACCAGACAAAGCAGAGATAGAAGACATTGCTGGCTCCTTCGGTCGCAAGTTGGAAGAGGCGGCAAAGTCAAAAACGGCGAGTCGGGGCGCAGAGGCGATCGCGGATGAGATTACCGTTACCTATCCCTTCCATCCCCGCCTTAAAAACGTAATTGCTCTTTTTAAGGAAAATGAGCAGTTTAAGCAAACCCGTGGATTGATCGAACTAGTCTCACGCTTGCTGAAATCGGTGTGGGAACGGCAGAGCAATGATGTGTTCTTGATTGGACCGCAGCATTTTGACCTCGCCATACCAGACGTACGGGACAAACTCACCGAAATTTCTGGTATGCGGGATGTCATTGCCAAAGACCTGTGGGATGCCCAGCAATCCGCCCATGCCCAGATTATTGATCTGCAAACAGGCAAGGAAGCGACCACTCAAGTCGGTAACCTGCTGCTGACAGCGAGTTTGTCTACAGCCGTGAATGCGGTGAAGGGGCTAACCCGTGAGGAGATGGTGGAATGTCTAGTTTCGCCCTTACGCGAACCATCTGACTTTCTGGCTGCCTTTGATGAGCTAGAGAAGATTGCCTGGTATGTGCATCACACGCCGGAAGGACGCTACTACTTCGATCGCCAGGAAAACCTGACCAAACTGCTCCAAAGTCTTGCCCACGATGCGCCCCAAAACCAAGTGGATGATCTCATTCGCCATCGGTTGCGAGAAATGTTTAAGGCGAATCGGAAGACCTGCTATGACGACGTACTGCCCTTACCCAAGCTGGAAGATGTCGCTGAGCGCGTGCGGAAAGGACGAGTGCTGTTGGTGGTGAATCCCGACTCAAAAATTCCCCCAGAAGAGGTGCAGAAGTTTTTTGACGGACTGAGCCAGAAAAATCATCTCTGTGTGCTCACAGGCGACAAGACGGCCATGGGCAGTGTGGAGAAAGCAGCCCGTCAACTCTATGCAGCCCAAAAAGCGGATGGACGGATTCCCAGAGGGCATACCCAACGAGAGGATTTGGAACGCAAGCAGCAGAGCTACGAACAAGATTTCAATGCCACCATCCTCAATCTGTTCGACAAGGTACTTTTTCCGATTCAGCGATCGGGAAAGCTAGCCCAGCTTGTTGCCAAACCCTTGGATATGACCCGTGACGCCACGAAGCCATTTAATGGAGAAGAGCAAATCGAAAAGACTCTAGTCTCAAACCCACCCAAGCTATTCCTCGATGTGGAGAAAGACTTTGATGCGATTCGGGACAAGGCGCAGGATCTCTTGTGGCCCGAAAATCAGGATGAAGCCCGCTGGTCAGACGTGAGCGATCGCTACGCAGAGCAAGCAGGAATGCAGTGGTTACAACCGAAAGGGTTGGAGATCCTGAAGTCCCTTGCATGCAACCGTGGGCTGTGGGAAGACTTGGGCAATGGCTATGTCACGAAAAAACCGAAAAAGAAAACCACGTCGGTTCAAGTCATTCCCGAAACCCAACCCGATGATGCAGGGCTAGTGCATCTACGCATCAATCCCCAAAATGCTGGGCCCGCACCGCGCATTCATTACGCCGAAGATGGCCCTGTGACCGAAGCCAGCCCTCAACTAAAAGATCAGAGCCTCATTACAACTGCCTTACGAGTGAATTTTCTAGTGTGTGATCCCTCCGGTCAGCATGAGATAGGAAACCCGGTCACCTGGGCAAATGCCCTCGTCCTCCGCAATCAACTCACAGAAACCAGTGGGCAACGGTATGTGGCGTTGATCGTGGCTCCCAAAGGCACGATTCGCTATACCCTGGATGGCAGCGAACCCCGCGAAGGGATTCCCTACACAGAACCGATCGCCATTGGGGACGGGGATGTCTTACTCCGAGCTTTTGCCGGGGCAGACAACCTGGAAACGAAGAAGGAGTTCCGCTTTCCAGCGAAGGGCAATACGGGTGCCCAGATTGACCCGGTGAAGCCCGGTCGCCTGGTTTCCCGAACGGGGCGAAAACTTGATTCCCGCACGAAGACGTTTGAAGCACTGAAGCAAGCAGCAGAAAAATCCGTCACCTTTGAGGGCATTACCCTCACCATCGGCCAGGGTAATCAGATGATTTCGGTCACGGTAGGTGAGATTGCCGTCGATGCCGCCTTCATTGAGAGCCTCTTAACGAAGGTGTTGGAGAAGTTCACCCCAGATACGCCTGTCACCATGACCTTTCGGAAAGGGCACTTCCCATCGGGACACGACCTCCATGACTTTGCTGATAAGCTGGGCATTGAGTTGCAGGTGGGTGATGTGGAGCAATGAGCGAAAGTAAGCTGAAAACGACGGATTTTGGCGCGTCAACCGCCTTCGGCGCTCACCTGTTCCGGGTGGAGATTCCGGCAGCTCGCACAGAGTCAGTGACCATCACGGAAGACTATGGCTATCGGGGCTTAGAGGGCGGCATTCCCGGTGGCGAAGAGCGGGTAGTGCTGCCACGAGTCGCCTGGTCTGGGATTGCGGATACCGCTCGGCGGGAGTTTAATGACCGCCTCAAAGCGGCCAAAATCCACACCGGACGCTGGTATACGGGCACGACTCTGGTAGATCAACTTCTGGGCAAGGAACTATGTGTGCTGGCATGGGCAGCGGAAACCGCGAATAGTGACCAAATGCCGGTGATTTGCAGCAAGTGGGCAGCCCTGCGACCAGAAGAACGTTGGTGGCTCTTTACCATGACCGTGGCGGAAGCGGGACAACCCGACGACACGCCACGCGGTTGGCGACGTGCCCTCTTCTATGCGCTCTCCGATGGCGAAAAGCCTGCCACTGCACGGAAACGCCCTCGCCCTACCGAACCCGATTTGTTTAGCCTTCCTTTGTTCATGAATAGCCAATGACCCATACCGTGCAGCCCTTTGCCCTGAAAGATGCCCCCGCTCTCATTGAGCGGCTGTTACCCGTGCAGAAGCTCTCAGCCGAGGCATACAAAGAGCAAATGGCAGGGAACGGAAAAACTTTGACCGCTTTGGGGAGCTATTGGAAGGGGCGCAAACCGCTAATCTTGAACAAGGCTTGCATTTTGGGTTGTTTGCTCCCGTCTACGGAGAATCCCACCCGCGACCTGGAAATTTTTGAAAAATTGATGGCAATGGATGATGAATCCTTTGCCGTGCGATGGAAACGCCGTTTTACTCCGAAAGACATCCTGGCAAGGCTATCCATTACCCATATCACGGATTATTTCACAGTTAAGCCAGAAGGAAGCTTATCCACCGCTGCCCCCATTGATTGGTCAAAACCGGAATACAGCCAGGTAAAAGTAGCTTGGCGACAGGATCTGACTGAATTAGAGCGGCGACGTTTGGTTGCCCAAATGCTCCCCAAAGCCTCCTACCGGGAGCGGGTGAATCAGTCCTCTCGCCCGGAAGAGATGATGGATACGGTTCACGACCATATCTGGGATGCTGTGAATCAGCACCTCGACACAGATGCGAACTCGTTCCCTGAGCTAGTGGAACAACTGGGGATTATGCGGTTTGGGCATCGTCCCAAGTTTGCAGATACCTTTTGTGGGTCGGGGCAAATTCCCTTTGAAGCAGCGCGATTAGGTTGTGATGTCTACGCTTCTGACCTCAACCCGGTCGCCTGTATGCTCACATGGGGAGCATTTAAAATCGTGGGCGGGTCAAAGGAAAGTCGTCAAAAGTTAGTGGAAGATCAACAACAGCTTGTGAAGAAGGTGCAAGCCGAAGTTGATCGGTTAGGTGTGGAAACGGATGGTAGCGGCTGGCGAATCAAATCATTGCTCTATTGTGTGGAAGTTCGGTGCCTCCAAAGCGGTTGGATGGTTCCCCTGATTCCGAGTTTGATTATCAGTACCAGCCGCAAAGTCATTGCTAAACTGGTTCCTGATTCAACATTTCAACGCTATGACATTCAAGTAATTGCGGTAAAAACGGATGCAGAGTTAGTTGCCGCCGAACAGGGCACAGTAAGAACGGAAGGACAGGGGAAAGATCCCTACATGGTGCATTTTGTGGATGGCATAGAGTACCGCACCAAGATTTCTACCCTCAGAGGAGATTATCGTAAAGAAGATGGCACAAATGCCAATCGTTTGAGGATGTGGGAGAAGCAAGATTGTAAGCCTAGATCTGATGACATTTTTCAAGAACGATTGTATTGCATCCAGTGGATGCGACCGAAACCAAAGGGAAAGGGCTATGAGTATGAGTTTCGCTCAATTACGTCAGAAGACTTAAAGCGTGAACGAATTGTTGAAAAGTTTATCGCTGAACATCTAACAGATTGGCAAGGAAAAGGCTGGATTCCAGATATGCGGATCGAGCCTGGAGAAAAAACGGATGAACCCATCCGAACACGGGGCTGGACTCATTGGCATCATTTGTTTAATCCTCGACAATTACTTTTCGCAGGATTGGCGAATCAACTTAGTGATGCTCGACTTAAATTTGGTTTAACTCGTTCCCTCAATCAAAGTGCCCGACTAAGCAGATGGGATAGTGCAAAAGGCTCTGATAAAGTTCAAGGTATTTTCGATAATCAAGCACTCAACACCCTTTTTAACTACGGCACGAGAGGTTCATCTTTCGCAGGTGATTTGATTCTTGCTAATTTTAAGCATTTTTCCATTCAGGAGATTGCAATCAAAGTCATCTCTCAACCTGCTAATCAAATAAATCAGTTGAATGATATTTATGTGACCGATCCACCCTACGGCGATGCAGTCAAATACGAGGAAATTCTAGAATTTTTCATCGCATGGCTGCGCAAAGATCCCCCAGCGGAATTTGCCGATTGGATTTGGGATAGTCGTCGTTCTTTGGCAATCACAGGCGAGGACGAAAACTTCCGTCGGGATATGGTGGCTGCTTACAAACGAATGACGGAGTGTATGCCTGACAACGGCATTCAGGTGATTATGTTCACCCACCAGTCGGGGTCGATTTGGGCCGATATGGCTAATATCGTCTGGGCATCGGGGTTGCAAGTCACCGCTGCCTGGTATGTGGTGACCGAAACCGATAGCGCACTGCGGAAAGGGAGTCATGTTAAGGGCACGGTGTTGCTGGTCTGTCGTAAGCGATTGGGGCAAGAGAAAACCACCCGCGATGATCTGGCATGGGATATTCAAGAAGAGGTGGAAGCCCAAGTGGAGGCGTTGACCGGGCTGAACCAGCAGGCAAAGGGGCTGTACCGCGATGAAAATGTCTTTGAAGATGCGGATATCCAGATGGCAGGCTATGCAGCGGCGCTGAGGGTGCTAACCCGTTATGCCATCATTGGTGGCCGCGACATGACCTTGGAGGCGATCCGTCCCAGAGTGAAGGGTGAAACCACCTTTGTCGATGGACTGATCGGTTTTGCAGTCGATACGGCGAACCAATGTCTGGTGCCGCAGGGCATGATCAAATCCCATTGGGATAAGCTCAGCGGAGCCGAACGCTTCTATCTCAAAATGCTGGATCTGGAGGCACGGGGCACCAAAAAGCTGGATAACTACCAAAACTTTGCCAAGGTCTTCAAAGTGCGCGACTTTAAGGTGCTGATGGGCGATCAGCGACCCAACCAAGCACGGCTTCGCAGTGCGGTGGAGTTTGCCCGAGCAGAGATGGGCGAAGGCGCGGAATTGCATCAGTCGGTCTTGCGGGCGGTGCTGTATGGGGTGATGGAGTTGGTGAAAAATGAAGACAGCGACGCGGTGCTAGCTCACCTCACCCTGAATATCCCCAACTACTACGGCGACATGACCCAACGGGGACTCGCGGTGGAACTCGCAGACTACCTGGCAAAACGCTTGGAGGCAATGCGTCCGCAGGAAGCCAGCGCCGCACGGGTGTTGTGCGAACTCGTCCGCAACCAACGACTGGGATAAGTAACCAATTTTCATTAACTCACAAAGGAAGCCTTATGGAAGCCTCGCCAGCCAAAGTTATTCAATATTTCAACGGTGAGAAACAAAATCTTATTCCGCTCTTCCAGCGTCCCTACACATGGAAAGAAAACAACTGGCAATCCCTTTGGAATGATGTGATGGTGCAGTACGATTTGGGTGAATCAGGTACCCACTTCATGGGTGCAATTGTTTCCGTCCCGGCTCTTGCTGTGCCTGTTGGAGTCAGCAAGTATCTCATTATCGACGGGCAGCAACGTCTTACAACGGTATCACTGCTCCTCTGTGCCTTACGCGACTGTTTGGAAGCCAATCCAGCCGCCCGCATCCAAGAAGTTTACTTAACCAATCGCTTCCGTGAAGTAGAAGATACTTTGAAGTTTGTTCCAACTCAAGCAGACCGAGATGTATATCGCGAGATCGTCCTCGATCGCAAAATTCCAACGACTGACTGTTTGATGGTTCAAGCCTATCACTTTTTCAAAAATCAATTGCTGACAGGCAGCGATGCCAATGGCGACCCTGTTATACCTGGCAAGGTTCTCACTACGTTGGAACACTGCCTCCAAGTTGTAATGATTAATCTCGGCAGCGATGATGACCCTTATTTGATTTTTGAAAGTCTCAATTTCAAGGGTCAACCCCTCACCCAAGCCGACTTAGTGCGAAATTATTTGCTCATGCGCTTTCGCCATTCGATCTCCACTGGCGGAGAGCAAGAGCGTGTGTACTCAAAGTACTGGCAACCTCTAGAGAAAATTCTTGGCGATAATCTGACAGAGTTTCTGCGCCACTACTCCATGAAAGATGGGGACGATATTAAGCAGGGTGGGATTTACGCAGCAGTCAAGACCAAGCTGAAGAGCATGGAGACCCCCCAGGCAGTCGAGACAGAAGTCCATTCTATGCAACGGTTTGGCGAGTTTTATGCCACTATTCTCTGCCTCATCCAAGACCAAGACAAGGCTATTCGCGATCGTTTAGAAAACATCACAGACCTCAAAGTAACAACGTCTTACCCACTTTTGCTTCGCCTCTTTGATGCCCGTCAGACTAAACAGATCGACAGTGCTGAGTTAGAGAAATGTCTTGGATTGATCGAGTCCTTCATCGTTCGACGTGCCGTTTGCGGAGTGCCAACAAATGCTCTAAATAAATTATTTATCCAATGGGCAAAGAGTTTTCCTGACACAGACCATGCCCAGTGGTTGCGTGATTCCATGTCATCAGGTGGGGTCGGTCGCCGTTTTCCAAAAGACGCTGAGTTTGCCGGAGCCTTCCTCAACCAGCCACAGTATAGGCGTGGAACAACTCGTTTCATTTTATGCAGGCTAGAGAAGTCATTTGAGCATAGAGAAAGAGTTGATCTGTCAACGGCAACGATCGAGCATGTTCTACCTCAAACCCTAAATCAGGAGTGGAGAGAAGACCTAGGACCAGAGTCAGAAGAAATTCACGCTACCCTACTAGATACATTCGGTAATTTGACTCTAACTGCTTACAATGCAGAACTGGGCAATCTTCCATTCTCAGCAAAAAAATTAAAGCTCAGAAACACCCATATTGAACTGAATCGCTGGATTCTTGAACAGGAGAATTGGCGTGCAACAGAAATTGAGGGACGAGCAAAGCAACTCCTAGATAAAGCTAATCAAATCTGGCCTAGTCCTTAGCTGCGTTGCGTTACCCAGTAAGGACATCAGTATGAACTCCATCAACCGCTTTTCCTCCCGCCGCCAGCGCCTTGATCACGCCTTCCTGCGCGATCGCCTCAAAACCGCAACATCCTACAAACGCATTGCGGGGTATTTCCGGAGTTCCATTTTCGAGCTAGTGGGCGAACAAATTGCTGGAATCCCCAAGGTGCAGATTGTCTGCAATAGCGAGTTAGACGTTGGGGATGTGACCATTTCCAAGCGTGTCCGCGAGATGGCGTTAAAGGAACGCTGGAATGAGATTGACTGCGAAGTTGAGGCGTTGCTGTATCGCGATCGCTATCGCCATCTATACGAACTACTCACCAGCGGTAACGTTGAGATTCGGGTGGTACCGAAAGATCGCATCTTTATCCATGGCAAAGCGGGAATCATCGAAGTTGCCGATGGTACAAAAACTTGCTTTTTGGGTTCCATCAACGAAACTCGGAGTGCCTTTGCCCATAACTACGAAATTCTTTGGGAAGATACCTCACCAGAAGGGGTTGCCTGGGTAGAGGAAGAATTTGATGCTCTCTGGCCCGATGCCTATCCCCTGCCCGAGGCGATCATCGAAGAAGTGAAGCGCATCGGCGATCGGGTAGAAATCCGCTTTCCAGAAATCACACCCGCTGAACTGCCTGCCGCCGCCCTCGCAGAAAGCCCCATCTATCGTGGGGGAGAGCAACTTGAACCCTGGCAGCGATCGTTTGTCACTCTTTTCCTGAGACACCGAGAGATCTACGGCAAAGCCCGCCTGTTACTGGCGGATGAAGTCGGTGTTGGCAAAACCCTTTCGCTTGCTGCTAGTGCCATGATGTCTGCCCTGCTAGATGATGGACCTGTCCTCATCTTGTGTCCCTCTACCCTCACCCTGCAATGGCAGGTAGAACTGACTGACAAACTTGGCATCCCCAGTGCTGTCTGGCTATCCAATCGGAAAGTCTGGATTGACCCCAAGGGACACATCATCAAAACCCGTGGCCCCGAAGACATTGTCCGGTGCCCCTTTCGTATTGCCATTGTTTCCACTGGGCTGATTTTTCATGACTCAGAAGAACGTCAGCATTTGCTCGATCGCAAGTATGGCACCGTCGTTTTGGATGAAGCACACAAAGCACGACGGAAAGGAGGACTGGGAGGCAGAAAAGAAGAATCCAATAATCTCCTCGACTTCATGCTCCGCATCGGCACCCGCACTCGCAATCTGCTCCTGGGCACCGCTACTCCCATTCAAACTGAAGTCCGTGAACTCTGGGATCTCCTCCGCATTCTTAACACCGGAGCCGACTTCGTTCTCGGGCGCGAGTTGGTGAGTCAATGGATGGAATGGGAGAAAGGGCTGCCCATTGTCAAAGGAGAGGAGCGACCAGCCGATGAACGCGAAGCCTGGGAATGGCTGCGGAATCCGCTCCCACCTGCTAGTGAAGCTGCCCTATTTATGAATCTAAGGTTCCAGTTAGGGGTGCCCGACCAGACCTTTTTTACCGATAGCGGCTTTGGCAGTCTGAACTTCCTTGAACAGCAGGCGATCGGGCAAACGCTTGAACCTGATTTCTTCAAAACCCATAATCCTGTACTGCGGCATACCGTATTGCGTCGCCGCCAAACTCTTGAAGACGCTGGACTGTTAGAGAAAATTGAAGTCGATATCCATCCTGCCCCCGATGCTCCCAGCACAGCTTATCCCGGCATTAGCTTCAATGGACTGGGCTTACTCACCAGCCTTCCATTTGATCTAGCTTATGAAGCTGCCGAAGCCTTCACCACGGCATTGCAAAAGCGTACCAAGTCGGCTGGCTTCATGAAAACCTTACTGCTCCAGAGGATTTGCTCTAGCTTCACTTCAGGACGCCTTACAGCCGAAAAGATGCTCCGGCGAGAAGTCCCTGATGACGAAGAACAGTCTCGCCTGCTTGCAGATACTTTGTATGACTTAACCGCTGAAGAAGTTCTGCACCTCCAGACCATTGTGGAAGAATTGTCGCGATCAGAAGCCCGCGACCCCAAGCTTGCAGCCGTTCGATCTTTTCTGACCGAATACCGCACTGAGGGTAAAACATGGCTGGAGCATGGCTGCATTATCTTTAGCCAGTACTACGATACAGCTTATTTCATGGGGACTGAACTCGCCAAGTTACTACCCGATGAACCAATTGGGGTTTATGCTGGCGCTGGCAAGAGTGGGCTATTTCGAGGCGAAAACTTTTCTGCTGTTGAACGGGATAAGCTCAAGGAACGAGTCAAAGATCGAGAAATTCGCCTCATGATTGCAACCGATGCAGCCTGTGAAGGACTTAACCTACAAACCCTGGGCACATTGATCAACGTCGATCTACCTTGGAACCCATCCAGGTTAGAACAACGATTGGGACGAATCAAACGCTTCGGCCAATCACGACGGCAAGTCGATATGCTGAACTTGGTTTACCACGATACCCAAGACGAAACCGTTTATCAAGTGCTATCGCGTCGCATGAAAGACCGCTACGACATCTTTGGTGGATTGCCAGATACGATCGAAGATGACTGGATTGAGAGCCGCGAACAACTCGAAAAAATGATGGACGAGTACATTCACCTGCGGCAAAAAGCTCAGGATGTCTTCGAGATTCGCTATCAAGAGACAATTTATCCCGATCGCGATCGCTGGGAACTATGTTCAAGGGTCTTATCCCACAAAGATGTTATCGAGAAGCTGTCTGAATCATGGTGACAATTCACTTACTCTTCCGTAGTCAATCGATCCAGCTCATCCAGCAACTTAGTGATTCGGTCTTTTTTCTTGAGATCGCTCAACACCTTACTTTGCTGAAAGCGCTTACCAATCTCACTCCACCTTTGAGCCATGACTTTCTCGAGGGTCAGTTCTGGTTCTGGCGTTAACTCTTTAATCACTGCTTTGCATCTCGGTCGAACTTCTCGACCACAGCAGCCACAGCCTCAATCTCATGTTGTAGATCTTCAATAGAAGGGAGTTTAGTCTTGAACTCTTCAGGAAGCGCAGCCGTGGTGCGGTAAGTAGAGACACTGATCGGTTGGCTCATCCCCCGAA
>Ga0209591_10006813_pt1 | contig 12639 bp, 10 predicted proteins | sample MAT01_FD_187207 | JGI IMG/M metagenome (GOLD analysis project Ga0209591, IMG submission 187207) | Freshwater microbial communities from Lake Fryxell liftoff mats and glacier meltwater in Antarctica - MAT-01 (SPAdes) (version 2) | ecosystem: Environmental > Aquatic > Freshwater > Ice > Liftoff...
GATTCCAAGCATTGGGATTGACGCTGTGGTTTTACCGTTGATGAAATTTTCTTTCCTGGCCGGCCTTGCCCTTCTCTCGGCGGGTTGTGCCAGTTCCTCCCACACCGGGCGGGTCGCGCAATTTGATCCCTATCATCCCGGCGGCCCGGTTTACCAATCGCAGGAATTTGTGGCGGATAAACCCATGCCTGCGGAAGCACCGTATGGCACGTATTTTGATGACACGAAGGCCGTCCCGGCAAACCTCGCCAACCCGTATTGGATCCGCGGATATTGGGCCTGGAAAAACAAGGACTGGGAATGGATCGCCGGCCGCTGGGTCGAGTGTCCCAAGCCCGGCCTGATCTGGATCAATGCGCGCTCATATACCAGCGGTCCGCACACGTTTTGGCAGACCGGATTCTGGCAGTAAAAATTACGCAGCGTGTTCCGCCGCAGGAGGCGCGGGTATTTCGTCCTTCTTTTTCCCGACGAAATATTTCTCCACGAGATAGAAGGTTACGGGAATGAGGAAGATGGAGATGAAGGTGCAGGCCAACATGCCGCCAATGACCGTTGTGCCCAGAATGCGGCGCGAAACCGCCCCGGAGCCCGACGCCATTGCGAGCGGCACCGTGCCGAGAATGAAGGCGAAGGCGGTCATGAGAATCGGCCGCAAACGCAGGCGCGCGCCGGCCAGGGTGGCCTCCATGAGCGGTTTGCCTTTTTCATATTCGTCGCGCGCGAACTCCACGATGAGGATGGCATTTTTCGCCGCCAGGCCGATGAGCATGACGAGGCCGATCTGGGCGTAGAGATTGTTCTGCATGTCGCGGATAAGCAGCGCGGCAAATGCGCCAAAAACCGCGATCGGCGTGCTCAAGAGCACGCTGAAGGGCAGGGACCAACTCTCATATTGCGCCGCGAGGATGAGGAAGACGAAGAGGAGCGAGAGCCCGAAAATGGCGGCGGCCGGCACACCTTTTGCCGCCAGCCATTCCTGATAGGACATTCCCAAATAATCAAAGCCCATTCCCGGCGGCATCTCTTCCTTGAAGACTTCCTCCAGCGCATTCATGGCCTGCGCCGTGCTGTAGCCCGGCGCGACGCCGGCATTGATCTGCGAACAGCGGAACATGTTGTACCGCATGGTAAACTCCGGCCCGTAGGTTTTTTCCGTCGTAATGAAGGATGAGATTGGAACGGAATCCCCGTCTTTATTCGCCACATAGAAAACGCCGAGATTGTTGATGTCGTTGCGGTATTCGCCCTCGGCCTGGACATAGACCTGCCATTGCAGGCCGAAGCGGTTGAAATAATTGACGAAGTAACCGCCGAGAAAAGTCTGCAACGTTTCATACGCGTCGCTCAGATTCACGCCCTGGATCATGGCCTGGGCTTGATCCACCTTGAGATTAATCTGTGGGACATCCCACAACGCCGTGGTGAAAAGTCCGGTCAACTCCGGCCGCTTGGCCGCCGCCGCCATGAACGCTTTCGTGTTGCTGGCAATAAATTCCACATCGGCGCCCGAGCGGTCCTGCAGAATAAAAGTCACCCCGCCCGCCGTGCCGATACCGGGGATGGCCGGCGGCGGAAAGGCGAACGCCGCCGTGGGTTTGGTCAGGCCGTGCAACTCCCCGTTGATCCGCTTCATGATGGCATCCACCTGCAATTCCGGTGTCGTGCGCTCGTCCCACGGCTTGAGCGTGATGAAGAAAAATCCGTTGTAGGTCGCCTGCACGCTGCTGAGCAGATTGAAACCCACCACCGTCGTGACGTATTCCACGCCCGGCGTCTTGCGCAGGATCTCTTCAATCTCGCTGCACGCGAGGTCCGTTTGTTGCAGCGACGACGCACGCGGAAGCTGTACGGCGCCGAAGATATAGCCCTGATCCTCCTCGGGGATGAAACCGGCGGGAAGTTTCGAGCCGATGCCCAGGCCCAGCAGGGAGAGGAAGAGGAGAAAGACGAGGCTGATGGCCAGCTTCCGGATGGCCGCGCCGCAGATGCCGACATAGCCATCGGTGGCCTTTCCGAAGACTTTGTTGAACCAGCCGAAGAATTTCGCCAGCGGGCCGTGGGATTCTTTTTTCGGGCGCAAAAGCAGCGCGCCGAGGGCCGGGCTGAGCGTCAGCGCATTGAAGGCCGAGATCACGACCGAGACCGCCATCGTCACGGCAAATTGCTGATACATCTGTCCGGTGATGCCGGGGATAAAAATGGTGGGCACGAAGACCGCCACCAGGATCAGGGCCACCGCAATGACGACGCCCGAAACCTGCGACATGGCCTTGATCGCGGCGTCCGTCGGCGACATACCTTTCTCGATGTGGGTTTCGATGGCCTCGACCACCACGATGGCATCGTCCACCACCAGCCCGATGGCGAGGACAAGACCAAAGAGCGAAAGCGTGTTGATGGAAAAACCCAGGACGGGGAACAAGGCAAACGTGCCGATAAGAGAAACCGGCACGGCAATGAGCGGAATCAACGTCGCCCGCCAGCCTTGCAGGAAAATGAAGACAACCAGGATGACGAGAATCATGGCCTCGAAGAGCGTCTTGACGATTTCCTTCACGCCTTCGGTCACCGCCAGGGTGGTGTCGAGGGCGACGGTGTATTTCAGATCCTGCGGGAAGTTTTTGCTCATCGTCTCAAACAACGCCCGCGCCTCCTTCATCGTCGCCACGGCATTCGAACCCGGCTGTTGATAGACGCAGACGATGGCGGCGTTCTGACCCTGAAAGCGTCCGCGCAGATTATAAACCTGCGAGCCGAGATCCACCCGGGCCACATCCCGCACGCGGACAAGGGAGCCGTCGGAATTGGCCCGGATGACGATATCCTCAAACTGCTTGGTCGTGCTGAGGCGGCCCGTGGTGTTGACCGTAAAGGTGAAGACTTGCCCGTCCGGCACGGGTTCGCCGCCGATCTGGCCGGCGGGATTCACATTGTTCTGCGCCTCGATCGCGTTGATCACCTCGGGCACGGTGATGTTCAGCGTCGCCAGCCGGTCGGGCTGCACCCAGACACGCATGGCATACTGGCCGGCACCGAAAATATTGACCGAGCCGATGCCGTTCACCCGCGTCATCGGGTCGTTGATGTTGATGTAGGCGTAGTTGGCGAGGAAGGTCGGATCGTAGGTGCCGTCGGGCGAGTAGAGCACAAACACCCCCAGGGGAGAGGCGAAGGCCTGATCCACCGTGACTCCGAAGTTGCGCACGGCGGCGGGAAGCTGCGGGGAGGCCTGGGTCTGCCGCATCTGCGCCAGGATCTGATCCGTCGTTGGGCTGGTGTTGATGCCCGAGATGATGTTGAGGGTCATCATGCCGTTGTTGGCATTGATGGAATACATGTACTCCATTCCCTCGACTCCGCTCATCTGCTGCTCGATGGGAGTGGCCACCGATTGCTCGACCGTGAGGGCGTCGGCACCGACATACGTGGTCGAGACCTGAATCTGCGGAGGAACAATATTCGGGAACTGCGCCACGGGCAGCCCGGCCATCGAAACCAGGCCCACGATGACCGTGATGATGGCGATGACCATCGCCACAATGGGCCGCCGGATGAAGAAATTCGACATGCGCGCGCTTTAGGCTGCGGGGGAGGGTTTCGGCGTCGGTGAAGCAGCCGGGGCGGTCTTTGGCACCGGCGGCTGATAGGGCGTCGGGTTCAGCTTCATGCCCGGCCGCACTTTTTCCACGCCACCGACGACCACCTTGTCGCCCGCCTTGAGATTGCCTGTCACCACCTGCATCTGGCCCTGAACCGGACCGAGCTGGACTGCGGTTGGCCTAGCGATGTTGTCCGGCCCCACAACGCAGACCCCATAATTTCCCTGAAGTTCCACCGTGGCCGCCTGCGGAACCACGAGCGCGCCCGGAAGTTCCTTCACCGGGGCAGTGATGCGGGCAAAAAGTCCGGGCCGCAGCAGGTTTTCATCGTTCGGAAAAAGAGCCGTGATCTGAATGGATCCCGTGGCGGTATTGACCTGACGGTTGACAAAATCGAAACGCCCCAAGTGTGGATAGATCGAGCCGTCCGCCAGTTTGAGCTGCAGTTTTCCATCGTCCCGATCCTCCGTACGCGCCTGCAACCGGGAGAGAAGTTCGCTCGCCTGCAAATACTCCTGCTCCGTGATGGAGAAGTTCACCTTGATCGGATTGACCTGTGACATTTGGGTCAGCACCGAGGCCGTGCCGCCGGGCCCGACCAGGTCGCCGATTTGCGTCTGGGCCAGACCCGCGATGCCTTCGAACGGCGCGGTAATCGTGCAGTAGTTGAGATTGATCTGCGCCGTTTGCACGCTCGCCTGCACGGCCGCTGCTCCGGCGATGGCCGCCTGGGTGTCTTGATACGAGGTGTCGTACTGCTGCTGGCTGATGACCTTGGTTTTGAAAAGCTGGGTCTGGCGGTCGAGGGTGAGCTGGGCCAGTTGGGCCTGGGCCAGCGCCTGACCATAGCTGGCCTGAGCCTGGGCCAGCACCGCTTGAAAAGGCCGGGGGTCAACCGTAAAAAGGACATCCCCTTTTTTGACGACCGAGCCTTCCTTGTAGTTCTGGGTCAGCAAATATCCGCTGATTTGCGCGCGAATGTCGGCATTCTGATAACCATCGAGCAGGCCCACCCAGGTGTTCATTTCGGAGACATCCTGCTGCACGACGGTTGCCACCGTCACGGCCAACGGCGGAGCGGGGGCGGCTTCCGGTTTTTTGCCGCAAGCAGTCAGTCCGACCAAAACAAGGCCGCAGCCAACGGCGAGTGCGCGATTCATCTCCACGGTAGGTAGTAGGAGGCCACGCGAATGTCAATGACACTGGGCTCACGGAGCCGGAACCGCCGTCTTCACGCCCTTGCCCAACTCCTCGAACGTGATGTCGAGCGGCGGATATTTTTCCCAATCCTTGTAGTCGTAATGCCACCACTCGTAGGGAAACGGGGTGAACCCGTGTTTCTTCATGACGGCTTCCAGCTTGAGGCTGTTTTTTCGCTCCAACGCGCTCCATTTTTTGGAAAAGCGGTGTGCCTTTTCGGTGAAGTCGTCGTAAGCCGTGGGCATTTTTAAATCGTTGCCGATACGATCCACCAGGGTCACATCCACCGCCGTGCCGCGGGTGTGCTTGCCCTTGCTCTTTCCCGGATCGGAAACATACCGCTCATCGGGAACGAGCGACCACATTTTGGCCTGCACGGAGATAGGGCGATAGCCATCGTAAATTTTTAATCCCAACCCCTCCCAGCCCAGCTCCTCCTGCACCTTTTGCAAGGCCGTCGCGACGTCCCTGTGCACGAAGGCCGTGGGAAACGGATAAAGCGTCCGCCCGGTGAAATTATACGTCGTGGCGTAGCGGATTTCCTGCAGGAGCGCGGGATAAATCATGCCCACGTTGACGAGGTTGTGTTCGACCGCCATGGGCTGGGCGGCGGGCGAAGGCGTGGCTTCCTGCGCAAAAGCCAGCCAGGGATGCGCGCAGATGAGCACGGATAAAAACGCTCCTTTCCCCCACCCGTGCCCTTTCGTTTTCATTGCTGGCTAGAGATAGCGATCTTCCATCTGTCGCACCATCCGTTTGACGTGGCGGAATTTTTCCCGGGGTTTGAGTACGCGATAACTGGCCTTGATGTCGCCCCACTGGAGAATCTCAATCGTCACCCGGCGCACTCCCCACGCGTTCATGTCGCGGCGGGTGGGTTTGTAAAGATCAACCGTATTTGTGCCCGCCAGCATCCAGCCGATGTCGTCCACCTCATAAATTTCCCCGGTCGCCACGATCCGAAAAACCGTGCCCGCCGGGAATCGCGACCAATCCGCTGCGGCGCTGTTGATCGCGCCAGATTTTAGAGATCCACCCAAGGCATTGCGGGCTCCGTAACGGGCGTGATCGCTTTCCGTGTGGGTGTACGCCGTGGTGCGGAGCTTCATCGCCGGAGCGCGGGCCAGGGGGTTTTCGTAGGGCGGTAGCGCACGCCGGGACGCGCAGGCGGCCGGAAACAGGCAGGCAATCAGCGCAAAAATTCGCCAAGGCATGCGAGGGAAATACCGCTTTTCCCAAAAGGGGGCCAAGGGAATCTTTGTTGCCTTCGTTCCCTTCTGTGAAATTGTTAAAAATCTCTCATCCATGGATCGCCTTCTGCTCATCGCGGCAACGCTTTGTTTTCTGGCCAGCTTCGGGTATACGCTCTACGCCCTCGGTGCCGGGCGTTTCAAACCCGGCCGGGTAAACTTTGTCGCGATTTTAGCCGGGTTCATTTTTCTCAGCACATTCCTTTATTTCCGCGGCAAAGCGGAAGGTTCCTGTCCGCTCAACAGCCTTTTCGATGTCCTGATTTTTCAAAGCTGGGCCCTGGTCCTCATTTACCTGGTGGTCGGATCGGCCTACCGGCTCTCGCTGCTGGGTGCCTTCACCGCACCGCTCGCGTTTTTTCTCGTCCTGGCCGCCTTCATCGCCCCGATCAATCAGCTACCGGTCCCGCGCGCCGTGTTGAACCCCTGGATCGAATTTCACGCCGCCCTTTCCATCATCGCCTATGGGGCCTTTGGCCTCGCCTGCATTGCGGGCATCATGTACTTGCTCCAGGAGCGTCAGCTTAAGTCTCACAAAGCCTCCCCGTTGTTTTACAACCTTCCTCCCATCAACGACCTCGCCGTGGCCAACGGACGCCTCGTCTGGTTGGGTTTCGGATTGCTGACCATTGCTTTTGCGGCCGGTTTTCTCAGTCAGATGCCGGTCAACACCACGAAGTTCCTGGCCTCGGCTGCGATCTGGATTGTTTACGGCCTGCTTTTGGTGCTGAAACGCTTGCACACGCTCGCCCCGCGCCGCCTGGCCACCCTTTCCATCGTGCTGTTCGCCCTTGCGCTCATCACGCTGCCGGGCATTCAATATCTTTCCTCACGGCCATGAGAAAAGTTGAGAGTTTATGGCTGAGAGTTGCGCGGCAGGAACGTCCATCCTTTGCCTTGGCCTCTCAACCCTCAACCCTCAACCCTCAACCCCGCAGGCGGCCATGAATATTCTCTGCGCCGGTCTCAATCACCAAAATGCCCCCTTGGATGTCCGTGAGAAATTCGCGGTCGGCAGCCATCAGATGGCCGAAACGCTTTCCGCCGTCCGCGCGATTGACGGGCTGTCGGGCGCGGTGATTCTCTCGACCTGCAATCGCGTGGAATTTTATGCGGCCAGCCTGTGCCCGGTGCGCACGTTTGACGATTTGCGCGGCCTGCTCCACGCCCGCGCGGGGTTGGTTGCGCCGCTCTATTTTCACGATACGCCCGGCAGCGTGCGGCACCTTTTCCGGGTGGTCAGCGGACTCGATTCGATGGTACTCGGCGAAACCGAAATCCTGGGCCAGGTGAAGAAAGCCTATTCCGCCGCCGCCGAATTCGGCGCGACCACCAGCCACCTCAATAAACTCTTCCAACACGCCTTCCGCGTGGCCAAGCATGTCCGCAGCGAAACCCAGATCACCCGCGGCGCCACCTCGGTCGGGGCCGTCGCGGTCGAACTGGCCGGGAAAATCTTTGGTGACCTCACCGGACGCCGCGTCATGATCCTCGGTGCGGGCGACACCAGCGAACGCACCGCCCGCAGTTTGGTTTCGCGCGGGGTCAAAACAGTGATTGTTTCCAACCGCACCTACGAGCGCGCCGCGAAACTCGCCGAGGAAATCGGCGGCCTCGCCATTCATTTCGACCACTGGCAAAACGCCTTTTCCGATGTGGACATCCTGATCTGCTCCACCGCCGCGCCCCACACGATTCTCACCCGCGAACAACTCGCCCCCTTGATGAAAGAGCGTGCCGGGCGCCCCCTTTTCGTCATTGATCTGGCCGTTCCGCGCGATGTCGAAGCCTCCGTCAACGAACTCGAAGGCGTTTTTCTTTACGATATGGATTCCCTGGAAAACATCGTCCGCCAAACGCTCGAGGTGCGCCGGAGTGAAATCATCCGCTGTGAAAAAATGATCGCCGATCAGGTCGGCACCTTCGTTTCCTGGCTCAAGCGTCATCAAGGATTGCGTTCGTGAACAGCCTCATTCTCGGCACCCGGGGCAGCGATCTCGCCCTGGCCCAAACCCGGATCGTCGCGGAAAAACTCCGCACCGCGCATCCCCTGCTCGCCATCGAAACGAAGATCATCAAAACCACCGGCGACCAGCGTCTTGATGTGAGTCTTTCCGCGCCCGGCATGTTGGAAAAAGGTCTCTTCACCAAAGAACTCGAAGAAGCCTTATTCGCCGGGGAAATTGATGCCGCCGTTCACAGTCTGAAAGATTTGCCGACTGAAAATCCACCCGGTCTCATCCTCGGAGCCATTCTCGAACGGGCCGATCCCTCGGACGTTCTCATCGCCAAAGGAGCCGGCGGTTGGAAGGCCCTTCCGCCAGGTGCCACCGTGGCCACGTCTAGTCCACGCCGAAAAGCCCAGCTCCTGCATTTACGTCAGGATCTCCATGTGGTGGAAATCCGCGGCAACGTGCCGACCCGCCTGCGCAAGCTCGCGGAAGATCCCGCCATGGACGGACTCCTCCTCGCCAAAGCCGGCCTTGACCGTCTCGGCCATCACATCATCCCCTCCGGTTTGCATTGGACCGTGGTCAGCGAAATGCTGCCCGCACCGGGCCAAGGCGCCATTGCCATCGAGTGCCGCGCGAACGACCCCGCCACACGGAAGGTTCTGCAACCCATTCACCACGAAGAAACCGCCCTGTGCGTCAAGGCCGAGCGCGATCTGCTCCGCTCGCTCGGTGGAGGATGCAGCCTGCCGCTCGGGGCGCTGGCCCGGATGGAAAATGGGGAAATCCGGCTGCGCTCCTTCCTGGAAAATTGAGGCGAAGGAAACCCCCTTGCCAGCGGGCACCAAACCCATGAGATTGCACTAAGCGACTATCGACCCCGCTGCGCTGACGGCCTTAAGCCTGCACACGCCTCCTCGGCGGCACCCCGTCCCTCTGAAGGAAATTGGATTAACATCCGCCGTGTTTCGGCTGCACTTGCAGCCCCTCGATGAAACGGTGGGGAATGCGCGACAATCCAACCGCCGCGCCCAGCAACGCCCCCACCACGGCCCCTCGATGGCAATTGTCGCCGCCCAAATTTGTGTTGGAAATCACGCCGCCTTCAAAATTGTCCGCGTATTTCCAAGCCAGATAGAGCGAGGCTGGAAACGCGTCGGCGAGGTAGCACGCCGGACTCAGCCGCCGCCCCACCACGACCTCATCGGGCTCGCGCGACCACTCCGCCGCCTTGCGTGGAGAGCACCAATTCGCCGCGTGTTCAAAAATCGCATCCCGCAGATCCCCGCCATCAAGCACGCGGCAGAGGATGCATGCCAGCGCATCGCTCGCCGCATAAATCTCCGGTCCCCGGTGCGTCAACGCAACATGCTCGCGCACCACTGCGCGCGCCCTCGCGGTGTCACCCGCAAAAACGCCACAAATCGCACCCACGTGGGCCAGCCCTCCGATGTGGATATCTGTTCCGCCACACTTTCGAGGTGCTTTTCCACGAGCATAGGCCGTGAAAAAATTTCGGTGACACTCTTCAACATAAGTATCGCGATGCTTGCCCGGGGTGAGCATGAACTCGACGTATCGCCGCAGGTAATCGTCCGCGTCGTAGCATCCGCACTCGCTCAGCGAATCAAGCAAAAGATGCGTCAGCTGCAAATTGAGCGTGTTATCGCCCGCTCGAAGAAATTGATGGTAATGGATGCCACGCTTACCCCAAAACGCCGCTTGATCGTGGAGAATCTCACCGCGCTCATTCAAGGCCCGATACTCCGATCTCCACAAAATGCTGTCTGGATGCAGCGGCCGGGGCGTCAAAAAACTCCGCACCTGCCCGTAATCCCCCGCCAGTGCCTTGCGGTCATAATACCAGTGCACCGGCATGGCCAGCGCATCCCCAATCAGTGGACCCCAGATGCTCCCGCCGACACGATCCCCCGACGGAGAAAGACCTTCTGCATCCTGCCGCCATGTCTCCACGCCAGAACTGTTAAGGGATGATTCCATGAAGAGAGTTACGCCGCGGAGCCGCCCATGGTGCTTTAATTTCCAACAAAAAATTCCCACCCCAGACCGGACTCTCATTTTAGCCCCAGCCCCACCATGACGTAGAGACGCTCGGACGGGAGACATTGCCTGGGAACACTTGGAGCGGACCCTGCAAGCCGCCGCCTCCGAAATAAATGCATCGCTTAGCTCCGATGTGGGCGTAACCTTAAATGAACCATAGCAAAAACATCAAAAATTAATACCGCAATTCATATCATGAAAAAGTATACATCCCCCTTATCGCTTGTAGCGACCGCCGCCACAGCTCTGCTGCTGGCATCAACTCCATCTGCTTCGGCAGCAACCTTTCCTGGCCTGCCAATCGCAGCCGCAGGCTTGAATCCCAATGATTTTGTTGGAATTTCTTTTTGGTTTATCTCAATGGCACTCGTTGCCGCCACCGCGTTTTTCTTTAACGAAAGGACCCGGGTCTCAAAGAAGTGGATGACTTCGCTCAATGTGTCCGGGCTCGTCACTCTGGTGGCGGCGGTGCATTACTTCTACATGCGTGATGTCTGGGTGGCTACGGGGAGCACACCAACGGTTTTTCGCTACATCGACTGGTTAATTACCGTCCCTCTCTTGATGGTGGAGTTTTACCTGATTCTTTCGGCCGTCACCAAAGTATCGGTCGGAGTTTTCTGGAGGTTACTCATTGGAACCTTGGTCATGTTGGTGGGTGGCTATCTGGGCGAGGCACGCATCATGCCAGTATGGCCTGCCTTTATTATCGGCATGCTGGGCTGGGCCTACATCGTTTATGAAATCTTCTTGGGAGAAGCCGGCAAAGTCAGCGCGACAGCCGCAACTCCCGCAGTCAGAACGGCATTCAACTTGATGCGTTGGATCGTGGTTGTGGGATGGGCAATTTATCCGATTGGCTACTTCATCGGCTATCTCACCAACCTCGATTCTGTCGAAAGCATGAAGGGCTTGAACATTGCCTATAATTTTGCCGACGTTCTTAATAAGATTGCGTTTGGTGTGATCATCTGGGTGGCTGCGGTGAAGGATACCGACAGCGAGAAGGCCTGACCACAATGGCTGAAACAGGGGTGGTATGGCCAAGCGCCATCCACCCCTTTTCACCTAAATACTTGTCAGACCCCTCCAGATCTCCCATCCTCAACTCGAAAGGAATTTATGCTCGCTGAGTTTCAACCTCCGGTCTCAAACAGACTCGTCGGAGTCAGCGATCTTCTCCTGGCGGTAGAGGATTTGATGCACGAATCAGTCAGGGTATCATCCCGTCGGATAAGCTTGGCCGAGAAAGCGGCACAGCAGCATTTGGAGAGCGGCGGACATCGCATGAGGGCAAAAATGACGCTTGATGCGTGTGTGAAATTATCGGTTTGCGACTCCGATGCGACGATTTTGTCGGCGGCCGTTGAACTGCTGCACAATGCGTCGCTGATCCATGACGATGTCGTGGATCAGTCCGAATGGCGCCGGGGCTCGAAAACCGTATTCAGAACCTATGGGAGCGCGGTGGCGGTCTGCACCGGCGACCTTTTACTGTCGGCCGCTTACGGTGTGCTCAGCGGTTTGAGTACCGTGAAGAAACTGCCCGGGCTTTTAAAAATCATTCATCATGGCACAGCTTCGGCCATTCAAGGACAATGTGCCGAAGGTTTGCCTGTCAATGTGGGGCCTCAGTCCTGGAGTGAATATGAGGAAGTCGTCATGGCGAAATCAGGGGCATTACTTTCCATGCCACTGGAAATCGCACTTACGGTAGCGGCCTATGAGGATCATCTTGCCATCGCCCGGAGAGCAACCAGAGCCTTCGCCGTCGCGTATCAGATCATGGACGATATCCAAGATCTCGAGATGGATCGTGGACTTGCGGGACGACCTCCCTCCTTTAATGCGCTGTTGATTTTGGCAGCGGGTGGACATGGACTGGGAGCGGCGGAGATCGCCAGTAAATTCGCTGAATTCCGACTGAAGGAGGCGATAGAGACAGCCTCACTATTGCCCAATGGTTCCGGGGATTTACTGATGGAATTCGCTGAAGGAATGCTCGCCGAATTATCGTGAAGGCCGCTGTGGAAAACCCGGCTGTCGTCATAGGAGCGGGTTTCGGAGGGTTGGCGGCAGCATTGCGTTTGCGTGCCATGGGCTACGAGGTTGAGGTCTGGGAGCGGGGGCAGAGTCCAGGCGGGAGAGCGGCTGTTTTTCAAAAAGACGGGTTTATCTACGATGCCGGGCCGACGGTGATCACGGCTCCTTTTCTTTTTGATGAGCTGTTTGCACTTTTTGACGAGAGGCGGGAGGACCATGTGGAGTTTTTGCCCGTCAAACCGTGGTACCGCATGGTGGACGGGAACCAAAAGACGTTCGATTACGGCGGAACCCGGGAGGAAGTTCGGAGCGAGATTGCCAAATTTAGCCCGGCGGACGCGGTGGGTTACGGGAAGATGCTGGAGCACTCCCGCTTGCTCTACAACGAAGGCTTTATCCGCCTGGGTGCCCAACCTTTTCACCGGTTTAGCACCATGCTGAAGTGTCTTCCCGCACTCCTGCGATTGCGTGGTGATCGCACGGTTTGGCAATTTGTCTGCCGATACTTGAAGAACGATTCGTTGCGAC
>Ga0209591_10006814_pt1 | contig 12638 bp, 14 predicted proteins | sample MAT01_FD_187207 | JGI IMG/M metagenome (GOLD analysis project Ga0209591, IMG submission 187207) | Freshwater microbial communities from Lake Fryxell liftoff mats and glacier meltwater in Antarctica - MAT-01 (SPAdes) (version 2) | ecosystem: Environmental > Aquatic > Freshwater > Ice > Liftoff...
TAAGCCTGCCGCCTGGGCAGGAGTCGCGCCATTGTTGAGCGCACTCATCCCAGCAAGGGCGCTTGATCCCATGCTCGTCATCAGCGCTGCGCTCCCAGTCGCGGCGGCTGCTGAGCCAGTGACGGCAGCGGAGGTGATCGCACCAGGGGAGAGCAGCACATTACCTGTGACTTGACCCATCGCGTTAAACAGACGGTTGAAGCTGTTCCAAACAGCCTTCACCCCTGACCACATCGTAATCAGGATGAAAACCAGACAGATCAAGCCAATGCCGATAATGGCAGCGGCGCTGCCCGTCGCCGCCCCTGCCAGAAAGAAGCCCATCACCAGCGCCTGAATCAGGGCGATAATTGTCGTCTGGACGATGAGTTCAATCCACTGATTGATAATGCTGTGAGCGATGCTCTCGGTGCGTTTGAAGAAAGCAAACAAAATCGCCATGCCAAATGAGACGAAGGTGATCCCCATCGCAATCGTAATCAAAAGGTGGACAATTTGCTCAACTAAGCCGAACAACAAAAGCGGCCAAGCCGTCAGCGCTCGCTGCTGCGATGCGCCTGCCATCGATACCGCGCCATCCCTGACTGGCTCTTCTACCTCGTTCCAGGTAATGGGCGAAATGGCGCTGTCGAAGTAACCGCCTTCGAGGTTCCAGTCCATCGGCACGACTGAACTCCCTGCCACACTTGCCCAAGTCGAAGGATTGGGGTTTTGCAGATAGAGCGGGCAGCCAGGCGAATAGACCGGCTGGGGATATCCCATCACATCTTGAGCATGACCCCGCAAATACGCGAGCGCGATGTCCAGCCCATCAATCGGTCCGTGTCCTGTTGAGCCGGGAAGGTATACATCGAGGTAGTCGCACAACTCCCCTAAATCCAGATCATTGGAGTTGATTTGGGACAGCGAGGAGAAATCACCAGAATTAGCACTCAGTCCGTCGAGAACACTCAGATACATGACCTGACTGATATTCAGCCGAAAAGTGTTCATGCCCTGATAGAAACTGGGGCCAATCGTGAAAAACAGCACCCCTGCCACATACCACATCAGGGCGCTCCTGGGGTTGACGACTTCCAGCCGGATGAAGGCCGCCAGCAAATAAGTGATTCCCAGCACCAGCAGCGCGACAATGAAGACGTACCCTACCGCTAGGCGCAAACTATCATTTGTTTGCCCGATGATGGGCACGAAAGCACTGGTGATGAGCCAATCGTTAATCAGTTTGACGGTATAGCCTGCCATGAGCAGCGCTTTTTGTAATCCCCAATGGATGCTGGCGAGCATCACGATCAGGCTGTATTGCAGTTCGTCAAGCATCCGTGCGAAATCAGGCATGGTTCCTCCTCAATCGGCGACATCGCCGGAACAGTAGGGGTTAACGGCGTTGCGCCAGGTAATTTGGTTATTGCCAGCGCCATCTAGCAAGTAAGCTAATTGATCGACGGTACCGGGCAGGGTATAGGCCGCTAAACCAAAGACCCGCGTCTCACCGGGCTGTACCGGATCATACGATTGATCGACGATGCCAACGGCTTGCATTGCCATTTCGGAAGTCGGCCATGTGCCTTCAACAATGCCATTAGTTGTGTCAATGCTTAGGATAACCATCAAGGCGGGTGGCACGGTCTCATAAGGGATACTGCCTAGATTTTTGATCTCTAATGACCACGATTGGAGAATGCGCGGCTGACCACTTTGGGGAGAAGCAGGCTGCGTCTCTACATCCATTAGACGAAAGCGAAGCCGCAGCGCTGCACCTGGTTGACCAACGAATACCGCATCGTCCTTGTAGAAAGCCGCAGGGGCTTGAAGGATGTAAGGCGTTGTTATAGATGGCATCGGCGTGGGTATACCAGGTATCTGTGTTCCTGTAATTGTCGCGGCGGCTGTTGGACACGCATAATAAGCCATCTCATTCACAACAGTGCCACAGGCCAAAGCAGCGAACATCATGAATACCGGCGAAACGAGCAGATAAATGGCAGATTTGAGGTTCAATAAATTTCTCCACTCCAAAGAACAGCATACTAACCAGTAAAATAAAGCGGGTGGTTGTCGCTTAACGGGGGCATTTTAATGAGTACAAATGAAGAATGCTTAGCAAGGGCACGCCTATCACTTGAAGGATTGTCGGTTGGTGATGCATTTGGTGATCAGTTTTTTATGAATGCGGATGAAGCCAAAAAGCTGATTGACACGCACACATTGCCCGACGCACCTTGGCTATTTACTGACGATACCAACATGGCACTCTCGATCTACCATATACTCAAACAATACGGTGATATTCATCAAGATGCTCTAGCAGACAGTTTTGCAAACAACTATGACCTAAATCGCGGCTATGGTCCGGCCATGCACCGCCTGTTAGCACAAATTGGCGCAGGCCAATCTTGGAAAACAGTTTCCTCGCAGTTGTTTGAAGGACAAGGTTCTTACGGTAACGGTGCTGCGATGCGCGTTGCCCCCATCGGTGCGTATTTTGCAGATGATTTGGAGCAAGTTATCGAATACGCCCGTCGCTCGGGTGAAGTCACGCATACCCATCCCGAAGGAATTGCCGGAACCATTGCAGTTGCAGTTGCGGCTGCCTTGGCAGCCCGTATGCATGGCAGTACGCCTCAAAGTTCGATGCAAGCGGAGTTTCTTACAATGATTCTCCCCTATGTCCCAGAAAGTGAAGTGAAGAGTGGAATCATTCGTGCTCGCGATTTGCAATCGACTGCTATCGATCACGTCGTTGGTATGATTGGAAATGGCTATCGGATTTCGGCGCAAGATACAATTCCTTTCGCGTTATGGTGTGCGTCACATAGCTTAGACAATTTTGAAAATGCGCTTTGGCTCACGGCATCCGGTTTTGGTGACGTTGATACCAACTGTGCAATTGTAGGTGGCATCGTTGCGCTGTTTGTTGGCAGTCAAGGCCTTCCATCGGAATGGATTCAACGACGTGAACCTTTGCCTCTATGGGCGTTGGGTTAAGGAATGAGACCCGGTTGATTGCCGGGCGTGAGCAGTAGTGTGAAGCCGACATTTCCACCACGGCGGCTGTTGGGAATGTCCCACACTTCACTAAAATAAGGCACAACCAAACGCGCTTGCGCTGATGTCACGACTTGAAGCTGGGCAAAGCCGCGGCTATCCGTAAACGCTTGCGAGATCACTCGATTCGTCCCCACTTCTACCACCCGCACCGAAATACCAGATACCCCTTCCGCCGGATCGACGGCGCGATTGCCGTTCTCATCGTACGCAATCACAAGAGAAATGTTCACGACTGCGGGTGGAAGAGCCGTTATGGTCGGCTGCACAGTAGGCGGTGCCGCAACTAATTGGATACCTGCCGCAGGCTGTGGCTGCATGGTCGGAACGGAGGTGTCAACAGGTGGTGGCAAAATGAGCGTTGTCGCACTTCCCCGATAGATCTGAATAGCATCCAAACCGATCACCTGCCCCTCGCTGGCTGTGTTGCGCTGCCCTGTACCGCGCAGTTCGAGCCAGTGAGCACCGCGCGTCAAGATGTATACCTGCGTACCGGGATAGGACAGTTCTAGCGCATAGGCATCGATTGTGTCGATCACAACCCCATCGACAACGATCTGGAAGATGCCCATGTTTCGTGCCGCCACATAGCGGATCCGCAAGCCTTCACCCTCAAACGCAAATGACACCGAACTTGCGCCATCCATAGTGCGATGATACTGTCCCTGACTGGCCTCGACGACCTGTCGTGCCTCCCATGGGGTGGCATAGATTACATTGGGATGGTCGGACTCGAAGCTGATCCAGCCTTCATAGGGTGGGGGTTGACGGGTCGCATCCGGCAGCGGCTCAATCGGCTGTGGCGGCGCGGGAAGCAGCGTGATTCCGAAAGGAAAAGGTGTCAGCGTTGGCGCGACATAGACTCCTGGCATCACCGCCTGGATGGCCAGTACCCGTGTCGAAAGCGTTGGTGTGGCAGTCGCTGTTGAGGTCGCTGTCATTGTCGGCGTGAACGTCCCTGTCACCGTGGGAGTAGGTGTCGCAGTTGCAGGCGGTGATGCGGTCAGTGTCGCCGTCGCCGTAGGCAAAACAACCCGTGTTGGTAGGCTGAATGCAGGCGGATGCTTGACATCCAGCGCTAGGTACAGGGCTGTACTCCATGTTACCAAACTCAATACCATTAAGCTAAGCAAAAACCGTCGCATGACTCACCTTCTGCCTTTCTTCTCCTCGCAGAGTAGCAGAAATGGGGTGAGTCACCGCCGACAAACTTAGCAGTTCAGGGTGTCATTTTTGGCGGATAGGGGACAATTTTGTCAGTCCTTTAAGTAGGTGAAGCCTTCGGAGACGGCACGACTGATAAGATGTTCGTTGGTGACGGCACCGAAACGCCTCCGTAGTCTGCGCCGAATGCTGTAAACGCGTCGCACCGGTACGTGAAGTTCCAGCGCGATTTCACCAACATGCAGGCCGTGAGCTAGGAGCCGCAGCACGGTACGCGACTGCGAGTCGAGGTGCCAATCACGCTGATTAGACTGCATGGTGACCAGATATTCGGCATTGGCGGTAGGTGAGAGATAGGGACGATTGCGAAGCACCGTTTCTAATGCAGGGATGAAGGCAGGTGGTCAGATCATCACCCGTATACAGATAAGCCGATACTCCAGAGGCGAACAGATCACGCACCAGCAGTCCATCAATCAAATTGCCTGTGATGATGAGTTTTGATGTTAAGGTGAGTGTCTTAATGCGCTCAACCAGCAGCAGCACATCGACAAATGGATCGAGGCGTTCATTAAACAGCACGAGGTGGGGTTGGGTGGCTTGTATTTGTTTGAGGAGTGTATCCGCATCTCTGGCGATATCCACCAGTTTAAATTGTGGATACTCCTGTAAAATCGTACGGATGCCCAGCAGCATAAGATCGGCTTCGTCGGCAACAATGAGGCGTGTCATCAGGAAAATCCTCGTGAAATTGACTATTGCGCTCCAGCATATCGATAAATGCTCATGAGTCGTCAGTCAATTTTCGCGCCAAGACGAACAAAATTGAGTACTACTCAACTTTGTTCTTGCTGGTGTCCAACAAAAATGAAGATTTGAAAAGTAGAAATGCTTACTTGACAACGCAGAGATGTATTGGGGAGAGGCTTTCCTCAACGAGTCAGATTAGTCCTTTCTCGATGGCAACGGAGACGATTTGTTCGCTGGTCTGCACTTGGAGGATCTCACGGAGTTTGCGCCGGGAACGGTAGACAGCCTGATCGCTGATGCCCAATATTGCAGCGATCTCTTGCACGGTTAAACCATCGCGCATCAATCGGGTAATGCCCAGATCGCGGTGCGTCAACTGTTTGAGATCGACTTGAGGACGGCCTGGGTACACCAGCCGCGACGCTTTTTGGGACAAGTACAATTCACCGCGCTCAGCAGCCATAAGTGCTTGCAGAATACGATCGGCAAAACGATCAAATTTGTCAACAAACCCGGAAATGCCATGGAAGAACAGATCGTGAATATAGGCCACGTTGAGCTTATCGCTTAGAATGATAATCGATAAAGAGGGATGGTGATTTCTCAGCTGTTGCACCATTCGCACGGGGTCTAAACCGCCTAACAGCGTGTCATCCATCAGCAGAAAATGCGCCGGATGCACTTGTAGCCATGAAATGGAGTCGTCCATCGTGGCAAACGCGGCTGCAACCTCAAAAGGCATCTGTGATTTTTGTATCAGCGCTTCAATGCCATTGCGTCTCACATCATCGGCATCAACGATAATGACTAAATTTGTACGCATAATCTTTTTATTCCTCCTTTGTCCATTGCAGGGTTGCGACTCACGAACCCGCCCAAAGTATCTATAACCAGCATCGCAGCATTTCATCAAACCATCCATGAATACGAATCCATCGGATAGACTATTCGTATCCATAGATGCACAATCTATTTTGTGATATACAGAAGTTTTTTGCCCAGTGAGATCAGCTTAGTTTGCTCTTGGCAGAACCAAAATTAAACGAATGGGAGCAGAGTAAGAGGCAAACGGCGGTGATTTCTGAGTACTGTAGACTAAAACAACTGTTTATTGAGAATTCGTTTGTTATTCCTGAACAGGTCTCTTCGTCTTGAGCACACGGCGCAGCAGCAGCAGCCCGGATGCACGATCATCAGCAAAATAAATGAGCTTCCCAATCGGTGGATGAAGCATTTTCACCATCCCGCAGAAAGCCTTGATAACTGGATGCGCCTGAACCAGAACCACCGGACCCGCATTCGGCGGCTTCAGATTGAGTACTTGGCTGCCACGTTGCAGCGACCCGTGGGGAATACTGATAATCCCCCTCACTTCCAATAATGTACCAACTTCTTTTTCTGGCACAGCTTTTACCATAGTGATGGCCTGACTCAGCGATTGATTGAGTTCCTCCCACGTGAAAGGTGGTACAAGCCGATACAAAAGAATGCGGCTTTCTAACCAATTGACTTCGATGCTCATTAAGATATGCTTCTCCCTTAACTTTGATGATAAACTGACACTCGTTTTTTTGTTGTGAAAGTTGTAGATTTAAAGTATACTAAATCAACTTAAAGTTGACAACTGTCAAATTAAACACTTGATCTAATTGCGCTGCGAGTAGGCCTCGATATCTCGAATTTGTAAAATTTTCATAAGGCAGGCGGACTATGATTGAGCGTATGCTCCAACAGTTATCTCCCTATTATGGGCGCGTATACAACGAATGGTACGATGAAGAAAAAGGCATTCTACGGCAGGTTTTTATCGGACAATGGTCATGGATGGATTATTTCTGGGCACTCACCCATGAGCTTTTCCTTCTGACTAAAAGGAACGAACCAGTCACCATACTCTATGATCTTTCTGATAGCGAAACAATTCCAGAGGGTATCTGGTTGCTGGGGAAGTTCGAGTGGGTATGGAATCCTGATCTCTGGCCGCCTGCTATAAAGCGTATTGTCGTCATTGGTACAGATCCCCTTCTTAAAGAAGTGTTGAATGTACGCAGCAAAATTTCTCCCGAGTCGATACGCTACTTCACGCGTGTTGACACCCTGGAAGAGGCACGCGAACTGCTCGAAGTCTAGGAAATTTCTTGATCCTTTGGCTGGAAATAGTGAGTTCAAAATCCTCCTTTTTCAATTTATCGGTATACTCAGCATAGCTTTGGATAAATGAGCGATAGGGACAATGAATGCGTTCGGAACATTGGTTAAAACAGCGTCGAGACATTTTAGGGATCACCCAGGATCAGTTGGCGGAACGACTGACCTCAGGCGGGATGCAAATTACCAAAGCGGCAATTTCTAAATGGGAAAAAGGCAAAACACCGTTACCGCTCCAAACCCCCAACAACCGTCATCTGATTGCAACCGCACTCGAACTGGCGATTTCCGAACTCCTCGTGTTAGATGGCTATGAAATCGACATCGATTTTTCACGTGAAACGCGCCTGATAGCCACCTTGTGCGAGACGCTTTCCTCTCAGGATCGTGAGTTCATCCTTATTATGGTCAATCATCTCAAAACGAGGAATGATCAGGCCAAGGCTTCCTTACTCAAGAGCGCAGCGCGGGCAATTAGCTAATCACACGACGCTGCGCTTCTTCTCGATACCTCTTGACACCTCCGATTGTGCCAAAATTGGGCTTATCCAGAAGCATCAAATTTCATTTTCACCATGAAAGAAATCGTTACTATAAAACTATTTTCGTCGCCCTTCACCGATAAATTCATCGCGTTGTAACGCGAAAATTATTACCCCAAACCGTTCAATGCTCCGATAAGCTCACCCTAAATAAGTATTTGGGAGGTCTTGATGACACACTACCTGCGCTTTTCGCTTCGTGCCGCCTGGCATATGCTGTCCCACTTGAGGCTATTCCGCCTGACCTTCACGCGATGGGTGGCCTATCATAGCATTTACCAAACCTATCGTTATCTTCATAGTATTCCTCGTATTCCTCTTCATCCACGCCGTCGGTACTCTCAGCAATGAACGGCTTCATACTCACCGCGCACGACACTTACGTACTCGGACGGTTTCTGGTTGGGCTATCCCATACAGATGTAGAATGCAGTCCTGCTGTCTGTTTGTTGCTTGAACATTTAGATCCCCATCAGGCCGAAGATGTTCGTTTTCTTCGCAAAGTGCTGGGTCATGAACGCTTGCGACAAATTTTAGCCATCGACCCCAATGCTGCCCCACCTGAAAGCCCTGACCGTACACCTCGCCTCAATATTGTGCCTGACCTGCCAGACTCGGCAAAGCTGACGGCACAACAAATCGCACAAGCCGCCGATATTGGTCATTGGCTGAACGATTATGTCGCTTGGGCAGGTAGCGCCGCCAATGAAACACCGCTGGCATTCCATCAGGGCGCAGGTTTGTATCTCGCAGCCATCGCCGTTGGTCGCAGGCTCTACATCCATACGCCTTGGCGGCAGCAGGTCTTTCCCAATCTCTACCTGATGATCGTCGCCGTGTCTACCTACTACCGCAAATCAGCGGGCTTGAGCCTTGCTTCGGAAGTTGCTCGGTTGGCGATCCCACACATGCTCATGCCGCAGCCCGGATCGCCTGAGAACTTTATGTCGATGCTGGGCGGCATTCTTCCGCCGAACTTCGCCGATATTCCGCAGCAGGATCGGGCGCGTTTGGAGAAGGGTAATCGCTACGCCGCGCAGCGTGGGCTGCTGCGGGACGAGTTATCAGGGTTGTTCAAATCAATGGGCAGGGACTACATGGCGGGCTTAAAAGAACTCATCATGACGCTTTACGACTGCCCGCCCTATCTCGACAGCAACACCAACAATAAAGGACTGGTTGTCATTCGAGATGCCGCACTGTCCATCTTGGGTGCAGCTACTCCTGCCGAACTGTCATCAGCGCTCTCGTCGTCGGATTGGTTCAATGGCAATCTAGCGCGTTTCGGTTTGCTCACACCGGAACCGGATTATAAGGAAAGACCTGCGCCTAAAGACAGCCAGACACCCACTGAACTAGCGAATCGTCTGCGCCGCTTACATGAACGCCTGCCTGAGCCGCCGCGGCCCGATGCGCTCGGTGAGAAGAAAACCAGTGAAGCCTGGTCACTGTCAGCCGATATCTGGAGTGCCTGTCATGCTTATGAACAGGCGCTCCGTGCGATGACAGCACCCAGCTCCTCACTGGATGATCGTCTGCGTGCCGTTTACGGACGCTTGCATGTCCAGGCGATCAAGGTGGCGACGCTGCTGGCAGCGATGGACTGGGCGGACGAAGATTGTGGACTGCCGCATCCGAAGGTCACAGCCGCGCACTGGTATCGGGCGCAGCAGATCGTCGAAGACTGGCGCGCATCTGCTCACCGCCTGCTGGCGGATTTGGGCGAGAACGAAGAAGGACGACTGGAGCATCGCATCCTCGGCTTTCTACGCGCCTGTGGCGGTCTCGCAACTGTGCGGGACATTTATCGAGCGCTTCGCTCCGCGCGTAAGCCGGTGATTGAGGCGCTGCGGGCGTTGGAAGAAGACGGCTGCATCGAGCGCGTCGAACTCCCGCCGAAACCCGGTGTGAAGTCAGAAGCCTATCGACTGACCGACGGAGCAACTGTCGCGGGGTCGTGACAATTGCCAGTAATTGTCGAATTGTCAATTGACACAGCGCAGGTCAATTTGAAAGCCAGAGGAAGAAAACATGATTGATACCCAACACTTAAAAGAACACTGTGACCTGCGCCGCCTGGTCGAGCAGGATTTAGGACCCGCTCCGCTGCGGGGCGGACGCGCTTACTTATGGAAATGCCCTTTCCACAACGAACACAAGGGTTTCAGCCTGGCAGTCTGGGCAAACGGCTACCGCTGCTTTGGCGCGTGTGATACCAGTGGTGATGTGCTGGACTGGCTCACCAATTACCGCCACTTGAGCTTTGTCGAAGCGCTGCGGACATTGGGTGAGCGAATTGAAGATGCCGTTCCAGGAGAACGTATGTACCTGAAATCGCCAACAGAGCCGCCGGAATGGGACTGGCAGCGCCGGGGGGAAGCTGTCGTCAGCCAGGCGGAAGAAACGCTCTGGTCAGAAATTGGAGAACCAGCACTCAATTACCTGACAGGCAGAGGCTTGACCACCAGTACTATTCGCGCCGCTCGATTGGGGTATGTGCCGGGAGATTTCCGCAGTTGGCGGGTGATGGAAGGGATGGATGTCCCCTGTGGTATTACTATCCCCTGGTTTGCGGCGGATGCGTTATGGGCAGTCAAAGTCCGTCGCGCTTACGGTACACCGAAATACCAGCAGATCAAAGGTGGCAATACCAATGGTTTGTATAGCGCTGACGGGTTAGCAAATCGGGATGTCGCTTTATTCTGCGAAGGCGAGTTTGATGCACTGCTGGCACGACAGGAAGCCAGTGATCTGACATCTGCTGTGACCTTGAGCAGTGCCACCGCGATCCTCAGTTCGCGCTGGTATGCTGAACTCACCCATTGTCACACCATACTGGTCGCCTATGACCGTGATGCAGCAGGCGAAAAAGGTGCCAACCGCTTGCTTTCGCTCTCCCCGCGCTTTCGCCCCATTCAAGTGCCGCAAGGTAAGGATATAGGTGAGTTCTACCTGCAAGGCGGTGATGTTTACTTGTGGATTAAAAAGGAGTTGGCATCAGAACGAAAGGAGGTATTGGAAAATGGATACCCGTAATCAACCATCGCAGCCCCAAAGTGGTGAGGAAATGGTCAAAAGGATTCTGGCTGTCGCCGAACTGCTTGCTAAAGGCACCATCACTAAGCCAAATAATCTCGATGCCGAAATACCTCGAAAAACACAGGATACAAAACCTGGTGTATCGTCTTGAGAAAAATACTAGTCAATAAATGCTAAGGATCGTTTATGCCGCGACATCGGACTAAAAGTAAATCACCTGTCGCGCCACAACCTGGTTGGGCGGTTTACCTGCGAACGAGCAGCGATGAAAATCAGAAACCAGAGTTATCGCGGTCACGACAGCGATTTGTCATCGAGAAAAACGTGTTGGAAGGTTCTGAGATGGTCATCTTCCATGAATATGTGGATGTCCTGAGTGGCAAAACGTCCGAAAGAGCCGCCTACCAGCGCCTGTTAGGAGATGCTCGTCTGGGTAAGTTCTCGCATGTGGTGGTCGAGCGGGCAGATCGTTTTGGACGCAATGATACTGAAGCACTGCGTGCGATTGATGAACTCCATGAATTTGGGGTAACGGTTGTATTTGCAAATCAACCTGATCTTGACCCGATGGATCCCGATGACCGGGTGATTGTGACGCTCTCATTTACGCTGGCTCGTCGGGAATCATCCTTACTCGGTATACGAGTAAAAGGTGGTCTTCACGCGAAGCGACAAGAAGGAGGTTATATTGGGCGTGCGCCTGATGGTTATCTCAATGTTGAGGCACGTACAACTCAGGATGTCAAAAAGCTTCAAGGTCGCGTCGCTCATTGGATTGAACTGGACCCGGAACGCGCACCCATCTGGCGTTATGCCTGGGATTTGCTGCTTGAGGATCGTCTGACACTGGATGAAATTGCGGAAGCATTGCATAGCAAAGGCTATCGTCATCGCAGCGGTCGTCCGTTTGTGAATGTGTCAGCGACGGGCCGCCGCCGACCCAATATCAGTACCTTATCCAATGTATTTCACAACTGGACTTATGCGGGTTGGATTGTTAGCCAGAAAAACAACATCCTACCGAAAACCATGCGCGGGAATTGGGAGCCACTCGTAACCACCGAGGAATTTGAGCGGGGATTGGGAATTCTTGCTCACCGTAACCAGCATCGCAGCGTACGCCGCAAACAGGACTATCTGCTTAAAGGGATAATTTTCTATCGCAGTTATGCAGGGGATAGAGTAGCTCGTCTCTCAGGCTCAACGTCTAACGCGGGTCGGTCTGGTGGTGGTACACCCTATTATCGGGTGGCGAATGCAGGTGGTGTCAGTTTCTTATGCCGTGACATTGACGAACAAATCCCACTTGAACTGCTGCGGATTCAAATCGACCCTGAGCTAATTCCCTTGATCCGCATGAGTTACACGCATGAACTGGCGGAAAAATTGGGACACTTACGCCCTGACCAACGGCTTCAGCTTCAATCGGCATTGAAGGCTGTCGATGAAGAAGAAGCAAGGATGGCGCGCTTATTCGCGTCGGGAAAAATCACTGAGTCGGTTTGGGACAACCTCTGGGCGGAATGGCAAGATCGTCGGCACAAGCTGCGGTGGAGTCTGGAAACCGTTGATCAGGAACGAGAGATTCATATCAACAATTTGGATACAGCGCTCGGAATTATCGCAAACATTGGAGTGCTGTATAATAGTCTGGAACGCAGCGATCAAAAAGAACTTCTGCGTCAGGTCGTTGAACGAGTTATCGTGAACTCTGAGGGAACGATACTGTTGGAATTGCGGACACCATTCGCGTATCTACGAGAATTGACTGATGAGATACGCAGTGTGAACCGCCCCGAAGGTAACAGACCACAAATGAAAATCGGCGGAGATGTCTCCGCCGATCCTAAACCAAACTGTTCGCATTGGCTCCAAGTAAGCTGGGGGACCTGGATTCGAACCAAGATTAATGACTTCAGAGGCCACTGTTCTGCCGTTGAACTATCC
>Ga0209591_10006815_pt1 | contig 12637 bp, 12 predicted proteins | sample MAT01_FD_187207 | JGI IMG/M metagenome (GOLD analysis project Ga0209591, IMG submission 187207) | Freshwater microbial communities from Lake Fryxell liftoff mats and glacier meltwater in Antarctica - MAT-01 (SPAdes) (version 2) | ecosystem: Environmental > Aquatic > Freshwater > Ice > Liftoff...
AAATCAAGCAAAGGAAGCGATTTCATTAAGGCTACCTTGGAAGAGCGTACTGCCTATCTCAATGAACTTAAAGCCAAAGCAACCGCGGATGCAGAAGACAAAAATGCGGGAGTAATCAAAATGCTTCAGGATCTGACTGTTTTGGGTTATTTCACTTCAGAAGTAGGCGCTACACAGGAGCTGAGGTATATCGAAGTGCCGGGGAAATATGAACCTTGTATAGATTACAAGCCCGGAGACAAAGCTTATGCGCTCTAACTTAAACTTTACCAAAGAGACTGTCCTCGGACAGTCTCTTCTCAATTAAGCAAAACCCAGAATGAAAAACAGAAGAAAATTTATTCAACTCAGTGCGGCAATGGGTGTTGGTGCATTCTTGCCTCTACAGTTTTGCTCTCTAAAAAAACAAACCGAAACAGGTGCGGAATTTGCAATTGGGCCATCAATAGGGATTTTGGACAACTTTGGCCTGCAACTATACTCTTTGAAAGAGGAAATGATGGGAGATTCTATCGCAACCATCAAATCCGTGGCCGGTTTTGGTTATACCCAAATTGAAGGCTATGACGGAGGAAAGGGTATATTCTGGGGTATGAAAAATACCGAATTCAAATCATTGACTGATGACCTAGGCTTGGATTTTATCTCTTCCCATGCAGATACATATACTAACCTAGACCAGCAGGCAGAAGAAGCCAGCGCAATCGGAATGAAATACCTTATCAATCCTTGGGTTGGCCCACAGAAATCAATGGATGATTTCAAAAGGATTGCTGATGACTTCAACAAGCAGGGTGAAATTTGCAAGAAACATGGAATCAAATTTGCCTATCACAACCACGCGTATACATTCATAGAACTTGAAGGTCAGATACCACATGATTATCTATTGGAAAATACAGATCCAGAACTAGTGGAATTTGAAATGGATACCTATTGGGTCTATACAGCAGGAAAAGATCCTATAGCATACATCAAAAAATATCCTGACAGGTTTACATTAGGCCATGTCAAGGACAAATCCGGTGATTTTGAATTTTCCGAACCAAATGGTTCAACCATAATTGGAACAGGAATTATGGACTTTCCAAGTATTCTCAGGGCAGGGATGGACAATGGCATGGACTATTTCATTGTTGAGCAGGAAAGATTTGAGGGAACAACACCATTGGAGGCTGCTGAAAAAAATGCAGCATTTATGAAATCTTTGGTATTCTAAAAAGAAATACGCCTACATCCGATTTGTAGGCCTATTTGTATTATTCTACAAAATCTGATTTGATTGACCTCGATGTGTAAATCAACAGATAAATGATTACGATCAGGATTACCAAAGCGGCCACCTCAAATTGAGACCATATTTGTGACCTGGTGACCACCTTATCTGAATTGGTGGCCAATTTTTTTCCTTCTTCGATTTGTATCAAGGAAAGTTTCTCCAGGTCTAAAATGGCTTTTTCAATGTAGGAATTATACTGTTTTACTTTTTCTGAGTTAATACCTGTTTCTGTAGAGAAAAGAGATTGGTAATCTGCAATCCTCAAATTTTCCTGAATTATCTTTTTGAAGTCAGTCAAAAAACCTGCTTCTGTTATCGTCAATTTGGTATCTTCAAATTCTTTGACAAGGTTGAGGATTTCAGTTTCATAGGTGCTGATCTCATCTATTACGTGGGAATAATCACTTTCAAACTGACAATGGTTTACCAATAATTTTATCCTGAAAAGTTTTTCTGAAATTGAAAATATATAACTCTCCACCACTAATCTGTCTTCATAGAACGACACGAATGAATTGCCGAGCTCATTAAAATTTCTCCTCTCAAGCACATTTTTTCCAAAAATCATGACGATCAGAACCGTCAAAACAATTGCGACTTTGATTTTACTTCTTTGGGTAATTGTTCTAGACATAATTTGGATAGGTTATGAAGCAATCTCAAATCTACAACAAACAAGTTGATCCAAGATGGTAAATATCATTACTGAAATTTAAGTCGAATTAAATTTTTTTGATTCAAATAACCTAAAAAACCTGACATTATTTGAATAAAAACCGGATCAACAGAAATATTAAAAACCAAAAAACCTCCCTTTTGAGGAGGTTTCTGTGATCCCGCTGGGATTCGAACCCAGGACCCATACATTAAAAGTGTATTGCTCTACCAGCTGAGCTACGGAATCATATTTTCTTGCTCTACCGTCCCGATAGCCAATGGGATACGGAATCATTTGGTTTTTAATCAGGAAGCAAAACCGACAAACAGAAACTCTTTTTAATAAATTGAGCATCTCTCTGGAGAGATGCTCTTGAATTCTTTCTGTGATCCTGTCAGGGATCGAACCTGAAACCTACTGCTTAGAAGGCAGTTGCTCTATCCAATTGAGCTACAGGACCGGTAAAATTGTCGGGGTGGCAGGATTCGAACCTACGACCTCCACATCCCAAATGTGGCGCGATACCGGGCTACGCTACACCCCGAACTTATTCAATCTATTTTGAAAAACCTTTTGATTTTTCAGTGATCCCGCTGGGATTCGAACCCAGGACCCATACATTAAAAGTGTATTGCTCTACCAGCTGAGCTACGGAATCATATTTTTTGCTCTTTCGTCCTGATAGCTATAGGATTACGGAAAACCAGTATTACATTACCCCATTAGGATCAATTTCTGCAATTGGAATCCTGTTTTTTTGATTCCTTCTACCAATTCATAGTAGGAATCTATTACGATTTGATTTGTTTTTTTTTAAATCATTACCGTAATTGGAGTGCAAATTTAAGCCTCTGAATTTAAAATGCCAAACCTAAACCGAATCTTTCTTACAAAATTTATATTTTTTTTATTCGCTTTCATACAAAGCTTTAATTGTCAGGCCAATATATCCAAGCTCCAAATAGCAGATTCTTTGTTTTCTACAAAGAATTACCAAGAAGCAATGTTAGTTTATGAAGATTTGCTGAACAATGAAGAAACTTTCTCTCCAGCCATGCTATTGAAGATGGCTTTTATATCTGAAGGAAAGGGCGATTATTCAAGCGCAAGTTTCTTTTTGGCAAAATATTATGACCAAAATCCAAATCAAAGAGTAATCACCAAAATCAAATCCCTGACAGAACAAGTCAATCTCATCGGATATGAACTTGATGACGGCGATAGGCTTTTTAAATTTGTCACTGATTTTCAAACAGAACTTTCGAGTACATTTTCATTTTTACTCTTCCTTTCTCTGATTCTTTTATTTGTGTTTAGGACCAAGGCGGATAAACCACGATACTACCTTCCCACAGCGGTTTTGATCGTTTTGGTTTTTGTGGTCAATAATTTCCTTTCAGAACCCAAGACAGGAATCGTCACGGGAAGTCCCACGCTTATCATGGATCAGCCCACCGCGGGTGGAAAACTGATTGAGGTAGTAGAACCGGGCCACAGGGTTGTCATCAAATCCACGAAAGACGTATGGTACGAAGTGTCTTGGGGTGAGAAGGTGGCTTTTGTCAAAAAAGACAACATCACAAGATTATAGTGCCTAAAAATCCAAAGGCTCAAGGTTTTTAAAATGCCCATTCATCTGGATTTTCTTTTTGGAAATCTCAATGTCCCTTATGATTGGGATGACCTTCATCATGTGTCCAACCAGAAATTTGATCCTCTCCGATTCCTTTGTCATCGTCATAAGCTCATATTCTTCGGGTAGGCTTAATCCCATTTTATGGGCAAAAGTAAAGGAATTGATATCCAGTGGCACTAAATCGATTTGATATTCCATCAGTCTAAAAAGCTCCTTCAGATAAAAAATAAATTCAGCATATTGATTTTCTCCCACCCTAGGGTCATTTTCGTAGTAAACCACGTTGCCTCCAGCATATAGTTTGTCGACCTCAGGGTTTTCAAAGGAAAGCATCTCAAAGACCCTTTTGCCCCGGGTCCTTATATCCATCCTGCCGTCATCATACTCTTTTGACACTTCCTCCAACTCCACTTCAGTTCCAAAAGGCATCAGCTTATCGATGTAAACGGCGATTCCAAAAGTACCCTTGCCAGCCTGAATATCCTTTATAAGCTGCTTATACCTAGGTTCAAAAATATGGAGATTCAATTGTTCACCGGGAAAAGCAACGAGTTTTAGAGGAAATAAAGGCAGATGATGATCCATAAGATTTGTAACCCTTTGGGTTGATTTTAGTTATTTTTTTACTTCCAAATTCATTCCAAGTTACGGATAGGCATTTGAAGTTTGTAACAATCACCGACAAAAAAGGCTGTCCCAATTCTGAGACAGCCTTTTTTTTTGCAAAGCATATTCCGGTTAGGATTTGCTTGCGATATAGGTCAATAGGTCTACGACTTTATTGGAATAACCCCACTCATTGTCATACCAAGCTATTACCTTGACGAAGGTATCACTCAGTTGGATACCGGCTTCGGCATCAAAAATGGATGTTCTTGGATCACCGTTGAAATCTGTGGAAACAACGGCATCTTCTGTGTATCCTAAGACGCCTTTCATGGTGGTTTCAGATACCTCTTTCATTTTTGCACAAATCTCTTTGTAGGTAGCAGGCTTTTTCAACCTTACTGTCAAATCAACGACAGAAACATTTGGGGTTGGAACCCTAAATGCCATCCCAGTCAATTTTCCGTTCAATTCAGGGATTACCTTACCTACTGCTTTTGCTGCACCTGTAGATGAAGGGATGATGTTTTGAGAAGCGCCTCTTCCGCCTCTCCAGTCTTTGGAAGATGGTCCGTCAACGGTCTTTTGGGTAGCTGTGGTGGCATGGACAGTCGTCATCAAGCCTTCTTCGATGCCCCAATTGTCATTCAAAACTTTGGCAATCGGCGCAAGGCAATTGGTGGTACATGATGCATTGGAAACAAATACCATATCCGAAGTATAAGAATCTTCATTTACTCCCATTACAAACATTGGGGTGTCATCTTTGGAAGGTGCTGACATAATTACTTTTTTGGCACCGGCATCAATATGTCCTTGGGCAGTTTCTTTGGTAAGAAAAATACCTGTTGATTCTACTACATAATCGGCACCGACTTCTCCCCATTTCAAGCTTGAAGGGCTTTTTTCTGAAGTGACCCTGATTTCATTTCCATTTACTACCAATTTCCCATCCTTCACCTCCACACTTCCGTCAAATCTTCCGTGGGTAGAATCATATTTCAGCATGTAAGCCATGTAATCTACGTCGATAAGGTCGTTGATAGCCACGACCTGAACATCACTTCTACTTTGTGCTGCTCTAAAAACCAATCTACCGATCCTTCCGAATCCGTTGATACCTACTTTAATTTTGCTCATAGTTATTTTTTTTATTGTTGTTCTGGTTAGTATGCAAAAAGGAATTTCTAAAGGTCAAAATCTCATTAATTTGAAATAACCTGATACTGATATGGGATAAAATTACCAAATATATCTTGCTCCCCAAAATAATTAAAGGATTGAAAATGAACATTTTAAAATAAGGACAAAATACAATCGATTGCGAAAAAATCTCCAAAAACCAAATCTCTGATAATCAGAAGCATAATTTTAATTTGGATTTTTGATTAAGAAATAAATACCGGTTGATTAACATGAGTGATTTCAAACGAAAGCGGCAGAAACCAATTTCACTAAATTTTTATCAAAATCAGATCTTTGCAAGGATATCGTTGAAGGTTTTGCTAGGTCTCATTACTGCAGAGATTTTCGCTTCATCCAGTTTGTAATATCCACCCATGTCAACTTTTACCCCTTGTGCATCATTGAACTCTGATACAATCTTTGCTTCATTTTCAATCAATTCTTTGGCTATTGGCCCAAATTTGGTTTTCAGATCCAAATCCTTATCCTGGGCCGCCAAAGCTTCTGCCCAATACATGGACAAATAGAAATGACTTCCTCTATTGTCCAATTCTTTGGCATCTCTTGAAGGTGATTTGTCATTCTCAAGGAATTTACCCGTAGCCTGATCCAAGGTCTCTGCCAATACCTTCGCTCTTTCATTGGAGAACGCATCTCCCAAATGCTCAAGCGAAACGGCCAAAGCTAGAAACTCACCCAAAGAATCCCATCTGAGATGGTTTTCTTCCATCAATTGCTCGACATGCTTTGGAGCAGATCCACCGGCTCCGGTTTCAAACAAACCTCCTCCGTTCATCAAAGGAACGATGGAGAGCATCTTGGCGCTTGTACCCAATTCCAATATCGGGAACAAATCTGTCAGATAATCCCGCAATACATTTCCTGTTACAGAAATGACATCTTTGCCAGATTTGATTTGCTCCAAAGTAAATCTTGTGGCTGCCTCAGGGGTCATGATGCGGATGTCCAAACCTTTGCTATCATAATTGGGAAGGTACCGGTTGACTTTTTTGATGACTTCTGCATCATGGCCTCTTTTTTCGTCCAACCAAAAAATGGTAGGAACTCCTGTAGCTTTTGCGCGATTGACAGCTAGCTTCACCCAATCTTGAACCGGTGCATCTTTGGTCTGACACATCCTCCAGATATCACCCTTTTCTACCTTTTGCCCGATCAATATCGCACCTGCGTCAGACACTACTTTTACGACTCCGTCAGCCTCAATCTCAAAAGTCTTGTTGTGTGAACCGTATTCTTCCGCAGCCTGTGCCATCAATCCTACATTAGGAACACTTCCCATAGTAGAGGGATTAAAAGCTCCGTGTTCCTTGCAAAAATCAATCGTTTCTTGGTAAATGCCCGCGTAGCTACGGTCAGGAATTATTGCTTTGATGTCCTGCAATCTGCCATTTTTGCCCCACATCTTACCTGATGTTCTGATCATCGCAGGCATGGAAGCATCGATGATGACATCACTCGGTACGTGCAGGTTGGTGATTCCTTTGTCAGAATTTACCATTGCCAACTCCGGCCCATCAGCCAGACATGCTTCAATATCAGCTTCAATTTCTTTTTTCTTTTCAGCAGGAAGGGAAGATAGCTTGGCAACTAAATCCCCAAAACCATTATTCACATCTACACCGATTTTTTTCAAAGTTGCAGCGTGCTTTTCAAAAACGGGAGCAAAGAAAACTTTCACCGCATGACCAAAAATAATCGGGTCAGAAACCTTCATCATCGTGGCTTTCATGTGGAGCGAAAACAAAACCCCTTTTGCTTTTGCATCTACTTTTTGTTCCTGAAGAAATTGCCTCAGCGCTTTGACACTCAATACAGAAGCATCGATGATTTCTCCTTTTAGCAAAGCGAGCTTCTCTTTCAATTTGATTACTTCCCCTTCATTGGTATGCAATTCAATATTAATTGAAAAAGCATCTTCAAGCGTGACCGATTTTTCACTACCGTAAAAATCCCCATGGCGCATTGTTGCCACATGGGTTTTGGAATCAGCGGACCACTTACCCATGCGGTGGGGATGGTTTTTGGCATATTGCTTCACTGCCAATGGTGCCCTCCTATCCGAATTTCCTTCCCTCAAAACAGGATTGACTGCACTTCCCTTTACTTTATCGTATTTTGCTTTTACTGATTTTTCTTCTTCGCTTTTGGGATAATCAGGATAATCAGGCAAGGCATATCCCAAGCCCTGCAATTCTTTGATCGCTGCTTTCAACTGCGGCATGGAGGCAGATATATTGGGCAACTTGACAATATTCGCCTCAGGCAAAGTGGCTATATTGGCTAACTCCAATAGGTCATCGTTGATGCGCTGCTCTGGTTTTAAGTACTTTGGAAACAAGGCAATAATCCTTCCTGACAAAGAAATGTCTCTGGTCTCCACAACGATTCCTGCAGAATCTGTGAAGGCTTTGACAATAGGAAGCAAAGAATAGGTAGCCAAAGCAGGTGCTTCGTCAGTCAGCGTATATAGAATTTTAGCTGTTTTTTTGGTCATTTTCAATAAAATCAGAAGGTGTAACAATACTTACAAAAAAAAGCCCAAAAAAGGTATCCGATGGAATCAGATTTCATATAAAATACCTTAGGCCTTTTTCAAAATTTCGGCTAAAGTAAGCAAATTATCGATGTTTCAAAGAGGGATTATACCAAGGGGAAATTGGTGAAAGGAAGTAGAAAATCCGGTGAGAAACGGAAAAAATCTCCAATGGGTTTCTATAAAATCAAATCAAATCCGTCTGCATCCATCCATGCAGGAAATTTAGTCCGGTATTCTTGAAGGGCATCAAGGTCCAAGTCAACATACAGAATTTCTTCTTTGTTGTCAGAAAAAACCAAAGTATCTCCTTTAAAATTATAAGCTGCAGAATGCCCTGAGTAAGGGACATCATTTCCATCCTGCCCTATTCTATTCACTCCTATGGAATAGGAAAGGTTTTCTACCGATCTGGCTTTCAACAAAACATCCCATGCGCTGATTCTCGGACTTGGCCAATTGGCTACGTAAATGATGAGATCAAATTCTAATTCCCCATCCTTTACCCTGTTTCTTGACCAAATCGGAAACCGAAGATCATAGCAAATCTGCGGCATAATTTTCCAACCTTTCAGTTCAAAAACTTTTCTTTCTCTTCCCATTTCATAATGAGAACCTTCCCCAGCCATCCTGAACAGGTGTCTTTTGTCATAAAAGTCAACTTTCCCATCGGGATTGACCCAAAGAAGCCGATTGTAAAAAAGTCCTTTTTCTTCAATTATGATGCTGCCGGTAACCACAGCTCGGGTTTGTGCCGCGATCTGTTTCATCCATTTGGTCGTGGTGAAATTCATCGGTTCAGCCACTTCCCTGGCGTCCATCGTGAATCCCGAAGTAAACATTTCGGGCAAAATGACCAAATCAACAACCGAAGATAAATTCAAGACCTTCTCTTCCAACATGGCCATATTGGCGGTCTTGTCCTTCCAATAAAGTTCAGTCTGAACCAAGGCGATTTTCAACGAAGAATCTGACATGATGCTTGAGTAAATGGAATGTTTATTTCAATGGGTAAATCATTCTGTAATCAGTAGAAACTTTTCCTTTGCTGATGTCAATCAATTTGCTTAGGACCATTCTTTTTTTGAGGCCTTTGAGGTAATCGATAAAAAGTATGCCCTCCAAGTGGTCATATTCATGCTGGATAACACGGGCTGTCATTCCTGAAAATTCCTCTTCCTTCAGCTTCCAGTTCTCGTCAAAATATTCCAAGGTGAGTTTTTCAGGACGTATGATCTCTGCCCTGATTTCAGGGATACTGAGACAGCCTTCTTCAAAACTATAATCATCTCCGTACTCATCCAATATAATAGGATTGATAAATACCCTTCTGATTCCTTTCTCTTCATCTTTTTCATCAAGCATCAAGGTGCTGTCAATCACAAAAAGTCTGATTCCTTTATTGATTTGAGGTGCTGCCAGTCCGACTCCGCTAGCATTGTCCATGGTAATGAACATGTCTTGGATCAGTTCATTGATGTTTTCGCCTTCATGGATTTCTTCTGCCTCCCTTTTCAGGATAGGGTTTCCAAAGGCGACTATTGGGTAAATCATATTTGTGCTAAGTAAGATTGTAAGATGATGGCAGCACTGATCTTATCCAGGTTGCCGGTCTTTTCGATTCTATCCTTTTTTTTGGTCCCCATAGCGATCATGCTTTGCATGGCCATTTTGGATGTAAAGCGTTCGTCAACAAGGACTATTTTTTTGTCGGGATATAATTTTAAAAGCCTTTCTTTGAGGCTGAGGACTCTGGGAGTCATTTCGTTTGGATTGCCGTCAAGGTGCTTTGGATGCCCCAACACGATGGTTTCCACTGCCTCTTTTTGAAAATAGGCATTGAGAAAATCAATGAGTTTATGGGTCTCTACGGTCTCAAGGGGATTTGCGAGCATCTGAAGTATATCCGTAACTGCGATACCGGTTCTTTTGGTTCCCAAGTCAATGGCTAAAATTCTGCCCATCAGTTATTGCGGATTTTCTTTTTTATTTTTCTCAACACTTCTTTTTCCAGTTCTATTGCTTTTGGAAAAAGCAGCTGATCTTCAATCTCGGCATGGACGCTCAGTTCCTTTTCAAAAACCTGCAGCTCATTGTAAAGCACTTTCATGCTGATGGGCGCTTCTTCGGGCAAAAAGTAGTTTTTGGTCAATTTCCTTATTCCCTCCATTTCATCATCATGGGCATCATGGGCTTCTGAAAGCAAAGAAACAGGACTTTTTTCTAAAATATGAAGGGCATCATTGAGACGGTATTCATCAGCTTCGATTTGGTGCAGCAACTTGATTCTATTGAACAGGCGACTCTCTTCCTCATGGATATGGTGGATAAAATCATCTACGAAAAGAGGAAACAATATTCTCAGATCTGCCAAAATCCCGGCATAAGATTCTTCTTTGACTTTTATTCCCGAAATCATATTGGACAAAAACGGTAGTTCCTGTCTGACAAAAAAGTAATGTTTTCTTTTGAGGTAGGAGACAAGGACTTCGATCGGATGCAGGTATAATTCTTCTGAGGTAGGTTCTTTTATGCAGGCCCAGGATTCGAGTTCGTCTATCAACTGTTGGGAATTGATTTTGAATTTTTTACAGACCTCAAAAAGAGAGTTATGTTCATATTGAAAAAAGCTGATACCAAAATAATGCAGCACGGCAGCAAAGACATAATTCTCGGAAACGAGTTCTTTGATGGGGCTTTTTTCGATATCTTTGGAATCAAACATGTTTGCAAAATTAAGTTAATTTAACCAATTACACTTAGACTATTGACCAAAAATGAATTTATTGCAGATATCTAAACGAAATGACCCAAATTTCAGTTTAGAGATATATTTGGATTTCTTTAATTGCCTAAAAAAGAACTTGAATTTATTAACCGGAGGATATCGTGAGCGAAATTAAAAACACAAAACAGCAAATAAGACTGCCATTGATTCTGGCTTTGGCCATATCCGCAGGGATCTGGATCGGAGCGACATTTGCAGAACCAAAAAGTGACACCAATGACCTCAAAGCAGCTATCTACAAGCTTCAGGAAATAATCACTTACATCAACAGGGATTATGTAGACAGTGTCAACACCAATGAACTAGTGGAGTTTGGCATTGAAAAAATGTTGGAGAAACTTGACCCACACTCTACCTACATACCTGCAAGGGATGCGACTTTAGCAAAATCGGAATTGGACGGAGAATTTGATGGAATCGGCGTAGAGTTTGGTATAATCAGAGATACCATTTACGTAGTAGCACCTTTGACCGGCGGACCATCCGAGAAGCTTGGAATCCAGTCTGGGGACCAAATAATAAATGTTGACGGAAAAACGGTAGCTGGCACTGGGATCACGAACCGCGACGTTTTTGATTTATTAAGGGGTCCGAGAGGCAGCACAGTGAACGTGGATGTCAAAAGAAAAAACCAAAAAGACTTGATCCCTTATGACATCATCAGGGATAAAATACCGCAATACAGCATCAACGCCTCCTACATGGTAAATGATGAGGTTGGATATATCAAAGTAACCCGGTTTGGCGCTACGACCCATGAGGAATTCAAAAAATCCGTGACGGAACTCAAAGAAAAGGGGATGAAAAAACTTATCCTTGATCTTCAAAACAATCCCGGAGGGTATATGGGTGCCGCCATCAGCATTGCTGACGAAATCCTGAACTCCAATTCGTTGATAGTATCCCAAAAAGGAAAATTAAACAGGTACAACCAAAAAGCATTTGCAGTAAAGCCGGGACTTTTTGAAGACGGTTCAGTGATTGTCTTGATCAATGAAGGCAGCGCCTCCGCATCGGAAATCGTCGCAGGCGCTTTGCAGGACAATGACCGCGGATTGATAGTCGGCAGAAGGTCTTTTGGAAAAGGGTTGGTTCAGATGCCAATTGACCTGTCAGATGGCGCAGAGTTAAGGTTGACCATTGCACGGTATTATACACCTTCGGGGAGATCCATCCAAAAACCATATGGAACCGACGAAGACTACGGCAAAGATTTTACAAATAGGTTTGAGCACGGAGAATTTTTCTCAGCAGACAGCATCAAATTCAATGACAGTCTGAGATATGAAACTGTTTCCGGTAGGTCGGTATATGGAGGAGGAGGAATCATGCCTGATTTCTTTGTGCCCCTTGACACCACGATGTCCAGCGCTTATGTGAACAGGCTATTCAACTCTGATTCTTCTAGGGAATTTATCCTTGACTATTTGGATAAGAACAAGAAAAAATTTGATGGAATGAGTTTCGAAGACTACTATAAAAAATATCAAATCCCCGAAGAAATGCTTCAGGGCCTGATCAAAGTAGGAGAAAGAAATAAAGTGAAGTTTGACGAAAAGGATTTTACCAAGTCAAAAAGCTATCTAAAAGTCCTTTTGAAAGCACATATGGGAAGACAGATATACGATGACAATGCTTTTTACAAGGTAATCAACGATATCAATGAAGTTTATCTGCAGGCGTTGGGACTTTTTGACGAGGCAGAGAAACTTGCTTTCTCCTCAAAGGTCAAAGAGGAAGAGTAAAATGAGTTAATCAAGTCTTATAAATGGGGTCGATTTGACCCCATTTTTTTTGTCCTTACCCTATGGTATTTTGACAAATTGCCTTATTCTAGCATATAGGGATGATTGGAAAAGTTTTTATTTTCCAAAAAAGACAAAGCTGAAAACACCCTCCTAGAATTTATGATGGAATGCAATTTCTTTCCC
>Ga0209591_10006816_pt1 | contig 12636 bp, 10 predicted proteins | sample MAT01_FD_187207 | JGI IMG/M metagenome (GOLD analysis project Ga0209591, IMG submission 187207) | Freshwater microbial communities from Lake Fryxell liftoff mats and glacier meltwater in Antarctica - MAT-01 (SPAdes) (version 2) | ecosystem: Environmental > Aquatic > Freshwater > Ice > Liftoff...
TTGGCGTCGATCTCGAACTGCACGCCGACGCGGGCGTGGCCTTTCGGCGCGCGCTCGAACTCGAGCTCGAACTCGCCGAGCCGCCAGTTATCGCGCGCCAGCTCGCGCTCGCCTTGCAACACTTGGATGAGCATCGCCTGCTGTCCGGCGACAGCGTTGGTGAACATTTCGCCGGCCTTGATCGGGATGGTGGAGTTGCGCGGAATGATGACGTTCATCAGGCCGCCGAAGGTCTCGATGCCGAGGGAAAGCGGCGTCACATCGAGGAGCACGACATTTTGCACCGCGCCGCTGAGGATGCCAGCCTGGATGGTCGCGCCGAGCGCCACGGCTTCGTCGGGGTTTTGCGAAATGTTTGGCTCGCGCTGAAAGATCGCGCGCACCAAGTCGCGGACGAGCGGCATGCGGGTCTGGCCACCGACGAGGATGACGTCATCAAGTTCGGCGGGCGTGACTTTCGCATCATGCAGTGCGCGCAGGCAGTGGGCGCGGGTTCTTTCCACGAAGGGACGGGCGATGCGTTCCAGATCGGCGCGGGTGAGCGAGCAGGTGAAACTTTCCGCGCGATTGAAAAAGGGCAGTTCGATGAGCGCAGATTCCTCTGCGGAAAGGCGGTGCTTCGCCGCGGTGGCGGCTTGGCGGAGGCGGGCATCCGGCTGGACCCGCTCAGGCGTGGCACCGGTTTCCGCGAGGTCAGGGACGCGCAGGAGCGCATCCCTCCGGAGGTGTTCGACGAGGGCCGCGTCGATGTCGTCGCCGCCGAGGCGGGTGTTGCCGTTGGTGGCGAGGACTTGGAAGACGCCTTGGTTCAGTTCGAGGATCGAGATGTCGAAGGTGCCGCCGCCGAGGTCGAAGACGGCGATCTTTGAGCGGTCGCCGAGCTTGTCGAGGCCGTAGGCGAGCGCGGCGGCGGTGGGTTCGTTGACCATGCGCTCGACGGTGAAGCCGGCGAGTTCGCCCGCGGCTTTGGTGGCCTGGCGCTGGGCGTCGTTGAAATACGCGGGGACGGTGATGACGGCGCGCGTGACCTCGCAGCCGAGCGCGCGTTCGGCGTCGGCGCGGAGTTTTTTCAGGATGAACGCGGAGATTTCCTCCGGCGAAAACTCCCGCTCGCGCACGCGCACGCGCACCGGTGTGCCGCGGTCACCGGCGAGCGCGTAGCTCACGTCGTCCGCGTCCTCGCCGGCGCGGCGACCGATGAAGCGCTTCACGGAATAGACGGTGGCCGCCGGATCGAGCGCGCGCATCCGCGCCGCGGGTCGGCCGGTGACCGCGTCGCCCCCGGACGGAAAATGCACGACGGACGGCGTGAGCCGCTCGCCGTCCGCGTCCGCGATCAGGATGGGAAAGCCGGCGTCCATCGCGCCGATGAGCGAATTGGTGGTGCCGAGATCAATGCCGACGATGGGGGACATGCGGAGGAGTGGAGACTGGATGAGTGGAAAAAATGAGCCGCCTGAAACGGTGCCGCTGCGCGGCAGCGGTCCTAAAACAAGCCGTCATCCTGAACGGAGTTTCGGGAGTCTGCGACCGGAACGGAATGAAGGATCCGGGAGTATGCACTTCACAGAACATTACCACAAAGTCAGCCGCCCGAGCGTAACGAGCCCCCACGAAATCCAAAAAACCCGCTGCAATGTTTTGTCGAAAGCGACCTTATCGACTTCCGATGATCCTCCCTTCCTCTCGCCTTCATAAAAGGCGACAATCGCACCGGAAATCGCCATAAGTACGGTCGCGGTCACGCCGCCGATGATGAGCGCGAGGCCGATCCTACTAATCACGGTTTCGTCGTAGGCGCGGCGGACTTCCGCAGGCTCTCGCCGAGCTGGCGCGGCGTCATCGGGGCAAAGTCTTCCGATCTCAATTCCTCCACCGACATGCCGCCGGTTTGGCGCGGCAGCTTTTTCTTTGCCGTACGTGGTTTTGGCACTTTTAAGCTTTAGCACATCGGATTCCGATGTGCATATTTTAACTTCGTGAAACCAATCCTGCATCGAGCGCGTCCGAGCCTCCGGCTGGAAAACGGCGCTCGGCAATTGCGTCCCGTGCGCAAGGATAGCCGTTTCCAAGTTTGTCCTTGCCGCAGCAGCGGAATGAGGCAAAGCTGCGCTCTCGGCAGATTGTGGAAAATTTCACAAAGAATTTTCCCACTTCCTGTCGGTGTTCACTTCCACATACCTACACAACATAGAGTGGTTTTTATCTGCTCCAGCGTCACGGCTGGTGGTTGTTATGGTTTTTATGACAATGGCATCTTTTGAGCTTTTTGAATCGGTTGACAATGATTCCGTTAAGCCTGAAAACACGCGCTGCCGTTCCGATGGAACGGCGCTTCCCATCCTCCACCATTAAGCCGCCAGTCCACCACCATCCATGACCGCTCTCACGAACGCGCCCGACTTCGACATCGCGTATCTCGGGCCTGAAGGCAGTTTCGCTCACTTGGTAGCCAAGAAGCGCTATCCAAATCACTCGTTGATCCCATTCCGCTCCGTACCCGAGGTTTTTGAATATCTCGACAATAACGATGGAGTGAAGGGCGTTGTCCCGATTGAAAACTCATCGGGCGGTCTCATTGTGCCCACAATTGACGGCATCATCGAGCATGCTTTCACGCTCTTGATTGAGGAAGAACTCTCGATTGATGTAAAACTGGCTTTGATGGCCAAGTCGGGAACGACGATCACAAAAATCTACAGCCATTTTGCTCCAATACACCACTGCGAGTCGTTCATTCGAGAGCACTATCCCAATGCAAAAACCGTCTTTTGCGACAGCACTTCTGCCGCAGCTCAGGCAGCGGCGGCGGAAGCGGGTGCTGCCGCAATTGGACCGTTAGTAAATGCGGATATGTGCGGCTTGGAAGTTTTGGTGTACCCAATCAAAGACGACGTACCAAACGTAACGCAATTCTTCGTCGTAGGACGTACTCGGCAGAATGCCGCGAATAGCGAAAAGACCAGCTTGGTCGTGGCGCTTCCGAACGAACCAGGAAGCCTGTTTAAGTTTCTCAAGCCGTTCGCCGATTCCAATGTCGATCTTACGCGGATCGAGTCTCGCCCGATCGTAGGACATCCCAATACCTATATGTTTTTGGTCGAAGTGAAAGGAACCGAAAGCAACCCTGCGGTTCGTAATGCGTTTGATGGGGCGAAGTCGGCATCGACTAAATTTCACGACGTTGGTTCGTATCCCGTTTGCGCCCGATTCAAGTCCTGACGACAGCTTCGCTTTCGGGGAAGCGGCACGCCGCCGCCGGTCACTTACGTAGCCCTTGATCCCTGGTATGTAAGTCGCTTCCCCTTGGACTTTTTGATACCGGCAACGGTGCGCTCGCCGTCTGTGTTCTTGCGCGTGTTCCACCGATGATCGAACTCGGCAAGATACAAATGCAGGTGCTTTTTCGAGACGCTGTGAAACGTGCCGTAAACGCCGCGCTTTAGGAGCGAGAACGAGCTTTCCGCAGTGTTCGTGTGCGCCACAAATCCGTTTTCCTGCCGCGCATACTCCTTGGATCGGTGATGAACGCTCGTATGACGGCGAGTCTTGTGGACTTGAAGGTAAATATTGGCCTCATCCGTCATCACATGGGCGTCTTTCGTGGTGTGTTCATGGATCGCCGCCTCCAACGTGTGGGCGTTCACGCGCTCGACGATCATCGACCGCTTTGTGCCGTCGCGCTGGACGAGAGAGACGACGTTTGACTTGTTCCCGCGGTAGCCCTTCCCCTTGCCGACGACCTTTCCGCCCACGTAGGTTTCATCAACCTCCACGGTGCCGTTGAGCTTTTCGGCGAACGAGGTTTCTTTCAGAGCGTGCCGGATGCGGTGCGTCATAAAGAGCGCGGTGCGGTAGCTGCCGAGATCAAGTATGCGCTGCAACTGGAGGCTGGAAATGCCTTTCTTGGACGAGCAAAGCAGGAACCACGCGACTATCCACTTCCGCAGCGGAATGTGGCTGTCTTCAAAAATCGTTCCAACCGTCACGGTGAAAGCCCGCTTGCAATTGCGGCAGTTGTGGAGGCCGGGACGGATGCTCTTTCCGGTCATTTTATACACGGCCGCCGGATCGTTGGATTTGCATCGAGGGCATGTCGGGCCGTCCGGCCAGAGCCAAGTTTCAAGAAAATTTCGCGCCTTCGTATCAGTGGCGAACTTGACGAGTATCGTGTCGAGCGTCAATCCCTCGGGAAGTGGCTTGCTTGCTTGCATGACGGACATTCGCGCACCTACTTATTTCTCACGTGCATACTCCCGGAAGGATCGCTGAAAGTAACGCGGGCGGAGGCGGTGGGAGGGAGGACGTCGCTCCCCCAGATCTCCTCTGCCCATTACGGTCAGCGATCCTTCACTGCTTTTCGCCCTCCGCCTTCGCCCACAGGGCGAAACTGACGGCAGTTTTTTCGATGCTACCGCCGCGGCGAGCGGGGAATTTGCGGAGGCTCGTCGTCGCTGGGTGGCGGGAGCTGCGGCATCCGACCGACGGGCGTCGCGGGGGTGGTCGGGATGTCCATGTCACTCGGCGGAGCGAGGACGGGGCTGGGTTCGGCGGGGGCGAGGCGGTCACCGCGGACCCAGCCATTGCGGGTGGCGAGGAGCTCGGCGAGTTCGATCGGCCACTCGGGATTGGCAAAAAAGTCCGTGTTCCCGCTGTCCCGGAGCTGGCGATAGGTCGCGATGAAGATCTCATTTTCGAGCGAGTCCTTGATGCCGAGTGCGGGGTAGCGGCGCATGGCCTCCAACTGCGCACTGCGCGTGACGGCGATGAGGTCGGTGGACGCCGCCGCCTCCGGTTTGAGCGCGGCGGGCGCGGGGTTGCTGACGGGTTCCGGCTGGGGTGTTTCCGCCGCCTTCACCGACGCGAGCGCCGCCGCCATCGCCGCTTCTTTCGTTTCCTTCGCCGGTTTGCCGGTGAGGATTTCCACGACCGTCATGGGCAGCGAGACGCGCAAATCACGAACCGCAAAAGTCGCGTCGCCGCCCCTCGCTTCGATGAGCGGGAAAACGTCGCCCGTCCGGATGAGGAAGGGCTTTTCGCCGATGACCACGCGGGAATCCCTGATCACTCTCACCTGCGGCTGCGCGGGGTCGGGCTTCGTGAGCGCGAACGATTGAATGAGCAGTGGCGGCTCGGTTTCCACCGGTCGCAGGGTGGGTGCCGCTCCGAGGCCGGTCGCTGCGGGCACATGGGAAATCCCGGCGAGCCTCTCGTAGCCGCGGTCGATCAGCGGGACGATCGCGCCGAGGAGCACGACAACACCGACGGCGAGAAACCCGCCATTCCGTTGCCGGAAAACATGCAGACGCGCGAGGACGAAGAGCGCGGCAAAAGTGATGAGACACGCCGAAAGTGACAGCACGGCTTTCTGCCCGGCCACAATGACCGCGGCGACGAGCAGCAGGAGCGCGAAGATGAGCGTGACCACGCCCCACGCGAGATTGCGCCGGCCAAAGCCGTGCTCGCGGAGCGCCGGCACTTCCACGTAGCGCGGCATGACCCTCTCAGCATGCTCATCGGCGGGCGCGAGAGGATCGACGATGTGCGGCAGGTAGGAGCGCGTGCTCGGTTTGGGGCTGGGGGTTTCAGGGTTTTTCACGGGCGTCGAGAATGCCACAGATTGTCCGGGTGGGAAGAGAAAGGTGGGAGGAGTCGGCTGGACCGCGTTCTAAATTTCCGAAGAGATTTCGTTGCGGAGGAACGCCGTTTCACCGCCTCGCTCGGTGCGGCGAGCCCGGTTCTAACGACGAGGCTGCACAGAGGGTGTAACGAAAGTCCGCAGAGAAGGAGACTGACCGTAGATCGCGCGGAGAGGCGCGGAGTGGGGATTTTGAAATCGCGTGATCTGAGGCTTAATTCGGACTTCCGGTCCACCCGCTCAGCCGGAACGATGCAGTTGAAAGGGAGGCGAAGCGCCGTAACTCAGGCTTCCAGCCTGAGCGGTCGGGCAGCTTTCCAAGCTGCACCGGCGCACCATGCGGGGCCTCTCCGGCGGGCAGGATGCCCGCGCGACGGCTCAGGCTGGAAGCCTGAGTTACGCAATCTGGGTCGTCCACCAACTGCATCGTTCCGGCTCAGAGGGTGGACCGGAACTCAAAATGCGTTTCGGTCCACCCTCTCAGAAAAACTCCGTCCGCCCGTCGTAGCCGTGGCTGACGGGAATGGGGTGGCCGATTTGCTCGAGAATCTGGCGCGTGAGGTTGAGTTTCGCTTCGAGGAAAGCGTCGTCGTGCAGCGGATCGTGGTGCGTGACGACCCAGCGCGGCACCCCGGCGAGTTTCATGAGGACGCACGCATTGGACACCGAGCTGTGACCCCAGCGGATTTTTCCAGGATACTCCTCGGGCGTGTATTGCGCCTCGTGGATGACCACATCCGCGTCTGATAGAAAATCGATCATCGCGGCGTAGGGCAGCGCCAGCGGATGATCGCGGGTGATCTCCCCGGGCGAGCCGGTGTAGCCTTGGAGAAATTCATTGTCGGGCACCCACGCGATCTTTTTCCCGCCGATCTCGATCTTGTAGCCGACCGTGGCGCCGGGATGCTGCGCAAACTCCCACGACACGCGGGCCGAGCCGGCGCGCAATGGGTTTGCGGTCAGGTGGCGGAAGTGGAGCCGCGACTGCATGTCTTCCATTTGTACGGGAAAATACTCGCGGTCGAGCTGGCCGCGGAAGACCGCCTTGAGGTCTTTGCCAAAACCCTCCGCGCCATAGATCAGGATCTCGAAACCGGGGACGTAGGCGGGCCCGAAGAAGGGGAATCCCTGGATGTGGTCCCAGTGGGTGTGGGTGATGAAGAGATGCACCTTTCGCGGCGGCGCGGTGAGCATCTCGAGGCCGAGATCGCGGATGCCCGAGCCGGCGTCGAAGATGAAAAGCTCGCCGCCGCTCGCCACCGACATGCACGAGGTATTGCCGCCGGTGCGGAGGAATTGCGCGCCCGGCGTCGGCGTGGAGCCGCGGGTGCCCCAGAGTTTGAAGCGGGCACGGGTGGTATCCAGCACCGGCTGATAGGCCTCGTGCGTGATGGCGGAATCGTCCGTGGGCGGGCTCATGGCGGCGCAGAGTAGAACCACAAAGCCCCGGCCAGCGAAAGTCCAAAGGCGCGCCCAAAACGCGCTTGCTTTGCCCGGCTTCATTCCTAGCCTCCGGCGATGCACGACACGCTCTCGACGACGCCCGCCGCGGCACCTCTCGAAACCTCGATCCTGGCCCCCTGCGACACCTTCCCGCGCCGCCATCTCGGGTCGAGTGAGACCGAGGTCGCCGAGATGCTCGCCGCGCTCGCCCTGCCGTCGCTGGAGGCGCTGATCGACGCCGCCGTGCCGGAAAAAATCCGTCTCACCGCGCCGATGAAACTGCCCGCCGGACGCGGCGAGCACGAGTCGCTGGCCGAGCTGCGCGCCATGGCGGCGAAGAATCGCGTTTTCAAAAACTACATCGGCCAGGGCTACAGCGACTGCATCACGCCGCCGGTCATCCAGCGGAACATCCTCGAAAACCCCGGCTGGTACACGGCCTACACGCCGTATCAGGCGGAGATTTCGCAGGGCCGCATGGAGGCGCTGATCAATTTTCAGCAAATGGTCTGCGACCTCACCGGGCTGGACATCGCCAATGCCTCGCTGCTCGACGAAGCGACCGCCGCCGCCGAAGCCATGCACATCGCCCACGCCGTCAGCAGGCACGCGGACGCGCAGGCGATTTTCGTCAGCGAGCGGTGCCATCCGCAGACCATCGCCGTGGTGCAGACGCGGGCGGAGCCGCTGGGGATCAAGGTGATCGTCGGCGACGAAGCGGCGTTCGATTTCGCGGTAAAACCGTTCGCCGTGCTGCTGCAATATCCCGACACGACGGGCGCGATTCACGATTACGCGGCGTTCATCGCGCAGGCGCATGCGGCCGGCGCGCTGGCGATTGTCGCCGCGGACATCCTCGCGCTCACGCTGCTGCGGCCGCCGGGAGAATTCGGCGCCGACATCGCCGTGGGCTCCACGCAGCGCTTCGGCGTGCCGCTCGGTTTTGGCGGCCCGCACGCCGCCTATATGGCGGTGAAGGACGCCTGCAAACGCCTCATGCCCGGCCGGCTCGTCGGCGTGAGCAAAGACGCGCACGGCCAGCCCGGCTACCGCCTTTCGCTCCAGACCCGCGAGCAGCACATCCGCCGCGACAAAGCCACGAGCAACATCTGCACGGCTCAGGTGCTCCTCGCGGTGATGGCCTCGATGTACGCCGTCTATCACGGCCCCGAGGGGTTGAAAGCGATCGCGCGGCGCGTGCATCTGCACGCCGCCTTGCTCGCCGAGGGGCTGGACCGCATGGGCTACACGCTCAGCGACGCGCCGTTTTTCGATACCGTTTGCGTCCATGTCACCGCGGAGCGCCGCGCCGAAATCCTCGAAACCGCGCGCCAGACCGGCCTCAATCTCCGCGCCCACGGCCCCGGCTCGCTCCTCATCGCCCTCGACGAAACCACCGACGACCTCGCGCCGCTCTTCACGGTTTTCCACGACGGCAATGAGCTGGAGGACGACGACGCCCCGCTCGATTTCGACACCGCCTCGCTCGCGGCTGATATCGAAAATCCAAAATCAGAAATCGAAAATCGAACGTCCGCGTTCCTCACGCACCCCGTTTTCAACACACACCACACCGAGCACGAGATGCTCCGCTACATCCGCCGGCTGGAGGCGAAAGACCTCTCGCTGACCACGAGCATGATCCCGCTCGGCTCCTGCACGATGAAGCTGAACGCGACCAGCGAAATGCTGCCGGTGACATGGCCCGAGTTTGGCAAGCTGCATCCTTTCGCCCCCGCCGAGCAGACCGCCGGCTATCGCAAACTCTGCACGCAGCTCGAAGACTGGCTCGGCGAGATCACCGGTTTCGCCGGCGTCTCGCTCGAGCCAAACGCCGGCTCGCAGGGCGAATACGCGGGGCTGCTCGTCATTCGCAAATACCACGAGTCGCGCGGCGAAGGGCACCGCGACGTCTGCCTCATCCCCACCAGCGCGCACGGCACGAACCCGGCGAGCGCCGTCATGGCCGGAATGCGCGTCATCACCGTCCGCTGCCTGGAGGACGGCGACATCGACCTCGATGATCTCCTCGCGAAGGCTGACCAGCACATGGATCAGCTCGCTGCGCTCATGGTCACCTACCCGAGCACGCACGGCGTTTTCGAGGAAACGATCGTGGACATCTGCGAGGTCATCCACGCCCGCGGCGGGCAGGTTTACATGGACGGCGCCAATATGAACGCGCAGGTCGGCCTCACCTCGCCCGGCTGCATCGGCGCCGACGTCTGCCATCTCAATCTGCACAAAACCTTTTGCATCCCCCACGGCGGCGGCGGCCCGGGCATGGGTCCCATCGGCGTGGCCGCGCACCTCGTGGAGTTCCTCCCCGCCGTGGAGCGCCAAGGTCCCGACACGAAGACCGGCTCCATTTCCGCCGCGCCATTCAGCAGCGCGAGCATCCTCACGATCCCGTGGATGTACATCCGCATGATGGGCGGAGAGGGCCTGACCGAAGCCACGCGCTTTGCCATCCTCAACGCCAACTACATGGCCCGCCGGATCGATCCCTACTTCCCCGTGCTCTTCAAAGGCGCGAACGGCCTCGTCGCCCACGAATGCATCATCGACCTTCGCGGCTTCGCGAAAACGACCGCCGAAGACGTGGCCAAGCGCCTCATGGATTATGGCTTTCACGCGCCCACGCTGAGTTGGCCGGTCGTCGGCACGCTCATGATCGAGCCCACCGAGAGCGAGTCGAAAGCGGAGCTCGACCGCTTCTGTGACGCCCTCATTTCCATCCACGCCGAGATGACCGCCATCGAAAGCGGCACCGCCGATGAGAAGGACAACCTCCTCAAAAACGCCCCGCACACCGCGCACTCGCTCATCGCCGGCGAATGGCTCCACGCCTACACCCGCGAGCAGGCCGCCTACCCCGCGCCCTGGCTGCGCGAGCACAAATTCTGGCCCGCCGTCGGCCGCATCGACAACGTCTGGGGCGACCGGAATCTCTTCTGCGCCTGCGTGCCGCTGAGCTGAGGCGCGGCCGCGCTTTTTCGGGGGACGCCGAGACGCAGGGAGCGGATGGCGGTGCGATAGCCCAATCCGATGGCGAACTTCCTTAGGCGCGAGCCGGGAACCTTCAGGCCGGTCACACCACTTTCCCCACAAAGTCATAGACCTGCGTGCCGGTGATCTCGACGTCGATGAACTCGCCGACGGGGGCCGGGGTGGTGAGGAGGATGCGGACGACGATGTCGGGGGCGTTAGGCATCGGCTGGTTTCAAGGTGAGGATTTTGATGTGGCGGTCGGCGAAATCGATCCGGAAATGGATGGCGCACCGGCGATGACGTTGATTTCCGCGCGGCGGCCGACACGATCTTGCTCGTGGTCGTCCGAGTGCTGGTCGGGGGCCGCTCGCAGTTGGCGAAAATGGTCGAGCAATCGGGTGCGGGTTTTTCGCGGCATGGCATCCAGCGCCGTGATTACTTCCAAGTCCACGAGGAGCCGGTAGGCCATGGCGATGGCTTACTCGGAGAACCGCTTTTCCAGATCATCCAGCTCGACCCAGTTTGCCGGATCGGTGTCGTCGATCTTGCGGGCGAGGGTGTCTTTGAAGGTGTCGCTGGCGGCGGTTTGGAGGGAAATCAGGAATGCGATCAATTCGCGTTGTTCCGTGGATTGGAGATGCGCCGCCTGATCTTTGAGTTGCCCCAGTGACATGCGGCGAAGCTAAGGAACCGCTGATTTAATCGAAGCGCGCGGCTCGATGGGTAGCGCACGCGCCCTCGCGTGTGGTGGCCGGCGCCCTCGCCGGGCACTCCCCCAAGGCGCGGATCATCGGCGAGGGCGCCGATGACAGCACGCGAGGGCGCGTGCGCTACCCGGCACGGATTAAATCAGCGTTTCCCTAAGCAGCGCTAGCGGGCGCGTCAATTGGGCGGTCCATCTGAAGCTACGCGACCACTTTCCCCTCGTGCCGAAACTCCAGTTTCGGCACGACCTTGGGAGGTGAATTCCATTCCCCACGGCGGGGGTGTCGGCGGGTGGGGCGCACCGACACCCCCCGCCTACCCCCGCCTGGGAAACAGAGTTTCGCTCCCAAGGGCGTTTCCCCAACCGGAGTTTGGGAACGAGAGGTTAATTTGCTTTGCGTTGCTTCGGCGGAGGTTTGGAGGCGAACCCGGTGAGATATGAATCGCTTGCCTTGGTAGCGATCAGCTCACCGCGACCATTGTAAGCGCCGACGACCCAGCCCACCATTTTACCGCCGCTCTTGTAACTTCCCTTTTTTGAGTGCGTGTAATGCGTTTCGATCTCCGCTCCGTCCGCGATAACGACCTGGGCTTTCTTGGGATCGACGGTCACGGCCTTCTCTCCGTCGCCCGAGCGAAAGTAGTTATTGCTCGATTCATATCGACCGACCCAGAACCAGCGCACTGTTACTTCCTCCGGGGCGGCACCCAATGTGCCTATGGTGATTTCCAAATCTGTGCCGTGCGTCGTGGTCGTACGGGTGGCGCGCTTCGGCCGGTCGGTCTCGGTCTCATCCCGCTGCCCGGCGATGGTCCGTGCCTGGAGGATGATGCTGGCAGGCGCTTCGCCGCTGGCCTTCATCGGGAGCCACATGAGGAGCAGAATGAGCCAGAGGATGCCTTTATCCATGGCCTCTTAGTTTTGGCGCAATGCGACCACTTTCCCCACCAAGTCATAGACCTGCGTCCCGGTGATCTCGACGTTGATGAACTGGCCGACGGGGGCCGGGGTGGTGAGGAGGATGCGGCCGTCAATGTCGGGGGCGTCGGCGGTGGCGCGGGCGATGAGGGGTTGGTCGGTGAGGCAGCGGAGGGTGCGGCCGACCTGGACTGCGCTGATCTCGCGGGCGATGCGCTGCTGGAGTTTCATGGCCTTTTTGTAGCGGGCGGCTTTGACCTTTTGCGGTAGCTGGCCTTCCATTTTGGCGGCGCGGGAGCCTTCTTCCTGCGAGTAGCAGAAGACGCCGAGGCGCTCGAAGCGGGTGCGGCGGATGAAGTCGAGGAGGTACTCGAATTCCTCCTCGGTCTCGCCGGGGAAGCCGACGATGAAGGTGGTGCGGATGGCGATGCCGGGGATGCCGGCGCGGATGCGGGCGATAAGTGCCTCGATGTGTTCGCTAGTAGTCTCGCGGCGCATCAGTTGTAACATGCGGGGATGGATGTGCTGAAGGGGGATGTCGATGTAGCGGCAGACGTGGCGGCTGGCGGCGATGGCGGCGATGAGTTCGTCGCTCCAATGGGCGGGGTGGGTGTAGAGGAGGCGGAGCCAGAATTCGCCGTCGATCTTGTCCAGCTCCTGGATGAGGCGGGTGAGGGTGGGGCCGCGGGTGGAGTCCACTTGCTGGGTGGGGCCGGCTTTTTCCGCCCAGAGGTCCATGCCAAAGTAGGTGGTGTCCTGGCTGATGAGGTTGATCTCTTTCACGCCTTCGGCGACGAGCGCGCGGACTTCGGTAACGACGCTCTCGATGGTGCGGGAACGGTGCCGCCCGCGCATCTGGGGGATGACGCAGAAGGAGCAGGGGTGGTTGCAGCCTTCGGCGATTTTGGTGAAGGCGGTGTGCGCGGGGGTGAGGCGGAAG
>Ga0209591_10006818_pt1 | contig 12632 bp, 8 predicted proteins | sample MAT01_FD_187207 | JGI IMG/M metagenome (GOLD analysis project Ga0209591, IMG submission 187207) | Freshwater microbial communities from Lake Fryxell liftoff mats and glacier meltwater in Antarctica - MAT-01 (SPAdes) (version 2) | ecosystem: Environmental > Aquatic > Freshwater > Ice > Liftoff...
ACGGAAAAAGCCGAGGAAGTCATGGATGCTGCAGCGGAAATCCCCGGCTTGCGGGCCATTGCCAGGTCGGAACTCCTGCACATCGGAGGCAAGTCCACCGAAGTGACATTGGGCAGCCACTTCGAAGGCAAATGGTTTGTCCATAGTTTCATGACCAGTTATTCCGACACGAACTCGGTCGGCAATGTTTACTTCGCCATGTATGCCATGTTTGTCGGCAAGGCCCGGGAAATGTTCTTTAACGTAGCCATGCCGGGCTTTGACCTGAAGACGACAGACTTCTTCATTTTGACGCGTTCCTTCGAACATAAATTCATGCGGGAATCGCGCGAGTTCGAGCGTCTCACCGTGAAAATTCGTGTGGCGGAATACAACCGTAAGTTTGTCACGATGGAGCATCAGGTTTTGGATTCTGCCGGTCAGATGCTGGGCAAAGGCAAGCAGAACCTGTTCTTTGTAGCCTCCAAAGATTACCGCCCAATCGATATTCCCCAGCAGATGCTGACGGCGTTCATGCCGTATTTGTAGTCGTTCCCTTTACCTAACGATGCTCAGAGAGCACTGCTGCAGCCAGTTCCAAGAAAGTTAGCCCCGCTTGGTGGGGCTCCTGGAAAGGGGCGGGTTCGTGCAGATCCTGGCTGTGTTGATCGCTGACCTTTTAGTGAAGCCATTTGAGGGCGAGGAATCCAGCCAAGCCGAGCAGAAACATCGTGATGGCCGCCACTTCCAGGTATTTTTCCAGGTGGGGTTTGATGGCCGGGCCAAAAAGCCGGATCGTGCCCGCCACCATGAAAAAGCGGGCGCTGCGTCCGATAATGGAGGCGGAGATGAGCGTGGTCAAACCCACTTTAAAGACGCCGGAAGCTATGGTGAAAACCTTGTAGGGGATGGGGGTGAAGGCGGCAGTGAGAATCGCGAGGAAGGCGTTTTCGTTGTATTTCTCCTGGACCATGGCGAAAAGTTCCGGTGTGAAGCCGGGCACCACCTTGAAGAAAAACGTCTCCGTAGCCTGCCAAAAGGTCATGCCGATCCACCAGCCGAAAACGCCACCGGCCACGGAAGCAATGCTGCACCAGAGGGCATACTTCCACCAGTCCTTTGGTTTGCCAAAGCAAAGGGCCATCAAAAGGGGGTCGGGAGGGATGGGGAAAAAGGAGGATTCGATGAAAGAAAGGCCTACCATAGCACGTTTACCGCCCGGGCGATCAGCCCAGGACAAGGTCCAATCATAGAGGCGGCGAATACTATTGGGTCGCGGAGGCTTTTCGCTTTCTACTTTTTGATCCATTTCCGATTGAGCACGAGTTTTTTTGGGTTGGCAACCACGGAGCGTGACTGATCCGGATCTGGAGCTGGTGAGGCGATAAGAAGAGAGGAACGGGCTTCATAATTAAGAAGGCTTAACAAAAAAGTATACGGCAAGGAACAAGCTCTTAACCATGGCAGCTTCTGCTTCATCCGTTTGTGACCTTTTTGACGTCAAAATGGCATGGTTCTGGCTGAACGTAGTGCCATGTTTCCTGAACGTGGCCCAAGCTTTTTCGGCATTCTTGGGGCCTTACTCTTTGTCCTTGGAGCACCCCTCCCGCTACAGGCCCAGACAGCCAAAGAATTTCTCGATAATGGTTTTTTTGCTTTCAGCAGTCAGGATTATGTCAAAGCAGAGGCCCAGCTTTCGCGTTTCGTGCAGGACTACGGAAAATCGCCGGAGGCTGCCGAGTGGATGGAACAGGCGATGCGTCTGTTGGCGGTGGCCCGTTTAAAGCAGGACAAGTTTGGCCCTGCGCTGGAAACCATGGAACGTTATCTGAAGGAGTATCCCCAAGGCAGCAAGGCAGAGGATTTTTCGTTCTGGATGGGGGTGTCCCAGTTGAGAAGTGATGACCCTGCCAAGGCGGATGCCTCATTTGCCAACTTTATCCAAAAGTATCCACAATCCCCCCGTCTGAAGGACGCGCAGTTCAGCCGGGGCCTTTGTCTACTCCAGCAGGACAAATTCAAGGAAGTCGCCGAATACTATCCTCCCCTGTATGCGCAACTGAAACCGGAGCAGGCCTATCAGGCGCGGGTGATGAGCCTGTATGCCCTGATTGAGACGGCCAAACTGGACGAGGCTTTTCTTGCCCTGGGCGAAATTGATCCGCAGTCGGAAGCGGCGGGGAAGATTGCGGCATACCACCTCCTGGCCTTGGATCTGGGTAACAAGCTGCTAGAAAAAGAAGACTACCGCAGATCCCTTGGAGTGTTGCAGCGGGTCTGGTCCAAGACAAGAATCCTGACCCGGCAAAAGGCACGCCTGGAAAAAATGAAGGCGGACATTGCCAAGCTGGATTCGGCCCGTTCACCCGACGAGTCCTATGAACTGGTTGTCCTGAAGGATATGGCCGCCCAAGTGGAGAAAGAGGTCGCCCAGTTGGAGAAAATAGGTGATTACGACACGGCATTGCAGTTCCGGATCGGGCAATGTTTTTTTCAGCTGGAGCGCCCCCGCGAGGCCTATTTGAGCATGAAGGAAATGCTGGGCAGACTTCCGGACACAGAACTGCTGGCCTCTGCGAATTACACCATGCTGATCTGCCTGACCCGGATGGAGCGTTGGAACGAGGCTATTGCGGCAGCGACGGATTTCGAGAAGAGGTTTGCCAAGGCCAAGGAGTTGCCGAACGTTCTTTACCTGAAAGCGGAAGCCTATCAACGGCTTTATGACTACGCGAATGCCCACGTGGCATTCATGGAAGTTGCGAAACGTTTTCCTGATTACAGCCAGAGCGCGCGCTGCCGTTTTCTGGCAGGGTATGCACTGCTGATGCAGGACAAGAACAAGGAAGCCTGGCAACACTTTGAAGACCTGCTGAAAAATCATCAGAAGAGCCCTTTTGTGGAACAGAGCCTCTACTGGCAAAGCATGGCCCTGCACTTCAACAAGGAGTATCCACAAAGCAGGGAGGCTTTTGCGGCGTATCTGAAAGCCTACCCCAAAGGAACGCATGCGGCCGATGCGACATATAGGAGGGCGCAGGCACTCTTCAACCAGAAGCTTTTTACGGAAGCCTACAAGGAACTGGAAGACTTCCTTAAAAAAAATCCGGGAAGTGCGCCGGAGGACGAGGCCTTGAATTTGTTGGGCGATGCCTACCTGGCCCTGGGCGAAGTGGATCGAGGGCTGGCCTCCTACCGGAAAGTTTCGAAAAGAGATGGAAAGCTGTACGATTACGGGGTCTTCCGTTCGGGATTGGCCTACAAAGCGATGGAGCAATATGACGTAATGGCCAAACATTTTGAAACCTTCCTCCAGGAGCGCAAGGAAAGCACCCGTGTGAGCGAGGCCCTGGCACAATTGGCCTGGGTGGAGAGACGCCGGGAAAAACCGGAAAAGGCCCGTGACATTTATTGGGATGCGATCCGGCGTTATGGCAATGATCCGGAGGCCTTTGCGGTTGAGGATATGATGCGGACACTTTCAAAAATGTACCGGACTCCCGAAGAAAAAGCGGATCTCATGAACAAATGGTCTGAACTGGGGGAACAAGCAAGGTCCGGACAGAAGAAAACCCAGCATGCCAGAACACTCTGGATCCGGGCGGCACTGGCCGAAAAAAACGAACCGGAAAAAGCAGCGGCATGGCGGCTGGAAATGGCCGGGGCGGCACCGGCGAGGGAATTGAGTCCACAGATGCTGGGGGATGCGGCGGATCAATTGAGATTGAATCAGCGTGCCGCAGAGGCGCAGGAATTGTATCAGACCATTCTTAGTTGGTATCCACGTTCGCTGATGAAAGATCGTGCCTACGCCGGACTGGGTTTGTTGGCGATGCAGCAGGGGAATGAAGCCAGGGCATTGGAGTATTTTTCCAAATTTGAAAAAGAAAGCGTCCAATCACCCCTTCTCGCCGATGTGCTCAAGGCCCGGGCGGGCTTGTATCTTCAGCGCGGACGCGAGGACGAGGCGGTGAAAGAGTTGGAGCGAATTCTGGAGGTCAAATCCGCCAAGGGAAGGCCCTGGGTGGAGGCGCTTTATCAGATCGGGGAAATCCGTTTGAAGCAGAATGATCCCAAGAAGGCCATTCCGTATTTTCAGCGTATCTACGTGATGTATGCGCGATGGTCGGACATGGTGGCCAAGGCCTATTGGCAGAGTGGACAGGCCTTTGAACAATTGAATATGCAGACCGAGGCCATGAATACCTATCGTGAGTTTGTTGGTCAGCAGCACCTTGAAAATACCCCCGAGTATCAGAAAGCGCAGCAACGTTTGAAACGCGGGGAGGGGGCATGAAGACTTTATTTATTTCAGGGATGGGATTGTTGCTATTGGGGACATTGGCAGGCGCTGTGGCAGCGGATATGCTGGTGTTGAAAGACGGGCAGAAAGTTTCGGGCACCATCCTGAAAACCGACGGTAAGACAGTGACGATGCAGCTTGTGGTCGGCGCAGGAGAGGCAGAAATTCCCTATCCGCTGAGTAATATTGCAACAGTGCGTTTTGAAAACAGTGCGGAGGTGGAAGCCCTGCTCAATACCGGGGATACGAAGAAGCTGCCCGAATTGCAACAGCTCTGGGAAAAACGTCTGCCTTATCTGAAACTTCCGGAGAGCGACAGCGGGGATATCGGGTTAAGATTGATTCGATTGTTGTTATCCAAACAGACCAAAAAAGCGGCTGGTGAAGCGCTGGTCATCGCCAAGGTGGTGGAGGAAGGCGATTGGTCGGAGGCAAGACGGGGTGAAGCCACACGTCTCCGGCTCTCGGCTCTGGCGGCCACGGGCAAGGTGGAGGAGGCCATGGCGGAAGCGGAAAAAATCCAGAACATCAGTGGAATGGATGAGACGGCGCTGGCCTCAGCCCGTGTGCAGGCAAGGCTGGTGCAGGCGGATCTGGCTTTGCGGAAGCTGGTAGCGTTGGAAAAAGACTGGCCCAAATGGGAACAGATGCCGGAAAAAAGCAGGGAGCGGAGGCTCTTGCTGAACACCTCTCTGGACGGCTTTGTTTTCCCTGCGGTTTTTCATCCGGAATTACGGCGTTTCAGTGCGGAAGGGCTCTGGAAGGCCTCGGAGCTGTATGTGCAACTGGGACTGCCCGGGGATGCCCTGCTGCTGGCGGACGAGATCATCACCTGGTTTCCCGAACCTGAATTCAAGGGCAGAGCGCTGGAATTGAAAAAGAAACTTGAAAAAGAAACGAAAAGCTTGAACGAAAAAGAAAAGGAAACGAAATCATGAAAAGAAAAGCACTTAAAATGGCAGGGATTCTCTGCTTGACCTGGTTGTCAGGCCTCACGCCGGTTCCAGCCCAGAGCCCTGCGCCCACCACACAGGAAACGGTCAACGAAAAGGTGGCCGCGCAACAAAAAGACAAATCACTGTTGGATGTCTACGGCGATGGAGGAATGTGGATGCACCCCATTCTGCTGACCTCCTTTGTGGCAGTGGCCGTGGGCGTGTTTTGTCTCGTTATGCTGCGGAAATCGCGGATGATGCCCCCCGGACTTCTCTCTGATTTAAGGCAACTCATGGTGGGGCGCGAGGTTTCGCAGGCCTATCAGTTGTGCCAAAGCCAAAACAACCCGCTGGCGTCCGTGATGGAAGCGGCGCTGGCCAAGGCGAATTTTCAACTGCCCATGTACAACAAATCCTCCATGGAAGCGGCGGCGGCGGAGGCTTTATATGCTGAAGAAACGAAACTGGGGATCTGGGTCAATTATCTGAACGTGTGTGCGCAGATTGCTCCGATGCTGGGCTTGTTTGGAACCGTGGTTGGAATGATCGAGGCCTTCAACCAGCTTGCTGCGGGCAAGGCTGAACCCTCGGATCTGGCCAGCGGGATCGGGGTGGCCATGATCACCACGGCGGGAGGCTTGATGGTGGCGATTCCTGCCATGGCGGCCTACTTTTTTTTCAAGGGACAGCTCACCACCATCATGACCGACATGCAGAAATCCGCTTCACGCATGCTCGACCTCTTTACCGGTGAGATCAACCACGATGGAAGCCGTCCACCGACGGGTTATACAGGCCAGATTCCGGGTGGGGTGGTGGACGAGGCCAGATTGCGTGCCGGTCTGTAAACTCAGTGTAGGAAAAAAACGCCATGATATTACGCCGCCGTCCCGCCGAGGGTGCCAAGATCCAGATGACGCCCATGATTGACATGACGTTTCTGCTTCTCGTGTTCTTCATGGTGACGAGCAAGATCACCAAGGAGCAGAAGAAGCTGGAAATCAAACTGCCGACGGCCAAGACGGCGAAGCAGCCGGACGACCTGAGCGGAAGGGAAATCATCAATATAGATGCGAAGGGACAATACTTCACCGGAGACAACCAGGTGGACCTGCCCCAACTTAAACGCTACCTGAAACAGCGCCTGATTGATTATCCTCCTCTCAAGATCTCCGTGCGTGCGGATGCAAAAACTCCGGCCAAACAGATCAAGGAAGTAATGAAAGCGGCGGCGGAAGCGGGTGCGATCGAAGTAGTCTTTTCTGCCTATACAAAATGAAAATGGAGCCATTAACGCAACGGCGCAAAGTATGGAAGGCGCAAGAAAATGGTGAAAACAAGGGGTTAGGAAATTCTTTAAGTTTGAGTCCTGCGATATTAAAAACCCGCGTCTTGAACCCGTTGCGTCTTGCCCCCAATACCAATGGACCAGGTGTATCGGCGTGTCATAGCTTCTAACTCGTTGCGTTAAAATTTTATGATCATTCGTAGACGGGAACCAGAAACAGCGGAAATCTCCATGAGCCCCATGATTGACATGGTGTTCCTGTTGCTGGTCTTTTTCCTTGTCAGCTCCAAACCGATCAAGCCGGAGGCGGATGTAGGCCTTAGCCTGCCGGGAACAGTGGCCCAGGAAGAGGTGTTGGAGCTGCCGGATGAGCAACGTATCCTGATCCGGGCGGACGGACAGGTGATCTTGAATGAAATGCTGATGGATGCGCCGCTGAGCAAAGAGCTTCCCCAGTTACTGGCGACGTTGAAGCGTTTCAAGGAAGCTGTGGAGGCGAACCAGGCCGAGGCGATGATCACACTGGATGCGGAAGATGAGGTTCCCCACCAGCGTATTGTCGATGTGATGCATACTTGTGCGCTGGCCGGGATCAAGGGGATTACCTTTGCGACGGAAGATGAGGGAGAGGAGTTATGAGCAAATCAAACGCTGTTCTCCCTGAGCCGCCTCATAAGAAAAAGAAAAACCATTCGGTTCTTGTCTCCGTGTTATTGATCAGTATCGGATTGCATGTGGTGGCCGGTATCGTGGCCGGGGTTTATATCGTGGCCAAATGGCTGACGCCACCGGAGGCGACCTTTGTGGCCAAGAAGATGGTGGCGATCCCGCCCCAGATTATTGATCCGAAAATGGCTTCGGCGGAGTTGGAAGCTGCGGCACCGAAGCCGGCTTTGGATGAGAAGATTGCCAGTCTGCGTGAAACGGATTTTGCCCTGCCGGATATTCCCCAGATGCCGGTGGATCAGGTGATGGATTTTGACCCGTCTGCGGTCATTTCCGATTCGGCTGTGGGTCTGGGAACGGGTCAGGGAGGTGGCGGGGGCGGAGGCTCCGGAGGCGGGGGTGAAGGAACAGGCCTGAATTTTTTCGGGATCCAGACCCAGGCCAAGAGTGTCGTAATCGTGTTTGATGTTTCCTTGAGTGTGCTGAACAAAGCCCAGAAATCGGGAATTCCGATCACGAAGATCCAGGAGGAAACGATGAAGATGATTGATGGTTTGTCCATCAACACCAAATTCAATCTGGTGCAGTTCAGCCGTTTTTATCAGCCATTGGCGGTGGAGATGCAATCGCCGAACGAAGCCAGCAAGAAGGCGGCCAAGAACTGGCTGGAGAAGGAATTCAGGACTGATGGCACCTTGCCGCGCTCCGTGCGCGGAATCAAAGCTCCGCAGGCCGGGGAGGACAACGGGATCTGTTTTGTGTTGGACGGCGTGTTGGCCATGCAGCCGGATGTAATCTTTTTGATTTCCGATGCCAGTTTCCAATCGGAGTTGAATCCCAGCCAGGTTCCATGGAAGGATGTTGAGGCCGTGGTCAAAAAACATGAAAAGGCCGGGGTTGCGACCAAAATCAATTTCATCGGTTTTGAGATGAAGCCGGAAGACAAGAAAGAGATGAGAAGTCTGGCGCGTGGAACGGACGGGACGCTGAAGGAGATAGGCAAAGATTGAGGGTAAAAAGCTGACACTTGAAAAATTGAAATTCTGAAACAGAGCGGACAAATGTTTTTGTTGTATGTAACTTTTAGTGGGTGCCTGGCGTCTTAACTTTAGTAACCATGATCATTCGAATTGTTTCCCTTTTTGTTCTGGGGGCACTACAGTCACAGGCTAGTGCATACGACCCTTTGACCCTTGCCCCAAGTCAAAAAATCAGCACGCAGGACGTCACCGTACACGACAAAACCCGGAACCGGGACATTCCCCTGCGGATTTATCTGCCAGTCAACTCAAAGCCCGCACCGGTGGTTCTTTTCAGTCATGGTCTGGGAGGTTCGCGGGAAAACAATGCCTATTTGGGACAGCATTGGTCGGGCCGGGGGTATGTGGCTGTCTTTCTTCAACATGTCGGAAGTGATGAATCGGTATGGAAAGAAAGGGGACGGCTACAGGGCATGAAGGATTTAAAAGCTGCTGCCAATACCCAGAACTACCTCTTACGCACGGAGGATGTCCCTGCAGTGCTCAATCAACTCGAACTTTGGAACAAAACGGAAGATCACTTTCTGGCTGGACGATTAAATTTGTCGCAGGTTGGGATGTCAGGACATTCCTTCGGAGCGGTCACCACCCAGGCAGTCAGCGGACAAAAGGGGCTCAAAGATTTTACCGATCCACGGATCAAAGCCGCCATTGCTTTCAGCCCGAACGTTCCGGCCGCAGGTGATCCGAAACGGGCTTTCGGCTCGGTTTCCATTCCCTGGCTACTTATGACAGGCACGGAGGATTCTTCGACCCTTGGAAATGCCACACCCAAATCAAGACAGGAGGTGTATCCTGCCTTGCCGCCCGGAAACAAATATGAACTCGTTTTGTTCGGGGCCGAACACTCCGCTTTCGGGGATCGCGCCTTGCCGGGAGAGAAGGGGGGACGGAATCCCAATCATCATCGCATCATCCTGGCCTTGAGCACGGCGTTCTGGGATGCCTATCTGCGTGTGGATAAGGAAGCCAAAGCCTGGCTGGACGGACCTGGATCCGCCTCGATTCTGGATGCGCAGGATCGCTGGCAACGAAAGTAGATGCCCCAGCCACCATTCTCTAGAGAATACGATTCCTCCGAAAATTGAGCTAAGACCCTGCTGGAGAGAGTGGCCGGGCGTCCTTCCCAGATAATGAGCCCCTCCTTGTTCACCAAAAGGGTTCTCTAGATTCGACCTTCGATTCCGTAGGGTCGCGGAAGGGTGAGAAATACAGGAATGCTTGCTTGATCTTCTCGCAAAAATCAGGACTATTACAACGATGCCTACATCCGGTTCTGGTGCTCCGTTGAAGATCACCAAGGAACTTCTTCTCGAGATTGGCGGTTGGCGCGCGATGAAGGAGGGCTTGGCGCTCTGGGAAAGCGGGAAGGTTCAGCAGGTGGCTTACGAGCCGCCGCTGCTGCATGGCATCGTCCAGACCGGAACCACCACCGTGAACGCCCGTCTTAATGTGGGCTACCGTCTTTCCGACGTGGAAAACCTCTGCTCCTGCCGTCAGGCCCGCGAGTATGGGACCGTCTGCGCCCATGTCATCGCCCTTGGTCTGGAACATATGAATGCCCAGGGAACGGTCAAAGGCAACGGACTGATGACTCCCATCCCCCAGAACGGCAACGGCCATCATGCCATGCCTGTGGCCCAGGTTTCCGGCCTGAGGAGGATACGATACCTTTCTCTGTCCGAAGCGGCCGATACGGCCCAGCTTTTGCAACTGCACATTCTCCTGCCCGTCAAGTTGAAGGAGGCCTGGAGCAGCGGTGAAATGCGGATCATCTGCGAAGGCTCGGTTAATGGGGGGCACTCCACTCCGTTGGAAAATTATATTGGGGAAGAAAAAGGAACTTATGCAGTCTCCGATCTTGACTCGCAGATTCTGGATGTCATCCGCCGTCTGAACAACAACGGAACTCCGGGGATGTGGTCTCTGGGCGCCAAGCAGTTCGGTGATTTTTTTGCCAGCCTGGTCGGGCACCCCAAAGTTTCGCTCGGGAAAAACATTCCTCTTCAGGTGCTTCGTGCCGTGCAGCGGAGCAGGCTGCATATGAGTCTGAAGGAGGACGGGCAACTTCTGCTGCACATTGAAGACCTGGTTGGAGCCTCGGACAACATTTTACAGTCAACTTCCGGCCAGTGGAATCTGCATGAAGGAAAGCTGGAATGGCTGAACGGGCTTCCGGCCAGTTATCTGGCCCTGCGACAAAAAGACCTGATCGTTCCCCGGGAACACCTCGCCCATTTTTTTCAGTATGAAATTTCCTACCTGGAAAGGCAGGTGGATCTGGAACTCGGGGCCGGATGCGGGGAGCTTCAGTTTGCCAAACAAAAGCCGGAGGTTCACATCACGCTGGACGGCATGCTTTCCGGACTGAGCTGCAAAGTGGAGGCTGTTTACGGGGATCGCCGTTATCTGGTGCAGGGCTCAGTTCCCCTGGTTTCGAATGACCGCGAAAGCTGGCAACCGGATGAGAAAAACCCCAAGCGCTATTTTATCCGGGATCAGGGAAGTGAGCAGAAAATACGCACGGAAATCCTGGCATCCGGTTTTGTTCCCGGACAACGGCAGAAGGAACTTTACACCCTTTCCAACGAATCCCGTGTCGGCTTCTTTCTCGCCAATGTTTTGCCCAAATGGTCCAAGCGCTGGAAGATTGATTTTACGGGCCGGTTGGAGGATCTTCTCGGCAAATGTGACCGCATTGAACCGGAAGTAACGGTGCAAAGTTCCGGAGAGGACTGGCTGTCGATGGATATCCGGTTCAAGGAAAGCTCCGGCAAGGTGGCCCTGAGCAATGCCGAAGTACAGAAACTTCTTCAGACTGGTGTCAGTCACCAACGCATGTCCTCGGGTCGTATTGCCCTGTTGCCGACGCACGCGGTCAATGAATTCCAGGAAGTCATCCGCGATTGCCAGGTGGATCAGGAGGATGGGGTCATCCGCGTTGACCGGCGGTATGCCTCCTACATCGGATCGGCCCTGAACAGCAATGGCTGGTCTCTTACTTCCAAATCGACCTGGATTCCGCCGGAAAACCTGACCGAATGGGAACAGGTTGAGCTTCAGGCAGAACTCCGGGACATGTTGCGCCCCTACCAGAAGAGTGGTGTTAATTGGCTGAACCACCTGGCCCGTAATTCCATGTGTGGTATTCTGGCCGACGAAATGGGGCTGGGGAAAACGTTGCAGACCCTGGCCTATCTGCAATACCGCCGCCTGAATAATCCGGCCCGGGGACCCCTGTTGATTGTTTGTCCGACCAGCCTGGTCTTGAACTGGGAGGATGAGGCGAAGAAGTTCACGCCGAACCTGCGTTGCCTGATTCTCCACGGTGCCAAGAGACAGTCACATTTTGCCGAAATCAAGGATGCCGACCTGGTGGTTACTTCGTATGCCCTGTTGCGGCGTGACATTGAAATCTACAAGAGTATCGATTTCGATGTGGCGGTTTTGGACGAAGCCCAGCAGATCAAAAACAAATCCAGCCAGAACGCAGCCTGCGCCAAGATGTTGAGGGCGGATTACCGCATCGTATTGACTGGAACACCGATTGAGAACTCGCTGCTGGATCTCTGGTCGATCTACGATTTCCTGATGCCGACCTACCTGGGCACGGCGGCTGATTTCAAGCGCCGTTACGAGCTTCCCATTTCCAAGCAGAATGACGAAGCGGCCCAGAAACGGCTCAAGCAGCGCGTTAGACCTTTCATCCTGCGCCGCACCAAGAGCGAAGTGGCCAAGGAACTGCCGGCCAAGTTGGAACAGGTGGCTTTCTGCGAATTGACCGAAGAGCAGAAGACCATGTATCAGAAGATCCTCGAGCAGGGCCGCCGTAATGTCTTCGAAAACGCCTCCGCCAAGGGTCAGGACAAGGACAAGAGCCGTCTGGCTGTTTTGACGGCGCTGATGCGTCTTCGTCAGGTCTGCTGTCACCTGAACCTTCTGCCCACTGACCAGCCGGTGGAGTGGAAAGAACCTTCCGCCAAGATGGATTACTTCCTGCAACTGGTGGAACAGGCCATCGATGGTGGCCACCGCATTCTGGTCTTCAGCCAGTTTGTTTCCATGTTGAAACTGGTCGAGGCCGAGCTGAAAAAGAAATCACTGACCTATTGCTACCTGGATGGCAGCACGGTGGACCGCAAAGGCGTGATCAAACGATTCCAAGGCGATGCGGGCATTCCTCTTTTCCTCATCAGTCTGAAGGCCGGTGGAACGGGCATCAATCTGACCGGGGCCGACATGGTCATCCACTTTGACCCCTGGTGGAATCCAGCGGTGGAAGACCAGGCCACAGCCCGTGCTCATCGTATCGGTCAGACCCGCATGGTGAACTCATATAAGTTGATTGCGCGTGGCACGGTTGAGGAAAAGATTGTCAATTTGCAGAAGAAGAAAATCGACCTTGTTGCTAATACCTTGGT
>Ga0209591_10006819_pt1 | contig 12631 bp, 10 predicted proteins | sample MAT01_FD_187207 | JGI IMG/M metagenome (GOLD analysis project Ga0209591, IMG submission 187207) | Freshwater microbial communities from Lake Fryxell liftoff mats and glacier meltwater in Antarctica - MAT-01 (SPAdes) (version 2) | ecosystem: Environmental > Aquatic > Freshwater > Ice > Liftoff...
AATGATCTGAAGGAGGCGATCGACGAGTTCCTCAAGGCATGGAACACCGAGCCCAAGCCGTTCGTGTGGACGGCGACAGTGGATTCAATCGTGGAGAAGCTGAGTCGTTGCCGGCAAACCCTGGAGGCCATCAAGCCCGGCTGCACGCGCCCAAGAATGCGCAAAACAAAGGGAAAATAACTCCAGCTGTTTGCAAGACACTACACTAGGCGATTGAGTTGGCCCAATAAGCTGAGATTGGCGGCCTGTTCCTCGACCGTGAGCGTGCCTTCGGGAGGGCGAATAAAGGGCAGGGGATTCTGGGGATCCGTGTTCAGGCGGACGCCGCCATGTTCTGGTCCGAGATAAGCCGCACCGTAAGTAAAGGTGCCGCCGCAACAATCGCCAGTAGGAGCGCCGAGCACCACGTACTCGGGGAGGTTCTCGTTCAACGTTCCCAGTCCGTAGCAGGACCAGGCTCCGAGCGTGGGATGTTCGAGTTCCCGGGGATGGCGTCCCGTTTGCCAGGTCAATTGCGCGCCGTGGTCGTTGTGCAGGGTCCAGAGCGACCGGACCACCGCTAGATCATCGGCGCATTCCCCAATATTCCGGAACCAATCGCCGACGACCAGGCCGCAGTCGCCGTAGGCCCGGTATCCGGTCTGCAGCGGCATAATCACCTTGCGATTGCCATGGGCCGGATTGGCGCCAATGACATCTCGACCCTCGGTCGCGAGAACTCCGGCGTAGGGGGTGTCGGCGATCGACTTGCCGGCGTACTTATTGAGCTCGGGTTTAACGTCGAAACTCTCCAGGTGGCTGACCCCGCCGCAGAGAAAAATCCAGATCACCGAGCGGGCTCGGGGGATGAAATGCGGCTGGCCATCCGGGGCGGTCCACGAAGCGGTCGACTCCGCGTGAACCCCGTCGCGGAACAGCATGGCTCCAAGGGCAAGTCCGGTGAACCCCATGCCGGTATCGGCGAGAAAGGAGCGACGGGTAATGCCGGGGCAATTCATGCGTTCCCGAACTAATAAGCCGGATGGGGGGTGTCGGAAACAAGGATTTGAGGCGGAGATGATTTATCAGAACTCCAAGAGGCGGGATGGAGAGCAGCCGGAAAGGAACTGGTCGTCCCCAAACTGCCTACTCAAGCAACTAAACCCGATTCGTCCTTTGGGAATGAGATCCTTGCCTGCCTCATCTCTGTCCGGGCGCGCCAGTCGCGCCCCATGTGGGTAACTCACCGACTGGCCAGCCGGATGCGGGAGTTCCGTCCCTCCGGTTCGCAGGGAGGGGTGAGGTTAATCCCCTATTCCTAACTCGATACCACGCGGCGCGAGCCATCGGAGAACGGCGGTTTACCGCGCCGTCACGAAATCGTTGTGATTAAAAAGTACTCTCACCAAGTTTTCGAGGGCCCGCTGATGTAACTTCTCCGCCTCGCCAGTGGCCGGGTGTGTCCCAAGGAAATTGAGGCATTGGTGTTGTTCCTCGGCACTGGGGCGGCGGGCTAGGACGCGCTCAAACGCCAACGTAACCAGAGCGCGATCTTCTGGGCCGGCTTCCCGGATCAGTTTGGCCGCAAGCAGTACGGCCTGCTGGTTCGCCAATTGACTGTTCCCCAGCGCCAGGGCTTGTTGCGGCATGATGCTCGGATGCCGCTCGTAACATTCGGTCACACCCGCGCCGTCAAAGATCTGCAAAAACTCCGCCTGCTTTCCCGCTGCGTGACGAAAATAGAGCGAACGCCGCGGCGAGTTCTGGGCGAGTACGTGATCAATGTCAGGACCGCCCCGCGTCAGGTCTAAGGAACCCGCCGCAAACAAAAGTGAATCACGCACGGCTTCGGCTTCGAGGCGGCGAGAGTTCAGGCGCCACAGGTGCCGATTGTCGGGGTCGATCGCCAGGTTGCGTTCGTCCGGAGTCGAGGCCATTCGATAGGCGGAGCTGATGACAATGAGGCGATGGAGGTGGCGGAAGGACCAGTTCACCGGCGAGGGTCGGAGAGAGGAAGTCGGAAGTTCGCCTACACTCGGCGACATAAATTCGGCGGCGAGCCAGTCGAGGAGTTGCGGGTTCGTCGGAGCGCGACCGTTGCGTCCGAAGTCGGCCGGCGAAGTGACGAGGCCCCGCCCAAAATGGCGGAGCCAGACGTGGTTCACGGCCACGCGAGCGGTTAGTGGATTCTCCGGTCGGACGATCCAGCGGGCGAAGGCGAGTCGGCGTCCGGTGCTGGCAGCGGGATACGACTCGACGGACCGCGGTTTGAAACTCGCGTGGAGTGGTTGGGCGAGCGCTTCGATGGCCTGGGCCAGTTTTTGGTCGGCTTCGACGAGTTTCTTCTTGGCGTCGTCGAGCTTGTTGGTGGTCGTAGCGAGGGCGGCTTGGGCCTGAAATTGACGCCAACGGGCTTCAGCGACCGAGGCGGTCTGTTGGAGTAAGGCTGTGTTGGTTGCCTGGCGCAGAGCGGTGGAGGGATCCGCGATTTTGGGTCCTGCGGCCGTGCGTTCGGTCGCCAGTACCGCGTGGAGCGCGGTTAACTTCTTTTCGGCGACGTCAGCGGCGAGTTCCAAGTCTCGCTGGTGGGCCGCGGGTGTGTTCGTGTCATGAAACGATTGCTCCCAAGCGGTCCGCGCCTGCGTCAGCACGTTTTTACTGGCCGCCAGCGTCTCGCGAATCACGAAGTCCCGCTGATCCGGGTTCGCCGCGAGCCAGGGCAGGGGAACTTCCGTTACTTCGAATTTCCCACCCAGTAGGGCCGGAACCCCGGGGGGGATGACCTCGTTGGTCAAGGGATGACGCTCGTCGCCCCGCACGAAAAACCAGGTGGGTGCATTGGTGGCGTCGTAGACCCGAACGACGCCATCTTGGGCGGTGTCGAGTTGGCCGGGGCGCCGGTCGGTCCGGACCTGATGCGGCTCAAAGACCGCTCGCAGTTGGTAATACTCCCTCTGCGAAATCGGGTCGAACAGGTGGTCGTGGCATTTGGCGCACCCTACGGTGACGCCGAGAAATGCTTGGGAGGTGTGCTTGACCGTGTCCTCCAGCCACTGTTCGCGGGAAAGTAACTTGAAATTGCGGACCAGAAATCCGGTGGCCCGAAGCGCTTCGGGATCCTCCGGCGCCAGTTCGTCGGCCGCGAGCATCTCCGTGACCATCCGGTCGTAGGGTCGATCGGAGTTGAGGGAATCAACGATCCAATCGCGCCACCGCCAGATGTGCGGTTTCGAGTCCCGAATCTGATTTCCATCGGCCCAACCCGCCCAATCGCTGTAACGCCAGACATCCATCCAGTGCCGCGCCCACCGTTCGCCGTGCCGCGGATCGGCCAGCAGACGCTCCACCACCTGTTCATAAGCGTCGGGCGCGGAATCGGCGAGAAAGGCGCGTTGCTCTTCGGGCGTGGGATTGAGTCCGATGAGATCCAGGTAAACTCGACGGAGCAGAATCTCTTTCGACGCTTCCGGACGCGGGCGAAGATTCTGGGCCGCCCATTCGGCCGCAAGAAATCGGTCGATGGGATTACGCAGAACGAACGCTTCCGGCGCGGGAGAAGGCAGGGGAGGACGCACCACCGGGTCGAACGGCTTCCAGCGGTAACCCGTCAGATACTTCACGAATTCAGCGCGGCGGGTGGCAGCCAACTCCAGTTCGGCCGCGGAAGGGACGTCGTTTGGGTTGCCGGGCTGATGGCCCAGGAGCAGTTCCGTTTCATTGGCCACACCGTCGCCGTCGGTATCCTCGGTCGCCGCGGTTGCCAATCGGCTAGCGAGGTCGCGTGATTGATTGGCGGCCGTGCGTTCCTCGCCCAATTTTCTGATTCGATCACCGAAGGCATTGTGCGGAAATTCCTCTAGCGTCTCGGGGGACTTCCGGTCACTGGGCAAGTGGCAGGTGACGCACTGGGCCAGGGTTGGTTTGAGGAAGCGGTCATAGTGTTTCTCTAAAGCCGCCCGGTTAGCGGGAGTGGCGGGCGCGGTCACGGCACCCAGCAGGCAAGCGGTCGCGAGCCAAAGCGACCGAAGGAGTCTGGACGGTTCTGCCGAATGCATGGATGACTTCGTGGGGAATAGCACAACGAGGCCCCTTTCACCAAGCGTAGAGAGGTGCGGAATCCAGGGGCGTTTCGCGACCTCGCCAGCTCCTGGGAAATCGGGTGATGCGGCGTTGACCCGGGGGCCGCCGCGATCTCAGCATCCGCGAATGTTGTCCCGAGGAGTGGCGGTGTTAGTGGCGATGATTCTGGTGGCGGCGCCCGGGCAAGCGGCGGAAGCCAAGGCGCCCTTACGCGTTCTCCTGATCACCGGCGGATGTTGTCACAATTATCCGTTCCAGAGTGCCCAATTAACCAACGCCGTGACGAAATTGACGCCCGTGAACTGGACGGTGATCAACGAGGGTGGAAGCGGAACGCGGGCGGAGATTCCGCTCTACGCTAAACCCGATTGGGCGCGCGGCTACGACGTGGTGGTGCATAACGAGTGCTTTGCTGATACCAAGTCGATCGACTACATCCGGCAAATCACCGCAGTGCATAAGGCAGGCATGCCGGCCGTGGTGATTCACTGCGCCCTGCACACCTATCGATCGGCTGAGATGGACGATTGGCGTGAATTTCTTGGGGTGACCAGTCGGCGCCATGATCACATGAGTCGATATCCGGTGAAGAAGATCAGGCCGCAGCATCCCATCTTGAAAGGCATGCCCGATGACTGGGTAACGCCCAAGGATGAGTTGTACGTGATCGAGAAAGTCTGGCCGAACGCCACGGCCCTGGCCACCTCGGTCAGTGAATTGGATGGTAAGGCCTATCCGGTTGCCTGGATCAATCAGTACGGAAAAGCGCGCGTGTTTGGGACCACGTATGGGCATTCGGACGAAACCTTCGGTGATCCGGTGTTTTTGAATTACGTGAGCCGAGGGCTGTTGTGGGCCGCGGGACGGTTGGAACCCTGAGTGGGAGTTTTAAATCAGGCTTTCAGGTCGGCCGCGCGTGGCTTTCCAAGAGACGCGCGTGTTCAGTACCTCGCCGCGTCCGCCGGGTTGGATTGCCGGGGCAACGTTCTAGGCACGAAGACGGTTATTAGTTGCCGCATTAATCGGGTGGGAGGACGTTCCGCCGTCGCTGCCAACAACTTTTGAGCGAGCCACTTTCACAGCCTAAAATTTTTCCTGCTAAGAATGGATTATGGGCCAAACTTGCCGTAGAGCTGATTGACAGTTCAAGCCTCAAAAAAAGTCGAAATTATGAGTGAAGTTAGCAAATGCCCCTTTCACCACGCTGCCGGCGGCGGCACCTCAAACCGCGACTGGTGGCCGAACCAGTTGAAACTGGAGCTCCTGAACCAGCATTCCTCCAAGTCCAATCCGATGGGCTTGGACTTCAACTACGCGGAAGAGTTCAAGAGCCTCGACTTGGCCGCCGTGAAGAACGATCTCGCGACCTTGATGACGGACTCCCAGGACTGGTGGCCGGCCGACTTCGGCCACTATGGCCCTCTGTTCATTCGCCTGGCCTGGCACAGCGCCGGAACTTACCGCACCGGCGACGGCCGAGGGGGTGGCGGAAGGGGGCAGCAGCGCTTCGCGCCCCTTAACAGTTGGCCGGACAACGTGAGCCTGGACAAGGCGCGCCGGCTGCTTTGGCCGATCAAGCAGAAGCATGGACGGAAGATTTCATGGGCTGACCTGATGATCCTGGCCGGTAATGTCGCTCTGGAGTCCATGGGATTTAGGACGTTCGGTTTCGGTGGCGGTCGTGAGGACGTCTGGGAGCCCGATCAGGACGTCTATTGGGGCAGGGAGACGAAGTGGCTGGGAGGCGATAAGCGCTATTCTCATGGTTCCGAGGGCATCGACAAAGAGGGCGCGGTACTCGTCTCCGATGAAACGGCCGATGGGGATATACACGGCCGCAACTTGGAGAATCCGCTGGCCGCGGTGCAGATGGGCCTGATCTACGTCAACCCCGAAGGCCCGGACGGCAATCCTGATCCGATGGCTGCGGCGCGGGATATCCGCGAGACCTTTGCGCGCATGGCGATGAACGACGAGGAGACGGTGGCGCTCATCGCCGGCGGCCACACCTTCGGGAAGACCCACGGCGCCGGCCCGGCGTCCCATGTGGGGTCGGAACCGGAAGCGGCCGGCCTTGAAGAGCAGGGTACGGGCTGGAAGAATAGTTTTGGTACCGGGAAGGCCGGCGACACGATTACCAGTGGCCTGGAAGTCACCTGGACCACTACGCCCACGCAGTGGAGCAACGACTATTTCGAGAATCTGTTCGGCTACGAATGGGAACTCACGAAGAGCCCCGCCGGAGCGCATCAGTGGAGACCGAAGAATGGCGCCGGCGCCGGCACAGTGCCGCATGCTCACGACGCCTCGAAGCGGATTGCTCCTTCCATGTTGACCACGGACCTCGCCCTGCGATTTGACTCAGCTTATGAAAAGATCTCGAGGCATTTCCTGAAGAATCCGGATCAGTTCGCCGACGCCTTCGCCCGCGCTTGGTTCAAGCTGACCCACCGGGACATGGGCCCTCGCTCGCGCTATTTCGGCCCAGAAGTCCCAGAGGTAGAACTCATCTGGCAAGACCCCATTCCCGCAGTCAATCACCCCTTGATCGAGGCACCGGACATCGCTTCCCTGAAGGTCAAAATCCTGGCTTCGGGTCTGTCCGTCTCGGAGCTGGTTTCCACGGCTTGGGCGTCGGCCTCCTCGTTCCGCGGATCCGATAAGCGGGGCGGAGCGAACGGCGCCCGCCTCCGCCTCGCGCCCCAGAAATTTTGGGAAGCCAACCAACCAGCCCAACTGGGCCAAGTGCTCGAGACGCTGGAGGGCATCCAAAGCGCGTTCAATCAGGCGCAGTCCGGCAGCAAGAAAGTCTCGCTGGCTGATCTAATCGTTCTAGCGGGTTGCGCGGGCGTGGAGCAGGCGGCCAAGAATGCGGGTCACGAAATCACGGTTCCCTTCACCCCCGGACGAATGGACGCTTCGCCGGAGCAGACCGACGTCGAATCGTTCGCCGTGCTGGAACCGATCGCGGACGGCTTCCGCAATTACCTCAAGGGCAACTACCGCATACCGGCCGAAACGCTGCTGGTTGATAAGGCGCAATTGCTGACGCTAACCGCGCCCGAAATGTCGGTTCTCATTGGTGGCCTGCGCGTCCTGAAAACCAACTTCCGAGGAACGCAGCACGGTGTCTTCACGAAGCGTCTGGAGGCGCTGACTAACGACTTCTTCGTGAACCTGCTCGACATGGGTACGGAGTGGAACCCGGTTTCCAAAGACGCAAGCGTGTTTGAAGGTCGCGATCGCAAAACCGGCGAACTCAAGTGGACCGGCACCCGGGTCGACTTGGTCTTTGGTTCCAACTCCATTCTCCGGGCCTTGGCGGAAGTCTACGGATGTCAGGACTCCCAGGAAAAGTTCCTGCACGACTTTGTCGCCGCGTGGAACAAAGTGATGAACCTGGATCGATTCGACCTTGCCTCGTCTTAGCATCAGGGGCCTTAGGCTCTAACGGGGTCAAAAAGCGGCCAGCCAAACCTCGGTTCTCAATGCCGATTGGAGCGGTGGTTTTTGCAATTCGTTGGAAGGTGACCGACAGCATTGGAGGAGCCGGATGCCTCGGGAAGAGCCGGGGCATCCATCACCGGCCGAAGAGGGGATGATACTCATCACCTCCGGCGAGGAGGTAGGCGATGAGATCCAGCACCTGCGACTTCTCCAGTGTGTTGAGCATTCCCTCGGGCATATTAGAGACCGGGGAGAGGCGTCGGCTCCGGACATCCGCCTTGGATAGCCCGACTGTTTGCTCGGCGCCGGTGGGGCGCAGGACCAGGAGGGAATCCGTTTCCGATTCGACCCGGCCGACGAGAGTCTCGCCGGCCGCGCTCTGGATCTCGGTCAAGGCGTACTCCGGTGCAATGATCTTGGACGGAATAAGCACCGCCTCCAGGATCTCGGGACCCGGCGAACGTTGGCCCAGGGTGGTGAGGTCGGGACCGACGTTGCCACCGTCGCCGGCGATCCGATGGCATTGAATGCACCCGGTATCCCGGAAGGCGGCCTTTCCGGATTCAAAGGAACGTCCGTGGGTTTCGGAACCGAGTTCGGTCTGAAAATCGGCGGTCGTCCATTCCCGTTGGATCACCCGTGCCGACGGAAGTGACGCGATCCACTCCCGGAACAGGGCCACCGCCGCCTCATCCACCTTCTCAGAAACGAGCGGGGGCATCTGGCCCCCACCGCGGCGCGAAACACGCTGAAGCAGGACCGATCGATCGGGATGCCCTGGCGCCACCAGCATGGCGTCGCGGATTCCAAAAGTGTCGTGCTGGGGACGCGCGCCGATCAATTCCATCCGATCCCGTGCGGTGGTAAACTCTAGCTGCATCCGGGAGTTTCCGCCCCCGGCCTCGACATGACACACCGAGCAATTGACGTGCAGATAGGAGCGCGCCCGCAACTCCAGATCGATTCCGCTCTGCGAGGGGTCTACCAGCCGGCCCAGTTCAGCCGCCGGCTTGGGGAGCGACTCGGTGAAAAACCCGATGTGGTCGAGCGCTCGCAGCTGATTGTCCCGGATCCCGCCCGGAAAGGTGTGGTCGCGGTTAAGTTGAAGCTCGCTCATGCCCAGCACGAATCCCACCGCCCGGCTGTGGCAGGCGAGGCATTCGGAGCGGCTGGGAAAGCGCCATCGTTGGGTGCGGAAACCTCCCGGTGACGCCGGGTCGGGTCGGGTAATTTCCTCTTCCGTTCCGGCCGCGTCCACGAGCACCGCGTCGGTCTGCTCCGGATTCCATCGGTAGGAATAGCCGGCCCAGCGTCCCTCCTGACGGGTCAAGAGCCGGGTCTCGACCCGTCTCCCCTGGATCAGGGATGCGTTCGTTCCTGGGAACCAGAGCGTCTGCGCCAGAACCGCGCCATCGGCAAACCCCCAGCCCCGGCTGGACACGTAGGTGATGCGACTGTCGCCGGGAAGCGCGAGAAATCGTTCCACGGACGCTCCGTCCACCCAGCCGGGTGCGTTGACGGAGTAGGGGATCACGCCCGGTTGGACGAGGTGCTCGCGGGTGGTGGAAAAGATTCCGCTCTCGCTGAGGAGGCGGGGGAAACTCGAATCGTTCGTCTTTCGTGGCGCGGGCACGAGCCGGTGCAGCCCGGTGCCGAGGTCAGCGATCAGCAAGTCGTCGTGGGGCGAAATGCCAAATCCCGTGATCTGCAGCGGAGTGGCCGCCAGTTCGCGGTGCCAGACCACCTGGTTGCCGTCATAGCGCCCGCCCCAAATCCGCCCGGTGGAGTGATCGCCATAGACGTAGGCACCGTCCAGGTCGGGCCGTCGTTTGCCCCGATAAACGACCCCGCCGGTGAGCGACCGGGCCTCGCTGTGATGATGCTCAAAGGTGGGCGGGACTACGGGCGTGGGCCCGCGCCGGCGGTTCCGGTAGAAGAGGTGGCTGCCCTCATACACACTCCAGCCGTAGTTTTCGCCCGGACGGATGAGATGAGCGGTTTCCCAGAGGTCCTGCCCGTTGTTTCCCACCCAGACCTGGCCCGTCTCAGAATCCACCGTTAGTCGCCAGGGATTGCGCAAACCGTAGGCCCAGATCTCACCGCGGGCGCCGGCAAGGTTGACGAAAGGATTACTCGAAGGGATCGAATAGGATCGGCCCGCGTCCGGGTGGTCTACGTCAATGCGAAGGACGGCGCCGAGGAGGTCGTCGAGGGTCTGCCCAGAGTTCCAGGCGTCCGAATCGCTGGAGCCGTCCCCGGTGGACACGTAGAGCATTCCGTCGGGTCCGAATCCGAGGCCGCCGCCGTCATGTCCAGCCGACCGCCATTCGAGGAGGATCGTCTCGGAACCCGGAATTACCGCCCAAGGGTCGGAACGGTCGACTGTGAAGCGAGAAAGGCGGTTGGTCCGCTCGGTTTCGCCGGTGATGCCGTTGGCAAAGACGAAGAGGTGGCCGTTGGTGGCATATCCTGAATGGAAGGCCAAGCTGTATACCAGGTGCCCGGGAACCTCCAGCAGCGTCCCGGGAGGTGAGGTGCCGGAAGTGAGATGGACCCGGACGATCCGGGATGGACGCTCCTTTTCACCACCCTGAAGGATTACTAATAGGTTTCGGGTACCCGGTTCGGTCGCGACGAACAGCGGGTTCTTGAGCGGCCATTGTGCCAGGAATGGTTCCGTGGTGTAGGGTAGGGGTGGGTCCGACGTTCCGACCACTCGCTAGGCGGTCCACGGGATCCGACGTTCCAGGCCGAAGGGGGCCACCTCGCCGCGGGCTAGGGCGACGAAACACTCGGTCATCAAGGCCAAGCTAATCCACAGTCGCATCGAGGGGAGAAGGTTCATGGAAAAAGACGCGCCGGGCGGACCTTCCGCCGACCTGACGCGGTTGTCCACGCCGCGCTGGCCAGACGTCGAGAACTTGGTTACAGACCCGGAAGAATCAGTCGATGTCCGTGCGTTGGGAATGGCTGTGGGTGGAGATCCAGTAATGTCCGAAAACTTGATCTACGCCCATCCTGTGGGAAATAAATGCGTTGATGCCGGGCGCCATTGGCGGTGGGCTCGACCACCGAACTCTGTGATCCGGATATGAAACTACTGGTCGCTCTCCTAATCTTGGGCTGGTCCCTGCCGTTGGCCTGCGCGCACTCCCTAGACGCGAAGCAAACGGACACGTAAGGCCGACTCCGGAAAGCCCTCGACCAGATTCCAGCCATCGACACCTACGATCATCCGATGCCATTCAAGTTGATCGGAGGACGGGTTTCCATGCCGCGCGGATTCGGCATGACGCTGCACTCGCTGTGGTCGAGTAGTAACTTTACCTGGTTCAATTCCCTCACACCCTGGCCGGCTAGCGGGCTATTCGACGAGTGGTGGGCCAAGGCGCGAAGTGACTGCGGCAACGCGCGCGCTACGAGCTTCTACCGTTACGGAAAGAGCCTTTGGCCGGTCAAGGAACCAGCTTTCGGAGTCAGAGCTGAAAGATTTTGAAGATTTCATCTTCTGGCAACTCGTTGAACTCAGCGCGCGGCACGAGCTTCCCTTCCAGATCCACACGGGCCATGCGCGCATCCAGGGCTCCAATCCACTGCTCCTGGTGGAGGTCATCGCGGCGAATCCAAGGACCCGGTTCATCCTGTTTCACAGCGGTTACCCCTGCGTGGGAGAGACGGGCGCCATTGCGACCCGTCATCGCAACGTGTGGATTGATTCGGTGTGGCTGCCGACCATCAGTTACACGATGGCGAAGCGTGCCTATCAGGAGTGGCTGGAAGTCGTCCCGTCCAATCGGATTCTCTGGGGAGCGGATGCGAACCACGCGGAGGGGATTTACGCGGCGACGGACGTGACCCGCCGGTGTCTGGCGGAGGCCCTGACCGAGAAGGTAGAGCGCGGCGAATTGCGGGAGGAGCATGCCCGGCGCATTGGCCGGCAGATCCTGCGGGAGAACGCCCTCGAGTTATTCCCCCAGATCAAGGCTCGTCTTTGGAGAGATTCGGAAATGGTGACGAAGCCATGAGAATCTTCGGCTGGGTTCCCGAAGTGGTGTTCCCGCCGGTCTCCTTATCGGTGTCGATCGCGAGCGCTCCTAACATTGGAAGGCTGTGGGTGGAATCCGCCGGAGTCGATCGATGGAGCCGTTCTCCCCTTGCCGACCTCCAAAGGCCAGTGTTGGGGGACTATGGCCTTCCTGCCTTCTCCGCCGTGTCAGATACGAGCAACGGCAACGACCAAGCTCAGCAGCGGCGGGGGCTGAGTGAGCTACGAGTCTGGTAAAGCCTACACGCCCCTGCCGTCTACCGCAACCGCCTTGCCGAGTCCGCAAAACGCTCCAACTTCGTCTAGTGCGAGAATCTCTGTTGCTCTGTTAGCGACTTTGTGTGCGGTTCAGATAATCTCAACATAGTGTAATTCAGGGTTCTGGATCAGTTCGGTTATCAGAACGGCGTTTCGGCGCAAAATGGCCTCGACCTGCTGTGGCGTTGAGTTGCCGCACCGAAGCCAAACGACCTTGGGTGGCGCTCCGTAAAGTCGGCTACGCTCTGCGAAGTCGCTATCTTGGGTAACGATGCAAAAGTCGTTGACGCTGGCATACTCCCAGATTTGGTCGTCAGGTGCTTGGTCAAGAGTGGCCGCTCGAACATGGGCTGAGTCGGGAAATAGATCCGCAAGTCGAGCAGGCAGCCGGTGGCTGAGGTTTTGGTCGAAAAGGAGCTTCACGCTGCCGAACCGACGAGGTGGTGGTCGCGGTCAGCGGCGTAGGCAAGCGACGCACGGATGTCCTCAAGCGTGAGTTCTGGAAACTCCTCGATAATCTGCTCGTTGGTCATCCCGGCGGCGAGCCAGCCGAGAACGTCGTAAACAGAGATGCGCATTCCCCGGATGCAGGGTCGTCCACCGCGTTTGCCGGGTTCGATGGTGATGAGTTCTCGGTAGTTCATTGCGGCAGGCTACGGCATCTGCGTTCTCGGGGCAAGGCGTCTGAGTCGCCATGTCGCGACTCTTTGAAAATGTCCTCATGGCGACTCGATAGAAATGTCCCCTTTTGTGGATGAGGGATCGGAAGCTCGGGTCACCAAATGGAGACCCTGATAATGAGTCGAGCTGAGCGGAAACGGA
>Ga0209591_10006826_pt1 | contig 12623 bp, 6 predicted proteins | sample MAT01_FD_187207 | JGI IMG/M metagenome (GOLD analysis project Ga0209591, IMG submission 187207) | Freshwater microbial communities from Lake Fryxell liftoff mats and glacier meltwater in Antarctica - MAT-01 (SPAdes) (version 2) | ecosystem: Environmental > Aquatic > Freshwater > Ice > Liftoff...
GCTTACCCAGCACAACCATCAACCGCATCTCGGGGAGCATCACGGTGAAGTTAGAAGGCTCGCTCGACACGTTCCCCCTGCGGGAACTCATAGACATGGTTATGTATAGCTCTGTCACGGGTGTGCTGAACATCTACGTGCTGGGCGAGGCTGGCTACCTCTACTTCCGCGACAGCGTGCTCTATCACGCCGAGCGTGGGTCGTCTACTGGTGTGCAGGCCCTGGCCGAGCTGCTAGAGCCCGCTCGTGGCGAGTTCAGCTTCGTGAGCGAGCTTGTCACCGCTGGCGACTCGCTCTATGGCGGCGTGAGCATGCATCTCCAGACGGCCGAGCGACTTGCCGCGCGCTGGCGCCAGATCCGCGCCTACATCCCCACGCTTGAGCTTATCCCTCAGCTGGTGGTCGCCCGCGAGGCTGCCACGCGGCGACTGAGCCCGGCCCACCATGCAGTGCTGGACGCGGTGGATGGGCGCGCGAACCTGCGGCAGATCACCGATATACTTGGCTGGGCCGAGGTGGATGTCGCCGAGGCCGCCGCCCAAATGAGCGTCGACGGGCTGATCGATCTGCGTAAGCCCGGCCAGCTGGGCATCACGCCCGACGGCCACGAGCCCAGCGAGCCCGGCGAGGGCATGTTTGATCGTATTCTCGCCCGAGCCCCGCACCAGCCGCCACGGCCAGTCGAGGGCGATCCTGCCCGCCCCACAGCGCCAGAAGGCGGAGCCCGCAGCGGCGGCGAGGATCTGATCCTGCGCGTGCTGCGCGGCTCTGGGTAGCGTCGGGGCGCCCTAACGACTCTTCAAGCTTGAGTAGCGTCGGGGCGCCCCTTGTAGGCGCCCCTTGTAGAACCCTTGTGGGCGCCCCTTGTAGAACCCTTGCCACTTCTCGGTGGCATATGCTACTATAGAGCGTATTGACGCGCTACGCATCTTTGCTTGCCCTGAGGCCTGTGCAGGGTTACAGCCCGGCGCCCGCCAGCACATTATGCAGCAGCCATCGGTTATCGCCATCGACGGCCCGGCAGGGGCCGGCAAGAGCACGCTTGGGGCGCTCCTCGCGGCTCGCCTCGGCTACCTCTACTTCGACACCGGCGTGATGTATCGCGCCCTCACGCTGGCGGCCATGCGTGCCGGGCTTGAGCTTCACGACGGCGCCGCCCTGGAGGCGCTCGCCGCGCGCATCCCGATCGAGGTGCTCCCCGCCGCAGAGCGCGATGGGCGACAGGCTACTGTGCGCGTTGCTGGCCAGGATGTCACCTGGGCGATCCGCGAGCGCGAGGTGGAGCGCAATGTCTCGCAGGTGGCCGCCCACCCCGGCGTGCGCCGCGAACTAGTGCGCCAGCAGCAGGCGATCGGCGCACGTGGGCGCGTGGTGATGGTTGGCCGCGACATCGGCACGGTGGTGATGCCCGCAGCCGACCTGAAGATCTTTTTGGAGGCCTCGCTCGACGAGCGAGCCCGCCGCCGTAGCGACGAGCGCCCCGAGGCCGCCCCCGTGCAGCATGTGCGCGACGAGATCGCCCGCCGCGACGCGCTCGACCAGCACGTGCTACGCCCTGCCGCCGACGCCGTCGTGCTCGGCACCGACGGCCTGTCGCCCGATGACGAGGTAGCCTGGGTGCTCGCGTATCTCGCCCGGTAGGCGTCCCTCGTGGGCGCCGTAGTGGATGGAGCAAGCCTGTATGGTGAACTGGCTGCGCCGCATGCTGCATCTCGACGCCGCAGAGGCGATCGACCTCGGCCCCGACGAGCAGATCCTCCACGTGATCGGGCGCCACTGGGTGGTGCTCCTGGGGCGCCTAGTGCCGCCGCTGCTCAGCATCCTGATCTTCGGGGGCCTGGCGCTCTACCGAGCCCTCGGCGGCGTCTTTCTTGCCACCGATAGCGGCGCACCAGTTGGCATCGACCTGATCAACGCGCTGCTAATCGCCGTAACGGTCGGCCTGATCCTGCTCTGGTTCGCACTCTTTGTGCGCGGCAAGAAGGCCCGCCGCTCGCGTAACATCGTGTTCGGTGTGGGCGCTGCCGTCCTGCTGCTGATCTGGTTTCGCTACAACGGCGGGCGCGTCTTCTACGTCGACCCGCTGCGCTACAGCGATCAGCAGAGCGATACGCTCAACCTGGTCTTGATGCTGCTTGCGGTGATCAGCGCTATCTTTGTGCTCTTCACGTTCTACGACTGGCTGAACGACGAGCTGATCCTCACCAACCAGCGGGTCGTCTACGACAACGATCAGGTGATCATCCCGCGCCTGCTGGAGCAGCGTGTGCAGGAGCAGATCTTTCTTGAGGATGTGCAGGACGTGAACGCCAAAACCGCCACCTACCCGCAGCATATCCTGAAGTTTGGCACGGTGACGATCAGGTCGGCCCGGATTGGGGGCAATATCGTCTTCGATGCCGCCGCCGACCCGATCGAGATGCAGCGCCAGATCATGAACCAGGTGAAGGCACTACGCAAGCGCATCGGCACCGCTACGTTCGACCAGATAATCGAGGAGCGGGTCTACGGCAGCACGGCGGGCAAGCCGAAGCTGACGGTCACGATCAAGCAGACAAAGTCCATGCAGGCGTTGAGCTGGGTGTTTTTGGAAAACCCCGAGTTCAACGAGGATAACGGCACCTATACCTGGCGGCCCCACTGGCTCTTTCAGCTGCGGGCGCTGATCGGGCCGCTCATCCTGCTACTGGTGGGCCTGTTTAGCGTGGCCCTGGTGACCAGTATCCTGGCGCTCGACGCGCTCCTGGTGGTGCTGTTCACCACGGTGGTGCTGCTCGCCTTTGTGGTGTGGGCAGCCTGGGAGGTTGAGGATTACCGTAACGACCTCTACATCCTCAACCCCAACAATGTGGTCGACATCGAGAAGAAGCCCTTTGGCCCCGAGGATCGGCGCCAGGCTGGACTCGGCGCGATCACCAACGTGCAGTTCTCCACCACGTTCATCAGTAATCTGCTGGGCTACGGCGATGTGATCCTCGAGACGGCGGGCGCCGGTGGGAAGTTCACCTTCACCCACGTGCCGCGCCCCAACGAGGTGGTGACGGTGATCAGCGACTATATTGTGCAGTTTAAGCGCGGCGAGAAGGCGAAGACGCTGGACGACACTGTGGAACTGCTTACGCGCTACCACGAGGCGCAGCGGCGCCATAACGAGCTCAATACCCCGTGAGCAAATAGAGCGGGCCAGGGTCGCGGGCGCGGATGGTGAGTGTGGGCACGTACCACGAGGCTGCGTCGGCCTCTTCCACATAGAGCGCCTGGCGGGCCTGCACCACGGCGCGCTGCACCGAGTCGCCGCGGGCGAGGGCGCGGTACATCACCTCGGAGAAGCGGGTGGCTGCCGTGGCCCGCACCGTAAGCTGCATAGCCACCACGGCGGGCACGCCAGCCGCGCTTAGGGCCGGGGCCACGCCGGTGAGCAGGCCGCCCTCGCCCACCATGCCGCCCTGGCATGCGCAAAGTACTACCAGACGCGTCTCGCCAAAGAGCGGCAGCAGCTGGCTCGCCGGCACCCGGTCCCACTGGCCATCGGGCCGGTCGAGCACCAGCCAGCCCTCGCCATCGGCGTAGCGCCCATGGCCCACAAAGTGTACGATGTCGGGCGGCGGGCCGCTGAACATGCGATCCACGAGGGCGCGGCGCGTAGCTGGCCCAAGCTCCTCCATCACCACCTCGCCGTTGGCGATCAGGGGCGCCCAGGTGGCCGTGCGTTCTGCCCGCTCGCGCTCGCGCTCGTCGGGGTCAATGCCGGCGTGCGGCGTGATTGCCAGGATGCGCAGGGCGCCACTGTGCGGGCGCGGCGGCGGCAGGGCCTCGCCGAGATCCAGGTGGCGCGTGCAGCTGGCCAGCCGCTTGTGGCCGAGCAGTAGTGGCGCCTGGCCTTCGTCCCAGAGCAGCTCCCATGGCAGGGCGGCCAGCTCGATCGCGTCGGGCGGTAGGCGCAGGCGCAGCGCCAGGGCGCGCCCCTCGTGGCGGGCGTGATCGCGCACGGTGCCGAGCGCCTGGGCGCCGCGCGGGTCGGCCACGAGCGCCTGGTAGAGCGCACGACCTACGGCGCGATGGCCAAGCTCTGCTAGCCCATCATCACCGACGGGGAGCCCGAGCGCGGCGATGCGGGCTGTCTCGGCGGGGGCTAGCGGCGTGCCGGGGTACTGGAGCCGGTCGAGGGCGCGCACCACAAGGTCAAGGTCGGGGCCAACAAAGGGCGGCGTGAAGCGGCTGAGGCGCACGCCGATGATGTCGGCCTCCCAGCTGATCTCCACCCCGTCGGCGTCGCGGTCAAAGCGCAATGTGAGCGCCACCTCGTCGGCAGCTTGTGGCTCACCCTGTGGGCGCAGCGTGGCGGCGGGCAGCGGTGAGGGCGTGCTGCGGGCCGGGTCGGCGCCCTTCGGCAGCACGCGCACCAGGCTCTGGGCGCGGGCCTCGTAGGCTAGCCCCTGGCCATCCAGGTAATCAACGGCGAGGCTGAGCGGCACGCGCCCGAGCTCGCCCGCCAGGGGCCGTAGCGACACGATCAGGTTGGCCTCGCGGTTGGGGGCGATGCCGGCAAGCACAGGCGCATCGCCGAGCTCGAAGCGGCCCGGCGCCCGAAGCTGGATGCTGCGGGCCGGGCCGAAGCCCACGTTGTGCAGCGTGACGGTGGCGGTGCTCCACTCGTGCTCCACAAAGGCTTGCTCGACACTCACGGCAACCTGGAGCTCGGGCAGCATGCGGTGGCGGCGCACCTCACGCGTACAGACGGCGGCCTGCTCGCTGTCGAAGATCTCGGCGTACAGCTGGGCGGCGCGCTCGTAGAGGCTGGCCGCGAGCCGTGCGTCGACGGCGGGGGCGTCGACGCTTTGGGCTGCGGCCTGCGCGTAACACTCGGCGGCGCGCTGCTTCTGGCCGATCTGCGCATAGGCCTCGGCAGCATGCTCCAGGTCGCCCACGCGCATAGCGAGGTCGGCGGCGCGCTCCCAGTGCTGCAAGTCGAGGCGGATGAGCAGGGCGTCGGCGAGCTTGCCGGCCTGCTCGTACAGCACGGCGGCCCGCTCGAGCTGGCCGTTCTCGGCGATCAGAGCGGCCGCCTCGGCGCGCTGCCCGTTGGCGATGAGCGCCTCGGCCTGCTGCTCCCAGAAGCCCTGCTCGGCGTCGGTGCGCCGTGCAGCCGCCAGCAGCCCCACCTGGCGATACAGCTCGGCGGCGCGAGCCTTGTCGCCGGCCTGCTCGTAAAGCAGCGCGGCGCTGCTGAGGCGGCCCTGCTGCTCGTAGATGCGGGCGGCCTCTAGCGGCTCGCCGCTCTTCGCCAGGTGGTTCGCGAGGCCAAGCAGATCGCCTGCCTTGCGGTAGGCCTCGCGGGCGCGCTGCTGCTCGCCGGCCTGCTCCCAGTAGGGCGCAGCCTGGCCGGGGAAGCCGGCGTGCTCGTAGACCCGCGCGGCGGCTGAGGGCATCGCCAGCTGCCGGCCGTAGAGCATCGCCCCGGCGATCAGGTCGCCGCTCAGCACAAAGGCCGCCGCCGCGCCGGCTCGGTCGCCTGCGGCGAGCAGCGCGTCGGGCGAGCGCTGCCGAAGCTGGGTGTTGCGCGCCCGCACCGCGCTGAGCCGACCAGCCTCGTCGGCGAGATAGGCGTGGCCGTCGGCGAGCACAGGGCAGCCAGTGAAATCGGCGGCGCCCGCGACGCGCCAGCGCACGGCGCCATCGGCGGCGCTGAGGGCGAGCAGCTCCTGGCCCTCGGTGGGGCAGAGGATGAGCTCGCCATCGGCGGCGGGCAGGGCCGAGACGTGCTTAGTGGTGGCGCGGCGCCAGCGCTCGGCGCCGTCCTCGCTGCCCAGGGCGCGCAGGGCGTAGCCGCCCTTGCCAGTGCCTGCCACGCGGTCGCCGATCAGGATGAGGCCGGGGGCGGCGGCGGGCGGCGAGGTGAAGCCCGCGCCGCGCTCGCCCGCCACCTGCCAGCGCAGCGCGCCGCTGCGGGCGTCGAGACCGTAAAGGTAGCCATCCCAGCAGCGCGCGGCCACCAGGCCATCCACCAGGGCGGGGCGCGTGGCGAACCAGCCACCGCCCTGAAAGCGCCACAGCTCGTGGCCGTCGCTGGCATCGTAGCCGATCAGCAGATTGCCCCGCCCGCCCGCGATCACGAGCTTGTCGTCGGCGGCGAGCGCGGAGGGGCCCCAGTCGGCGTGGGGCTGCGACCAGCACAGCTGGCCGCTTGCGCTGTCGAGCGCATGGATTTTGCCGTCCGACGAGGTGACGTAGACGCGCTCGCCAAGCGCGGTTGGGCCAGAGAAGCTATGGCTCGTGGAGGCGAACGACCAGGCCAACTTGCCGCTGGCGCCATCGAGGGCGAGCACAGCGCGCCCCGGCTTTGGCAGAGCGCGCGTGTCGTAGGCGCCAACGAAGACGCGGGCGCCGTCGCTGGCAAGGCAGTAGGCGGCGCTGGCCTCGGGGAGCGCATACTCCCAGGCGGCCGCGCCCGTGGTGGCGTTCACCGCGACGATGCGGCCGGTGTCGGTGGGGACGCAGAGCTGGCCCGCCGCGAGCATCGGGTAGCAGCGTGGGCGTGGGAGCGCGTGGCCAGTCTCGGCCTGCCAGATCAGCGTGCCAAGTTCGACGGCTGCGTCGGGCTGCACACTGCCGCAGGCGGGGCAGCGCTCGGCGTCGAGCACTAGCTCGCCGCAGGTGGGGCAGAAGATCGCTTTCCATGGTGCCATATGGGAGGTGACTTCGTCAGGCCGAAGCATGTGCGTCGGCCTGACATCCTGTCGGCGTGTTACTGTCTCGTGGCCGTCCAGGTGCCCCCGACAAGGCACGGGTTGCCGGCGGCATCGTTGGCGCTGAGGCTGCCCGACGCCCGATTCGCATCATCGAACCGGCCCTGCACGCTGTAGCTGCTGGTGTTGGTGCCCTGGTTCGGTGCGCCGCTGAAGCTAAACGCGCTGCCGGAGACATCCAGGCTGAGGCCGGCGTTGTGGGTCCAGAAGCAGGCCGCGCCGCTGGCGCCAAGCGAGACAAGGCGGCCCGCACGAATACTGAAGCTGAAGCGCCCGTCGGGCGCGATCGGGCTACTGGCGCTCAGCTTGCCAACCCAATCGCCGTCGAACAGCGTGAAGGGTGTGGCCGTCGGGGCGGCTGCGGGCGCGGCCGTAGGCTCGGCGATGGGCGCGTTGGCGACAAAGTCGATATAAAAGATCTCGCCGGTTTGGCCGCTAGCGCGAAAACGCACCTGATGCGCCTGCTGCTCGCGCCCGCTGGTGTTCTGCTCATTCACGGCGTAGACTGCCACACCCCACTCGCCGGCCTCGAGGCCGCAGAGCTGGTAGTTGCCCGTGTCGTAGAAGTGCTTCGCCGGGCGCGTATCGCCGCTTTTGTCGGCCTGCACGTAAAATTTGCGGAAGAGTCCGCCCCCTGCGGGCTTCACCGTGCCCTGGATGCAGGTGGCTGTGCCGGGTGACGAGGCAAGGGGCGCACCTTGGCGGGCCGTGCCGGTAAACAGCTCGCCAACGCTCCGGCCATCGACCACGGCGCCCGGAGCGCTGGCAGGCGCCGTGGCCGCAGGGGGAAGCGTGAGCGTGGGCGACTGGGGCCGCGCCGTGGGGGTTGGTCGGGCAGGCACAGCGGGCGCTGTGTTAGCCAGGGTAGGCCTCTGGGCCACCTGGGCCGCAGCCGTCTCCGTGGCACCGACCACGGCCATGGCCGTCCCGTCCGCCGCGCTGGCCGAGGCAGAGGCGTTCGCCGCGCTGGCCGAGGCAGAGGCGTTCGCCGCGCTGGCCGTGGTAGAGGCGTTCGCCACCTGGCTCGTGACAGCAGCCGCAGCGGCGAGCGTCGCGTCGGCCTGCACCGTCTGGACGCCGCCCTGCACACCTTCGGCACGGGCGGTGGCGAGCGCGACCGCGAATGCGAGCGCCTGGCCCGTGGCTGTGGCCTGGGCCTGCACCGTCTGGACGCCGCCCTGCACGCCCTCGGCGCGGGCGGTGGCGAGCGCGATCGCGAAGGTTGTAGCCTGCCCGGCGGCCTGGGCTGTGGCCTGCTGCCCGCCATCGCCCCGGCCAAAGAGCAGGTAGCCAACGCCGAGCAGCGCCAGGGCGCCCACGCCAAGGACCGGGAAGAGCCAGCCAGGGCGCCGAGCGGAGGCGGGCGCTGCCACAGCGGCAGGGATTACTGGCGCTGTGGCGGGGGCGACAGCGGGGGCCGGGCGTGCCACCGGGATTAAGCGCGTGGCTGCATCGTCTTCGAGCGCCCTGAGGGCGCGCCAGAACTCCAGCGCGCTGGAGAAGCGATCCTCGGGATCACGCGCGAGCGCCTTATGCAAGAGAGCGTCGACCCCAGGCGGGACGCCAGCGCCCGCCCAGCCAGCGCTGAGCTGGGGGCCGCGATCATGGGCACGCATGGCCTGCATGGGCGTGGCGGCTGCGAAGAGCTGCAGGCCGGAGAGCAGTTCGTAGGCGACACAGCCCAAGGCGTAGATGTCGGCGGCGGGGGTGGCGGCATTGGCGTCCCAGACCTCGGGGGCGATATAGCCTGGCGTGCCGACGATCGCGCCCGCGCTGAGCGACATGCTCATGCTGGCGCCACCGACAATGCGGGCGAAGCCAAAGTCGCTGATCAGCGGCTCGTCGGCCCCGTCGAGCAGAATGTTGGCGGGCTTCAGGTCGCGGTGAATAACCCCTTGGGCGTGGGCGTAGTCGAGCGCCTCGGCGGTGCCATGGAGCAATGCGAGCGCCTCGCCCCAGGGCAGAGCGCCCGCCTGCGCCAGCCTGGTCGCCAGGCTGCGCGGCGCCAGATCCATCGAGATAAAAAGGCGCCCGCTGGCCTCGCCGATCTCATAGATCGTAATAATGTGGGGGTGGCGCAGCGTGGCGATGGTGCGCGCCTCCTGGCGGAAGCGCTGCACGAAGACCGGGTCGATCAGCAGCTGCGGGTGGAGCACCTTGAGCGCGACCTGGCGCCCCAGGCTGCTATCGACGGCACGATAGACCGTCGCGAACCCACCGCTGCCAAGCTCCGCGACAATCTCGTACTTGCCGATCTGTCCGATCTCGGCCATAGCGCCACCTTGCCTATGCTCTGGGGGGATGCGGGCAGCGCCAAAGATCTGTTTACACCAGCCCGCACGATGGCGTGATTATAGCATACGGCATTGCGTAGTAGCTACTTTCTATACGGCATTGCGCAGGCCTACCGCGTGCAGGTGGGCATCCAGCCAGGCGGCATCATCGGCGGAGAGCTCGGGGTGCGGCGGGGGGAGACGGTAGTCCACCTGCACATCGTAGCGGGCGTTGCGGTAGATCTGGCGGATGGCCGCCGTCAGGTCCAGGGGAACATCGGGGTCGGGGGCGCGCAGCGGCACCGGCACCACCGGGATAGCGGCGCGTAGCGAGAGCGGCCAGGTCGCCACCTCGGGGCGGCGCTGCACGCGGCTCAGGAAGATAAAGTAAGGCGCATTGGGCAGCGGCCTGCTCAGACGGGGGCGCTGCCCGGCCCGCAGCAGGTCGATCTCCAGCAGGTGCGCTGAGCTCTTGAACAGCTCCTGGCGCTTCTTTTCGTAGGCGTCTGCGCCCGCCTGGCCAGGGCGCTTGTTGGCAGGTGAGAGCAGCTCGATGGCGGTGACAAGCACGTTGTCGGCAACCGTCCGCACCTCGATGCGACCGTAGCGAGTGGGGATCTCCATCTCCGCTCGCATGGTGAGGGGCGCCTCGGCGATAGCGACAGCAGCGGGAGAGCGGGCCGCCCAGTCGTGCTCTAGCACGGCCACATCGGGGATGGCGACGCGCACCGGCGTGATCTCAAGGCTTTCAAACGCCATGTATGGCGTGATGATCGCCGTGTAGCGCGGCACGATCTGCTGCTGGAGCTGATCGCGTATGGCCGCGATCAAACTGGCGTGAACATCCGGCCAGAGCTGCGGCTGCTCCAGGTACGGGTCCATGCCGGGGAACGGTGCGTTGCCTGGCTCGATCATGCTGCCCTCCCGCGTTGCGATCATGCGTGCTGCCCACAGGCATATTGTAGCACGAGGGAACAGGGAACAAGACCGCTCCCCCTGTCCCCTGTTCCCTGCTTTGCCGCTACGCCGCCTGCCGCACGCCCTCGATGTAGGCAAGCGACTGGTGGCGGAAGTAGGTGTTGTACAGCTCGGCGTAATGGCCCCCCTGCGCGATCAGGGCGTCGTGGCTGCCCTCCTCGATGATGGCGCCCTTGCTCAGCACGATGATCCGGTCCGCGTTGCGCACGGTGGAGAGGCGGTGGGCGATCACGATGCTGGTGCGGCCCGCCAGCACTACATCCAGCCCCTCCTGGATCAGCGTCTCGGTGAGCGGGTCGATGCTGGCCGTGGCCTCGTCTAGAATGCAGATCGCGGGGTCCTGAAGCAGCACGCGCGCCAGGGCCACTAGCTGGCGCTGGCCCATCGAGAGGCCGCCGCCGCGCTCGCCCACCTCGCTGTCGAGGCCGTTCGGCAGGCTGGTGATCCAGTCGCCCTCACCTACGTGGCGGGCTGCTGCCACCACCTCCGCGTCGCTCGCGTCGGGCCGACCGTAGCGGATGTTCTCGCGCACGGTGCCGTCGAACAGGAACGGGCTCTGGTTCACAAGGCCCAGACGCGCGCGGTAGTCGCTGAGATCAAGGGCGCGGATGTCTACGCCGTCAATGCTGATCTGGCCGCCCTGGAACTCGTAGAAGCGGGCCACCAGCTTGGCGATGCTGCTCTTGCCCGAGCCTGTGTGCCCCACCAGGGCCACCGTCTCGCCGGGCCGGATCGCCATGTTGAAATCGCTCAGCACGGGCTCGTCCTCGCGGTAGGCGAAGTTGACGTGCTCGAAGCGGATCGCGCCCTGGAGCGTGGGCAGCTTGCGGTCGTCGGTCTGCACTACGCGCGGCTCGCTGTCGATCAGGGCGAAGACGCGCTCGCCGGCGGCGAGGCCAAGCTGGAACTGGCTCCAGAACGAGGCGATGCTGGTGAGCGGGAACCAGAAGGCCTGGAGGCCCTGGATGAACAGGAACCAGGTGCCGGGCGTAAGCTCGCCGTCGCGCACGCCAAGGCCGCCAGCGTACACCAGCGCGGCGGTGCCGATGCCGGCCAGCAGGTTCAGGATCGGGAAGATACTGCTGAAAGTGTAGCGCGTGCGCTGGTTCACCTTCAGCGAGCGGCGGTTCACATCAAGGAACTCGCCGTAGATCGCCGGCTCCTGGCGGAAGGTCTTGGCCACCCCGATCCCGCTCACCGTCTCGCTGATGTGGGCGCTCACCTCGGCGTTCATGCGCCGCGAGGCGGTGATTGTCTGGCGAGCGATGGCGCGGAAGGCCAGGGCCGTGCCCATAATGAAGGGCGCCAGCACGATCAGGATCAGCGTGAGGCGCAGGCTGATCGTCGCCAGGTAGCCCACGATGAAGATCACCAGCAGCACGCGGCTCAGTAGCTCCATGGTGAGCGTCATCACCTGAGTGAAGGCGGCGCTGTCGGAGTTTACGCGGCTGACGATCTTACCCGAGGGGAACTGATCGTAGAACGAGAGATCGCGCTGCAGCACCGAGTTCACGGCGTCCTCGCGCATGGCCAGCACCACATCGCCCACCGCCTGGGACGAAAAAGTCTGGCGCACAAGGTTGAGTACCCACGAGGTGGCGCCAAGCAGGGCGAGGCCAGTGGCGAGCAGGGCGATCAGGCGCAGCTCGGGGTCGGCGCCGATCCAGTCGAGGCTGCGGGCGATGAAGATCGGGATGGCGGCATCAAGCACCGCCGTGCCGGTGATCATCGCGGCCGCGATCAGCATCTTGCGGCCCTGGGGGCGGAAGTAGCTCAGGATGCGCCGCACCAGCACGCCATCGCCATACTTGCGGTCGTACTCCTCGGCGTCGAGCCCGTCAAAGATAAAGCCCATGGTTCTATTCCTCGCAGTGCGTTTTGCTGTTGCCTTACGTTATTCGGCGCCGTTCGGGATAGACAAGGAGACAAGGAGACCGGGAGACAGGGAGCGCCTAGCGGAGTGCGAGGGATGTCTCCTAGTCTCCTTGTCTCCTAGTCTCCTAGTCTCCTAGTCTCCTAGTCTCCTAGTCACCTTGTCTCCTTGTCTCCTAGTCTCCTAGTCTCCTTGTCACCTTGTCTCCTAGTCTCCTAGTCACCTTGTCTCCTTGTCTCCCTGTCTCCCTGTCTCCCTGTCTCCCTGTCTCCTTGTCTCCTTGTCACCCTGTCACCCTGTCACCGCCACAGCCTCCTCAAGGGGTGGCAGCTCCAGCTCGTCGTAGCGTGCGAAGACGCGGCGGTAGTGAGGCGAGCTGCGCAGCAGCTCCTCGTGGGTGCCGGCGGCGGCGAGGCGGCCCGCGTCGAGCACGAGGATCAGGTCGGCCCAGCGGATCTGCGAGAGCCGATGGGTGATCATCAGGACGGTGCGGCCCTCCTGAGCTTTGCGGATCGCCTGCTGGATCTGGTCCTCGGTGGCGCTGTCGATGGCGCTGGTGGAGTCGTCGAGGATCAGGATGCGCGGGTTGCTCAGGAAGGCGCGGGCCAGGGCGATGCGCTGGCGCTGGCCGCCGGAGAGCGTGGTGCCGCGCTCGCCCACCACGGTGGCGTAGCCTTCGGGAAAGCCCATAATAAAGTCGTGGGCCTGGGCGGCCTGGGCGGCGGACTCGATCTCGGCCTGGGTGGCGCTGGG
>Ga0209591_10006829_pt1 | contig 12620 bp, 7 predicted proteins | sample MAT01_FD_187207 | JGI IMG/M metagenome (GOLD analysis project Ga0209591, IMG submission 187207) | Freshwater microbial communities from Lake Fryxell liftoff mats and glacier meltwater in Antarctica - MAT-01 (SPAdes) (version 2) | ecosystem: Environmental > Aquatic > Freshwater > Ice > Liftoff...
CCTGACCCTCGTGGTGTGCGCAGCGTCCGCTCGCGCCGAGCCCGCGCCCGCGCCCACGCCCGCGCCCGCGCCCGAGCCCGAGCCCGCGCCACCTGCAATCGAAGCGCCCCCAAAGAACCCGGACACCGTCATCCGCCAGAAGCGCCGCGACATGTTCAAGACCGCGGGCTCGGTGCAGCTCATCGAAGAAGACCTCCTCGAGACCACCGAGTACGACGACCCGCAATCGATTCTGCAACAGGTCCCGGGAGTCTACGCCCGCGGCGAGGACGGCTACGGGCTGCGCCCCAATATCGGCATCCGCGGCGTCACCTCCGAGCGCAGCCAGAAGGTCACCCTCCTCGAAGACGGACTCCTCTTCGGACCGGCCCCCTACAGCGCCCCCGCCGGCTACTTCTTCCCGCTCATGACGCGCATGGTCGGCCTGGAAATCCTCAAGGGCCCCGCCGCCATCCTGCACGGCCCCAACACCATCGGCGGCGCCGTCAACGTCCTCACGCGCCAGATCCCCCGCTCGCTCGCCGGCGGCCTCGACCTGGCACTGGGCTCCGCCGCTGCCTTCGACAACGCCTACTTCAAAGGGCACGCCCACCTCGGCACCGCATGGGCCTGGGGCGGCGTCCTGGCCGAGCTCGTCCACCTCGAATCGACCGGCTTCAAAGAGCTCGACTCTGCCTCCGACGACCGCCCCAACACCGGCTTTTCACGCACCGAGGTCATGCTCAAAGCCAACGCCCACAGCGACCTCTACGCCACCTCCAGCCACAAGCTCGAGCTCAAGCTCGGCTTCGCACGCGAGGTCTCAAACGAGACCTATCTCGGCCTCACCGACGCGGACTTCGCCGCGGCCCCTAACCGCCGCTATGTCGGCAGCGAGCTCGACCGCATGCGCTGGAACCGCTTCCAGGCCGAGCTCCAACATACCTTCGCCGTCGGCCCGACCGAGCTCGTCACGACCGCCTACTGGCGCGACTTCTCCCGCGCCTGGAAGAAGCTCAACCGCTTCCGCGACGGCCCGTCTCTCGATACGATCCTGAATGCCCCCACGAGCCCCGCCAACGACGTCTTCCATCGGATCCTCACCGGCGCCGACGACTCGCTCGCCGACGCCGAAGCCCTCATGATCGGCACCAATGACCGCCGCTTCAGCGTGCTCGGTCTGCAGACGACCCTGTCGCAGCGCCTGAAGACCGGCGCCTGGCGCCACAAAGCCGAGCTCTCGCTGCGCCTGCACTATGATGCGATCAGCCGCCTCCACACCGAAGACGCCCACGCGATGACCGACGGCCGCCTCGTGCGCGACGCCACACCGCGCCTCACCAACCTCGACAATGACGCCTCCTCGCTGGCACTCGCCACCTATTTCGCCTACGGCATCTCGGGCCACGGCTGGACCTTCACGCCTGGCGCCCGCCTCGAGTGGATCCAGACCCGCTACACGGCCACGACCACCGCCGAGAACAGCAGCGTCGTCGTGCTGCCGGGGCTTGGCCTCCACCGCGAGCTCGCTCCCAACTTCGGCGTCTTCGCGGGCCTCTATCGCGGGTTCTCCCCGGTCGCCCCCGGCCAGGCCTCCGACGTCTCCCCCGAGACGAGCCTCAACTGGGAGCTCGGCCTGCGCTGGCTCGACCCCGACACCGGCTCCATCGCCGAGCTCGTCGGTTTCTGGAACGATTACGAGAACCTCGTTGGCACCTGCACCTTCTCGAGCGGCTGCGCCGAGAGCGACATCGACCGGCAATTCAACGGCGGCGCCGTGACCGTGCTCGGCCTCGAGGCCGCCCTCGCTCATCGCTTCGCCCTCGGCCGCGGCTTCACCCTGCCGGTGCGCCTCGCCTACACACTCACCGACGGCGTCTTCAACTCGGACTTCGCCTCGGAGAACCCCCAATTTGGCCGCGTCGAGGCGGGCGACCACCTGCCCTATGTCCCGACCCACCAGCTCCAGGTCCAGCTCGGCCTCGCCGTGCCTAAGACCTTCAGCGTCAATCTCGCCTACACGTTTATTGACGCCATGCGCGAAGAGGCTGGCAAGGACGACACCCGACGGACCGACGCCGCCCACGTCCTCGACCTGATGGGCGACGTCGGCCTCGGTGCCGGGACCTCGTTGTACCTGCGCGCCGAGAACCTCCTCATGCAGGAGCCTATCGCTAGCCGCCGCCCTTTTGGCGCCCGCCCGGGCAAGCCGTTCGTCGCTCAAGTCGGGTTCAAGTGGCGCTTTGGAGCTACCGAGTAATGGGGGCTAATGGTGGCGAAAGCGGGCCTTGTCCTCAGTCAGCATTCGACGAGTCGGGTTATGATCGTCGCCAATGGCGCCTCCTACCGAACGAACTCCACGAATCGACTGCCCCGCCTGAATCGCCTCTTCGCCCCCGCTTTGTTGGTCGGCGCGTTTGCGCTCACCCACTGCGGCAAGCCTGCGCCTTCGCGCGCGGCCGACGCCGCCGTGCCTACCCCGGTGCCTGCCGATGCCGCGCCCGCTGGTTTGGCCGATGTCGCGGCTGAGCCCGCGCCCGCCGACTGCGTCCCCAACGAGATCGCCACCGTCATCGGTACCATCGACCCCGAGCTCGCCCGGGTCGAAGGCAAGACTGTCGAGCTGTGTGGCCTGGTCGACGAGGCGCGTATGTGCACGGCCAGGCGTATCGATCCGCTGCCCTCGCCACCGGCCCCGGACAACCCAGCCGGGTAGTATCTGCGGATGCAGGCCCATGGATCGTTTGGCGAGTTGGACTTGAAGCCGCTCGATCTCCGTGATCTGGTCGCCTCACCGCCGGGGATGACCCTCCACCCCCGCCGCGGAGGAGGGGCGATGAAGCGACACACCGAGCGGCCGATGGGCCCGGATCTCGTCTACACAGCGCTGGACCAGTTGTGCTCCGCATGCGGCAACCCGGCTCTCCCTTGCGAATCGTCTGCCCACTCCAGCCGAACTCCTTCTCCGCCAGATTCTGCCCTCCCGGGCCCAACGCCCGCACCGTCCTCGCCATGAACAATCGGCGCACATACCCCTTCAATGACCCGGCCGTCTCTTTCGCCAGCATTCGGGTCGCCTCGGTGAGCTTCAAGTCCATGGACCCATCAAGATCCTCTCGACCCTCTTCCGCAACCACTAAAGCAGCCCACTAAAGAATTGGGTGCAGCTCCTCTCAGATCACGGCCGAAGGTGGAGAGGGACCGCATAGAACCTTGCGCATCCGGGCGTTTTGACGCTCGTTTGAAGAACAGAGACGGCACCATGCTTCCTTTGAAAACAGCATGTACGTCCAGAGGCTATCGGGGCCGCTAGCCCGCATAGATGCTGGGGCTGCCGAACGCCGTGAGCCGTTCAAACATGAGGCAAAAACTGCCCCGAAGCGGCCTGCGAAGCGCCTCCGAGGTAGGAAGACCTGTGAACCAAGAGGATCTGCACCCTAAAGAATTGAGCCGCCGAGGCGTGTTGTTGAGCGGCGCGGAGTGGAAATGTGTGTTCCAACGATCGCTTGCGGTGCCGCGCTGGTCCGTCAGTAGCGCCCCAGAAATCCGGCCTCAGCGGGAACTTCGATTTTTTGGCGGGCTGTAGTGGGGCCGCTGCTCACGTCTCCATGCGGATCCGCGTTCCATCTGCAGATCCCTTACCGGCGGGCGCTCAGTCGACGCAACACAGCACGCCGCCGCCCGCCGAGCCGCTCTTGGTCACCCACAACGCCTCGTCGACGGTGTTCGAGCCCGCCGAACAAGCCCACGGCGAGGGGAGCGAGGCGCAGAAGTTGTTGCCGAATGAGTTGAGCGGCGTGCAGTTTCCGGCGGGGATGATGCCAATGGCACCGCAGCCGAAGATGTCGTTCGCCTGCACGCTCGTCGGATAACAACTCGATAAGCATGAACCGCCCGAACAGCCGCTGTCGGCCGGGTCCGAGCTCACCGAACAGTACCCACATCCGTTACCGGACTGGCCCGTGACGAAGAAGGTCTCGGCGACCGTCGCCGGCCCGCAACCTGCGCCCTCCGAGAACGTCAGGACCTCCAGCGCGGTGCGACACACATGCCAGCCCGATGCGCACAGGTCGCTCGTCGCGCAGCCCGTGCCGGCGGGGTTTGCGGAGTCGTCACCCGCCAGGCGGTCACACGTGGGAAGGTGCTCTTGAAAGACGCCGGGCACACTCCAGCCGCCGCCGCAGGCGGCGATACCCGGATAGAGAAGAGCTTTGGTGTAGCCCTCGCGCGTTCCATCCGCGCAGCCCGGGCCGCAGTCGCCCGAGGGGCAGGGATTGGCGTCGCAATCGACGTCGCTCGTTTCGCTGTCGCAGTCGTCGTCGAGGCCGTTGCGGCACACCTCGGTGCGGCCGGGGTTCACGCTGAAGCGCTCGTCGTCGCAGTCCGAGACCGCGACGCCACTCGAAGCATAGCCGTCGTGGTCGCGGTCGGGCAACCCGATGCAATCACCTTCATTCGTGCAGCTATCGATGGTTTCAGGGCTCCCATCGTCACAAGGCTCCCCAGCCAGCACGTCTTCCTGACACTGCCCCGTGAGCGAGTTGCACTCCGAGCTGTGACACGTGTCGGAGGGGGTGCAGGTCACTTCGGCGCAGCGATCCCTGCAGACGCGGTCAGTCGTTGGGGTCGGCGGCACCACTTCTTCCTCGGTCTCGAGACACACCGTGAGGGCGGTACAGGTCCGGTCGCTCGTCGCCGTCGGCGCCGCGAACTCGTAATAATCTTGGCCGCAGTGCGAGATCCGGCGGCACACACGGTCAGCCATCAGCGCCGGCGGCGAGACTTCGTACTCGTCGTCGCGGCACACGGTCACCGGCGTACACTGGCGAACCGGGCCCGACGTCGGCATGAACTGCCCCGTGGGGCAGCCCCCATCCGCGTTCGGCGCACACCCGCGATCGGAGGTCTCCGTCGGCCGCTTCACCTCGTGCTCGTCGGTGTCGCAGTCCGTGAGCTCCGTGCACACGCGGTCGCTCGTCGCCGTCGCCGCGGTGAGTTCGTACTCGTTCGCGTCGCAGGTCGTGAACCGGGCGCAATCGCGGTCGTGCGTCGGCGTCGGCGCGCGCGCCTCGAATTCGAACGCCGTGCAGGTCGTGAGCCGGCGGCAGTCGCGATTGCTGGTGGGCGTCGGTGCACGAGCCTCGTACTGGGTCGCCTTGCAGATCGTCACCGCCTCGCAGCGGCGGTCGATGCGCCCGCTCGGCGGACCCGACTCGAACTCGTCGGAACCGCATACAGTCAGCGCTTCACAGCGGCCGCCCGGCCCACGGAACTCGTCGGCCGAACAGGGGCTCGAAGTGTTCCCGAGCGGCCCCGAACCCTGCCCGTCGCAGGCGAACAACCAGACAGTCAAGTACATCAATGACGTGGGACGCACATCCGAAACCTCGAATCGAGCAGGTGTGCAAGCCAGATGCTGGGTGCGGTTCACCGAGCGAGGACTCTGATGGACCACTATCCCAGCTCGGCGAATCCGTAAACCGTACCATGGTTAGGTGGTAAGAGCTCGTGTTGAATGCAGAAACTGGAGCGCCTGGCTTCGGATGCAAACGGAGCTGCGTCCTCATTTTCAGAACAGGAGCTGCGTGCGCGCCCCGACCAAGTACTCGACCGGGCGGTCCGGTCCGCATCGCTGGCGCCACCGTCGAACGCGGTGCGTTCGTAGTCGACCAGCAGCTTCACCCAGGCGTTGAGGTACCAGTTGACGCCGACGATGAACGAGCCGACGCCGTGCGCCGAGTTGCTCTCCGAGGCGAAGCCCTCGTCGAAGGCCGCGTCGTCGATCGCCAGCGCGCTCCAGCGCACGACCAGCTCGACGCCGCCACGCGACCTACCGAGCGAGCCTTCCAGAAGAAGGCTGCTGAACAGGGGGCCAGACCTACTCGCTTTCGGGCGGACAGCCGCCTGGCGTCTGGGGTTCGTGGCTAAAACGGGTAGTCCTGACCCCATTGGCTCATTGCATGCCATTGGCTCATTGCATGACCCCATTGGCTCATTGCATTGGCTCGGCAGGGCCGCGCCGATGAGGTGCGCGAGCGGCTTGAGCAGCACGAAGGCGATGGCGCCCCAGACCGCGCCGAAGGTCGTGCCGATGCCGCCGAGCACGATCATGGCGATGTACTCGATGCTCATGAAGAGGTCGAAGGGGGGCGAGACCGTGATGTATTGCGCCTTGAAGGCGTACATGGCGCCGGCGAGGCCTGCGAGGAAAGACGAGAGGCCAAAGGCGATGACCTTGGCGCGCGCGGGGTCGACGCCGAGCACCGCCGCGGCGAGGTCATGGTCGCAGCAGCGGAGCGAGCCCTCAGCGGAGCGAGCCCTCCTGCGGAGCGAGCCCTCCAGAAGAAGGCTGCTGAACAGGGGAGGGCGGGGGTAGCCGCGTCCAGACCCTCGAAAGGTACGTCGCCGGGAGTCCTCGCAGCCCAGTGTGTGCGACTGTGTGCCCTTCGTACACGGCTCCAGTGCTTTGTTTTTCCTATACTCTTGTTTTTCCTACACTCTTTGTTTTTCCTATACTCCGCTTCAGCTCAGGTCGCGAAGAACCCGGAGGAGATTGGTGCCCAGGGTGGGACATCGAGGTCCCCAGCCTGCCCTCGTTGCGACCGGTGCAGGCTCACCGGGACCGTCGAAACGCGCACTTCGCCCGGCACCGGCCTTGCTTCCATCGAGCCGACCTGGCTCCTGATCGCTTCCACCCACGCTTCCGAGGTCTCCTTGAAACGATCGCTCGCGCTCTGCATTCTTCTCGTCGCGGCTTGCTCGCCGCCGACCCCGCCCGACTCCGACTCCACGTCTGCTGCCCTGCGCGCGCGCGCCCCGCTGACCGTCGAGCGCTCCGACGCCAGCGGCTTCGTCGTCCGCTTCCGGCCCGACGTGACGGCGAGCCAGGTCACGCTCGGCGGCACCGTCTACGACTCGCTGAGCGTGGCCGGCTCCGCGCTGCCGAGCTTGCCAGGGACGCCGGCGGTCCCGTTCATCTCGCGTCCGTTCGCGTTGCCCGAGGGCGCGACCGCGAGCGTGCGCGTCGTGTCCTTGCGCACCAAGCGCCTGCGCGACCGCTGGTTGCGTCCGACGCCGCCGCACTGGCAGGACAACCTCGACGCCCCCAACCCGCCGGTGACCGAGCGCCCCGAGGACTACGGTTCGACCGCCGTGTTCCCGGCCAACGTCGTCGCGATGCGCACCGGCGGCGCCCGGCTCGCGGGCATCGCTGGCGGTGTCCTGCAGCTCTCGGTCGCGCAGTTCTCGCCCAACAAGCGCCAGATCGATCTGGTCCAGGAGCTGGTGGTGGAGGTGACGTTCGATCGTGCGTTCGAGCAGTTGCCATCGCCCAGACGGGACGGCGACCGCCGCTTCACCCGCGAGTTCATCAACGAGAACCTGATCCTCAAGCTCGGCCCACTGGCCTTTGCCGGGCCAGAGTATCTCATCGTCACCGACGATCTGTTCCGACCCGCCGCCGACCGGCTCGCGGTGTGGAAGCGCCAGAAAGGCATCTCGACCCTGGTGGTCTCGACGTCCGTCATCGGCAGCACCCGCGACGCGATCAAGTCCTACATCCAGACCCTCTACAACGCGCCGAACAGCCAGCTCGCCTACCTGCTGCTGTTCGGCGACGTCGAGTTCGTTCCGACCTACTACCGGGACTACTCCACTAACCCGGACGTCGAGATCGGGACCGATCTGCCGTTCGCCAAGCTCGACGGGCTCGACGCCCATGCCGACATCGCCTACGGCCGTATCTCGGTGGACACTCTGAACCAGGCCAACAACGCGGTGGACCGGACGCTCGACTACGAGCAGACCCCGAGCCGCGACAACGCCGTCTACGATGCCATGGCGTTCTCCGGCTTTTTCGAGGACACCGACCGCATGGCCACGCTGCGGATCGAGGGCATGCTCGTCACCTCGGCCAGCTCCAGCGGCAACCTCATCACGCTCGAGATCCTCGAGCCGGTGCAGGATCCGTTCGCCGGCTACTTCCCGAACCGGCCGCTCGAGGTGACGGTCATCGACGAGCACATCGACGTCCGGATCGGCACCGACGGCAACGGCACCCCGGTCACCTCGTGGCGCGATCTCGTGACCGCGCTCAACGCCGACCCCGACGCCGCGGCGCTGGTCACGGCGACCGAGGACCCCGACCCGGACGGCGACGGCATCGATGACCACGACCTGAGCGATGCGGCGGTCGAGACCGCGCAGCAATCGCTGGCCGGCGGCAGTCCCTCCGACGGCATCGCCGACCGGCCCTACATCGACGTGCTCGAGGAGATCCGCGCCAAGATGCTGGGCCACGGCAAGCTCGTCGATCGGCTCTACGACACCAACACTGCCTTCGTCGACGGGCCCAGCGGAGACTACGACAGCAGGTCGCTTCCGCCCGAGCTGCTGGAGATCAATGGCTTCACCTGGGACGCCGACGCCTTCGACATCCAGGACGCGATCAACGCCGGCCGGGCCTTGGTCTGGCATCGTGATCACGGCGGGACGGATGGCTGGGGCTACCCGGACTTCGATTTCCGCGACGTCGACGCGCTGAAAAACGGCGACATCGACCCTGCGGACGCCTACGAGGATCGCTACCCGGTGATGTTCAACATCAGCTGCTTGACGGGTCGGTTCGACGAGGAGACGGATTCCACGATCGCCGCTGGGGACGCCGAGGAGTCGTTCGCCGACGAGATGTTGCGTAGCAGCACGGATGCGGGCGTGGTGGCCGTGATCGCGGCGAGCCGGGCCTCGAGCACGTTGAAGAACCAGTTCATGGCCCGGGGCCTGTTCGATGCCTACTGGCAGAACGTGGTCATCGGATTCAACCGGACCACCGTCGCTGCCCCGAGCACGTTCCGGTTGGGTGACGCGCTGATCTACGCGAAGGACTACCAGCTCATGATGATCGAGACGAGCGTCCTCGGGTTCGCCTACCCGGCGGACGAGGCGCACATGGTCGATCAGGTCGAGATGTACCACCTGCACGGCGATCCCACGCTCGAGATGTGGACCGAGGCGCCGATCGGTTTCGGCGTCCTTCAGTCGGGCTGGCGCCAGCTGGCCGGCGGTGGGCGCGTGTTCCGGGTCCAGCTCGAGTCCGCCGCGGGTACGCCCCACGTCGCGTTCTGGCAGGGCGACCAGCCCGCGGGCACGGCCCGGCTGGTCAGCTCCACGGCCAGGCACGGCGTGGTCCGCCGGGTCTACGAGCTCGACGAGCCCGCCGGCGTGGCGACGACGGTCACCACGCTGTACGTGACCCAGCCCGGCCACGCGCCGTCGATCACCGCGGTCGCGCCGTAGCGGCGCTCAGCCGCCATCGTCGAGATCACGCTTCAACCACGCCCGCGCTGCTGCGCGCACTCGGGCGTGAACCGGAGACCCGTACGGCCCTCTTCGCCGAGCTCGAGCGAGCCCGCGGTGGCCACCCGCTGCTCGACGCCGAGCTGCCGCGATTGGCCCGGGCTACTCGACGATGTGGCGACCCTGGAAGTGCGCTCGCGCAGCGTTGTCGAGCGCTTCACGTTGGCACTGCAGGCGGCGCTGCTGGTGCGTGCCGGTAACCCGATCGTCGCCGATGCGTTCGTGCGATCACGCCTTGGCGGCGAGCACGGCCAGGCCCTCGGCACGCTCCCGGTCGGCACGTCGTTCCGCGCGCTCATCGACCGCGCGTTCTCGGGATAACGTCGGGCGCGCTATTGCCGCCGTCACCCGTCATCCACTTTCGCAGCGTCGACCTTGGCCGGCACGGTCTTCGATCGCGGCGCCTTCGGAGCTTCGCACCGGGCGAGTGGCATTGCGATCCACGATTGACTTTCGGTCAGTCGGTTGCCATGGGGCAACGGTGGGGAACGTGACCGTTATGGCTGAGGTGTTCGCGCGCGGCGCCCGCCTGGCCGCTCTGCTGCTCGTGTCGATCGCCCTGGCCGCACCGGGGCACGCGAGCCCGCTCTTCGATCTCCTCGGCGCGGCGGCGGGTCCGCATCCCTTCACGGCCGGCGTGATGGGCCGCGGGGCAGAGCTCACCTGGGCCAATCCCGCGCGCCTGGCGTGGGCCACGCCCGGGGTCGAGCTCGGCTTCATCGTGGTCGCGCCCGACCTGCGTGTCGATCTCCGCACGCGGCCCTCGGACGTCGACGTGCCGGCGACGATCTACGACCTGCGTGAGCTGCTCCCCGATGGGTCGACGCGGCGCCTCGAACAGCGCCCGCTGCCGACCGGACGCCTGCGCTCGCCGCGCAGCGACTCGCACGAGAGCGACGTGCTGACCTACCTGTGGCTCGGCTTCGTGCAGCCGATCGTGCCCGGCTACCTCACGCTCGGCTTCAGCGCGCTCTTTCCGAGCGCCACCCTGCAGAGCCAGGACGCGTTCTACAGCGATGAGCGCGCGCAGTACTTCTCGAACCGGCTGAGCTTCGAGCTCTACGGCGACCGCCTGCAGACGCAGTCTCTGTCCGTCGCGCTGGGCGCGCGTCCGGTCCGCTGGCTCGGCCTCGGCGTCGGCCTGGCACTGACGACCAGCTCGGTTGCCCAGACCGAGGTCTTCATCGGTGATAGCGCCTATCAGGAGACGGCGATGGTCAATAGCCGCATCCGCGTCTCGGCCGGCCTCGTGCCGCACTTCGGTCTCACCGCGGAGCCGCTGCCCGAGCTGCAGTTCTCGCTGACGCTGCATCTGCCCGCGGCCAATCCGGTCAAGGGGCAGAGCGACGTGCAGTTCTGGTCCTACCCGTACCCCGAAGGCGAGACCTCGGTCGTTCAGCGCTTCGCCTTCAGCCAGGGCTCCGAGCCACTGCGCACGGCGCTGGGCGTGGCCTGGCGCGGGGTCCCCGCAGCCCCCGGCGAGCTCGCCTTCGGCGTCGGCGCCAGCCTGCGCTGGGCGCACTGGTCCGACTATCGCGACCGCCATGACGAGGAGCCCACGCTCACCTGGTCCAACACCTTCGACCTCGCCGCCTCGGGCGAGCTCGCCTGGCACGAGCATCGCTTGGCACTCGGCGTGAGCTGGGTCCCATCCCCGGTGCCCGACCAGCGCGGTCGTTCGAGCTACGTCGACAACGACCGCATCGGCGCCTCGCTCGGCTGGCGCGCGGAGCTGCCGGTCGCCGACGCGACGCTCGCCGCCGGGCTCACGCTGCAACTCCACCGCCTCCTGCCGCGCAGCGTCATGAAGGACCCCGGCGCCTCCGACCCGGTGCGCGACGAGCTGCCCGCAGCTATCGACATCCGCTCGGGCGAGCTCGCGCCCGAGTCCGAAGGCCTGCAGACCAATAACCCCGGCTATCCCGGCTACTCGAGCTCGGGTTGGCTCTTCGCGATGGGGCTCAGTCTCGCCCTGAGTCTCTGACCCGCCTCCAACATTTCCCCTGACCACCTGGAGCACCCGACGTGCGACGCCTGCCTATCTCGCTCATGTCCTTCATCTCGCTCGCCGGTCTCATCGCGCCCGTCGCGCTGTGGGCCTGTGACGACGCCGCGCCCGCGTCCAGCGCGCCTGACAGCGCCGCGCCCGACATCGCGATCGGGGAGATCGACGCCACGCCCGACACGACGACGCCCGACGTCGCAGCCGACACCTCGTCGACACCCGAGGTCGCACCCGAGACGATCGCGGACGTCGGCCCGGACGTCAGCCCGGACGTCAGCCCGGATGTCGGCGCCGACACCGCACCCGACGTGACCAGCGACGCGTCCAGCGACAGCGCCAGCAACGGCGACGCCGTAAGCGGTGCGACGCTGGTCGGCCGTTGGGGCCAAAAGCAGGTCCAGTCGAGCCTCACCGAAGTGCCGTTCGTCGGCGAGACCGTCGCCACGACAAGCACGCTGCTGCTGCTCGACGTGGTGGCGAGCGCGGGCGGCTTCACGATAACCCAGACCGTTTGCGCGATCGATCTCGACTCGGGTACGGACCTCGTGACCACCGTCCTTCCCGACGCGGCGCTGGCGGCGATCCAGCCGGCCACCCGCGGCGCCACCCTCGCGTCCGATGGCCGGGTGTTGATCGCCGGCCTGCTCGACGTGTGGGGCGCGGCGCTGGCCAACCCGGAAACCGATGCGCTCCCGACCTCGCCCTCCGACGCGAGCGTCGTCGACCACGAGCCGGACGGCAAACCCGGCATGACGGTGCGCGTGGCGGGCCTTATCGACGGCGAGGTCTACGTCGTGCAGCGCGGCTTCACGAGCCTGGAAGGCGTGTACGACGGCCTCTCGCGCATCGATGGCCTGGTCACCTGGCGTCAGGAACAGTCGATCCTCGACGCCGACAATCCGCTCCTGAAGTCACCGCTCCCGACGCGCACCAACCCAGATCCCAACGCGAGCTGGTTCCGCACGACGCGCCTTGGACCCAACGGCGACTGCACGACGGTCATCGACAGCGCGGACGCCCTCTTTACGAGATGAGCCCGCGCCGCTCGGGCGCGACAACATACGCAGAGCGGCTGGCAGGCTGCTCATCGCGGTCGCATTCGACCGCCAGGGGGAGTGACGCCAAGGCTTTGCACGGTTTTCGGTGACCTCAACAATCGCCTCGCTGCTCAGGAACATTTGCGCCCGACCGCCTCCACCGTGCCACGATCGAAGGCCCTTGGGACTTCACGCAGGGCGCATTCGCCGCAGACCTGAAAGGACGAGGACAAGGGACGTGACCG
>Ga0209591_10006830_pt1 | contig 12618 bp, 13 predicted proteins | sample MAT01_FD_187207 | JGI IMG/M metagenome (GOLD analysis project Ga0209591, IMG submission 187207) | Freshwater microbial communities from Lake Fryxell liftoff mats and glacier meltwater in Antarctica - MAT-01 (SPAdes) (version 2) | ecosystem: Environmental > Aquatic > Freshwater > Ice > Liftoff...
GTCTGCATAATCAAGGTTCCAAGAACCGCCACGAAGCACGCGATTCGTGATATTACTATTAATATCATTGGTTTTTTTATCATAATCGGTGAGGCACCATTCCCGGACGTTTCCCGCCATGTCCACCACGCCGAAGGGGCTGTCCCCCGACGGACGTCCGTCCGCACCTTCATACTGCCTGACCGTCGTGGTTTTGCCAATCCCTTTTGAGTCTACACTGTTGTTACACCGGCTGGCATCCCATTTTGGCCCCCACGGGTAAGCTCTGCCATCGTCCCCCTGCGCGGCGTACTGCCATTGGTCTTCAGTCGGCAGCATAATCTTTTCGCCTGTTGTCTCGCTCAGCCATAGGCAAAAAGCGACAGCTTCAAACCACGATACCCCCACGACAGGCTGTTCCGCGCCGTTCCATGTGCTGTCAATCCAGTAACGCGGCTCTGTCCATTTGTCCTGCTGGCGTTGTTCCCAACCAGCGACTGTCCACCACTGCTGATGCTTGTAACCGCCCGCTTCGATGAATTTGGCGAATTGGGCGTTGGTCACGGGGTATTTGGCGATGCTGTAACCCTTCTTCGGAATTTCAACCCAAGCAAAGGGTGCGGGCAGTAGACTGAGGCTGGTGGGTTTTGTTGGCATGGCGACTGCTTGTGGCCTTGCTTCCGCTTTTGGCGCTTGTACTGGTTTCGGCGCTGCTTGCACAGGCGGCGCGGTAACGGCGCTGTTCTGTCTTGCAAAGCCCTTTGGGTCAAAGAGACTGTCTAAAAAGTCCTTCGGAAAAAGTCCCTGATAGGCTGTCCACTTCTTGTTGAAAATGAAACGCGCACTGCGGCGCTCATCGATCTCGATTAACTCTGCATAGAGGCGGATTAACTCTAACCACTGCGCCGCGACATCGGCGTAGTCCGAATCATTACGCCGCACCAGCGCATCAAAATGCTTTTCCGCTTCACCAAAAGCCAGCCGCTCGGCATAATCACAGGCGGCATCATAGAGGGCATGGTTACTACCATGTACACTTTTGCCGTCGGGATTCAGGGGACGCACGGCGTTAATATCGCGCGGCCAGTTGCGCTCAAACATTTCAATGGCTGTGTGGAAACTGTTGTAGAAATCCGTCCCGACATAAAACAAGAACTGAACATCACGCAACCATTCTGGGACTACATCCCAATATGCAATGTTATATTTTCCTGACTTTGGATCAAGAAAGAACTCGCCTTCCAGCACAACCGGAATAATCGGGCGATTACGCTTGTGGGCGTAATCCAGTTCAGCCTGACAGACGGCGCTTTGCAAGCTCTCGCGTGAAAGGTGAAACACAAAGACATCACAGTCGATGATGGCATCCACAATCGCATCCCACCAGTTAGGGCTGGCTGGCGGCAGGTTGAGTTTATCCTGCCATGTTTTGTAGTGTGCCGTGCCATCGTCATATTGTAGTAGTCCCAAGTCACGAGCGATTTTATCGACTTTGGCCGCATCGCTGCTACGATAGCTGATAAAGAGTTTTTTCATCTTTGGGATCATAATCTATCTTTACATTAGGTTTCTTGACATTTGTATTATGCCCCATTTCAAACGCTAAAAACAACCTGATTGCTCCGCGACCCTGAGAAAGCCCGTTACAACGAATACGGGCGGGTGATTCACCTCCGCCCGTGCAAAATGACCTTTCGCGCTTCGGATTATTTGCCGATCAAGCGCTGCGGCTAGGCATTTCAGGCACACAAGCTGAGCAGGTTGTGCGCGAGGTGAAGTCATCGCCAGATGGCAGTCTGACTGACCCAACCCGCGCAGCTTTAGTCGAGCAGGCGCGTTCTGAAGGCAATCGGTCTTATGACAATGCCCGTGAGGAAGTTGATCGACTGGAACACAGCGCTCAGATGCTGCCCAACGAAATTACTGCATTTGGCATGATGGCGGTGCCACAGGCGGCTGAAGTTCGTCCACAGGTCAGTGTTGAACCAGAGATTACCGTCGAACCACAGGTCAGTGTCACCGTTGAAGCAGCGTCTAACAACGACGATGCCGCCTACACCGAAGCCATGCGGAAGCAGGCAGCGCTCGGTGGCAGCGGCTTGTTTACCGACGGTCACACATGATGGGAGGCGGTTCCTAATGGAAATCCTGCGTTATCACACGATTGAAGAACTGAAGCAGCTTTCCCTGAGTGAGCTTCATACCCTCTGGGAGCTTGTCCCGACAGACCGCCAACGATCCTACAAAACTAAGTGCTCTTAATAGTGGTTGGGAGATCATGGGTACCGTATTGCGCCAAGAGTACCCATGCACAAGTAACCGTTGCGTTGTACCTATGTTTATCGGATTGAACTTCATCGTGACGGGGAAATTATCGGTATGAATGTGATTGAAAATCCCTGCGTCACACGAATGCTCTGCCAATCACAGGTTGAAAAGACTTCGAATATATCCCCCGTTTTTAGGGGTATAAGAGGACAGGAGATTATGTTAACCTGATCATAACGTTGCGATTGAATAGCAAATGATTTTCGGTAGATGGGGCAAAACACAATCTTCTGATTTGGAAGAGGATGGGTTGCCCGGTTATTCCGCTGGTCAGGGACAGTAACGGGACTTCTCGACTTGCTGATATCGCTTTCAGAAATCGCTTTCAAATATCGAAATTACTGGTTCAAAACGAAAGAGGAAAAGATGAAAAATCACCTGCTATCCCGATGGTTACTCATTATGCTGTTGCTGCTGACCTTCAGCCTATCTGCCTGCGGAGGTGGCGATGAAGATAACGGTGACGAAGCCGAAGGGCGCTCCGGTGAGATGAACGATGAGGGCGAAGAAGCTGAAGCAGAAGACGCGAATGAAAGTGAAAGTGAAAATTAAACAGTATTGACGATCTCAAGAATCGGCTCACCCGCGTGATTTTGCTCATCCTCATCGTTAAGTTTTTCCAACTCGCGCTGGGACTTACCTATGCCAATCAGCAGGATACTTAGGGCAAGGAACAACAAATCCTGCGGATTGGTGCTGCGCTCTACCTAAGTAACCATGAGAAACCTTGAACAACCGAAATTGCGCTGGCACTAAAAGTGACTGGTGATGCAAAAGTGGGATTAGTGCCAGTGATCGATACCGGATCATGTAATCCACCCTATATATTCTTGTTCAGTCTGAATTGAATAGATAATCAGAGATGTGACTATGATAAGTCCAGGAACTCAACCCCTATTACGCCGTCTATTCTCGACTATGAACGATCATCTCATCCTGTTATTTTTATTGGGGATGATCGTATTGACGAGCATGATTTTAGCATTCCTCAGCGCTGTGCTGGAGGTCTCCAAGCCAACGGAATGGTGGTTGGGCTGGATGTTGGTCGAGTTTAGTCGTGTTGCCGTCGTGGTTATACTGCTTACTCGATTTTTCACCGTACATCTGCGGCAAGGGACACTTCAATATAAGTTGTTTCAACAGTTTTTTCTGCGCCGCCTGAAGTGGGCAGAAACCCCACGCGCCCGCCAGTGTGTGTTGGATCAGATGATGCTCCAAAACTTGCTTGAGCAGGCGGACTTGAGCGGGGCACAGCTTTCTGAAATCCATCTGGAAGGTGCGAATTTGAAGCAGATTCGTCTCTGGCGCGCTAATCTGTCCGGTGCCGACCTCGAAAGCGCCAACTTGCGCGGTGCCTGGCTGGGTGAGGCTAACTTCAGCTATGCGAAACTCACGAGTGCCGACTTGCGCGGCGCAGAATTAGAGAGCAGCAATCTCGAACGAGTCAATTTGGCAAATGCCAATTTGTGCGAAGCAAGTCTCAAACAGGCTGATTTACATAACGCCTCGCTTTATGATGCTGAATTCGAACGGGCTTGCCTTGACCATGCGGACTTAAGCGGAAGCAACTTGCTTTATGCTAACTTCCGGGGCGCATCCCTTCGGGAAACCCGATTTGATGAAGCAACGGTATTGCCGGATGGCACCTACTGGACACGCGATACCGATATGTCGCGCTTTACAGACCCCCAACATTCCGATTTTGTCGCCTATGCAGGTCCTGACGCAACGATCTTCAAAGAACGAAGCATGTCAGCACAGTGAAGGCTATAGTCCCGGTGGATGGTCTCTTTTTGTTATTTCTGTATATTAACGGAGGGAGGTAGATAAGCTCGGAATTCTTGCTTCCTCATATTCCGATAAAGGTTAAACAGGTGAAAAGCACTCTAAGGTATGTACGGCAGTATGTGGCAGAATTCGATATTGATCCTGATGGCGTAGGTCAGCTTGTTGCCGAGGGCAAACAGCATTACACCTTTCGTTATCAGGATGATAAAGTAATCAAGATTCCCAAGCAATCTGCTTATATGGCTGCTTATGGCAGGTTCACCTATCAAGACATCGCGGATGAATTGGCGATCTTAAACGAGTTTCTCGGGGATTTTACCGTAACTACTCAGGTTTTGCGTACCCAAGCCCATCATGGATACATCATTATGCAGGATTTCTTGCATGAATTTGAATTTGTCACCTGGACAAACTTTGCCTTAGTGGAACACGATTTTATCCGGGTTGTTGAAGTGAATCGAGCGATCATTCATGCCCATGGACTCAGCCTCGATTTACTTGGAAATAAGGGACTTCAACGCTCTTGTGCAGCCTCCATTTTCAGAAAAAGAGAACTTGCGCTCATGAACAATGTTCTTGTCATCAAAAGCGAGGGTACGTACACGGTCAGAATTGTGGATATTAATTTGATACAATTAGGACGGTGTAAAGATATAAGCCTGTTTCGCAGGTTGATGGATCAATGGTGCTTTAAATTATCCAGATACCTCTTGAAAGATAACTTCAATGTTAAGATTTAAGTAGATAACAAATATAAACCCTATCTCCTTTCAAAATTGGTAAAATTAACGGGCGATTTGCCAAAATTGGGTCTTCCGCAGTTTATGTAGAATCTAATGCCATGTACAGATGAATGGGCTGAAAGATGTTCTTTTCATCGCTCATTTCAATTTTACTAATGATATGAACTACGAAGGTCTACACGAATTACGGAAGAGCTTCAAAACTGTAATCCTCGTCAGGTCGCAACTCCTCACTTTGCTACGCTGAGATTAGCCAATGTGGGCGAAAGTCCACAAATATCCGATTATCTCAAACCGTGAAATTTCAACATCCCGGTGCCAAAATTACCACCTGTAGATGCTCCTTTTTCCTGAGTTTGCTCCCCTAACTTTGTTATGTTGAGAACAGTCAGTACGGGTGGAAAGGCGAACTTCTCCTTACTATCGTGCGCCCCACCCTTTCTCGGCTACCAAATCCATTTTTAGTTGAATGAGGACATTAGCATTGAATTTAGCAGATGCCATTCAGCAGTTGTTCAATGATGTGAGGGATGTGGCGCAGGTGATCGCGCCCATCGCAGCCGTGATCGGATTTCTTGGCCTCGGATTAATGTACATGGGATCGAGTTGGCCCATTATCGGAGATTGGAAGAAAGACAATCCTAAAACCACCAATCAAGTCATTGTAGGCTTGCTCTTCGTCATCTTTGCCTCCAGCGTTACGACCCTCATCACCTTTACCCCCTAATTCCTCACCTAAATCGTAGCGCGAAGTGTTCGGGCAGTCCCGCCAGATGCCTCGCGCTACTAGCTTGACGAAAGGAGATGTATTTTGGCAGCCGATTTTAAATCGCATGTCTTAATGCGCGACGAGAAAGGCTTTATTGGAATTCCCTTCAAGCGTCTGCTGCTGGGCGGTGTCGCCGGCGGACTGACCTACACCCTCTTCAATATCGCCCTGCCGAGTTGGTCAATTCCAGCGGGTGTTGTTTTCGCTCTCGCTGTACTCATCCTGACCGGGACACAAGGCGGACTTCCGCTCTGGCAGCGCCTGATTTATCACCTGCGTGGCTCACTACTGCTGGCGGCGGCGCGGGACACCCAGGGTCTGTTTGGCAGTCTGGCAAAATCGCTGGAACTGCCCATCAAACTGGTCAAGCTGGATGCGGCAGTGGTGTTTGCACCCGCTCAACCGAACTATGACATCGACATGCGCGAATAGGTGACATTTATCCGCGCTGCTGAAGCGGATCGAGACGACGGGCTGGTGTTCGTGGATGCACCGATGGCGGAGGTGATCCGCTGATGAGTACTGTCCGCACTTTCCTCATCGAACCGTTCGATATCATGCTGCACGCCACCGAAGAAGGTGTGCAGTCCTTACAAGCGCGATTTTCGACCTGGCTGCGAACGCTGCGCGAACCAGCACGCTTTGTCTGCTGGCAGATGCCCGCCACCCTGAATGACAAAATCAGCAGTCTGAGCCGCAAGGCGCAGGAAGTGGATGACGTGCAGCGGCGTGCCCTGTTGATGGAATATCGCCGCCACTTCGAGAGCCTGAACGACAGCGCCGAATATCAACGGGCGCTGTGCGGCATGGCTGTCTGGAGCGACCAGAATCCCCGCGCTTTAGCGGGTGGGATGGCTTCCGCCTTTGAAAGTCAAGTCGCTGAAGGCGCGTGGCCGTCGCTATTTGAGGGACGCTACGAAATCCGTGAGGCTCCCTTCTGGCATCTGTCTCCGGCGGGTCGTCCCGGTGGTCGTCCTTACTGGTCGATCCTGACCAGCTATGAATTTGCTCCCGCAACCTGGAACTTCTTCCGTCCGCTGCCGCCGCTGCTGCGCCTCAACTTCCCGCTGGCGCTGTCGGTGGACATCTCGAAAACCTATGATCGCAATGCGGCGATTGACGCGCTGGAAGGCATCATTCAAGCTTATCAGGTGCATCTGGCGGGCGCGACGGGCGAGGACAGCCGCTCGGTGCAGCGCATTGCCGACTGTCGCAAGGCGTTGCAAGAAATCAACAACGGCGACGCGCTGCATATGGTGCAGCTCACGATTGCCATTGCTGCTGATGATCTGAGTACCCTCAAAGAACGAGTGCAAACGGTGGTCAATGAGACACGCGCATGGTTTTCGCTACGGCAAGAGGTGGGTGAATTACTGGCTCGTTCGGTGGGTTTCTTCACTGCCAAACGGACAAAGGATATCAACGTCCCCACCACCACCTGGCCCGTCACCTCACGCGAACTGGCGGTGATGCTGTCGCCACTCGGCTATCGCAACCTGTCGGCGACAGATGGCATACTGCGCGGCGAAGCAGTGGGCGCGTCCTACCCCGTCTTTCACAACTCGTGGCGTGACAAACGTGCCACCCATGAAATCTGGGTGGGTGTGTCGGGTTTTGGCAAGACTTTTGGACTGAACTGCTACCTGACCCGCGAGTATGCCGAGAACGGCATCCCGTTTGACATGCTCGAACCAATGGGACATGGCAAACACATCGCCGATGCCTTCGGCTTGCCCTGATATGTCATGAGCGCCAAAGCGACGAAGCTCAATCCGCAGGATGTGATGTTTCCGACGCTGATTGAGCAAGTCAGCCATGTGACCCGCATCTATGAAACGGTGCTGGGGCGTTCGCTCTCCGGCGCACAGCGCGAGAATCTGGAACGCGGCTTGCTCGGCGAGGTGCTGGAAATCCTGTATCGCGGCTTCCCTAACCTGAATAAAGTCTCGCCCGAACTCGCGCCGACCTGTGATGTCGTCTGTGATGTGCTTGCGGGACTGGGCGACAAGGAAGCGACCAAACCCATCGCCAAAAATCTGGCGGATGAGATCGCCGGTCTCTGCACCGGGTCGGGACCCTGGGCGGAATTCCTCAACGGCGCGACCAATGTAGACCTGTCACGCGGCGGCAGGCAGACGATTGAACCCCGATCTTCAGCTTCCACGAACTGGAAAGCGACCCGATCTTGCAGGCACTGGCGTATACCCAGGTGCTTTCCGCCATCCGGCGTGACAGCCTGATCGACGAACAGCCGCGCATCATCGCGGTGGATGAGGTCTACCGCCTGATGCGGCATCCGTCGCTGCTGGACTTCCTGATTGAGGCGGCGAAGACCTTTCGTACCCGCCGAAAAAAGCTGATCTGTGTGGATCAGTGGAGAGCGAATTCACGGCGAGTTGTGGCACATCTGTGCCAGAAACGGATTGCTCCGCCTGATACTCTGCCGTGTCGCACCAGCGGGCATTGCGGTTATACGGTTTTTCCCCGGCATAGTCTTTGTACCAGTAACCGTCGCCAAAGTTGTAGGCATAGCGCTCCTGCAATGAACGCCAGTTGTAGTCGGGGAAGGCACGCAGGATTTCCCACTGGTCTACTCCGGTTTCAATCATTTCGCGCAGCTTCGTCAGATCGTCCTCATCCCAGAAATAACCCGTGCTTTTGTGGGTCGTGCTGCGCTCGGAGAGGCTGCTATCCCGCCAGTGGACGGTGATGTGCTTCGTGTGCCGCGTCACCTTGCTGATCTTGATGTAACGGGCGAACTGCTCAAACAGATCGCGCTTTTCCTCACGCGGCACATCGTTCCAGCGCTGGATGATAATCTCCAGCACCGGACGCGCTTCAACCAGCGAACGCGACTGGTGTTCATTGGACTGGATGTGGTTCAGTTCGGCGTGTAAGCCTTCCAGTTCGTGTTCAGCCGCTTCATAGCGTGCCTGCGCCCGCGCCACCATCTCCGGGTGGGTCAGTAATCCCAGACTGGCGATGATATTGTCTTTGGTCTGCTCCGCCTGCCGGATGGCTGCCTGCACCCGCCGCACATCCGCCTGATCCACATTCTCCAGACTTGCCAGTGCCGCCTGCCACAGCGACTCATCAATCGTGGTTGCGTGCAGGCGTTCCAGCAGCATTTCATCGACCAGCCCATCCACAATCGAGGCTTTGATGTTCCAGACATTCGAGCGGTAGGGATACTCTGCCAGTTGATATTTATAGTGTTTGGCTTCGGTTCCCCAACTGCATGTCAGCCGCCGGTGCGGATACTCCGGCAGGTCATCCGTGTAGGCAAGATAAGCGTAAGTCGGTTTCGGTTCTTCCCGCTCGTCTTTGTCGTGGCGTACCCAGGGACGATAGGGCACATACTGTGGATTCGGCTCACCGTAGAAGTCTACTGGCGACAGGCGGTTGTAGGCATACATGAACACGTCGAGTGGGATAATGCCCTCGTGGTTGTTGAACTGGACAATCGCGCCTTTGTGAATCCAATGCCCAATGTACGCCACATTTACCAGCATGTTTCGTAGACCGTCCTGCGACGGGGTTAAACCACCCGTGAACGGTGAGCGCCGCTCCAAATGATCGGTCACTTGAAACCCTTCGGGGATCGTCTCTTTGGGGATGTCAGGCAGGTAAGGACCGTTCCGGTCAATGAATTTCCACGTCGCGCTGAAGTTGCCATCGTTCTCGCGGAATAACTCAAAATAGCGCAGCATCACATCCGCATACAGGTCAAACCGTTTGTACTTGCGGTAGTCAGAGTTCAATGCACCGTTGGGTAAATGGCTGCGTCCGTCCATCATAAAGCCGGGCAGGATTTTCCGTCCCGTCCACATCCCGCTGGCACTCCGGCGGTGACGCGCTGCCACCAGCCTGCCGCGTATTTGATATTGCAGGTAATCCGCTGCCCGCTGCGCTTCCTCGCGGAACATCTTCATGTGCGACGAACCCATAATCGGATGGGCGAAGTCGTAAATCATCATTGGGGTCATGACCTGCACGTTGTTGCGTTTGCAGGCATCAATGAAGATGTTGGTTTCAATCATCGTCACATCACGGAAGAAACGGTCTACATCCTGCGCCGCGACCAGTCCAATCTGACCGGTTTCGATCAGGTCATACAGGGTGGACATGCCTTTGCGTTCGCGGATTTTCTTCGTGCCGCTCACGCCTGCGTCCATGTCAATCATGAACACGTTCTCACGTACCCAGCCCTGACGCAGCAGGTGTTCGATCATGTCCACTGTTTGCAGGGTAGTGGAGATGTTGCCGATCTGTCCTTCCGACGACTGGCGATAATACACCGCCGCAGGTCGTCCAACAGGGAGTGGCTGGAGTTTATACGGATCAATCGGCTGTTCCGGACGTTTCAGTGTTCTGGGCATCGCTCATCCTCCTTCCAATGAAAAACGCCCTGCTCCCGCGAAAGTGATACGGCAAGAGCAAGGCGCATAATGTACAATGCTTCCTAGCCCTGCACAGTGCCATCAACACTTGCGGGGTCAGCCAGATCGGAGTGTTTCCGCACTTCGGTCTGGCGCAACAACGAATTACCCTCAGTGTACTCATTTTCGCCCAGCCGCGCAACAATACGAAGCAGGGAACGATATACCGACAGCAGATTAATGCCATCAGTTTCATTAGTATGCGGTTGTTCATCTGACAGGCGCTCAGGCTTCAACGGCTGCCTCCTGCGTCATCTGGTTCTTGTGATGTTGGACTGCCTCCAAAATGAAATGACGCGCCATAAACGAACTTGGCAACTTGAGCCGCTTTGCCAGTACATCAATCTCGTTCTGCTCCGTCTCAGTGAGCCGAATGCTGAACATCAACGCTCGTTTAGGCTGGCGTTCGGGCAGGGTGGAATTCAGATGGGTGGTCATGTGATCGGTCTCCTCGTCATACTGACAAGTTCAGCCTATCATACTGACCTCACTCAACCTGCGTAGGATTACAGTTTTGCCCCGTCAGTTTTGACAAATGAGTTAGCAAGATTTCACTGATTTTCAGTGTTTCGTGTAATTTTTCAGTTGATGTCGTGAAAGATTACAATATCTTCGTGGAATGAGGGGAAATCACGAGTGGAGCAGACTAATTTCACTCTGAAAATGCTGTCTCGTGAATTTTGTTCGATATTCAAATATTCAGCCAGTCAATAAATTCTGGGGCAGTTGCCGACTTCCGTAAATTGCCGACTTCATAAGATAGTGACAGGTCACTTTCAGTGTAAACCACACTGGGGGTGCAAACGATAGCGATGATTTTGGAATAGCGACTGAAATTATAGTTTTGACCGATGGGCGAATCCAACAATTCGGCTTTTACAGCCTGCCATTTGAGAACAGCTTCATCAAGACGTAGACGCGCATTTTTCAGAGCATGGTACTCACCGATGTCTTGTCCGACGCTAAAAATCACAGCCTTGCACGAAATGATCAAAAGCGTGTCGCCAGACTCACCAATGGCATCGATATCTGTGATCTGGTTATTTTTACCACCCCCCCGGCGTATAAGGTGTACTTGACGCATAGCCCGTAGTTCATTGGATGGCTTCCAGGTGGAGGCATCGATATAACTTTGTATAGCATCCTCAAAGTGAATACCTCGCTGATTCCCAGTTCCGCCACCCAAATTTGGAAACCGAAGCATCTTTCCCAATCTGTCTTCCACACTTGCATGATCGATGATAATCCATTTCTTATCGCCCATAATTACTCCTGCTAATAAGGGATGTGTGCTTGTCTCTAACCTTTCCATATCGTTCAACAACTGTATGGGAGTGACTGGCAACTCAGCACCGGGAAATAGGTTTTTAATCATCGAAACCAAATCATCAAATATGGGCCAATAATCCATTACGAAATCACTCCGCTCGTGTACGGAGTAACCATACATCGCTATATTGATGCTATGCTCGAGTGCGCTGGCTGAAATTGGCAGCAGCAAACCTGCCAACAGCATTAAGCTAAATACATCTCGGCTCAGCCATTTTTCATTACCGTTGTCTGTCAACTTGTAGAGATTTGCGATGTGCGTCAACGGCATTTGTGTGGGTAAGTAGTACGTCGGAACAATCAGTGGTGTCTCCAGATCGCAAAATTCAAAGTAAGGCAGCGGCATTGCGACCGGGTAGTAAACTTTATCTACCACCAGCAGTTGTGATTTTTCAGAAAGATCACTTTGGCTCGGAATAGTTCCCGCGAGTCCAGAAATACCGATGTTTTGACGTGCATCGAAAATCTCACCTGCCTTTTGCTTAGATTCCGTCAGAACCGGATCTGGAAGGCGTTTTGCGCTGAATCTGAAAGGAATTTCTCTGGCGGCAGCACCATATTTTATGTGCAAATCCCCCAAATCGTAGATCCCCGCGACAAATGCTAAAACATGGTTAGCGATTGACTGAGTTAGGGGAAAACTGAGCTGCGTATCGAATTGTTCTGAATCGTCTCTGCGTTGTGAGCGTGCCGACAGAATTGTAGCGAGTGTCCTGCAGTAGTTTTCGAAGCCCTCATCCTCAATGTGATGAATGTTTGGGAAGTGTCGTAAATACCATAGCCACTGCACGGGGGAAAAGCGTTGTGCCATTTTAACCAAACCATTTTCCACAGATTCCAAACACTGTTTGAAATACGGTTGAGCATCGATAGGATCGATTAAACCATCATCAGATACTGTGGGTCTGGTGATGTGTTTGCACCATGCTGCACTCTGCTTTTTCGCATCTTCGAGTGCTTTTCTGATCTTTTTCTCTTCTGTCTTTACCAATTTCTCCATGTGGAGAAGAGATAGAATGAAATCCAATGCTGACCCTTTATCTGGTTATCAAAACCCCGGAGCAGACGCAGAGCTTTCCATGTTAAAATGATTGTACTGAATGATGTATCCCCAGAGATGAATGAGGTTTACCGGATGATTCCAAATCCTCCCACAATGACAGTCCCCCTTCGAACCGATCAGCATGGCGCGATTCGCGTTGGAAACACGCGCGTGCTGCTTGAGTTGGTCATTCATGCCTAC
>Ga0209591_10006832_pt1 | contig 12616 bp, 14 predicted proteins | sample MAT01_FD_187207 | JGI IMG/M metagenome (GOLD analysis project Ga0209591, IMG submission 187207) | Freshwater microbial communities from Lake Fryxell liftoff mats and glacier meltwater in Antarctica - MAT-01 (SPAdes) (version 2) | ecosystem: Environmental > Aquatic > Freshwater > Ice > Liftoff...
CGGGCGTCGACCCGCGCCGAGCCCGTACGATGGGCTCCGTGCCGGTGCTGCCGATGTTCCCCCTCGGCTCGGTCCTGCTCCCGAGCGTGTTCCTTCCGCTGCACCTGTTCGAACCGCGGTACCGCCAACTCATCCGCGACTGCCTCGACGGTGACCGGGATTTCGGCGTGGTGCTGATCGAACGCGGGAGCGAGGTCGGCGGCGGCGATGTCCGCGCCGATGTCGGCACGGTGGCCCACGTGATCGAGGCCCACGAGCTCGACGACGGGCGGTGGGCGGTGGGTGCCGTGGGCACCCGGCGGTTCCGCGTGCTGCGGTGGCTCGATGACGACCCGTACCCGCGCGCCGAGGTCGAGGACTGGGACGACCCCGACGCCTCCGACCAGCCCGGCGACGGCCGCGCGGTGCCCGTCGATGCCGATCCCCCGACCGAGCTGGCGGCGGTCGTGGGGACCCTTCGCCGGGTCCTGGCCCTGGCGTCCGAGCTCGGCGACGACGCCGCCGACGCCACCCAGGAGCTCAGCCCCGACCCGTCGCTCGCGAGCTACCAGATCGCCGCGCTGAGCCCCATCGGCCCGCTCGACCGCCAGGCCCTGCTCTGCGTCCCCGGCAGCGCCGAGCGGCTGGCGCGCCTCGCGGCGCTCCTCGCCGAGGAGGAGACCTTCCTCAACGTGCGCCTCGGGCTCGACGACCTCGCCGATCCCGACCGACCCTGAACCGGTCGCGAACCGGCCGCGAACCAACTCCGAACCAACCGCGACCGACGCGATGCTTGCATGGACCGCGGGGAGCGGGATAGGAACTGCACACCCGGAACCCGGGCCGCCCGGCGCCGCCGGGAATCCGCCTGCGCCGCCGACCCCCGAACGCGAGTGATCCGTTGCCCCAGCCCAAGAGCTTCCAACAGGTGTTCCAGGAGCTGTGGGACCTCCTCAAGTCCTACGCGCAGCAGGAGACCGTCGGGCCGCTCAAGAACCTCGGCAACCAGTTCAAGTGGGGGATGGCCGGGTCGATGTTCGTGGCCCTCGGCATCTTCCTGCTCACCATGTTCGTGCTGCGCGCCATGCAGACCCAGGTGCCCTTCTTCCGGGACAACGTCGGTTGGAACTGGGGGCCGTACTTCGTCGCTTTCGTCGTGCTCGCCTTGTTCATGGCCTGGGTCGGGCTCCGGATGAAGAAGGCCTTCGACACGGTCAACCCGGGCCGCGCGTCGGGGAGCGATCCCGTGGGAGACTCGGACCTGTGACCGCAACCACCAACGGAGCCGCGACCGTCAGCCGCGAGGACATCGAGGCGAAGTTCCGCGAGCTGCAGGGCGAGGTCGACATCGTCACCGACGACGTCCGCAGCTACGCCGCCACCGTCGGCGCGGTCGTGGTCGTGGTCGTCGTCGTGGCGGCCTTCTGGTTCGGTCGCCGGCGGGGGCGCAAGGCGCGCACCGTCGTCGAGATCCGACGGGTCTGAGGTGGCCACGCGCCCGAGCCCGGCGACGCTCGGTCAGGGCCTCGCCACCTGGCTCGTCTTCCTCGCCCTCGGGCGGATCGCCAGGCCGATCCGGTGGTTCTTCGGCCAGATCCGGCGGGCGCTGTTCAACTGGTCCGGGTACACCCGCTACGTCCGCGAGCAGACCGTCGTCGAGGGGCTCTTCAACGGCAGCAAGTTCTGGCTGCTGGTCGGCGGCGGCGTCTGGGGCGTTCGCGCCCTGCGCCGGGCGTCGGGGCGCACCGAGCGGGTGGTGCTCCGTGAGGTCATCCAGCCCGGCGAGCGCATCGTCATCAGCCAGATCCCCCGCAAGGTGCCGCGCAAGCAGCGCCGGGCGGCCGCCAAGGCCGGCTGACCCGACGGAGCCGTCCTGCGGGAGTGCCACAATGGGCTCCGTGAAGGTCCTTCTGCGCAACCCCCGCCGCGAGCTCGACGTCGACGGCCCCGTCAGCGTCGTCTCGCTCCTCGGCCGCCTCGACGTCAACCGGGAGTCGGTCCTGGTCATCAGCAACGGGACCCTCGTGCCGGGCGACGCCCTCCTCCAGGACGACGACATCGTCGAGATCCGCCCCGTCATCTCCGGCGGACACGCGTGAAGTGCCGCGTCTGCCGCGAACCGGCGATCATCGACATCCGTCGCCACAACGCGAACTTCTGCGAAGAGCACTTCCTTCGCCTCTGCCGGGACCAGGTGACCAAGGCCATCGACGCCTTCTCGATGATCACCCCCGATGAGCGGTGCCTCGTGGCGGTCTCGGGGGGCAAGGACTCGTTGGCGGTGTGGGACATCCTCCTCGACCTCGGGTACCAGGTCGACGGGCTCTACCTCGGGCTCGGCATCGGTGACTACTCCGACGAATCGGCCCGCTACGCCCGCGAGTACGCCGAGTCGCGCGGTGCGACCCTCATCGAGGTCAGCCTCCCGCGCACCTACGGCTTCGACATCCCGAACGGATCCCGGGCAGCCAAGCGCAAGCCGTGCTCGGCGTGCGGACTCTCCAAGCGCCACCTCTTCGACCAGGCGGCGATCGCGGGCCGCTACGACGTCGTGGCCACCGGTCACAACCTCGACGACGAAGCGGCCGTGCTGTTCGGCAACGTCCTGCACTGGCAGACCGACTACCTCGGACGCCAGCTCCCGGTCCTGCCGGCCCGCGACGGGTTCCCCCGCAAGATCAAGCCTCTGGTGCGCCTGGGCGAGCGCGAGATGGCGGCCTACTGCGTCGTCAAGGGCATCGACTACATCGTCGACGAGTGCCCGATGGCGAAGGGCAACAAGCACATCGGGTACAAGGAGGCCCTCAACGCCATCGAAGCCACCTCGGCGGGCGCCAAGCACAGCTTCTACTTCGGGTTCCTCGACCGTGCGTCGGAGCGATTCCAGGCCGAGGCCGAAGCCGATCAGGCCGAGCTGACGCCCTGCATCGAGTGCGGATCGCCCACCTCGACGGAGGTCTGCGCGTTCTGCCGCCTCGTCACCCGGGCCGGGGGTCACCTCCCCGAGGGCGACCACGACATCCGCCTCGACGCGTGGTTCGGCGACCATCGCCACGTCGAGCCCGTGCTCGACGACGCCTATCCCGACCCCGACCCCGACCCCGACGTCGGGGCCGGGGCCGACGACGCGATCGCCGTCGATCTCTCGCCCACCCGTCGCACCCCGAAGGATGTCCGCGCATGAGTCGTCCGTTCGAACCCGGCGACAAGGTCCTGCTCATCGACGTCAAGAAGCGGTGGTACCTGATCACCCTCAAGCCCGGCGGCGAGTTCCACTCCCACGCCGGCTTCATCAACCACGACGACCTCATCGGTCGCGACGAAGGCATCGTCGTGAAGTCCACCAAGGGCTCGCGCTACGACGCGTTCCGGCCCACCCTGGCCGACTTCGTGCTGAAGATGCCCCGCGGCGCGCAGGTGATCTACCCGAAGGACCTCGGGCCGATCCTGATGCTCGCCGACATCTTCCCGGGCGCCCGGGTGCTCGAGTCCGGCATCGGATCGGGCGCCCTCTCGATGACCCTGCTGCGGGCCGGCGCCGACGTCACCGGCTACGAGCTGCGGGCCGACTTCGCGGCCAAGGCCCAGGAGAACGTCGAGGCCTTCCTCGGTGCCGAGGTCTTGGATCGGTACCACGTCGAGGAACGCGACTGCTACGACGGCATCGACGCCACCGACCTCGACCGCGTGGTGCTCGACCTTCCCGAGCCGTGGCAGGTCGTCAAGCACGCCGAGACCGCGCTGTGCCCCGGTGGCGTCCTCGTCGCCTACACACCGAGCATCACCCAGGCGGTGCAGCTGCGCGAGTCGCTGGTCGACTCGCGGTTCCAGCTCGCCGAGACGATGGAGGTGCTGAACCGCACGTGGCACATCGAGGGTCAGGCCGTCCGGCCCGACCACCGCATGGTCGCCCACACCGGCTTCCTCACCCACGCCCGGCTACTGGGAGCCTGAGACCCGCGGTGCCGAGCGTCGAGATCGGAGTCCGATGAACGCGCTGGACGTGGTCATCGTGCTCGTCGCCATCGCCGCCGCCGTGGGCGGGTTCCGCCTCGGGTTCGTGACGCGCGTCGTCTCGTGGATCGGGATGGGCCTCGGGCTCCTCCTGGCCATCCGGCTCCTGCCCCTGGCGCTCGACCGGTTGCGGGGGAGCGACCAACTGGTCCTGCTCGCGGCCACGCTCGCCGTCGTGTTCGCCGGGGCGTTCATCGGCCAGGGCATCGGGTTCGTGATCGGGAGCCGGCTGCGCCCCCGCTCGTCGGGGGACGCCGTGCGGCGCATCGACGGGGTCGCCGGGGCGCTGGCGGGCATCGTCGGCGTGCTCGTGCTGGTGTGGCTGCTGCTCCCCGTGCTGTCGGGTGCGTCGGGGTTCCCCGCCGAGCAGGCCACCTCGTCCGCGGTCGCCCGTCAGCTCGACGATCGCCTGCCCGACGCGCCCGACAGCATCCAGGCGATGCGCTCGCTGTTCGGCGACGACAACTTCCCGGCCGTGTTCGACGCCCTGCGGCCGACACCCGACCTCGGGCCCCCTCCGGAGGAGACCGGCATCTCGGCCGAGACCGGCGCCCGGGTGGCCCGGTCGGTGGTCAAGGTCGAGGGGATCGCCTGCCGCCAGGTCCAGGACGGCACCGGCTGGGTGGTGGCCGAGGACCTCGTCGTCACCAACGCCCACGTCGTGTCGGGCGAGCGCGAGACCGAGATCATCCGCGACGACGGTTCCCGGGCCGACGCCACCGTCGTCGCCTTCGACCCGGCGCGCGACCTGGCCGTGCTGCGGGTGCCCGGTCTCGACCGAGCGCCCCTCGCGGTGGCATCGTCCACCGCCGACGCCGTGGGTGGGGTGTACGGCCACCCCGGCGGGGGACCGCTGCGGGTCGCACCCTTCGCCGTGTCGCGACGCATCAACGCGGTGGGCCGCGACATCTACGGCACGGGGGTCACCAGCCGCGACGTCCTCGAGCTCGCGTCGTCGTTGCGGCCGGGTGACTCGGGCTCGGCGCTGGTGGATCCGGCGGGCAACGTGGTAGGCGTCGCGTTCGCCATCGCACCCGACCGTGCCGACGTGGCCTACGCACTGGCCACCGCCGAGCTCGATGGGGTGCTCCAGGGCGATCTGGTGCGCGCGGTCGACACCGGCCCCTGCACCGGCACGGCCTGAGGATCCGAGCAGGTACGGCGGGGGCGGGTCGAGATCGATCAGTCGATCAGCTGGTCACTCGATCTCGATGAAGATGCACTCGCCGGGGCACTCCTCGGCGGACTCGATCGTGGCTTCCTCCTGGCCCGCCTTGACCACGGCCAGGCCCTCGGCGCCGGCCGGGTCGCTGAAGACCTTGTCGCCCTCCTTGACGTAGGCGAGGCCGTCGTCGAGCAGGGTGAAGACATCGGGGGCGATCTCCTCGCACAGTCCGTCGCCCGTGCAGAGATCCTGATCGATCCAGACCTTCATTGCCTCTCCTGGTGTGCTCGTGACGACCGGGGTGCGCCGTGCCCGCTCATCCTAGGCGGTGCCGGACAGTAAACACGGGATAACCGGGTGAAATTGCCCGACCGGGTCCGCGGCCCGTCCCGATAGGGTCGAGCCGACGCCCGATCGGCCTGCCGAGGGGGCTCCGCGGCCCGTCCGAGGCCCGGGTATAGGGTGCCCACGACCGCCGCTGCAGGGGGTGTTTCCCATCGAGAAGCCCGAGCACGATCAGGAACCGGAGACCTCGGAGGACGAGCTCACCGAGCTCCGCGAGCAGTCCGCCACCCTCGAGGAGGAGGTCGCGGTGCTCCGCCGCCGGCTCCAGGACGCGCCCAAGCGCGTCCGCACCCTCGAGGAGCGCCTGCTCGAAACCAAGGGCCAGTTGGCTCAGGCCGTCTCGCAGAACGAGAAGCTCACCTACACCCTCCGCGAGGCGCGCGAGCACATCGCCGCGCTGCGCGAGGAGGTCGACAAGCTCACCCAACCGCCGAGCGCGTACGGCACCCTGCTCGGCCGCAACGACGACGGCACCGTCGACGTGTTCTCCGGCGGACGCAAGATGCGGGTGGCGGTCCACCCCGATCTCGACGAGTCCGACCTCCGTCGCGGTGCCGAGGTCGTGCTCAACGAGTCGCTCAACGTCGTCATGTCCCGGTCGCCCGAAACCTCCGGCGAGGTCGTCATCCTCAAGGAGGTCCTCGAGGACCGCAAGCGGGCGATGATCGTCGGACGGGCCGACGAGGAGCGCGTGGTCGAGCTCGCCGACCACCTCCGGGACCAGAAGATCCGCGCCGGTGACACCATGCTCATGGACACCCGGTCGGGCCTCCTGCTCGAGAAGCTGCCCCGGCCCGAGGTCGAGGAGCTCGTGCTCGAGGAGGTGCCCGACATCTCCTACAGCGACGTCGGCGGACTCGACGAGCAGATCGAGATGATCACCGACGCCGTCGAGCTGCCGTTCGTCCACCAGCGGCTCTTCGCCGAGTACCAGCTCCCGGCACCCAAGGGCATCCTCCTCTACGGGCCGCCCGGCTGCGGCAAGACCCTCATCGCCAAGGCGGTGGCCAACTCGCTGGCGAAGAAGGTGGCCGAGGTCAGCGGCGACACCCACGCCCGCAGCTACTTCCTCAACATCAAGGGCCCGGAGCTGCTCAACAAGTACGTGGGCGAGACCGAGCGCCAGATCCGGCTGGTCTTCCAGCGGGCACGGGAGAAGAGCGAGGAAGGCTGGCCCGTCATCGTCTTCTTCGACGAGATGGACTCGCTGTTCCGCACCCGTGGCACCGGCATCAGCTCCGACATCGAATCGACGATCGTCCCGCAGCTGCTCACTGAGATCGACGGCGTCGAGACCCTCAAGAACGTCATCGTGATCGGCGCATCCAACCGCGAGGACCTCATCGACCCCGCCATCCTGCGGCCGGGCCGGCTCGACGTGAAGATCAAGATCAACCGACCCAACGAGACGGCCGCGGCGCAGATCTTCGGCCGCTACCTCACCTCGGACCTCCCCCTCGACGCCGAGGAGGTCGCCTCGCTCGGCGGGGGCGACCCCAACAAGGCCACCCAGGCGATGATCGAGGACACCGTCGCCGAGATGTACCGCGACGACGAGGTCAACCAGTTCCTCGAGGTCACGTACCAGAACGGCGACAAGGAGGTCATGTACTTCAAGGACTTCTCCTCGGGCGCCATGATCGAGAACATCGTCCGCCGGGCCAAGAAGCTGGCCATCAAGCGGGTCATCGCCGGCACGGGCAAGGGCATCCGCACCCAGGACCTGATCGACTCCATCCACCAGGAGTTCAAGGAGCAGGAAGACCTGCCCAACACCAGCAACCCCGACGACTGGGCGAAGATCTCGGGCAAGAAGGGCGAGCGCATCGTGTACGTGCGCACCCTCATCAAGAAGCACGACGACGACAACGCCGAGGGCGGCCGCGCCATCGAGCGAGTCGCGACCGGCCAGTACCTCTGATCGCGGCGGCGGTCCGGCCCGGTCCTCCCCTGGCCGGGTCGGACCGGTAGCCTCGCGATCGTGGCGATCAACAAGATCATCGGTGTCGAGACCGAGTTCGGGATCATCCTGAAGGGCACGGCCGAGCCCAACCCGATCGCCGCGTCCTCGATGCTCATCAACGCGTACGTCAACGAGCTCCTACGCGACGGGAGGCGGGCCGGATCGGCCCCGAAGGTCGGCTGGGACTTCGAGGACGAGTCGCCCGGCAACGACGCACGGGGTTCGGCGCCGGCCGGCACGATGGCCCCCGAGATCGAGACCCACCTCGTCAACTGCGTGCTCACCAACGGCGCGCGCTACTACGTGGACCACGCGCACCCCGAGCTCTCCACCCCCGAGTGCGCCGACGCCCGGTCGATCGTCGTGTTCGACAAGTCCGCCGAGCTGGTCCTGCGCCGGTCGATGGATGCCGCCCGGCGGCTCCTGCCCGAGGGCCAGGAGATCGTCGTCTACAAGAACAACTCCGACCGCAAGGCCAACAGCTACGGGTGCCACGAGAACTACCTCATGGACCGGGCGGTGCCGTTCGGCAAGATCGTCACCCACGCCACCGCCCACTTCATCAGTCGCCAGATCTTCACCGGAGCGGGCAAGGTGGGCTCCGAGGTCGCCAACCTCGGCCCCGACGAGGTCCCGTTCCAACTCACCCAGCGAGCGGACTTCTTCGAGGAGGAGGTCGGCCTCGAGACCACGCTCAAGCGCCCGATCATCAACACCCGCGACGAGCCGCACTGCGATGCCCAGAAGTACCGCCGCCTGCACGTCATCGTGGGCGACGCCAACCTGGCCGAGGTCTCGACCTACCTCAAGGTGGGCACCACGGCGTTCGTGCTCGCCATGGTCGAGGACGACGCGCTGCCCCGCGAGTTCGTGTTCCACGCCCCCGTGCGCGCGCTGCGCCAGGTGTCCTACGACCTGTCGCTGTCACGACCGCTCGAACTGGTCGACGGCACCACCGTCACCGCGCTCGAGGTCCAGTGGGAGCTGCTCGACCGGGCCCGCAAGTACGCCGAGACCCACGGGCTCGACAACGTCGGCGGCGACGTCGGCCTCGACGTGCTCGCCCGGTGGGAGTCCGTGCTCACCGCCCTGGAGTCCGACCCCATGAGCCTCGCCGATCAGCTCGACTGGGTGGCCAAGTACCGCCTCATCAACGGCTACCGCGAGCGGCACGGTCTGTCCTGGGACGACGCCCGGTTGGCGGCGATGGACCTGCAGTACCACGACATGCGCCCAGAGAAGTCGCTGTTCGAGCGGTGCGGCCTCCAGCGCCTCACCACCGACGACGAGGTCGAGCGCGGGACCACCGAGCCGCCCACCGACACCCGGGCCTACTTCCGGGGCACCTGCCTGCGCCGCTGGCCCGACGACATCGTCGCCGCCAACTGGGACTCGCTCGTGTTCGACATCGGCCAGGACCCGCTGCGTCGGGTCCCGATGATGGAGCCTGGCCGGGGGACCGAGGCCCACGTCGGGGCCCTGTTGGCCGAGGTCGACACCGCCGCCGAGCTGCTGGCTCGCCTCGGTTCCTGATCCGATCCGACCGGGGGGTCCCCGATGGGGCCCGCACCATGGGCGACCGGGGGCAGGAACCGCCGAACGCACACGTCTGCTCGTAGAGTGATGCCACCACAGCAGGATCTGGCCGGCAGCGCCGCCGCCCACCATCGTGGCCCCGGCGACGGGTCGCCGCACGAGCGCAGTAGGTTGCACCGATGGCTGAACGCGAGCAGATCAAGAAGCAGGCACCGGCCAAGCAGGACGACGATGTCGTCGACGCGCCGGCAGCCTCGGAGACGGGCGAGAAGCTCAAGGCCGAGCTCGACGACCTCCTCGACGAGATCGACGAGGTCCTCGAGACCAACGCCGAGGACTTCGTGAAGTCGTACATCCAGAAGGGCGGCCAGTAGCCGCACACGTGGACCGGTGCACGCGGCCGAGCCGGTAGCGTGTCGCCCGTGACCCTCCCGTACTTCAAACCGTGGGACGACCCGGGGCCCGACTTCGCCGGCCTCGTGCGCCGTGCCGGTCTCCTGCCGCCCGTCCCGACCGAGTCGCTCGTCAACACGTTCGACATCACCCACGCCACCACGTGCGTCGCCGTGCGCTACGTCGACGGCGTGATCATGGCCGGTGACCGTCGGGCCACGTCGGGCAACCTGATCTCGCACCGGGCGATCGAGAAGGTGTTCCCCGCCGACCGCCACAGCGGCGTGGCCATCGCCGGCGCCGCCGGCCCGGCGATGGACATGGTGAAGCTGTTCCAGCTCCAGCTCGAGCACTACGAGAAGGTCGAGGGTTCGGCCCTCAGCCTCGAGGGCAAGGCCAACCAGCTCAGTCAAATGGTCCGCAACCACCTGCCCGCCGCCATGCAGGGCCTCGCGGTGGTGCCGCTGTTCGCCGGGTTCGACGTGCGTCGCGACGCCGGCCGCCTCTTCCAGTACGACGTCACCGGCGGCCGGTACGAGGAGAGCAACTTCGCCGCCACCGGCTCGGGCTCGATCCACGCCGGCACGGTCGTGAAGATGGGCTTCCGAGAGGGCCAGACCCGCGAGGCCACCATCGACCTCGTGATCAACGCCCTGTTCCAGGCGGCCGACGAGGACTCCGCCACCGGGGGCCCGGACCTGATCCGGCGCATCTTCCCGGTGATCGCCACGATCACCGCCGACGGCTTCGAGCGCGTCGGCGACGACGAGATCTCGACCCGCTTCGCCGCCCTGCTCGCCGAGCTGGAGGCCCGGGCCGCCGAGCACCTGCCCCGGCCGCCCGAGACCTCCGCCGACGACGCCAACATCGCCGGCACCGCCGGCGACGACCGAGGTGGATCCCGATGAGCATGCCGTTCTACGTCGCGCCCGAACAGGTGATGAAGGACCGAGCCGACTACGCCCGCAAGGGGATCGCCCGGGGCCGGAGCCTCGCCGCGGTGGTCTTCGACGACGGCATCCTGATCTGCGCCGAGAACCCGTCCACCACGTTGCGCAAGGTCAGTGAGATCTACGACCGCATCGCCTTCGCCGGCGTCGGCAAGTACAACGAGTTCGACCAGCTCCGCATCGCCGGTGTGCGCCACGCCGACCTCAAGGGCTTCTCCTACAGCCGCGAGGACGTCGACGCCCGCAGCCTGGCCAACGCCTACGCCCAGATCCTCGGGCAGGTGTTCACCCACGAGATGAAGCCCATGGAGGTCGAGATCCTCGTCGCCGAGGTCGGCACCGAGATCGCCCACGACCGCCTCTACCACATCCTCTACGACGGCACGGTGATGGACGAGCAGCAGTTCACCGTCCTCGGCGGCGAGGCGGAGACCATCCGGAACCGCCTCGAGGAGACGGCCCAGTCGGACCGCTCGCTCGCCGAGGCGCTGCGGACCGTCACGACCGCGCTCGCCGGCCCCGATCGCCAGCTCACCGCCGACGACCTCGAGGCGGGGGTCCTCGAACGCTCCGCCTCCCGTCGGGCCTTCCGGCGCATCGAGCGGGCCGAGCTGGCATCGCTGATGGCCGAGACCGCCCCACCCGAATCCGCCCCACCCGAATCCGCTCCCGAATCCGCCTGACCTGACCGACGCCACCGGCGCCGACATCGCGAACCGCGCCGGTCAGATCAGAGGACCGCGACCACGCGGACGACGACGAACGACACCACCGCGCTCACCGCCGCGAGCCCCACCCACCACGACAGCCGGGTCCGGCCCATCACGGCCGCGCCATCGGCGGCCGGCCGGTCGGGCACCAGATCCGGGGCGAGCGCCTCGACCGGGTCCCGATCACGAAGCGTGAGCAGCACCAAACGGGCATCGTCGACCTGCGCCGCGGGGACCAGCACATCGATGCCGCCGAAGGGATAGATGCTGTCGACGATGCCGCGGGTCTGCCAGAGGATCCCCTCGGCACCGAGCTGGGCCGAGAGGAGCTTCGCCTCGAAGTCCGAGAGCCCGGTCACGACCGGGACGAGGTGCAGGCTGTCCACCCCCGTGCAGGGTAGCCCGCACCTGGCGCCCGCCCGCCGACCGGGGGTCGCACCCCGAAGCCGGTCCGATGCCGAGGCGATCGGGACCGATGACCCGGTTCCCGGTCGATCGACCGGTAGCGTGCCGACATGGATCGTCGCATCTTCGGCCTCGAGAACGAGTACGGCGTCACCTGCACGCTTCGGGGCCAGCGCCGCCTGAGCCCCGACGAGGTCGCCCGCTACCTGTTCCGGCGGGTCGTGTCGTGGGGTCGTAGCAGCAACGTCTTCCTCGCCAACGGTGCGCGGCTGTACCTCGACGTCGGCTCCCACCCCGAGTACGCCACCCCCGAGTGCGACTCGATCGCCGACCTCGTGGTGCACGACAAGGCGGGCGAGCGCATCCTCGAGCAGCTCCTGGCCAGCGCCGAGCAGCGCCTGCGCGAGGAGGGCATCCGGGGGGTCATCTACCTCTTCAAGAACAACACCGACTCGGCGGGCAACAGCTACGGCTGCCACGAGAACTACCTCACCAGCCGGCGCGACGACTTCAGCCACTACGCCGAGGTCCTCATCCCGTTCCTGGTCAGCAGGCAGATCTACGCCGGCTCCGGCAAGGTGCTCCAGACCGCACGCGGGGCGATGTACTGCATGAGCCAGCGGGCCGAGCACATCTGGGAGGGCGTGTCGTCGGCCACGACCCGCAGCCGGCCGATCATCAACACCCGTGACGAGCCTCATGCCGATGCCGAGCGCTACCGGCGCCTGCACGTGATCGTCGGCGACTCGAACATGAGCGAGTACGCGACGTTCCTCAAGGTCGGCGCCGCGGCGATCCTGCTGCGCATGCTCGAGGAACCCAACGTCGTGCTGCGCGACATGACCCTCGAGAACCCCATCCGGGCGATCCGCGAGATCAGCCACGACATGACCTGCACCCGGCGGGTGCGTCTGGCCAACGGGCGCGAGGCCAGTGCGCTCGAGATCCAGAGCGAGTACCTGAACCGGGCGTTGCGCTACGCCGAGCACCGCGACATGAGCCCGGAGGAGCTGAAGGTCCTCGACATGTGGGAGCACTGCCTCACCCAGATCGAGAAGGATCCGCTGGGCCTCGATCGCGAGGTCGACTGGGTCACCAAGTACAAGCTGATCGAGGGCTACCGGGCCAAGCACGACCTGCCGCTCAACCACCCCAA
>Ga0209591_10006834_pt1 | contig 12616 bp, 11 predicted proteins | sample MAT01_FD_187207 | JGI IMG/M metagenome (GOLD analysis project Ga0209591, IMG submission 187207) | Freshwater microbial communities from Lake Fryxell liftoff mats and glacier meltwater in Antarctica - MAT-01 (SPAdes) (version 2) | ecosystem: Environmental > Aquatic > Freshwater > Ice > Liftoff...
CTCCGGAGGGAGATTGATGCGTTGTTATGTATGCGTCGAGGAGTTGAGTGTACTGCCCGTCCCGGTTTTCCGCGACCTGCGCCCCGCGACGCGTGCAAGCGCTGGGGCCTCCGGGCGTCGAATCTTCAACGGCCACATCGAAGTTCAGCGAAAGTCGAGCGCGCAGGGGTTAGCGCAAGCATTGACGTGGCATTACACCAGCCTCAAGGTTCGAACATGGAGAAACCCTCGGTCGAGCACACACGGTGGCGCCCATCGGGAAACGTGTGGGCGCTCTCCGCGGTCAGTTTTCTCACCGATGCCTCGAGTGAGATCATCGCGCCACTCCTCCCGCTGTTTCTCACCGGCACGCTCGGCGCGTCCGCCAAAACCGTCGGACTGATAGAGGGCGGCGCAGAGGCCATTGCCTCGCTGCTCAAATTGGCCAGCGGGTGGTGGTCGGATCGCGCGCGATCGCGGAAGCCACTGATCGTCGTTGGCTATGCCTTGGCGTCGCTCGCGCGGCCGCTCGTCGCCATCGCGCAAACCAGCACGCAAGTCCTCGCTATTCGCTTCACCGATCGGGTCGGCAAAGGCATTCGCGGTGCGCCGCGCGACGCGCTGTTGGCGGCGTCGACACCACCCGAACATCGTGGTCGTGCGTTCGGATTCCATCGCTCAGCCGACCATGCCGGCGCCGTGGTGGGCCCACTGATTGCGATGGCCTGCCTGGGCTGGCTGGCGATGCCCCTGCGTCAGGTTTTTTGGGTCGCCGCGATTCCTGGTGCCTTGGCCGTTCTCGTCGCGATCGTGTGGGTGCGCGAATCTGCGTTCGAGACGTCGGCCGCGTCCGCAGCACCAGCAACCGCGCCAACGACCGCATACGTAGCCGTCGCACCACTCGCAGCAGCGTCGCCGGTCGCGTCAACCGCACCGCTCCCATCGTCGTTCGTGCGCGTCATGATTCCGATCGCGCTCTTCACGTTGGGCAACTCCACAGATGCCTTCCTGATCCTGCGCGCGAATCAACTGGGCGTGTCGATGGCCCTGATCCCGCTGCTCTGGGTCGCGCTCCATCTGGTCAAGAGTGCCTCCAGCACGCCTGGCGGAACGCTCTCCGATCGCATTGGTCGCACACCACTCATGCTCGGCGGCTGGGTGCTCTACGCGCTCGTGTATGCGGGCTTTGCGTTCGCATCAGCCACATGGCATGCGTGGGCGCTCTTCGCGGTCTATGGCATCGTATTCGGCCTCACCGAAGGCACAGAAAAAGCGCTCGTCGCTGACCTCGTCCCGGCTGCCATTCGCGGCCGCGCCTTTGGGTGGTATCACGCGACGATCGGCGTGGCGGCGCTCCCCGCGTCATTGGCATTTGGCATCGTGTGGGACCGCTGGGGCGCGCCATCGGCCTTCCTCATGGGTGCCGGGCTCGCCGTTGTTGCCTCGGCACTTCTCGTCCTGATGCTTGGGGTACGCCCCTCGGCCCCCAACGCCGCGCGAACTTAGCAGCAGCGCGACCCGGGCATACGGTACCTGGCCGCCATACGTTCCCGCTCAAACGTGCGCTCGTCCATCGGCGTGCAATCGGGAAACTGGCGCTGCATATGCGCCAGATACTCGTCGTAGTCGGGCACACCAATGATGCGCCGTACCACCGCAACGACGCGCTGCAGTCGGGAGCGGAGTGAAGCGGGTCTGGGCGCAGCGGCGAGCGGAGCAGGCGGCATACTACAAAAGTGCGCTGTCGGCGTCCATTTCGCGAGGCAGGGCGCCATACTTCGTCGTCGGGCCTCAACACGAAGGCCCCGTACGGTTCACGAATGTCGCCGAGGCGCACCATGAAGGGCGGAAAAGCCGGCAAGGGACGCACCAATTCGTCCTCCAAACAAGCATCCCCCGCAAAACGGGCCGACGGACGTGCCGATCTCCCCGCCGGCACCAAGCGCGGCGTCACCAAACGCGACTGGGGGGCGATCGACAATGATGACGATGCGCCCCCCAGCAACCCGCTCACGCGTCAGGCCACTACCCCACGAGTGCCGTCTTCACGTACGGGGCCTCGGAAGAAATAGGCGCCGTCTTGCTGCTCAGCACCGATACCCATGTGCGAATCGAGTCGGCGAGAATGATGATCACCGAAATCAGGAAGAACGCGGCCACCCCGGCGTCGAGACGATCGTTGAAGATCATCCGCTGCGCTGCTTCGAGGGATTTGATCGATGCCGGTAACGTGCCGCTCGCGATCTGACCTTCAATTACCCGGGCGTGTGCCAGGAAGCCGAGCTTGGCCTCGGGCGAGAAGATCTTCGTGAGTCCAGCGGTCATCGTCACGATGACCAGCCAGCTCATCGGCACTAACGTGATCCAGGCGTATCGCGCCTTGCCCATCTTGATGAACACCGTCGTGCCAACGCAGAGTGCGATCGTGGCCAGCAACTGATTGGAGATGCCAAAGAGCGGCCACAACGAGTTGATCCCGCCAAGTGGATCGGTCACGCCCTGGTACAAGAAGTAGCCCCACATCGACACGAACAACGCGCTCGTGAAGATCACGCCGGGATACCACGACGTGCGACCCAGCGGCTTGATCACGTTGCCCAGCAGATCTTGCAGCATGAAGCGCCCAACGCGCGTGCCGGCGTCGAGGGTCGTGAGAATGAAGAGCGCTTCAAACATGATCGCAAAGTGATACCACAGGGCGAGTGCACTCTCGCCGCCAAGGACGCGAGAGAACAAGTGCGCCATACCGACCGCGAGGCTTGGTGCGCCACCGGTGCGAGACAACAGCGACGATTCCCCAACCGACGCCGCCAACGCGCTGAGTTCTTCGGGCGTCACCACAAAGCCCCAATTGGCGATCGCCTGCGACGCACTCAGCACCGTTGTGCCGATGGCGGCCGCTGGCGCGTTGATCGCGAAGTACACCCCGGGGTTGAGGGCGCACGCGGCGATCAACGCCATGATCGCCACCAGCGACTCGATCAGCATCGCGCCGTAGCCCACAAAACGGGCATCTGTTTCACGACGCAAAATCTTCGGCGTGGTGCCTGACGAAATCAGAGCGTGAAATCCGGAAATCGCACCGCACGCGATCGTGACGAAGACAAACGGAAACAGCTTGCCCGCGAAAACAGGACCCGAGCCATCGACGAACTGCGTCACACGCGGCATCTCGAGTGGTGGTAACGCGATCAGGATGCCAATGCCGAGCGCCGCGACGACACCGATCTTCACGAACGCGGAGAGGTAATCGCGAGGCGCCAACAACAACCAGACCGGCAGTACCGACGCTGCAAACCCATAGCCCATGATCAGCAGCGACAGCGTTGGGCCGCTCAGCGTAAACATCGGCCCCCACTGCGGTGACTCGGCTGCCCAGCGTCCGATATAGAGCGCGGCCAGCAACATCACGAGACCAATCGCCGTGGCCTCCAACACCTTGCCCACGCGCACCCACCGCAGATAAGCACCCATGAACAGCGCAATCGGAATGGTAAGACCAATCGTCACCACACCCCACGCGCTGTCACGCAACGCATTCACCACGATCAGCGCCAACACCGAAATCAGAATGATCATGATGCCCAGCACAGCGATCAGTGCCACCCCGCCGGCCACCGGACCAATCTCCTCTTTCGCCATTTGGCCGAGCGACTTTCCGTTCCGGCGAATCGACGCCGCGAGGATCACAAAATCCTGCACAGCGCCACCGATCACCACGCCAACCAGAATCCACAAGGCACCGGGCAGGAAACCGAACTGCGCCGCCAATGTTGGGCCGACCAGCGGGCCAGGGCCGGCAATGGCGGCAAAGTGATGTCCGAACACCACCCACTTGTTGGTGGGCACATAGTCGCGCCCGTCTTCGAGCCGTTCGGCCGGTGTGGCCCGTGTCACATCAAGGGCGAAGACCTTTGACGCGATGATCTTGCTGTAGAACCGGTACGCGATGAGGTAGGTGCAGACGGCCGCCGTGAGTAACCACGCGGCGTTGACCTTCTCGCCGCTCGATAACGCGACCATTGCGAGTGCGCCAGACCCCAAAAGGGCGGTGGCGAGCCAAGGAAGAAGCCGGAAGAGCTGGGACACGGCAGAGGGGAAAAAGAAAGGAAGGCGGGCGGGAGGACTTCCGAAAAGCGGCGAAACGCTGCGACTACGGGTATGCGCTCTGGATCAAGTGCTGTCAATGTCTGCCACGGTCACGACCAAGGAAAGTGCGGTCACGCCTGCCAGGCAGGCTTCACCCAGCGACCTCCCCCTGCGATCTTGCATCATGTCCACACCTGTGACCCTCATCCCCGGCGACGGCATCGGCCCGAGCATCGCCGACGCCACCGTTCGCATCCTGGCCGCCGCTGGCGCCGACATCGAGTGGGACCGCCACGTGGCCGGAATGGCCGGCATCGCCCGCTGGAACGATCCGATTCCCGACGCCACGCTCGACTCCATCAAGCGCACCCGCATCGCGCTGAAAGGTCCGCTCGAGACACCGGTCGGCGAAGGATTCCGCTCTATCAACGTGGCACTGCGCAAAACGTTCGATCTGTATGCGAACGTGCGTCCGGCACGCACGATCGTCCCGGGGCGCTTCAACGATATCGACATCGTGCTCGTGCGCGAGAATACCGAGGGGCTCTATATCGGTGTTGAGCACTACATCAAGATCGGCGATGATCCCAAGGCGGCCGCCGAATCGGTGGCGATCATTACGCGGCTGGGCTCCGAGCGCATTGTGCGCTACGCGTTCGAATACGCCCTCAAGCACAACCGGCAAAAAGTAACCCTCGTCCACAAGGCCAACATCCTGAAATTCTCACAGGGGTTGTTCCTTGACGTAGGACGGATGGTCGCCCGCGAGTACGAAGGGCGCGTGCAGTTCGAAGAACGCATTATCGACGCCATGGCCATGCATCTCGTCATGCGCCCCGAAGTGTTCGATGTCGTGGTCACCACCAATCTGTTCGGCGACATTCTCTCCGACGAAATCTCCGGTCTGGTTGGCGGGCTTGGGTTAGCACCCGGCGCCAACATCGGAACAAGCGCAGCTATCTTCGAAGCGGTGCACGGGACGGCGCCCGATATCGCCGGCAAGAATATCGCCAATCCCGGCGCACTGGTGCTGGCGGCGTGCATGATGCTGGATCATATGGGCGACGGTGCGCGCGCAACGAGCATTCGCGACGCCTTTGAAGGCACCTTGAAAGAGGGGAAGGTGCTGACGCGTGATCTGGGCGGCACCGCGTCAACCGACGACTTTACCAACGCCGTGATCGCGCGACTCGGATGAGCGGTGCGTCGCCGCGCGCGACACGCGTGCTGCACCTCTCGGACATTCATTGCGGACATCCGTTCGTTGCTGAGCATGTAGCCGCTGCTGAACGCGTCGCGAGATCGTCGGCGTGGACCGCAATCGTGGTCTCCGGTGATTTTTCGCAGCGCGCGCGCGTGCACGAGTTTGAGCAAGCGCGCGACATTTTGCTCCGTTTCCGCGCCGTCGCGCCAATCCTGGTGGTCCCTGGCAATCACGATACCGCTTGGTGGCAGGCGCCCTTCGGGCTTGGCAATCCCGGGCAACTCCACGATCACTATCGTCGCATCATCACTGATGATCTCGAGCCCACCCTGCGGCTTCCCGGGCTCTCGATCGTTGGCCTGAACTCGTCGGCCGGCATGTTGCCCCAGACGGTCACGTGGTATCCGCGCGATTGGCGCGTGAAGGGAGGGCTCACCGACCAGCAGTTCGCCAGCGCACAGCATCGCCTCGCCGAGAGCGCGCCTGACGATCTTCGCGTGTTGGTGCTGCATCACAATGTCGTGCGCGGCAAACTCTCCAACCGATGGGGGCTCAAGCGTCCGCAGCACGCACTCGACGCGATCGCCGCTACGCGCCCGCATGTGGTGTGCACGGGGCACGATCACGAGGAGCGCATCGAGGTGGTCACGCGCACATCGGGGCGGTTTTTGGTGAGCGCCGCCAACACGCTTTCGTCACGTATGCGCGGACATCGGCCAAGCGCGCTCAACGTGATCGAAGCCACCGACACACACGTGCAGGCGACCGCGTGGACGTACGATGGCCAGGAGTTTATGCCTGGCGCGATGACCGCTACTCTGCCTCGGGAAAGCTGAACACGTTCTTCGTGGTGAGGTGTCGTTCCACGTCGGCGAGCAGCGTGGCCAGTTCTTCTTTGGCTTTCTGCAGCGCCTGTCGGAACAACCACCGATACCACACCATCGTGCCGCCGGCCGCAATGGCAGCGAGTCCGGTCGCGGGAAGTGCGGCCAACGCGAGAGATCCCATCGTCGCCGACAAGGCCATCGCCCCGCCAACGCCAGCGATCGCGCCGCCGGTTCCGATAAATCCCCAGTCGACCCGCAGGTTGCGACGCAGCCCCTTCCGCAAATCACCGGTGATGATGACTTCGCACGCCGGCTGCTGGGTGGTGCCGCGCGAATGCAGGGTGATGTTCAGGTCAAACAGCTCAATCTGCTCCAGGCGATAGATCAGCTTCTTTTGGTTTGTCATTGGGGTCATGCTGGTCATGCGCGGAGCCGTGAAGCGCAGGATGCCTCCATCAAGCGGATGGCCGTTGACGGTGTCGTGCAGTGACAGTCGATACGGATCCGTGGTGAACACAGCGCCGATCGCCGACAGCGTGGATTTGGCTGACGCCGGTATCACTCGCGACACACTGATCGCGCGATCGGTGGTGCCCAGGAGCGTGCTGAACTGCCGCTCCATGCGATCGCCAATCACTACCGGCGCCGCTGCACTGCCCTGGCCCTTTCGCTCGGCCAGTGCCAACGCGACATACTGCTTGGAGATGCCCGCTTCAACGGCCGCCGCTTCCACGTCGCGCAGGCGAAATCCACTATCGTGGTCGGGGGCGACTCCCTGGGTATTGGCACGCTGCAGCGCGGGCGCACGTTCCATTCGATGCGCCGCTTCAGCCTGGAGCTGGGCGGCACGCTGCCAGATGGCCACCGCTTCAGACTCTGACATCACCGCGCCCGGTGCCGCGTCTGCCGCAGCCCGTTCCTGTGCCTCGACATCGCGCAAGGCCACTTCCAGCGCTGTGGAGAGGGCGTCGGCGGTCGCGAAGCGCTGGTCGCGATCTTTGTGCAAGCACTTTTCAATGACGGTACACAGGCTTGGCGGCAGCTGTTTTGCGATCGACCGCAACGGCGGTGCCGCCTTGGTGACGTGTGCAACCAGAATGCCTTGAGCGGTGCCGTCGAAGGGCACGACCCCGCTCAGCATCAGATAGGCCACACAGCCCAGCGCATAGATGTCGCTGCGCCCGTCAAGCGCTTCGTCAGAGGCCTGCTCCGGGCTCATGAAATGCACCGACCCCAAGACATGTCCCTCCACGGTCAGTGTACTCACACTCTGCTTGTCATCGCGGGCAATGCCGAAGTCGGTCACCACCGCTCGGCCCGAATCACGATCCAGCAGAATGTTGTCCGGCTTGATGTCGCGATGCACGACGCCGCGCGCGTGTGCATAGGCGAGCCCCCACGCCACTTCACGCAGGACGCGCACCGCTTCACCAACCGGCATCGGGCCGCGATCGCGAATACGTGCGCCCAGCGACTCCCCATCGACGAAGCGCATCGTAAACCACACCACGCCTTGCGTCTCGTCAGCGCGATACACGTCGATGATATGCGGATGCTCCAGCCGCGCGCTGGTACGCGCTTCACGCAGGAAGCGTTCGCGGTTCTCCGGCGAGCCCTGCTCATCAAGCAACACCTTGAGGGCGACCAGACGATCGAGAAAGCGGTCGCGCACCAGCCACACCGCGCCCATGCCGCCGACACCCAGAAGTCGCACCACATCGAAGCTGTCGGCCAGCCCGGGTGGGAGTGGTGTCGCAGATGGCGGGGAGAGCGGCGTCAGTGTGGTCATCAGGCCAAGGCTAACAGGTGCGGCCGCCTATGAGGAGTGGCCAAGTCGGGGGACAAGCGGGGCCGAACATGCGCGACGGTTATCAGGGACCGTAGGAACCGTGTATGCGGGAGCTACGGCGGTGTAACTTAGCAACGCGGTCTGCGGCACTGCGATCGCACGGCCACCCCAATGCCTCAACCTCAGGAACCCCGTGAGCGGACCGCACGCCAACGAACCACTGCTGCTGGGCGGCGCGCCGTTGGAGCACGCATCCCTCGCGTTGGTCTTGGTGCATGGACGCGGCGGATCTGCAGAAGGGATGATGCCGATCGCCCGTGCCGCCGGCGCCGTCGATGCGGCGTGGATCGCGCCGCGCGCAGCGGGCAACTCCTGGTACCCGCATCGATTCCTCTCGCCGTTTGCACACAACGAGCCGCACCTGTCGTCGGCCATCGACGCCATCGATCGGGCGGTGCAGGCCGCCGTCGCGGCCGGTGTTGATCCCGAGCGCGTTCTCCTGGTGGGCTTTTCACAGGGGGCCTGCTTGTCGATCGAGTATGCGTTGCGTCATGCGCGTCGATACGGTGGCGTTGCGGCGCTGGCGGGCGCGATGCTGGGCGACGAGCACGACGTGCGCCTCGCCGATGGAGATCTTTGTAAAACTCCAGTGTTGCTCGCCTGCGGCGACGCCGACGAGCATATCCCTGTGGCGCGCGTAGAGGCCGCCGCCGAGCACTGTACGGCGCGTGGTGCAATCGTCGATTTGCGTGTGTATCCCGGGGTGGGGCACTCGGTGGTTGGTGATCAACTTGAGGCGCTTCGTGCCATGGTTCATGTGGTCCGCGCCGGTCCGCACGTGATCCGCACGGCTCCGCACGTGATCCCCACATGATCCTTGCATGAGCGGCACGTGACGGCACCGCGAGCCTACAGCGAACGCACGCTACAGCTCCTGCTCGGGTGGTGCGCGGTCGCGGTGATCGTCGCCGAGTTTGTGCTCATCCCCATGCGCTCACGCGTCTGGTTTCCAGACTGGCAGGGCAGTCTCAATACGTTCGTCTGGTGGGCCGTCGGGCTGTTCGTGGTGTGGGTCGTGGTGCCCGCACTGATTATGCGGCGTGACGGTCCACTGCCGTTCTCCGTCGCGCCACCGCGAGATGTGCGCGGATTGGCATTGTATGGCGCACTCATCGCCGTCATGCTACCGGCGCTCTTCATTGCCAGTCGCCGCCCGGATTTTCTTGCCACCTACCCGCTGTTGCGACCAGCCTCCGGTCAATGGACCACCGCGTTGCTGCTGGCCTACTGGGGCTGCTACGCCTGCATTCTCTTCAGCACGGAATTCTTCTTTCGCGGTGTGCTGCAGTTCGGATTGGAGTCGCGACTGGGTCTGCTCAGTATCGGCGTCAGCGTGCTGCCCTATTGCCTGATCCACGCCCACAAGCCGTTTCCCGAAGCGCTCGGCTCGATCATCGCTGGCTACGTATTGGGCTGGCTCGCCCTGCGCACGCGGAGTATCGGCGGCGGGGCCGTTGTGCACTGTGCCGTCGCGATCGGCATGGATGCCATGGCGCTGACGTACAACAAGGCGTGGCCAACGTGAGCACACGCTTGTTCATCGCCCGCCTCCGACGCATTCTTCTTCGCATGCGCGCCACGGTCCTCGATCAGCTCGGTTTTGACTTCGCCGACAGCTCGGTAACAGAGCCGTCGTCGGTGGTGCCGAGTGTCCGTGTTGACGCGGCAGCCGTCGCGGCAGCCGTCGCGGCAGCCGTCGTGGCCGGCGTGGTGGCCGCCGCCGTCAGTGCGCCGCCAGCCGATGTTCGTGATCGCCCTTCGCGCGGTCGCTCCGCCACGCGGGCGCGGACCGCGGTGCTCTTTTCGCGCTTGGCAGAGATGGGGCTACGGGGCGTCGACGGGCTGGTGCTCATGCGAACGCGCACCGTCATGGTATCGCTGATCGGTCGCACCCTGCGGGTGAACGAAGGCTATGCCGACGCGCCCGAGCGGGTGTTGCACGCCATCGTGGAGTTTGCCAACGCCCGCACCAAGGCCGCGCGCGTGGCGGCCCGCGATCAGATCCTCGCCTTCGAGATCGATCGCCCGCCCGCACCGCGCCGCGTCGAAACGGCGCGCCCCGGTGATTTCGCGCTCATTGCCCAACTTGCCGATGCGCATAAACAACTCAACGCGCAGCACTTTTCCGGCGCGCTGAAAGACCTGCCCATACGCCTCTCCGGTCGCATGGCCACCCGACTGGGCCACTATGACCCAGGGTCGAAGCAGGTCACCGCCGAGATCGTGATGTCGCGCAAGCATGTCGTGAAGCACGGATGGCGTGAAGCGATGCACACCCTGCTGCACGAGATGGTGCACCAGTGGCAGCATGAAAGTGGTGCAACGCTCGACCATGGTGCGGGCTTCCGCAAAAAGGCCAGGGAAGTGGGCATCACGCCGGCCGCGCGCCGCGATGTCCTGCCGCTGGAGCATCGGCGGCGTCGCGCGGTGGGGTCGTAATCATTTCGATCGCCAGTTCGGACCACCAAACAGCAACGCCGCCGGAGAGATCCCGGCGGCGTTCCTGTTTGGCGGCAACGACTGTTTACGAAACGACCGTCTACGGAGTAAAGGTCGTAGTGCGCAACGCCGCGCGCTGAATCGTCCCGTCGACCGGCTGGGTGATAAAGCTGGAATTCCCACCAGTGCTCGAAATCGACGCGCTCGTGGACGCGCCAGGGACCAATCCCCATGCGGGGTTAAACCCGGCAATGCTCGCGAAGTCCGGCGTTTCGAGTTCGTACTCGGGCACCGTTCCCAAATAGCCACGGCTCGCCGTGACGGATACCGTCCTCGCCGAGTTGTTTTGCGAGAACGTGGCGTCGAACAAATCACCGTAGTCGGCTTGAATCGTTCCGCGCGCACGCGGTCGCGCGAGCCCGCTCGCGGTGCTTGAGGTCAGCGTCGGCACGTTGAGCGTGGCGCCCAGCGTAATCGTCCGCGCGGTGAGCGCGCGGAAGTACGAGAAGACCAGGCGGCTGTCAATGTTGTTGGTTGCGCTCGCAAAGACGAACGCCTCATGCAGATCGCCGGCGATGAGATTGGCGGTCGGAACACCGAAGATGGTCCGCGTCGCGCCGGTTGCAGTAAAGTCGTTGAACAGGTCCAGCGACGCGCCATTGGCGGTAGTAAACGACGGGATCAGGAAGAACCCGTCACTGCCGCTGTTGGCGACCGTAATAGCCGCCGACGCGGGGGCGAACGAGTTCGCACCATTAAAATCAACCACCGGCAACGTCCCGCCGTTTGCCACGTTCAGACCGCGCTGCAGAAAGATGCGGCTGACGGTCGAACCGGCCACGGTGAAGCGATTGGCGAGCAGATCCTGCGGGCCCGAATACACGTTGTTCAGTGTGTACGTCGGCAAGGCGAAGCTTGCCGTTCCGCTCGCGCCACCGTGGGCGATCGTTGCCTGATCGATCGCCGCAAGCCCTGTCACTGATCCGTTCAGCGTCTTGCCTGCCACCGGATTGGTGGCGCATTCATCGGTCGAGAGGAACTGCAACTCCGCACGCGTGCCCTGATACACCTGCACCGTCGAATTGCCGCTGCTCACGGTGGTGTACGCCACTGATCCCACGCTTTGGTTCACCGTGAAGGCAAACGTGTTGTTCGCTCCCGCCGTGACGCGTGCCCACGCACCGCTCGTCCCATCACGGACGGCAAACCACACGGGTATGCGCGTCGCGTCGCAGAACTGCCACGCAAAGCTTCCACCGCCGCCACCGCCGGACGCGGTGACCGTCAGCGCGACATTCGTGGTTTGGTTGGCAACGCTGGTGCCCGTGCCGTTGACGGCCACGGTGTAGGTGCCCGGCACCGCGGTCGCCCCTGCCGTGAACGTCAGCGTACTGGTCGCGCCCGTCGCCGACGCCGGATTGAACGACGCGGTCACGTTCGCCGGCAGCGTCCCCGTTGCCAGCGCCACGGCGCCAGCAAAGCCACCTGCGCGCGTAATCGTCACGGTGCTGTTACCCGTGGCGCCTTGCACCGCCGACGCTGCCGTCGCGGTGAGCCCGAAGCTCCCTATGACAGCCGAGGAGACGGTGAGCTGCACCGTGGTCGTCTTCGCGGCAGCGCCCGCCAACGTTGCGCGAACCGTGATCGTCGAAGTGGCCGCCGTCGCACCGGCGCCCACGACCAGCGTCATGGTGCTGGTGGTCGAAGCGGCAGGGATTGGCGATGGCGCAAAGGACGCGGTGACGTTCGCCGGCAACCCCTCGGCCGCAAGCACCACGTCACCTGCGGCGCCACCGGATCGCGTCACGGTGATCGGGACCGTCGCGCTCGTTCCCTGAGTAGCCGTGAGAGTGGCCGTGCTGGCCGAAACCGTGATGGCTGCATTGTTGACTGGCGGGGTTGGGTCAGAGCCGCCACCACCGCAGGCGGCGAGCACAAAGGCGGACGCAGAAAGCACTAGACGACGCATGGGAGACCTCACAAATCTCAAGACGTGGAGCCCGATGACGGTCGGCGCACAAGACGTGCGCCAGACCACAATAGTACCTCCCAATCATATTACCCCTTCGAGGTATGCGCAGCGATTTCCGTCACATTCGTGACACGTGCCAACGAAGGCGTGACGCCCGGTCGAAGCGGCCAGTCTCTCAGGGAGCTGAAGCCACCACGGTCTGTCGTAGCCGGACCGCTGGCACCGGGACTAATTTCCGAGCGTTAGGTCCGCAGTCC
>Ga0209591_10006835_pt1 | contig 12616 bp, 8 predicted proteins | sample MAT01_FD_187207 | JGI IMG/M metagenome (GOLD analysis project Ga0209591, IMG submission 187207) | Freshwater microbial communities from Lake Fryxell liftoff mats and glacier meltwater in Antarctica - MAT-01 (SPAdes) (version 2) | ecosystem: Environmental > Aquatic > Freshwater > Ice > Liftoff...
GGAAAAGAACGAAAACACGCATGAGGGGGATACTTACCGCAGTGGTCGGATTGATGGTGACTGGCGCTTCGTTCGCGCAGCAGGATCCGCAGTTGACCCAGTATATGTTCGACCGGTTATCCATCAACCCGGCCGTCGCTGGAACTACCGGGCAATTGTGTGCGACCGGCTTCTTTCGCCAGCAGTGGACCGGCTTCGATGGTGCGCCGCAAACCGGTTTGCTCAATGCCCACATGGCGATCCCGAAGATCAGCAGCGGCGTTGGTCTTAGCGTTTACCTGGATGAACTAGGCCAGCAGAAGAGCACCTTCGCACGCTTGAGCTATTCCTTCCACCGCAAGATCGGCGTAGGTACCTTAGGGATCGGTGTTAGCGCTGGGCTCATTTCCCATTCGCTTGGCAATAACTGGATAGCACGTGACCCCGTTGCCGATGATACCGCCATCCCCGGTAATGGTCAAACCGATTCGGGCTTCGACCTGGGCGCTGGGCTGTATTACACCAGTCCCACTTTCTGGATCGGCATATCGTCCACCCACCTCACAGAAGCGGAGCTGGACGACGTGAGTATCAAAGCGGTTCGACACTATTTTGTGCAAGCCGGCTATGACTGGGCTATCAACGGGGATAAGAAATACGTCCTGCAGCCTTCTACCTTGATCAAGAGCGACGGCACATCCACCCAAGTGGACCTGACCGCCACCTTCCTGTATAATAACCAGGTCTGGTTGGGCGTTTCGTATCGGACAGAAGATGCGATCGCACCACTCATCGGATACCAGTACCAATTGCCGAACAAGAAATCCATGTTGCGCATCGGATACAGTTACGATGTTACCACCTCAAGACTTAAGAACTACAGCAGTGGAACGCATGAGATCATGCTGAACTATTGCGTGCTGCTGGAGAAGAAACCCGATCTCCAGATCTACAAGAACGTACGATTCCTCTAAGCGACCGAAACCAAGTAACCCGATCCGCCGTAATCAGCCTTGTCTTCGGTGTTCGCTTACCCGTACACAGTTGATAGGGATCCCTGCAAGGAAGATCTCAACGGCAAAACAGGAAGAACATGGAACGTCCCATAGTGTATCTCTGCGCCATCGGCTTGCTGGCGAGCTGCGGCGGTGGTGGCCAGGGGCAATTGATCGGCGCTCAAGGGCGACCGGGCTGGTATGAGATCGATCCGTATGGGATGAATTACATCCCCATGGGGTCCTTCGTCATGGGTCCGAGCGATCAAGATGTGCCCTATGCCGCGGTCAGCAAGACCAAAACCGTTTCGGTGCAGGCCTTCTACATCGACCAGACGGAGATCACCAACAACGAGTACCGTCAATTCGTGTTCTACGTGCGCGATTCCATTGCCAAGCGCATACTTGGTGATGAGGATATCGGGGAACACGTTCTATCCGAAGACGAATTCGGTGAGGAGATCGATCCGCCAGTGATCAACTGGAAGGAGCGTATCAATTGGTACGGCGACGAGGAACGTGAAGCCTTGGCCGACATGTTCCTGAGCGAAAGCGAGCAGTTCTACCGCCGGAAGGAAGTGGACACGCGGAAGCTCATGTTCGAGTATTATTGGATCGACCTGAAGGAGGCTGCCCGAAAGGCCAACGATGCACGTGATCTGGATCTTAGCTATACCAACGTGAAGGGGCAGAACAACGCCATTCGCGGTCATAGCGACCGTTCCAAATTCATCATCAAGGAGATCATCAACGTCTATCCGGATACGTTGGTATGGGTACACGATTTCACGTACTCCTTCAACGAGCCGATGACGGAGAATTATTTCTGGCACCCGGCCTATGACGAGTATCCAGTTGTCGGTGTCACTTGGCAGCAGGCCAATGCCTTCAACGTATGGCGCACACAGCTCATGAACAGCTGGCTGCAAACCAACGGTGAAGCCTTCATAAACAGGTTCCGTTTGCCGACCGAAGCGGAATGGGAATACGCGGCTCGAGGAGGTCTTGACCAAGCACCGTTCCCTTGGGGCGGACCTTATGTGCGCAACCGCCAAGGCTGTTTCCTAGGCAACTTCAAGCCGTTGCATGGTAATTATGTGGACGATGGTGGTTTCCATAGCGTACCGGTGGATAGTTACACACCCAACGATTACGGACTCTACCAAATGTCCGGTAACGTTGCAGAATGGACCAGCACTGCTTTTGACGAAAGCGTGTATGACCTCGACCACGACCTGAACCCGGAATATAGCTATGACGCACTGATGAACGACCCACCTTCGCTGAAGCGCAAGGTCATTCGCGGCGGATCGTGGAAGGATATCGGGTACTACATGCAGACGGGTACCCGCAGCTACGAGTATCAGGATACGACCAAGGCCTACATCGGATTCCGGTCCGTAATGACCTTCCTCGGTCGCGGCAAAGCAGTGAATGCCGAAGACCTCTAAGCTTTCTTTTCGATCAAGGAACCAACGGCCGTTACGGATCACGAGCGGCTGCATTCATAGACAGGCGAATTACAACAGAACCTTAAAACGCAAGGACGAACAATGAAACCCGGCAGCAAGAAGTGGAAGAACTTCATGGCAAAGTTGTACGGAATTGGTGCAGCAGTCGTGATCATAGGGGCCCTTTTCAAGATCCAGCACTGGCCATTTGCCAGCTTATTCCTGGTGATCGGCCTGAGCACGGAAGCCATCATTTTCTTCTTCTCAGCATTTGAACCCCCGCACGAGGATCCGGATTGGAGCTTGGTGTATCCAGAATTGGCTACAGGCGAGCGCTCAGAAGGTGAGGACTTCAAGAAGGACGATCAGCGTTCCATCACCGAGCAGTTGGACGATATGCTCGAAAGCGCCAAGATCGAACCGGAACTCATCGCCTCGTTGGGCAATGGCATGCGCTCCTTGAGCGATCAAGCCAAGCAGATGGGCGAGATCACCGGGGCTGCTTCGGCGACCAATGAATATGCGACCAGCCTGAAGGATGCCTCTGCGAAAGTGACTTCGTTGAGCGACAGCTATGCGAAAGCAAGCGAAAGCCTTGTTGGGTTGACCGACAATGTTGACGCTGGCCGAAATGCTGGGGAAAGCCTCCTGAAGATGAGCACGAATTTGACCGCGCTCAACGAGATGTACGAACTGCAACTGCGCAGCAGCCGCGAAAAACTCGAGGCAGCCAACCAGATGTTCGAAGGCATGGGCGAGATGTTGACCAACTTGAAGCACTCGGTGGACGATACCAAGCGCTACAAGGAGAACATCGCTTCCCTCAGCGACAATCTTGCCAAGTTGAACACCGTTTACGGCAATATGCTTGCCGCCATGACCGTACGCGGCTGATCCAACAGGATCCACCGCGACGGAAACAACAAGGAACGAATAAAATACCTGTTGGAACAAGATGGCAAGTGGTAAACAGTCGCCCAGACAGGCGATGATCAACATGATGTACTTGGTGCTTACGGCGCTGCTCGCGCTGAACGTATCCAAGGAGATCCTGGACAGTTTCGTGACGGTCAACAACGGCTTGGAGAATACCAAGCTCTCGCTGAACGACAAGATGAACGCCCAGTACAAGAGCTTCGAGGATTACGCCAAGGAGAACGACGCGAAGTACGGCGCCGCTTGGAAGGAAGCCAAGAAGATCCAAACGTCAGGTGCAGCATTGATCTCCTACATCGATACGATCAAGACCAAAGCCATCATGAAGTCCGAAGGCTGGCCCAAGGACAGCGTGGTACTGGGCGATGGCCGTATCGTGGACCTGATGAAGGTGACCAAAAAGGACAGCCACGACGAGCTGACCACCATGCTGGTGGGTGGCGAACCAGGCAAGCCCATTGAGGGCCCTTTCACTGCATCCGAACTACGCATGAAGCTCGAAGCCTTCCGCGATCTGGTGAAGAACAGCCGCAAAGACGATGATGACCTCAGTGCTGCCATGGATCGGATCTTCGACTTCTCCAATCGTTTGGATGCTTCAGGTACGGACAACAACTGGGAAAGCATCAACTTCTACCACGTGCCCATGGCCGCAGGTATTACGATCTTGAGCAAGATCCAAAGCGATGTGCGCAATGCAGAGGGTGAAGTGGTGAAGCGGATGATGGACGCCGTTGAAGGCAAGAGCTTCAAATTCAACAAGCTCACCACCATTGTGAAGCCCCTCACCAGCTACGTCACGGTGGGCAGCAAATACAGCGCAGAGATCTTCTTGGGCGCGTACGATGATCAGAATGCTCCCGAGGTCTACATCGCTGGACCAGGCGCAACGGTGGATACGGTGGCCAAGAAGATCAATGGCGAATCGATCAAGCTTCCGATGAACGGTGCCAAAGCCCAGCTAGAGCAAATGGCGTCCGGGGCTGGCCTCAAGACGGTGAAAGGGATCATCAAGTTCAAGCCCGTTGGTGGAGAAGAAACCACCGAAGTGTTCGAGACCACTTATGAAGTGGCGGCACCTAGCTTGGTCGTGAGCCCAACCAAGATGAACGTGTTCTATCGCGGCGTGGACAACCCGGTCAGCGTAAGCGTGTCCGGGTATAGCAACAAGGACATTGCCGCAACTGCGACCAATGGTGCCCTGACTAAATCCACCGACGGCTATATCATGCGTCCTGGCAAAGATGCAGAGGCAACGATCGGCGCTACGGTAACCAACCCGGACGGTTCCAAGAAGCCCATGCCAGGTCTGAAGTTCCGTGTGAAGAACGTGCCAAGCCCTCGTCCGTACTTCGGTGGTAAGAGCGTGGATGATGAGACCATCAAGAAGACCGAACTCACCGCCGCTGCTGGTGTGATCGCCAAGATGATCGACTTTGAATTCGATCTCAAGTTCGAGGTGGTCGAGTATAGAGTGACCATGATCGTGGGCGGTGTGCCGATCGAGAAGATGACCAAAGGTCCCGCCGTTAGCGGCGATATGAAGGAAATGCTCCAGAAGGCCAAGCCCGGCCAAAAGGTGTACATCGAGGGTATCAAAGCCCGCGGCCCTGATGGTACTACCCGGAACCTTGGTTCACTTTCGTTCAAGGTTACCTAAACAACGTTGACCATGATGAGCTCCAGCCAGAAGATCAAGACCGTTGCCGCGATAGCGGTGGCGGTGCTGTGTTCCTCCGCACCCGTTGTGGGGCAGACCGTCCTGGACGGGGCCTACATCAAGGAGCATACGAAGACGAAGCGCGTTATCCCGTACACCCACATTCGCGAGGCGGATGTGATGTGGGCGCGTCGCGTCTGGCGTACGATCGACATGCGCGAGAAAATGAACCATCCGTTGTATTTCCCAACGGAAGAGATCAACGACCGCAAGAGCTTGTTCAATGTGATACGTCAAGGACTTTTGGTGGACGGCTCCATCACAGCCTACAGCGCCGGTCCATTGCTGGATGATGACGAGTTCAAGAAGCCCTTGCTCGCATCGGAGCTGAAGGAGATGTTCACAAGCATGGATACGAGTATGACCGAAGACTTGACCACCGGGGACCTGGTCCAAGTTGTTCAAGAGATCAACTTGTCCAGTGAGGAGATCAAGATGTACGCCATAAAGGAGGACTGGATCTTCGATAAGCAGCGAAGCACCATGGACATCCGAATACTGGGTATTGCGCCTTTACGGGAAAAGAAAGGGGAAGATGGCGAGATACGCGGCTATGCCCCGCTTTTCTGGCTGTATTTTCCAGAGTGTCGCTACGTGTTCGCTAACTGGGAAGCCTTCAACCGGGAGAACGATGCGGAGCGCCGCAGCTTCGAGGATATCTTCTGGAAACGGCAGTTCAGCAGCTACATTACCAAGTGGAGCAACGTGTATGATCGTAAGGTCAACGCATATAAGACCGGCTTGGATGCGCTCTTGGAAGGGGAGGAGATCAAGCAACAGCTCTTCGAGTTCGAACACGATCTCTGGAATTTCTGATACCGTACTATGATCCAACGGAACCCTGTCACTGACGGGGTTTCGTTATTTTCGGACCAGCCTTCGCTGATCAAAGGTGGCCCAACGACCAAGGCCGGGATCGGGTCGGCCGGTGGGTACTTTTTCTTTAGGCGCAGCCTATGTTCTGCAGCCCTTGGGGCCTGCTATCTCCAGGGCAAAAGCATCAAGATCCTTGAAGTGGCGACAAGACGTGCATTCTTCGACCCGCCGTACGGCGGGTCGCACTCTTTTGATCGCTGACGTGCTTTTAGAAGTGTTTGCCCTGCTGCTATCTCGAAGGCGCGATCGCCCAGATCGCCTCCCGCATCAGGTCCCGTCCCAGATCGCACTCACGCAATTGATCGTCCAACCGCTGCATATGCCTACTTTTGCGGACTTTTTAGCCTGCTAGGCAAGCCATTCCGATGATCACTGTACAAGGCCTCACGCTCCACTTCGGTCAACGACCGGTGTTCGACGATATCTCGTTCTTCATTGGAAGTGATGATCGTATCGGTCTCGTTGGCCGCAACGGTGCAGGCAAGAGCACCTTGCTGAAGATCATGGCTGGCCAACAGCCCTACGACAAGGGCACCATCGGCAAGCCCAAAGAGCTCACGATGGGCTACCTGCCACAGGAAATGGCCCACAACACTGCACTAACACCGTGGCAGGTCGCAGAAAAAGCGTTCGAGGAAGCGGTGACGCTGAATGCTTCATTGGAGCGCATCGAGCAGGACCTCCACAAGGCCACCACCGATGAAGAGGCCATTGAACTGGCAACATTGCTTGCGCACGCGCACGAACGCTTGAATGCCATCGGCGCAGCTGATCATGATCAGCAGATCGAGAAGATGCTTAAAGGCATCGGCTTCGTGGAGAAGGACATGCATCGCTTGATGGGCGAGTTGAGCGGCGGTTGGCGCATGCGTGCCGAACTGGCCCGCCTGCTCCTGGTGCAACCGGACCTCCTGCTACTGGATGAGCCCACGAACCACTTGGATCTGCCAGCGATCCAGTGGCTGGAGGATCTGCTTCGTACCTATCCAGCGGCTCTGGTCCTCATTTCTCACGACAAGACCTTCCTGGATAGACTGACCAAGCGCACGCTGGAAGTACTTGGCGGTAAGATCATTGATCGCAAGGTGCCATGGAGCCAGTATGTGGAGCTGCGAAAAATAGAGCGGGGGCAACAGGCTTCTGCGGCAAAGGAACAGCAACGCTACATCAAGGAGACCACGGACCTGATCAACAAATTCCGGGCGAAGGCCAGTAAAGCAGCCTTTGCGCAAAGCTTGATCACGAAATTGGACAAGCTCGAACGCATTGAGGTGGATGACGAGGACACGCGCAAGATGCTCGTGAAATTCCCGCCGGCCCCAACCAGCGGCAAGATCGTTGTGGAGGTGAAAGGGGTGAGCAAGGCATATACCGATCCCAAGAAGCCCGGTGAGGAGAAGCGCATTTTCAGCCACGCGGAATTGACCATTGCCAAGGGAGAACACCTCGCCTTGGTGGGGGCTAACGGTACTGGCAAGTCCACCTTGGTGCGCATGCTCATGAAGGAAGAGCCTTACGAAGGCGAGATCCGGATGGGACACAACGTGATCGTTGGTTACTACGCACAGGACATGCCCGAGCGGATGAACCCGCAAGGCACCGTGATGGAGACCGCCGAATACGCCGCCAGCGAGGAGAACCGCCTGCGGGTGCGCGCCATGCTCGGTGCCTTCATGTTCAGCGGTGAGGATGTGGATAAGAAGGTGAAGGTGTTAAGCGGCGGAGAACGCGCCCGGCTTGCTCTGTGTTGCATGCTCCTGAAGCCGTTGAACTTCCTCATTCTCGACGAACCCACGCACCACTTGGATATCCAGAGCAAGGATGTGCTCAAGAACGCGCTGAAGAACTACGCAGGCACTTTCCTGCTCGTGAGCCACGATCGCGATTTCCTTACGGGCCTCACCGATCGGTTGCTGGAGCTGGACGACTTCCGGATCCGCGATCAACACATGGATATCCTGGAGTTGATCGAGAAACGCAAAGCACTGCAAGGAGCGGATATCGGCAAGTCCAGCGTGGCGCAAGTGAAAGTGCCCAAGGGGGAAAAACAGTCCGACCAGCGCGATAAACGCGATCGTGAAAAAGAACGCCGCAAGGCCCAGAACGCAGTGGACCGGTTGGAGAAGCAACTCGCCGAATTGGAGAAGGAGGAGAAGGAGTTGCAAGCCACGGTGATGAAGGTCGGTGTGCCTGCTGACCAGTTGCAAAAAGGCTACGAGCGTTTGGGCGAACTTGCCCAGCGCATCGCCAGCACCATGGAGGAGTGGGAGAGCGCTTCCGCTCAGGTGCAGGGGGCGGAGGACGAAGCGTTTTGATACTCTCTGGTGCGGATCAAGGAGCCCAACTTGGGCAGCCTGTGCGCTGATGTACGTCCACCGGTAGTTTGCGGTCCGTTCGTTCTATGCGTTTGATCATCCGTGTTGCCGTTACGCATGCCGGGGCAGGGCATTCATTCTTCGGGTGCGCATGTTGCGTGCCACACGAACACCAACCTGCACATGGCCCAGATGAGCTTGCCCCCCAGACAGAAGATGATCAACATGATGTACCTCGTGTTGACCGCGATACTGGCATTGAATGTGAGCAAAGAGGTGCTTGATGCCTTTGCGATCATGGATACCGAACTGGTGCGTAGCGAACGTGCATACCAACAGCGATCAAACTTGGAGTACACCGTTTTCGCCGATGCGGCCAAGCGGTTCCCGGAGAAGTTCCAGGCACAGCATGTAAAAGCGTTGCGGATCAAACAACAAGCCGATTCGTTGGTGGAACACATCGAGCGCATCAAGCTGAGTGCGATAGCAGAAGCAGACGGTCTGCCGATCGCTGCGCTGCGCGGAAAGGATGCCGATGGTCGCGATACGCTGCGCGCCCTAATGGCCCTGGATGCCAAGGACGACCGCGAGACCTTGACGCGCATGATGATCGGGAGCGAGCCGGCAGAACCCCTGCGAACGCCAGGTGGAGCCTATGAATTGAAACAACGGATCAGCGCATTCCGTGACACGCTGAAGCACCTTGCTGGTGTAAAGGGGGTTGATCTGTCGGCTTCATTGGACCTCCTGTTCGACTTCAGCGATCGGCGCGATGCTTCTGGAACGATGAACAACTGGGAATCCACCAATTTCTATGATGTGCCCCTGGCTGCCGGTGTGGCAACGCTGAGCAAATTGCAAGCGGATATCCGCAGTTCAGAGAACGATGTGGTGAAATGGCTCTACCGGTCAGTAGAAGTGAAGGACTACAAATTCGGAACGCTCACCACGGCCGTGATCCCGCAGAGCAACCTGATCATGGCTGGTGACTCCTTCCGGGCCGATGTGTTCATTGCCGCCTATGACCCGAAGAACCGACCAACCGTGACCCTGCGTGGAGGCGCTGACCTTGCCATTGGCACAGATGGCAAAGGGAAACTTCGTTTGCGCGGTGATCAGGTAGGGGAGCATCTGGTAGAAGGCTCCATCACTTTCGAAGGTCCGGATGGTCCGGAGCAGATCTCCTATGCCACCAAATTCCAGGTCATGGCACCCATGTTGGTGGCCTCACCCACCAAGATGAACGTGCTGTATCGCGGCGTGGAGAACCCGATCGACCTTTCGGTCCCTGGCATTCCGCCCGATCGGGTGCAGGCGTCGATCTCCACGGGAAGGATCGTGCGAGCTGGCAATGGATGGGTCGCCACGGGAATGACCGCGAATAGTGCCGAGGTAAGCGCTACGGTCGCCTTGCCGGATGGTGGTACACGTCGCATTGGTCCGGTCACTTTCCGCGTAAAGGACCTGCCACCGCCCACGGCCTACATTTCGGGTACCAACCCGGGTGATACCAAGGTGGCCCGCACGAAACTCTCAGCTTCCCCCGGCATTATCGCTAAACCGCTCGGTTCGGAATTCGGCGATCAATGGCAGGTGACTGCCTACGAGTTAACGGCGTTGCGCAAAGGACAGCCGCCTATTGTAAAGCAGGGCACGGGCAACAGCTTTACCCAGGACATGAGAACCGTGCTTGCGGCATTGAGGGTCGGGGATCAGCTCTTTATCGAAGGCGTGAAAGCAAAGCTCGCCAACGGACAAGGCCCTTCCAGAGCCTTGGCACCCATCGCCATCAAGGTCCAGTGAGCTTTTCGTTGGGGTTCCGATTATCCGCTTATCTTTGCCGCCCATTGCGGGGTGGAGCAGATGGTAGCTCGTCGGGCTCATAACCCGAAGGCCGTAGGTTCGAGTCCTACCCCCGCTACAAGGGAAAGCCCGGTCGAAAGGCCGGGCTTTTCTTTTCGACTCTATCGGTCAGCACTGGCTAACGAACTTCGCCACGCGAAACAGACCCATGGCCCACAAGGCAGGATACGTCAACATCATCGGAGAACCGAACACGGGGAAGAGCACCTTGCTCAACGCCTTGCTCGGTGAGGAACTGGTGATCGTGCATCCCAAGGCGCAGACCACCCGCCACCGGATCCTCGGTCTGCTCAATGGGGAGGACCATCAAGTCGTCCTGAGCGATACACCCGGTATTCTCGATCCGCAATACCCCATGCAGGAGCGCATGATGGACGCGGTGAACGAATCCCTCAGCGATGCGGATATCCTGATCGTGATGGTGGAGTTGGGCCAGCGTCCGGAGCGTTCCGAAGAGCTGCTCAAGCGCGCCCACTGGTTCAAGGGTCCCACGGTGCTGCTCTTGAACAAAGTGGATACCGGTGATGAAGCGGCCATCCTCGCAGCTCTTGAGACCTGGCAAAAGGAATTCCCTGCAGCCAAGGTGGTACCCATTTCCGCCCTGCACGGCCTGAACGTGAATGAGCTCCGCAGCTACCTGATCGAGAATTTGCCGGAGCATCCAGCCTACTTTCCCAAGGATGAACTAAGCGATCGCAACATGCGGTTCTTCGTTAGTGAATTGATCCGGGAGAAGATCCTTACCATCTACAAGCAGGAGATCCCTTACAGCACCCAGGTGGTGGTGAACAGCTACGAAGAAGCGCCGGACATCGTGCGCATCCAAGCGGATGTCATCGTCATGCGCGAGAGCCAGAAGGGCATCATCATCGGCAAAGGAGGTGACGCTCTGCGTCGCCTTGGCACCTACGCGCGCATCGCCATTTCCAAGTACATCGATCGCAAGGTCTTTCTGGACCTCAAAGTGAAGGTGGACCCCGATTGGCGGGCCGATGCGGTCAAGTTGAAGAAATACGGGTATTGAAATGGGAAACATCGTTGCCATCGTAGGCCGCCCCAACGTGGGCAAGAGCACGTTCTTCAACCGGTTGATCGAGGAGCGCCAAGCCATTACGGACAACATAGCGGGTACCACACGCGATCGCCACTACGGTAAGGCCGAATGGAATGGCGTGGTCTTCAGCGTCGTGGATACCGGTGGATACATCAATGGCAGTGATGATGTCTTCGAAACGGAGATCCGAAAGCAGGTGAACCTCGCGATAGAAGAATCGGATTCGATCCTGTTCCTGGTGGATGTACACCAAGGCCTTACGGGTACCGATGAGGCCATTGCAGCCATGTTGCGGCGTGCCAGGAAGCCCGTGCTGGTGGTGGCGAATAAGGTGGACGACCATTCGCGCCAGTACGACTCTGCGGAGTTCTACGGCCTTGGCTTGGGCGAGGTGTTCAACATCGCCGCGCAGAGTGGTGCCGGTACGGGTGAATTGCTGGATGCCCTGGTGCAAGGGTTCACCAAACCAACGGAAGATGAAGAGGCCGAGATCCCCAAGTTCGCGATCGTCGGTAAACCCAATGTGGGGAAATCCTCTTTCGTGAATGCGCTGCTAGGGCGCGAACAGAACATCGTTACCCCCATTGCAGGCACTACGCGAGACCCGATCAATACGCGTTGGAACGTGTTCGGTTATGATGTGATGCTGCTTGATACAGCCGGCATACGGAAGAAGCAGAAGGTGGATGAGGACATCGAGTTCTACAGTGTGATCCGCTCCATACGCGCCATCGAGGATAGCGATGTCTGCTTTCTGATGATCGATGCCAAGGACGGCGTGCAGGCCCAGGACCTCCACATCCTTTCCCTCATCCAAAAGAACGGTAAAGGAGTGGTGGTGTTGGTGAACAAATGGGATCTCGTGGAGAAGGAAACCAACACCATGAAGGGCTATGAGGCCGACGTGAAGCATCGGATGGAGCCCTTTACCGACGTGCCGGTGGTCTTTATCTCCGTGCTGGAGAAGCAACGGATATTGAAGGCCATGGAAATGGGTATGCAGGTATTCGAGGATCGGAAGCGCCGCATTCCAACACGCAAACTCAATGATTTTTTCCTTCCGATCATGGAGCGGCAGCCACCACCGATGTACAAGGCGAAGCAGGTCAGTATTAAATTCGTTACGCAAGTGCCGACCCATGTGCCGACGTTCGCCTTCTATTGCAACCTGCCCCAGTATATAAAGCCATCCTACGAGCGCTTCCTCGAGAACCGTTTGAGGGAAGAGTACCGCTTTACCGGCGTGCCCATTCGTTTGTTCTTCCGCAAGAAATAGGACGGGTCGTTTTCTTGATCCTGGGTCTTGGCCTTTGCGAGGTCACTTCCACCGCGCAGGACCTCAACGCCATATCGGCCAACTACGATTGGGGCGGGGCGGCAACGTGGGATCCGGCTTGGGATAATGCTTCCCAAGGCACGGAAGTTCT